>Ga0209066_10001032_pt1 | contig 38174 bp, 32 predicted proteins | sample All_14_2_FD_187198 | JGI IMG/M metagenome (GOLD analysis project Ga0209066, IMG submission 187198) | Freshwater microbial communities in response to fracking from Pennsylvania, USA - Allegheny Zone_MetaG_DW_15 (SPAdes) (version 2) ... | reverse complement strand
TCGCTTTTTGACCCGGAGAAATAGTCAGGGTAATCAGCCGTCAAAGTAGGCAACACCAGATTCATACGCCAAATCCGTCGGTTAGCGGAGTTTTTCGAGGATTTCACATGAATCCCGGCCGACCCTCTCCAAGATCATGATCCGCGCCGCCCACATCGCCCATCTGCGCCGGGAAAGCCCATTCGACGGCGGCATGCCACCCACACCGCCGACGATCTTGCGCGAGCGGCTGCTGGCCCAGCAGCAGGCCCGTGTCGAAGAACTCCGTCATGCCAAGTACGAAGGCATCCTGGACGGCAATTCAGCCATCACCGTTCTGCACGGTGAAGCGCGTTTCAAGGACGACCAGAGCCTTATCGTTAGTTTGAACGAGGGTGGTGAGCGCGTCGTGATGTTCGACCGCTGCCTGGTCGCCACGGGTGCCAGTCCGGCCATGCCGCCGATTCCGGGCCTGAAAGAGTCACCCTACTGGACTTCGACCGAGGCCTTGGTCAGCGACACCATTCCCGAACGCCTGGCCGTCATCGGCTCGTCGGTGGTGGCGCTGGAACTGGCGCAAGCCTTCGCCCGGCTGGGTAGCCAGGTCACGATCCTTGCGCGCAGCACGCTGTTCTTCCGCGAAGACCCTGCCATCGGCGAGGCCGTCACAGCCGCCTTCCGTGCCGAAGGAATCAAGGTACTGGAACATACGCAAGCCAGCCAAGTCGCCCATGTGGACGGCGAATTCGTGCTGACCACTGGACAGGGCGAAGTGCGCGCCGACAAGCTGCTGGTCGCCACCGGCCGGACACCGAACACGCGCAGCCTGGCATTGGAAGCGGCGGGGGTAGCCGTCAATGCGCAGGGGGCCATCGTCATCGACAAGGGCATGCGCACCAGTAGCCCGAACATCTACGCGGCCGGCGACTGCACCGACCAGCCGCAGTTCGTCTATGTGGCGGCAGCGGCCGGCACTCGTGCGGCCATTAACATGACCGGCGGCGACGCCGCCATCAATCTGACCGCGATGCCGGCCGTGGTGTTCACCGACCCGCAAGTGGCGACCGTGGGCTACAGCGAGGCGGAAGCGCACCACGATGGCATCGAAACCGACAGCCGCACGCTGACGCTCGACAACGTGCCGCGTGCGCTCGCCAACTTCGATACCCGCGGCTTCATCAAGCTGGTCATCGAGGAAGGCAGCGGACGGCTGATTGGCGTACAGGTGGTGGCCCCGGAAGCGGGCGAACTGATCCAGACGGCTGTTCTCGCCATTCGCAACCGCATGACGGTGCAGGAACTAGCCGACCAGTTGTTCCCCTACCTAACGATGGTCGAGGGCTTGAAGCTCGCGGCGCAGACCTTCAGCAAGGACGTGAAGCAACTGTCCTGCTGCGCCGGATAAGGAAAAGGAGGTGTTCGATGAACGCCTACACAGTGTCCCGACTGGCCCTTGAGGCCGGGGTGAGCGTGCATATCGTGCGCGACTACCTGCTGCGCGGATTGCTGCGGCCAGTCGCCTGCACCACGGGCGGCTACGGCTTGTTCGATGACGCCGCCTTGCAGCGGCTGTGCTTTGTGCGGGCCGCTTTTGAGGCGGGCATCGGCCTGGACGCATTGGCGCGGTTGTGCCGGGCGCTGGATGCGGCGGACTGCGATGAAACAGCCGCACAGCTTGCCGTGCTGAGTCAGTTCGTCGAACGCCGACGCGAAGCGTTGGCCGATCTGGAAGTGCAGTTGGCCGCGATGCCGACCGCGCCGGCCCAGCAAGCGGAGAGTCTGCCATGAACAGCCCCGAGCGCTTGCCGACCGAGACACACAAGCCGTTCACCGGCTACCTGTGGGGTGCGCTGGCGGTGCTCACCTGTCCCTGTCATTTGCCGATTCTCGCCATTGTGCTGGCCGGCACGACGGCCGGCGCGTTCATCGGCGAGCACTGGGGTATTGCAGCCCTCACGCTGACCGGCTTGTTTGTCCTGTCTGTGACGCGGCTGCTGCGGGCCTTCAGAGGTCGATCATGAGCGCTTCCCAGCCAATTGAATGGACAGTGGCGCAACTGGCGCAGGCGGTCGAGCGCGGGCAGCTTGAGCTGCACTACCAGCCGATTGTCGATTTGCGCAGTGAGCAGATTGTCGGCGCGGAAGCCCTGTTGCGCTGGCGTCATCCGACGCTCGGACTGTTGCCGCCGGGCCAGTTCCTGCCCGTGATCGAATCGTCCGGCCTGATGCCGGAAATCGGCGCATGGGTGCTGGGCGCAGCCTGCCGTCAAATGCGCGACTGGCGGGTGCTGGCATGGCAACCGTTCCGGCTGGCCGTCAATGTTGCGGCGAGCCAAGTGGGGCCAGATTTCGACAAGTGGGTAAAGGGCGTGCTGGCCGATGCCGGGTTGCCCGCCGCGTATCTTGAAATTGAGCTGACCGAATCGGTTGCGTTCGGTGATCCGGCGATCTTCCCCGCCCTGGAAGCTTTGCGACAGATCGGTGTGCGCTTCGCCGCCGACGACTTCGGCACCGGCTATTCCTGCCTGCAACACCTGAAATGCTGCCCCATCAGCACGCTCAAGATCGACCAATCGTTTGTCGCCGGACTCGCCAACGACCACCGCGACCAGACCATCGTGCGCACCGTGATTCAGCTTGCGCATGGGCTTGGCATGGAAGTAGTGGCCGAAGGCGTGGAAACATCGGCGAGTCTTGATTTGTTGCGACAAGCGGACTGCGACACAGGACAAGGCTTCCTGTTCGCCAAGCCGATGCCGGCGGCGGCATTCGCCGTCTTCGTCAGTCAATGGAGGGGTGCCACCATGAATGCAAATGATCCGACTGCCACCAGTTGCTGCGTGTGCTGCAAGGAAATCCCGCTCGATGCCGCCTTCACCCCGGAAGGCGCGGAATACGTCGAGCACTTCTGCGGGCTGGAGTGCTATCAGCGCTTCCAGGCGCGCGCCAAGACCGGGAGCGAAACCGATGCCGATCCGAACGCCTGCGACTCATCACTGTCAGACTGAGGCATACCCTATCCTGATGTCAGGAGAAGCCACCCAGCAACGTCAGAATAGAGTTAACTTTTGTGTTTCTTGACACCTGCGGCGAAAGGTCATAGATTTCTTCCTGACACTTTCGTATTTGGAGGTATCTTGCAGGGTCAACGCATCGGCTACGTCCGGGTCAGCAGCTTCGACCAGAACCCGGAGCGGCAACTGGAGCATGTCGAAGTCGGCAGGGTGTTCACCGACAAGGCGTCGGGCAAGGACACCCAGCGGCCCGAGCTTGATTCGCTGCTGGCCTTCGTGCGCGAAGGCGACACCGTGGTGGTTCACAGCATGGATCGCTTGGCGCGCAACCTCGATGACTTGCGCCGCCTCGTACAAAAGCTGACCAAGCGCGGCGTGCGCATCGAGTTCGTCAAGGAAAGCCTGACCTTCACCGGCGAGGATTCACCGATGGCGAACCTGATGCTGTCGGTCATGGGGGCATTCGCCGAATTCGAGCGGGCCTTGATCCGTGAGCGGCAGCGCGAAGGCATCGCGCTCGCTAAGCAACGCGGAGCCTACCGAGGCCGAAAGAAGTCTCTGAGCGGTGAACAGATTGCTGAACTGAAACGGCGCGTCACGGCGGGCGAGCAAAAAGCGAAGCTGGCCCGTGAATTTGGTGTCAGCCGGGAGACCCTGTATCAATACTTGAAATTGGATCAATAAATATGCCTCGTCGTTCCATACTGTCCGCCGCCGAGCGGGAAAGCCTGTTGGCGTTGCCGGACACCAAGGACGACCTAATTCGACATTACACGTTCAGCGATACCGATCTCTCCATCATCCGCCAGCGGCGCGGGCCTGCGAATCGCTTGGGCTTTGCCGTGCAGCTCTGCTACCTGCGCTTTCCCGGAATCTTCCTTGGTGTCGATCAGGCGCCGTCTTTGCCCCTACTGAAACTGGTCGCCGACCAGCTCAAGGTCGGCGTCGAAAGCTGGGACGACTACGGGCAGCGGGAGCAGACCCGGCGCGAGCACCTGGTCGAGCTGCAAACGGTGTTTGGCTTCCAGCCGTTCACCATGAGCCACTACCGGCAGGCCGTGCACACGCTGACCGACCTGGCCATGCAAACCGACAAAGGCATCGTGCTGGCTAGCACCTTGGTTGAGCATCTGCGGCGACAGTCGATCATCCTGCCCGCGCTCAACGCCATCGAGCGCGCTAGCGCCGAGGCCATCACTCGCGCCAACCGGCGCATCTATGACGCCTTGGCCGAACCACTGTCGGACACGCATCGCCGCCGCCTCGACGATCTGCTCAGGCGCCGGGACAACGGCAAGACGACCTGGCTGGCCTGGCTGCGCCAGTCGCCGGTTAAACCGAACTCGCGGCACATGCTGGAACACATCGAACGCCTCAAGGCGTGGCAGGCGCTCGATCTGCCTTCCGGTATCGAGCGGTCGGTGCACCAGAACCGCCTGCTCAAGATCGCCCGTGAGGGTGGCCAGATGACGCCCGCCGACTTAGCCAAGTTCGAGCCGCAACGGCGCTACGCCACCCTCGTGGCGCTGGCCATCGAGGGCATGGCCACGGTCACCGACGAAATCATCGACTTGCACGACCGCATCCTGGGCAAGCTGTTCAACGCCGCCAAAAACAAGCATCAGCAGCAGTTTCAGGCATCCGGCAAGGCGATCAACGCCAAGGTGCGGCTGTTCGGGCGCATCGGCCAGGCGCTGATCGAGGCCAAGCAAGCTGGCCGCGATCCGTTCGCCGCCATCGAGGCCGTCATGTCCTGGGATGCCTTCGCCGAAAGCGTCACCGAGGCGCAGAAGCTCGCTCAGCCCGATGACTTCGATTTCCTGCACCGCATCGGCGAAAGTTACGCCACCTTGCGCCGCTACGCGCCGGAATTCCTTGCCGTGCTCAAGCTGCGGGCCGCACCCGCCGCCAAGAACGTGCTCGATGCCATCGAGGTACTGCGTGGCATGAACACCGACAACGCCCGCAAAGTGCCTGCCGATGCCCCGACCGACTTCATCAAGCCGCGCTGGCAGAAGCTGGTGATGACTGACGCGGGTATCGACCGGCGCTACTACGAGCTGTGCGCGCTGTCCGAGCTGAAGAACTCGCTGCGCTCGGGCGACATCTGGGTGCAGGGATCGCGCCAGTTCAAGGACTTCGAGGACTACCTGGTGCCGCCCGCGAAGTTCGCCAGCCTCAAGCAGTCCAGCGCATTGCCGCTGGCCGTGGCCACCGACTGCGACCAGTACCTGCACGACCGCCTGACGCTGCTTGAAGCGCAGCTTGCCACGGTCAACCGCATGGCAGCGGCCAACGACCTGCCGAATGCGATCATCACCGAGTCGGGCCTGAAGATCACGCCGCTGGATGCGGCGGTACCCGACACCGCGCAGGCGCTGATCGACCAGACAGCCATGATCCTGCCACACGTCAAGATCACCGAACTGCTGCTCGAAGTCGATGAGTGGACGGGCTTCACCCGCCACTTCACGCACCTGAAATCGGGCGATCTGGCCAAGGACAAAAATCTGCTGTTGACCACCATCCTGGCCGACGCGATCAACCTGGGCCTGACCAAGATGGCCGAGTCCTGCCCCGGCACGACCTACGCCAAGCTCGCCTGGCTACAAGCCTGGCATACCCGCGACGAAACCTATTCGACAGCGCTGGCCGAGTTGGTGAACGCCCAATTCCGGCATCCCTTCGCCGAACACTGGGGCGACGGCACCACGTCATCGTCGGACGGCCAGAACTTCCGAACCGGGAGCAAGGCCGAGAGTACCGGTCACATCAACCCGAAATATGGCAGCAGCCCTGGGCGAACCTTCTACACCCATATATCCGACCAGTACGCGCCGTTCCACACCAAGGTGGTCAATGTCGGCGTGCGCGACTCGACCTATGTACTTGACGGCCTGCTGTACCACGAGTCCGACCTGCGCATCGAGGAACACTACACCGACACGGCAGGCTTCACCGATCACGTCTTTGCCCTGATGCATCTCCTGGGCTTCCGCTTTGCGCCGCGCATCCGTGACCTGGGCGACACCAAGCTGTTCATCCCCAAGGGGGATACCGCCTATGACGCGCTCAAACCGATGATTAGCAGCGACAGGCTGAACATCAAGGCTATTCGTGCCCACTGGGATGAAATTCTGCGGCTGGCGACCTCGATCAAGCAGGGCACGGTGACAGCCTCGCTGATGCTTCGGAAACTCGGCAGCTATCCGCGCCAGAACGGCTTAGCCATCGCCCTGCGCGAGCTGGGGCGCATCGAACGCACGCTGTTCATCCTGGACTGGTTGCAAAGCGTGGAGCTGCGCCGCCGCGTCCACGCTGGACTGAACAAGGGCGAAGCGCGCAACGCGCTGGCCCGCGCCGTATTCTTCAACCGTCTGGGCGAAATCCGCGACCGCAGCTTCGAGCAGCAGCGCTACCGGGCCAGCGGCCTCAACCTGGTGACGGCGGCCGTCGTGTTGTGGAACACGGTCTATCTGGAGCGCGCAGCACATGCGTTGCGTGGCAACGGGCATGCTGTCGATGACGCGCTATTGCAATACCTGTCGCCGCTCGGCTGGGAACACATCAACCTGACCGGCGATTACCTCTGGCGCAGCAGCGCCAAGATCGGCGCGGGCAAGTTCAGGCCGCTACGACCGTTGCAACCGGCTTAGCGTGCTTTATTTTCCGTTTTCTGAGGCGACCCCTATCTCTTCATCGCTCACATGTTCACGCACGAGCATCCGTTCATCGAACCCGGGCTGTTCAAGGACCGCAACTTCAGCGTGGGCTTGCTGTTCATCTTCATTGTGGGCGTCATCCTGCTCGCCACGATGGCCTTGCTGCCACCATTCATGCAAGGCCTGCTGGGCTACCCGGTGATCGATGTCGGCTATCTGCTGGCCCCGCGCGGCGTGGGCACCATGTTCGCCATGATCGCCGTGGGTAAGTTATCCGGCAAGGTGGACGTGCGCTACATGATTTTACTGGGCCTCATGCTGACCAGCCTGTCCCTGTGGGAGATGACCAATTTCAACACGGATATCGACGGCTGGGACATCGTAAAGACAGGCATTACGCAGGGGCTGGGGCTGGGGTTTATCTTCGTGCCGCTATCCACCATCACCTTCGCTACCCTGGCGCCGCATTACCGCACTGAGGGCACGGCGCTGTTCAGCCTGATGCGCAACATCGGCAGCAGTATCGGCATCTCGGTGGTGATGACCTACCTGGCGCAACGCACGCAGGCCAATCATGCCGCGTTCGCCGACTACATCAATCCCTTCAATCTGGCGCTGAGGCAGGCGGTCGAGGCGGGTGCCTACAACCTGAGCACGCCCCAGGGGCTCGCGGCAATCAACGGCGAGGTGACGCGCCAGGCCGCCACGCTGGCCTATTTGCAGGACTTCCGGCTGATGATGTGGATTACTGTGGCCGCCATCCCGCTGATAATTCTGTTGCGGGCGTCGCCGAAGAAATCTGCAGTGAACGAGGTGCATGCGGCAATGGAGTAACGGCAGCACTGCCGAATGTGCGACTGTAAACGCCTGCTAAATCGCCGACATACTTGTAACGCTATCGGAGGACAATGCACATGTTTCAGACTATCGTTTTCGCCTATGATGGCAGCGCCGAGTGCCGGGATGCGCTCGAGGAGGGGATCGCACTTGCAAGCCGCTTCAACGCTCGCTGTCACTTGCTCGCGGTCGTGCCGCCACTGTCCCCCTATATCCTGGCCGCCGGCCCGCTGTCTGAAGACCTGTCGGAAAAAGACCGGGCCTACTTCAGCGCCATCCTCGAGAAAGGCCTCGCACGCCTGCGCGAGGCGGGATTGGACGCCGCCGGCTCCATCAGTATGTGGGAAGATCCGGCCGAGGCCATTGGTGCCGTCGCTGGCAAGATCAAAGCCGACCTCGTTATTGTTGGGCATCGCCGCCGCTCAGCCCTTGATCGCTGGTGGCGCGGATCGGTGGGCCATTCCCTCATCGACCAACTGCCGTGCAGCCTGTTCGTTTCCATGCCGCGTGAAGCGGCAAACCACTCTTCTTGACCCTTTTTTTAGGGGGTCGTAGTCGAGCGCATCAGTCGATTTGCCGTAATCGGGCGTATTTGGCGAAGCCGAAGGCCGAAGGCATGGTAGGTGCCGGAGATCGCGCGCTAGGCATGGCTGATGGTCGTATTCACCCAGCGGAACTCCGGGTGCTGCGCCGCGGCTCCTCTGGAACCAGTGACGATGGCGCTATCTGCGATGCAGGTATCGGCCATCGCGACACGAGTTTCGGTGTTTGGCACTTTGAGCGGGAACGGCAGTTGCTTTTCTGCGACCACGCGCATCAGGGATACGCGCACGGCATCCGAAACGGCAAGCCCCCGTCGCGGCCAGCGTTTCCGTCGCTTGTGCGTTCATTTCCGCGTCCACTCGAACGTGAACCATTCTAGTGTTCGACGCACGAATACGCGAGATCAGCTATCCGTTTTGATTTAAGCGACATTCCGCGCTGGGGTGTCGTTCGACTGGTGTAATTACAGCGTGGGGAATAGGCGAAAAGCAGAGTTGTTGTTTGTCGGCTGAGGACAACGACCCGATCTATTTCTGCGAGGAAATCAGATTCCTCTGTATTCAAGGAAGATAAAGCTCTTTAGGAGTATGCCCGTTTGCGAATGAGTAGGCATAGTTCGTTACTTATGAATTTGGCTAGTATCACCCAATTTTAGCAAGGCTAGAACCGGTGGTCTTGTGCAAGGCAATAGTGTACTCACCAAAAAAAACCCCTCCAACGAGTGCGAGAGGGGCTGAAGAGACCGGAGGGGAAGCCGGCCTCGGAGATCAATTGAGGCTTACTGGCTGGCCTTGGCCACCGGTACGGCGGCCTGGTTATTGCCGGAGTTCTTCAGGGATTCAGCCTTGAAGTCGTCCTTCCAGCCGCCGCCCAGAGCCTTGAACAGGTCCACGGCGGAGGTCAGGCGGGCTTGGCGGGTACTGACGTAGTCCAGCAGGGCATCGTTGGCGCTGCGTTGGGCATCAAGCACTTCGAGGAAGGCGGAATAGCCAGCTTCGTAGCGCAGTTGGGCCAGTTCCAAAGTCTTCTGGGTTGCTTGCACCCGCTTCTCCTGGGCCTGTTCCCCTTCGCCGTTTTCCCGCAGCCCCACCAGGGCGTCGTTCACTTCCTTGAAGGCGGTCTGCACCGTCTTCTGGTAGCTGATCAGGGCCTGCTTTTGCTTGGCCGTGGCCTGGTCGATACGGGCCGCATTACGGCCAAAATCGAAAATGGGCATGGTGGCAGCCAGGCCCAGGGACCAGGCACCGGCGGCAGAGGTGAACAGTTTGGAGAGGGCGGCGCTCTCGCTGCCCAAACTGCCGGTGAGTGACAGGCTGGGATAGAGAGCGGCCTTGGCGACGCCGATCCTGGCGTTGGCCGCCACCAGGGTTTCCTCGGCTAAACGGATGTCCGGACGGGCTTCCAGCAGGGAAGAGGGCAGGCCCGCCGGGGGCACCGGTGGGAGGGGCAACTGGCGCAGGTCGCCAGCGGCAATCTTAAGGTCGGGCTTGCCGGTGAGCAGGGCTAGTTGGGTTTCGGCCACGGCTCGCTGCCGGCGCAGGCTGGCTGCCTGAGCCTGGGCGGTGGCCAGGGTGCTTTCGGCCTGGTGAATGTCCAGTGGCGAGGCACTGCCGGCTTCCTGCTTGCTCTTGACGATCTCCAGGGCCTTTTCCCGGGTGGCCACGGTGTTACGGGTCAGGACCAGATCGGCGTCGGCGGCGCGCAGGGTGAGGTAGGCATTGGTCACCAAGGAGGCGATGGAAAGCTCCACCGTGTCCCGGGCGTAGCGGCTGGAGAGCAACTGGGCACGGGCCGCCTCGTTGGCGCGGCGCAGCTTGCCCCACACGTCGATTTCGAAGGAGGTGCTCAGGCTGGCCTTGCGGCTGTCCCGCAGGCGCGGTGTGTTCGCCGCTGGCGGGGGATCGGTCTTCATGCTGACCTCGTTGCGACCGCCGCTGGCGTTGGCATCGATCTGGGGGAAGAAGGAGGCACCTGCTTCACGGGCCAGGCCTTCGGCCTCCTCAACCTGCGCCACGGCCAGCAGCAGATCGTAGTTGTGCTCCTGAGCCTGGCGCACCAGATCGTTTAGGGCGGCGTCCTGAAACAGCCTCCACCACTCCTTTTTCACTGGCGCCTGGGCCACCAGTGCGGCTTCGGCGGTGGCCGTGTAGGATTCCGGCAGGGTAGCTTGGGGGCGCTTGTAGTCAGGCCCCACGGCACAGCCGGCCAAGGCCAGCAGCGTCAGGGTGGCGACCAGGCCCTGGCTCAGGGCGAAGGGGGCGTGGGGTGCAGGGCGGCTCATTGGCCTTCCTCCTTGTTTACGTGCGCAACGTGGTGGTAGGTGCCTTCCGGAAGGTTGGCACGGCGGCCTGACAGCCAGGTGAAGAACATGGGGATGAAGATGGTGGCAATGAAGGTGGCGGCTAGCATCCCTCCGAATACGCCAGTACCCATGGACTTCCGTGCCGCAGCACCGGCCCCGCTGGCCTTGACCAAGGGGAAAACGCCGAGGATGAAGGCCAGGGATGTCATGACGATGGGGCGGAAGCGCAGGCGGGCGCCTTCCAGGGCCGCCTCCATTACGCCGAGACCTTCCGCCCGCTTCTGGGCAGCGAACTCGACGATCAGGATGGCGTTCTTCGCCGCCAGGCCGATCAGCACTACCAGGCCGATCTGGAAGTAGATGTCGTTGGGCATGCCGCGGATCATCACCGCCGCCAGGGCGCCAAAGAGGGCGAAAGGCACGGCCATGATCACCGCCAGGGGCAGGGACCACTTTTCGTACTGGGCCGCCAGGATCAGGAACACCATGATGATGCCGAAGCCGAAGGCGACGGCGGAGGTAGTGCCGGTGCGCTTTTCCTGAAAGGCCTGGCCGGTCCATGCCAACTCGTAGCCGGCGGGCAAGGTTTCCTTGGCCACTTCTTCAACGATGCGGATGGCATCGCCGGTACTGACCTTGGGCACGGAGTTGCCCAAGACCTTGGCGGCGAGGAAGCCATTGAAGCGCTCCAACTGCTCCGGGCCAACCAGGGATTTGACCTTGATCAGGGCGGAGACAGGCACCATGGCACCGCTGGCGGAGCGCACGTACACCCGGCCCAAGTCCTCCGGCTTGCTCCGGTAGGCGGCGTCGGCCTGCAGTTGCACCCGGTAGGTGCGGCCGTTGAGGTTGAAGTCGTTGATATAGAGGGTGCCCATGGTGGCCTGCAGGGTCTGGTACACATCGGCCACGGCGATGCCCATGGAAATTGCCTTGGCTTCATTGACTTCGACGTTCAGCTGGGGCGAGGTGGGGCGGAAGAAGGTGTTGATGCCCACCAGTTCCGGCCGCTTCTTCAGGCCGTCCATGAACTGCTGCACGACACCGGCCAGCTTCTGGGGGCTGGCGTCGCCGCGGGCCTGCACGTAGGCTTCGAAGCCGCCGGCTGCGCCCAGGCCGCGAATGGCCGGCGGGTTGAATACGATGGCCAGGCCGTCCGGCAGCATCATGCCCATGCCGGTGAATTTCTTGGCCAGCTCGTCGGCCTTGCCCTGGCGCTCATCCCAGTCCTTGAGGGGTATGAAGACCGTGCCGGCGTTGGGTTTCATGCCGCCGCCGATGATGTCGTTGCCGGCGATGACGAAGACCCTGTCCACCGCTTCATCCTGCTTGATCATGGTCTGGAACTGCTCGCCGGTGGCCCGGGTGCGTTGCAGGCTGGCGCCGTCGGGCAGCATCAGGGCACTGATCAGGTAACCCTGGTCTTCCGCCGGCACGAATCCGCCGGGAACCATGCGGAACATGAAGATGGAGCCCCCCAGGATGATGATGCAGGCCACGGTACCGATGATGCGGTGGTGCAGTGTCTTGTTCACCATGTTGGTGTAGGACTTGGTGAAGCGGTCGAAGAGGCGATTGAAAGGCTTGAAGACTGCCGCTTCTTCATGCTTCTCCTTGAGCAGCAGGGCGCACAGGGCCGGCGTCAGTGTCAGGGCGACGATGCCCGAGATGGTGACGGAGATGGCCACAGTAACGGCGAACTGCTGGTACAGTTTGCCAGCGATGCCGCCGAGGAAGGCGACGGGGATGAACACCGCGCAGAGCACCAGGACGATGGCCACCACGGCGCTGGAGACCTCGCGCATGGCTTCGATGGCCGCCTCCTTGGGCGGCATCTTCTCTTCCCACATCAGGCGTTCGACGTTTTCCAGCACCACGATGGCGTCGTCCACCACGATACCGATGGCCAGCACCATGGCGAACAGGGTAAGGGTGTTGATGGAGAAACCGAACAGCCACAGGCCGGCAAAGGTGCCGATCAGAGAGACGGGCACGGCCACCAGGGGAATCAGGGTGGCGCGCCAGTTTTGCAGGAAGATGAACACCACCAGAGCCACCAGGATCAGGGCTTCCACAAGGGTAGAGACCACTTCCTTGATGGAGGCCTGGACGAACTTGGTGGTGTCAAAGGGAATGACGTAATCCACGTCGCTGGGGAACTTCTGCTTCAGATCTTCCATGCGCAGCTTCACCTTCTTGGCCACGTCCAGGGCGTTGCCACCGGACTGCAGGAAGATGCCGATGCCGACCACGGGCTTGCCCAGCAGGGCGGTTCTGGCATCGTAGTTCTGGGCACCGAGTTCAACCCGGGCCACGTCCTTCAGGTACAGGGCACCCTTCGGGCCGTCGGCGCGGATGACAATATTGCCGAACTCCTCGGGGGAACTCAGACGGCCCTTGGCGGTTACCGTATAGACCAACTGCTGGCCGTTGGGGGCCGGTTCCTGACCGATCTTGCCGGCAGCGTTCTGTTTGTTCTGGGCGGTGATGGCATTGGAGATTTCCGTCGTCGTCACCCCCAACTGGGCCATGCGGTCCGGCTTCAGCCACAGGCGCATGGAGTAGTCCAGGGCACCGAAGATCTGGGCGTCGCCGACGCCGGGGATGCGCTTCAGGTCGTCCAGGATATTAACCAGGGCGTAGTTGGACAGGTACAGGGGCGTACGGGTGCCTTCTGGCGACGTGATGGTGGCCACCATCAGGATGTCGTTGGAGCGCTTCTGCACGGTCACCCCGAACTGGCGCACCACGTCGGGCAGGCGCGGCTCGGCGATCTTGACCCGGTTGTTCACGTTCACCGTGGCCATGTCGATGTTGGTGCCCACCTCGAAATTGGCGGTGATGGTCACGGTACCGTTGGCGGCTGCGGTGGAGTTGAAATACATCAGGTTTTCAACACCGGAGAGTTGCTCTTCGATGGGGCCAACCACGGTCTTGGTCAGGGTTTCGGCGGAGGCACCGGGGTAAGTGGCGGAAATGATCACCGTCGGCGGTGCGATTTCCGGGTATTGGGCGATGGGCAGAACCCGCGCCGCCATGATCCCGGCGATGACGATGATGATGGAGATGACCGATGCGAAGATCGGCCGGTTGATGAAAAAGCGTGACATGTCGGGGGCCTGTTCCTTTTCTGGCGCGGCTTATTGCTTGCCTTGGGCGGCAGGCTGAGCGGGCGTCTTGGCATCTTCTGCGGCCGGCTTGGCGGTCGCCGGCGCGGCCTGAGGGCCGTGGGGAGCCACGGGGGTGCCGGGGCGGGCCTTCATCAGGTTGTCCACGATCACCTTGTCGCCGGCCTTCAGGCCGCCGGTGATGACCCAGTCCTTGTCGCGCCATTCGGCGGTCTGCACCGGGCGGGGTGCGACCTTGCTTTCCCCATCCACCACCATCACCAGGCGGGCCTGTTCGGTCTGCACAACGGCAGCCTGGGGCACCAGGAAAACGCCTTCACGGTTGCCGGTGAGCAGGCGCACGCGCACGAACTGGCCGGGCAGCAGCTTGCCCTCGGTGTTATCGAACTCGGCGCGCAGTTGCTGGGTGCCCAGTGTGGTGTCGATGGTGGAGGCGAGGAAGTTGATCTTGCCCGGCTTGTCATAGACGCTGCCGTTGGGAAGGATCAGCTCGACGCCGCCGACCGTCTCGGCCTTCATCTGGCCGCCGGGCAGGTTGGCGGTGTCGGACTCGGAGAGACCGAAGCGCACCCACATCGGATTGGCCTGGTACACGGAGGTGAGCAGGCTGGCGTCGGAGGTGTTGATGAGGTTGCCTTCGGACTTCACGGCCCGGCCGGATGTGCCGGAAACGGGGGCGGTAACGGTGGTCCAGGACAGGTTCAGCTGGGCCTGGCGCAGGGCGGCCTGGGCGATGGCGTTGTTGGAGGCGGCATCGTCGTATTCCTTCTGGCTGACGGCCTGGCGAGCCAGCAGGCCCTTCAGGCGGCCTTCTTCCCGGGCCGTCTGCTCGGCCTTGGCCTTGGCTTCGGCCAGGGCGATCTCGTAGGGAGCCCGGTCGATCTGGAACAGGGGCTGGCCGGCCTTCACCAGGGTACCTTCCTGGTACAGGCGCTTCATCAGGATGCCGCCCACTCGGGCGCGCACCTCCGTTTCCTTGGTGCCTTCGGTCTGGGCCATCAGCTCCAGGGAGGCCGGCAGGTTCTGGGGCTGCATTTCCAACACGGTCACCGGCAGGGCTTGAGGGGCGGCACCCTTAGGGGCGGCGTTTTCACCGGAACAGGCAGCCAGGCCGAGGGTCAGGGCCAGGGCGGCGACAGCCGGTCGCAGGCGGAGGAGAGGAGTGGGAGATTGTTGGGGGGACGACATGACTGGAACTCCGGATTTTGAATTGTGCTGATGATTATATACAATCACAGATGTATGTTGACGTGTATTTGTATGTAACCTTGTGCATCAAACAGGCTCAGAAAGCACTTGTGTGCAGGCAAGGCCAATGGTTCGCGGAGCGGTGCCCTGGCGTCGTTTCAGAGGGAGGAAGTATGGTCAGGAAAACCAAAGCCGAGGCGGAGCAGACCCGGCGTAAAATCATCGATGCGGCCCGCTGCGTATTCCACGAGTGCGGCGTCAGCCGTACTTCCTTGGAAAAGATCGCCCGGGTGGCCGGGGTAACCCGGGGCGCCGTCTATTGGCATTTTGAGAACAAGGCGGAACTGTTCTTTGCCATGCGGGAAGATTCCCTGGCGGTGCTGGATGAGGTGGATGTCTACCTGGATTTACCTGATATTCCGAATCCCATTGACGGTATCGAGCAGAGCCTGCAAACGTTTTTCCACATCATTGACGAACATGCCGAAGTCCGTCAGGTTTTCGAGATCATGACCCTGCGTTGCGAGTACGTGGATGAATTTTCGCAGTTGTTGCAGAAAGTCAACAAACCCCGCATGGACTTTCTTGCCCAATTGATCGCCTCCTACCAGCGTGCCGCCGACAAGGGCTATCTGCGCCCAGGTCTGGACCCGGCAGGTGTTGCTCACGACACACTGTCCTTCACTGTTGGCCTTCTCAACAACTGGCTTTCCAGCCAGCCCGGCACCCTGCTGCGCCTCAAGGTGCAGGACATGATCCACCAGCACTTGGCCCTGCGGCGCCCCTGATCGCTTTGCCTGCAGACACGCCAAACGTACATAGGTGGCCTACGGCGGCGTCTATGTGCCCGTCCCTCTGCTGAACTCCTTGTGAGATGGCGTAGGAGCGACGGCGGTCCTGGCCGGCATGGTCATCATCATGTTCCCCTCCGCTCTGTCAGATACCCTTTCCGGGTACCATAAAAAATCGGCTGCTGCTGAAATTCAGCGTCTAGAATATGCTATTGGTATAATTTGTTTTGCGGACGACGGCGGTGGCGAGGCGCAGAACTGACAAGCAGCAGTTGGGGGAGGGGGGGGCTACATTTCGGTGAGAGACCGGGTGCCGAAGTCGCACCCGTTGCGTGGCATCCGAACATTGTCAATGTAGCGCTCCAAGAGGGTTGGCCGGGAATCGTGCGAAATCCTCGAAAAAGCCGCTTAGCGAGCTGTTCTTAAAAAGAATAGGTGTTTAACCCCACATCACCTGCAAATAGCACCACATTGCGTGGCTGATTCTCGTCATGCAGTGTTTCTTGTGTGGTGTGGGGATGTTATCTCATCCCTTCAAATTCTCAATCGGTTTTCCAAGCAAACTTAACCTGGGCTCGGCTCGGCGAAGCCGAACGAGCCAGGAGACAAGCGAGCGTAGCGGAGCGCGTCAGGTGCGGAGAAAGGGCGGGTGTTGGCAACGCTGTAATAATGACCCGGGTCATCAACTTTAAACTGACCCACTCGGCGGTGCAGACGGCAGCCTCCGGCCACGAGCGGCCAGCTGCCGGCAAAACCTGTCGGGCCGGTTCAGACTGACTGCTGCCTGCTGACAACGGCATACCCAATGGCGGGAGCACTCTGAAACCTGCCGGACGACGTACGGAAGGACCTCGGCCTAAGCGGCCGTTCGCCCGGTCGGCGGTGTCGGGCAGCAATGTGGCGGTCAGTTGCCGTTGCGCCGCTGAAGCCACTGCAACAGCTTCTCAAACAATCTCTCAGGATTGAACGGTTTGGAAATATAGTCGTTCATCCTGGCCACCAGGCATCGCACAACCTTTCTTCGTCGAACTGAGAGTCGACGTTGTATGACAATTCAGGTATCACTGAAAATTCATTGTTCGCGAATATTTAGCTAAGTTTCATGCAAGAAATAATCCGGCAACAATTGGCCCAATTTTTCAGCGAGTTCCGCTTCGGATTTGGCACAAATTTCTGCGTGGATATCTGCAACGATTCGGGTGAATTGCCCTACTAGTGCAGGGTCGAAATGCTGTCCGGAGTGTTTTAGAAGAATTGAGACGGCGTCTTCGACTGGCATTGGCACCTTGTAGGGGCGGTGCGAGGTCAGCGCATCGAAGACGTCGACGATGGCGAAAATTCTTGCCGTAAGTGGAATTGCCTCGCCGCACAGTCCCAGAGGGTAGCCGCTGCCATCGTATTTCTCATGATGTTTTCCAATGATATCGCGAGCGATGAGCAGCCAGTGGGAAGGCGCCACGATGTCTAATCCTAGTTCAACATGCTTCCGCATGGCTGCGACTTCAGTTTCGCTCAGGCGGCCTGGTTTGAGCAGAATGGCGTCCGGGATGCCAATTTTTCCGACATCGTGCAGAAAGGCGCCGAGAATTAGGCTACGCATCTCCGCCATCGGCAGGTTAACTGCTTCGGCCAGTCGGATGGCGTATAGGGTGACGCGATAGTTGTGTTCACCGGTGTCCGAGTCACGTTTCGCAATGGCTGTTCCAAGAACAGAAGCAATTTCCAGGTTGCCGCGCAGAATATCCTTCGAAGCCTTGAGCAGGGAGCGGTAGAGCAGCAGAACGATGGGGTAGACGGCGATCACGGTAGCCAGGCTGGCAAACAGGATAAAAGCCAGCATGCGCCAGATTTTTTCTTGCTGTCGGTCTTGGGTTTGCTGATCAAGCAGGAACGCCCCTTCAAAATACAAGGGGCTAGGCGACTCGGACGTAGTGAGCGTAACGAGGATATGAATGACCTTCTGGCCGTTGATATCCCGTGTCTCGAAATGCCGCCTGCCATCGTGTGGCATCGGCGATATTGTTGCTTTCAGTGCTTCGGTGAGATTCGTGTATTTTGGGTTGTACAGTTCCCTGACTAGTCTGCCGTGGTGGTTATAAACCCTGATCCACAGATAGTGCTTACGGATGAAATCCTTGGTTTCTTCTGCCAGCACTTGCTGCTCCTTATCCCCGTCCGGAGCCACCTTGGCTGACAGTGTGCGCATTTCCGACGCGGCAATCGCCGACAGGCCTTCTTCAAATTTATTAACCTCGATGTAGTAGCCGATGCCGGTTACCGCCAGCGCGACCAGCAGCCAGACTGCCAGCAAGCGGCGCAGCAGCATCCAGTGAATCGAATTGATCGTGTGGATGGCAGGCATGGCTATCTACCGGTTGCCTGCCAGCCTCCCCCCAAGGCGAGATAGATGCTGATCAAGGCTTGGCGTCGCTCCAGCAAGGCCTGCGCCTCCTGCGTTTCGGCCGCCAATAACTGGCGCTGGGTATCGAGCACTTCGAGGAAATTCGTCGTGCCGGCCCGGAAGCGCAAATCGGCGAGGCGCATCGCTTCTCGGGAAGCAGCAACGCGGCGAGCCTGGGTTTCCATCAGCGCATCGCTGGTTTCATAGGCAACCAGGCCATTGGCAACTTCGCCCAAGGCATTGAGAATGGTTTTCCGATAGTTGATGACTGCCTGATCAAGCCGGGCTTGTGCTGCTTCGCGGTTGAAGTAGATCTGACCGCCGGCAAACAGTGGTTGCAGCAGGTTCGGGCCGATACTGGCAACGGCTGGCGCTCGCCCGTGCACGACATCGGCCAGGCTGGTACTTACGCCACCGAAGATCGCGGTGAGCGAAAGGCTGGGGAAAAACATTGCCTTGGCCTCGCCGACACGAGCATTCGCAGCCATCAGGCGAGCTTCGGCCTGACGAATATCCGGCCGCTGTTCAAGCAGCCTGGATGGCAATCCCGGTGGAATCAATCCGGGCAGCGCCAGTTTGGGTGGCACATCCAGACGGAAGGCTCCCGGATTGCGACCGAGCAACAAGGATAAGGCGTTTTCCGTTTCGGCAATCTGGCGGCGCAACGTCGGCAGGCTGGCTTCGGTCGCCGCCAGCGCACTTTCCTGCTGACGCTCCTCGGCCGCGGAAGAAATGCCGGCCGCCGAGAGGCGCTTGATCAGGCGTAGCACTTCAGCCTGGTTGCGCGCACTGCGCTCGGTAATGGTCAGGGTGTCATGCAGCGTGGACAACTGAAAATAGTAGCGTGCGACGGTGGCAACCAGCGAAGCCTGCATGCCGTGCAGGGCTTCCTCGCTGGCCAGCAGTTCAGCCTGGGCGGCTTCGCTGGCGCGGCGGTAGCGTCCCCAAAGGTCGATTTCCCATGAGATGCCGGCGCCGCCGAGGTAGCTGGCAGTGAAGCGTTCGCCGGGTTGGCGGATGGTGGGCGAAGTATTGAGCGATATAGAAGCCTGCGGCCAGAGCGGTGCCCGACTGACACCGGCCAGTGCTTCGGCTTCGCGCAGGCGGGCCGCAGCGAGCAAGGCATCCGGGCCGGCACTCAAAGCTTCTTCGATCAGGCTTTGCAGGGGAGGATCGGTAAATACCTCGCGCCAGTTGCTGTCAGCCAGCGAAGGGGCCTTGGTATTTTCCGGGCTGGCACCGCGATGGCTTTCCGGAAGATTGATTTCCGGACGCTGGTAATCCGGGCCAACGGCGCAACCGGCAACGAACAGGCTGGCGATCAACACTGTGAGGGGAAGACGGCGGATCATGCCTGGACCTCCGGCTGGTCGGCTGTTTTTTTGGAAAAACGGGCGACGACGCGGTCGACTGCAACGAACAGGACCGGCACCATGAAAATGGCGAGTAGCGTTGCTGCCAGCATGCCGGCAAAAACCGTAATGCCCATCGACACCCGCGCTGCCGCACCGGCCCCGGAAGCGATGATCAGCGGCACGACACCGAGGATGAAAGCGAAGGAGGTCATGATGATCGGGCGCAGACGCAGCTTGGCAGCAGCGATGGCTGCACTCACGGCATCCTCGCCTTCTTCCCGCTTCATCTTGGCGAATTCGACAATCAGGATGGCATTCTTGGCAGCCAGGCCGATCAGCAGGATCAGGCCGATTTGCGCGTAGATATTGTTGGTCAGGCCCGTCAGCCACAGGCCGAGCATGGCGCCGAACACCCCGAGCGGTACGGCGAACAGCACGGCGAAAGGCACTGCCCAGCTTTCGTACAAGGCGGCAAGGAAGAGGAAGACAAAGACGATGGCGAGCCCGAAAACGATGGGTGCCTTGCCGGCCGATTCTTTCTCCTGACGGCTGATTCCCGACCATTCAAAGCCGTAGCCGGCTGGCAAGGTCGTAGCCGCAACATCTTCCATGGCGGCAATGGCATCGCCCGAGCTGTAGCCAGCGCCGGGGTTGCCGCCCAATTCTGCAGTACGGTAGAGGTTGTAGCGTTCCAGAACCGTCGGTGCGCTGGTCGGCATGGGTGTAACCAGCGTCGACAGCGGAATCATCTGGTTGTCGCCGTTGCGGACGTGGAACAGCCCAATACCCTGAATGTCGCTGCGATATTCGGGTTCAGCCTGCATAGTGACCTTGTAGGTACGCCCGAAGCGGCTGAAGTCATTGACGTTCAGGCCGCCCAGGAAGGTTTGCAGGGCATTGGTCACATCGGAAATCGGCACACCCAGTTTCTTGGCTTTTTCCCGGTCGACCGCAAGACGATAAGCCGGCGTGCGCGGATTGAACTTGGAATAGATGCTGCCGATTTCCGGGCGCTGGCGGGCAGCAGCCATGAAATCGTCAGCCACCTTGGCGAGTTCCTGTGGTGTGCCGCCGGAGCGGTCCTGCAGCTTGAACGAGAAGCCACCGGTAGAACCCAGGCCGGGAATGGGTGGCGGGTTGAAGGCAAGGATGATGGCCTCCGGTAATTTGGCTGCCTGCAGGTAGGTACCCATGATCACCGTCTTCAGCGAATCGGTGCTGCGCTCCGCCCAAGGTTTCAGGGTCGCAACGAACAGCGCACTATCGGATTGCGGTGCCCCGTTAAGGATGTTGTAGCCATTGATGATCAGGCGCTTATCGACTGCTTCATGGCTCTTCAGGATGGCGTCCACCTTGGTGGTGACGATTTCCGTCCGGTTCAGCGAAGCGGCTGCAGGCAACTGAACGCTGCCCAGAAAATAACCTTGGTCTTCGGACGGGACGAAGCCGCCCGGTACTTTATTCATCAAACCGAATGCCGCGAAGATCAGAATGCCGAGCATTAGCAGCGATAGCAGGCTGCGACGGATCAGGGTCTGTACCTTGCGGCCATAGCTGTCGGTCAGGCGTTCGAAAACCCGGTTGAAGCCGCCAAAGAAGCGCCCGGCAAGGCCTGGCCGTTGGTTTTTGTCCTTTGGTTTGAGCATCAAGGCACAGAGCGCCGGGGTCAGCGACAGGGCGACGAAAGCCGACAAGACGGTCGAGACGGCGACGGTGATGGCGAACTGCTTGTACATGACCCCCGAGATCCCGCCCAGGAAAGCCACGGGTACGAAGACGGCGGCCAGGATCAGGGCAATGGCGACTACCGGCCCAGAGACTTCTTCCATGGCGCGCAGGGTTGCATCCCGGGCATTCAGGCCGCTGTGCTCCATGTGGTGTTCAACCGCTTCGACGACAACGATTGCGTCATCGACCACGATGCCGATGGCCAGCACCATGCCGAACAGGGTCAAGGTGTTGATCGTGAAGCCGAGCAGCGTGAAGGCGGCAAAGGTGCCGACCAGCGAGACTGGCACGGCGAGCATGGGAATGACGGTCGCCCGCCAGTTCTGCAGGAAGAGGAAAACAACCACGAGTACGAGCAGCAGCGCCTCGAAGAAGGTATGCACCACCTCGTTCAGCGAGGCCTTGACGAATACGGTGTTGTCGAGCACCACGTCGTAGCTCAGGTCAGCCGGGAAGGAGGTGGACAGCGACTTCAGTTCGGCATTGATCAGCCCGGCAGTTTCCAGCGCACTGGCGTCGGGCGTCAGGTTGATGGAAAAGGCGGCGGCCGGATGGCCATTCAGACGCGACTGAAAAACGTAATCCTTGGCGCCCAGTTCGACGCGTGCCACGTCGCGGACGCGGACGAAGGAACCATCAGGCTTCGCGCGAACGATGATTTCCTCGAATTCACTGACTTCCGACAGGCGGCCGCGTACTTCGACGCCGTACTGGAATTGTTGCGTTTTCGGGGCCGGCATCTGGCCGACCTGCCCAGCCGGGGCCTGTGCATTCTGTTCCTGAATGGCACGATAGATATCAGATGGCGTCACGCCCAGGCTGGCCATGCGATCCGGCCTCAGCCACAGACGCATGCCGAATTCAGCACCGAACAGGCTGACGTTGCCGACGCCCTTGATCCGCTTGATGGCCTCGACGACATTGATTGTTGCGTAATTGGCCAGGAACAGTTCGTCGTAGGTACCGTTCGGCGACACCAGCGCCAGGTACATCAGCACGTCAGGTGTCTGCTTCTTGGTGGTGATGCCGGCGCTAATCGCCTCCGAAGGCAGGCGGGCGTTGGCCTGGGATGAGCGGTTCTGGACCTGTACTGCTGCGATGTCGGCGTTGTTTTCCAGACCGAAGGTGATGTCGAGGTTGTAGCCTCCGTTGCCGGAGGAGCTCGAACTCATGTAAAGCATGCCTTCGACGCCGTTCACCTGCTCCTCGATGGGCTGGGCGATGGCCTGTTCGACCACCTCGGCACTGGCACCAGGATAGACGGCGCTGACCCGGATGGTTGGCAGCGTGATCTGCGGGTACTGGGCAATTGGCAGACTGATGCCGGCGATGATGCCGCACAGCGTCAGGACGATGGCGGTGACGATGGCGAACACCGGCCGATAGATGAAAAACTTGGCCATGTCCGCTCCTTAAGGCTTGCCGGCCGTCGCCGCATCGAGCGGCTTGACGACGGTGCCGGGGCGCGCTTTCTGCAAACCTTCGACGACAATGCGCTCGCCAGCCTTGAGGCCCTCTTCGACCAACCATAGCTCACCGATACGGGCACCGGTGCGAATCGGGCGCTGTTCGATCTTGTCGCCGGCCAGCACGACGCTGGCGAACTGCTTGCCAAGTAGTTCGGTGACGGCCTTTTGAGGAACCAACAAGGCGTTCTGCGCGACCTCGTGAACGATGCGAACACGGGTGTTCATGCCCGGCCGGAGCAGACCATCCGGATTCGGGAAGACTGCCCGCAAGGTCAGCGTACCGGTCGCCGGGTTCAAGGCGCGATCGGTAAAGTCAAGTTGGCCCGACTGGGCATAGGTACTGCCGTCAGCCAGGATCAGATCGATCGGCGCCTTGCTTTCGCGTTTCTGGGCCTGGAATCGCTTGGCGAAACTGATGTAGTCGACTTCGGGAATGCTGAAATAGGCAACGACGGGGTCCAGTGTCGACACCGTGGCGAGCACCGTCTGGCCGGCGGTGGCCAAGGCACCGACTTCAATTTTCTGCAATCCGATCTGGCCGGAAATCGGTGAGCGCACATCGGCATACGAGCGATCCAGTCTGGCCTTTTCCAAACCGGCGCGGCGCGCCTGGGCAACTGCTGTGTTCTGCTGTTCGTAAGCGACTGCCTGATCGTAGGTCTGGCGTGGAATGGCGTTGTCGGGCAGAAGTGGCTTGTAGCGAGCGACGTCCTGGCGGGCCCGGGCAAGTACCGACTCGGCCTCGGCCAGCTTGGCCTGGGCATCGATGATCGCTTCGTCGTAAGCGCGCGGGTCGATGCTAAACAGCAACTCGCCTTCTTTGACCTTCTGTCCCGGCTTGAAGCTTTGCCTGATCAACTGGCCGGAGATACGTGGATAGATGTCGACCTCGCGATAGGCTTTGACCTCAGCCACCAGATCAACCATCAGCGGGGTGGTCTGGCCAGCGAGCGTTTGAACGATCACCTCGGGTGGTGGCGGAGGGGCGGGCTTTGATGTTTCCTTGCAGCCGCCGGTTGCCAAAAGAGCCCCGAGCAGCAGCGGACAGGTAAGGGAGGAAAACTTTGACTGACCTGGCATGGGCTCCGGCTCCTGGCGTTAATATGCGGTTGGCAATCGATGAACCTTACATCATAATCATCTTTGGTGTCACCTTCCGAGCGAGGCCGCCCATTTTGGGCGGAGTGAAATTTCCCTGTATTTCCCAGCCGGTAATATTGGGGGCTTACATTCCTTCTACATAAGGATACGGCAATGAAGAAGATCATGTTTTCCGGCCTTTTACCCGACGTGACTGAAGAAGCAGTCAGGAAATCACTGGAAAAAGTCGGGCCGGTGCATACGGTTTCCATCATCAAGGATGGCGATGCCAGCGCACCGCTCGTCATTGTCGAGATGGACATCAGTGACGTGCAGGCATTCCAGCTCACTTCACGCGTCACCGACTACTGGCACGACGGGCACATGATCAATGCCCGCTTGCTGTTGCACTGAGTGTGCCGAAAGCATTGCAGACAGCCCTGAGATAAGCATGCGGATTGCGATTACCCTGCTGTTGATTGTGCTCATGGGGACCTCCCATGCGCAACAGCCAGCTTTGCGCAGCGCTTTGGGGGGCAAGCCGGCAGTAGCGGCGACCGTTGATGTTGCTGAAGAGCGCGCCAAGCTGGAGACCCAGCTTGGCGAGACCTTGCGCCAGCGCGAAGCGGAACTGCCCGGTGCCAGGGAGACAGCCAGTGCCGACTCGGTGCGTGCCGCCGACAGACAGCGACTGCTGGACCATCTGGCTTTTCTGCAAGGTGAGCGAATCAAGCGCCTGGACGAACTGGGTGCATTGCAGAAGGCTCCTCCATTTACATTGGCCAGCCTGCCGGTGGTGCACGCGATAGGGGCGACGCCACCTTATTCGGCGCTCGCCGTCGACGCCCTGCGCGATGAACTGGCCGGCGTGCAGGACAAGGTTCAGGCACTGGATTCCGGGCTCTCGGCTCGCGAATCGGAAAAGCAGATCTTGGTCGAACAATTGCGGCGGGCCGATGAGGCACTTCGCCTGGCAGCTGATCGACTAGCGCTGACCGGCAACGACGGCAATGGGCTTGTCGCACGCTGGGAGCATGAGCAGGTTGAATTGCGGCGACGGACGGCCGAGGCGGAACTGGCGCTGCTGGCCATCGATATCGATAAACTCAAGCTGCAAAAAAGTGCCTTCGTCGTCCAGGCTCAGGAAATGCAGGCACTGGTGGCCAAGGTCTTGCCGGCACAACGGATTTCCGAACAGGACCTGAAGACGCTGAAGGAGCGCACTACTGCCGCAGAGGAAAAGCTGCGCGAGGAAACCGATAAGGTCCGCCGGCGCCAGTCTGCCCATGAAAAAGAGCAAAAAGAACTGTCGGCAAGCGGGCCACCAACCGACGGCGAGCGCCTGCAACGCGTGAATTTCCTCAAGCAGGCACTGATCATCGAAGGCAACATCCTTGAGGGCTTGAACGGCCTGCAGTTGCTGGCCCAATTAAGGACCGACATATGGGAAAAGCGTTACCTCGGGCAGGCATCCAACGATATGCTGCAACAGCGCCAGATGTTGCTCTCGTTCAACAAAATCCATCAAGGCCTGGTCAGCCGGAAGCGCCTCTCACTTGAACAGCGTGAGGCATCGGCGGTTGCTATCCGGGATCTGGAAACCAAGGTGGCCAATTTATCCCCGGGCAGTACCGAGCAACAGCTGGCCCGCGATGAGTGGGCCCTACTCCAGGAACAGATTAGCGTTCATGAACGCCTGGAATCGGCGGCCAGCCGCCTGGAACGCCAGTTATCCCGCTGGCTGGCTGATTTCAATCAGAACGCCGATGGCAGCCTGACTGGCAGGGCCGGGGCATTGGGCGACCAACTCCACGAAACCTGGCGCGCTTTCTGGCAATACGAACTGTTTGCCGTTGAGGACGTGTCCGATGTCGATGGACGGAAAGTCAGCGTGTTTTACGGCATCACCGTCGGTAAAAGCGTCGGCGCGCTACTGTTGTTCGTTATCGGCTACTGGCTGTTTTCGCGCCTCTCCCATCTGCTGTCGAAGATTCTGGTCAGCCGTTTCGGCATCAGCAACCAGCTGGCTTCGGTGATACGCCGCTGGATGATGATTCTTCTCGCGCTGGGCCTGATCGTTTTCATTCTCAATCTGGCGCGCATTCCACTGACCGTTTTTGCCTTCATGGGTGGTGCGCTGGCCATTGGCGTCGGCTTTGGCACGCAGACGATCATCAAGAACTTCATCAGCGGCATCATCATCCTGTTCGAGCGCAAGATTCGGGTCGGCGACATCATCGAGCTCGGCGGCATGACCGGGCATGTCACTGCGGTGGATTTGCGGGCGACCACCGTCCGGGGCTTCAACGGCGTGGAAGCACTGGTGCCCAATTCCAGCTTTCTCGAAAACCAGGTCGTCAACTGGACCTATTCAAATCAACAGTTACGGCGTGAATTAAAGGTCGGGGTGGCCTACGGCTCCGATTCCGAGGTAACCACCCAATTGCTGATCAAGGCAGCCTGCGATCATCAAAAGGTGCTGAAGACGCCGGCCCCGGAAGTGTATTTCGAGGATTTCGCCGACAGCGCCTTGTTAATGGTGCTCATTTACTGGGTCGAACTGGGCCCGGGCACGGTGGCCCGCCGCGTCGATAGCGATTTGCGCCATACGATCTATCGACGTCTCGCCGAGGCTGGAATCGCCATCCCGTTCCCGCAGCACGACGTGCATCTCGATTGGGCGCGTCCGGTTCCTGTCATCATGATGGATGGTGCGTCGTGACTCGCTCCACTCATCTGACGGCTTGCCACGAGTGCGATCTGCTGCTCCGCGAGATCGACCTGTCGGCTGAAAAGGGGACCGTTGCCTGCCCGCGCTGCGATGCCGAGTTGTACCGTGTGGGCCGCAACAGCCTGGAGCGCTCGCTGGCCCTGACTTGTGCGGCCCTGGTCTTGCTCGTGATTGCCACCACCTTTCCCATCGTTGGCCTGAATATCCAGGGGCATGAGATTGAAACGACCGTCTTTGGCGCCGCACGCCAACTGTGGCGCGACGATATGCCGGGCGTGGCCGTCCTGCTGCTGGCGACGACGGTTCTAATCCCCCTGATCGAACTGTGCGCCCTCGGCTGGCTGCTGCTACCGCTGCATCTGGGGTATCGCCCGGCCGGCTTCTCCCGCGTGTTCCGTGCGCTTCAACTGGCGCACCCATGGGCGATGGTCGAGGTTTTCATCCTTGGTGTCCTGGTCTCTCTGGTCAAGCTGTCGCATTTGGCCGATGTCCTGCCGGGGCCAGCGATCTGGTGTTTCGGCGCGCTGATGCTGGTCTTGTCGGTATTGAGTTCCATCGTCGATTACCGCGAACTGTGGCAAACCTGGGAGGCAACCGAAGCATGAGGGCGATCACGGCAGCCGAGCAGGGCTTCGCCTTGTGCGAGGTATGTGGTCGCCTGGGCAAAATGGCCGAACATGCGCGTTGCCCGCGTTGCAATGCCCCGCTGCATCGACGCAAGCCTCATAGTCTGGAACGCAGTTGGGCCTTGTTGATTGCTGCCTACGTGCTTTATTTGCCGGCCAACCTGCTACCAATCATGGAAACCCGCTCCCTGTTCGGCGTGCAGCGCGACACCATCATGAGTGGCGTTGCTTTCCTGTGGAATTCCGGTTCTTGGATGCTGGCCCTGATCGTTTTTGTCGCCAGCGTTGCCGTTCCCCTGCTCAAGCTGCTGTCACTGACCGCGTTATTGCTGGCTGTACAGCGGCGCAGCCAGGGTGAGCCGCTCCAGCATGCCCGCCTGTATCGCCTGCTGGAATTGGTCGGACGATGGTCGATGCTCGATGTCTATGTCGTAGCCATCTTGGTGGCCCTGGTACAAGCCCAATCCCTGGCCACCATGGCACCGGGGCCTGGCGTCCTGGCCTTTGGCGCTGTAGTCGTCCTCAGCATGCTGGCGACGATGGCTTTCGACCCGCGCCTGCTGTGGGATATCAAAACCAATTCCAAATCCGAGAAAGAGCGTCGTGAGCGAGAACGAACAGCCCCTGTCTGACAACCTGCCTTCCGGACGCATCGTTCGGCCACGCAAGAGAATGACCATGATCTGGATCGTCCCGGCGCTAGCCATCCTGGTGGGCATCGGTCTTGCCGTCCAGGCCATTCGCGCCCGCGGACCGGAAATATCCCTGCAATTCGTTGCTGCCGAGGGGCTGGAAGCCAACAAGACGCGCGTCAAATTCAAGGATGTCGAGATCGGTACAGTCAAGAGCATTGCCTTGAATCCGGATCGGAAATCGGTGCGGGTCAGCGTACAGATGGATAAGCAGGCTGAAGGCTTGCTGGTCGAGGACACCCGTTTCTGGGTGGTGCGGCCTCGTGTTGCCGCCGGTGGCGTTTCAGGGCTGGCGACCTTGTTGTCCGGTGCCTATATTGCGCTCGATCCCGGCAAGTCAGAGACTTCGCGCCAAGAGTTCGTCGGCCTGGAAGAGCCCCCGCTGGTTACTTCCAATACGCCAGGGCGCCAATTTGTGTTGCGGGCTGATGACCTTGGATCTCTGGATATTGGTGCGCCGGTCTATTTCCGGCGCATTCAGGTCGGACGTGTTGTGGGCTACGGCATGCAGAAAGACGGCTCCGGGGTTTCCGTCCGCGTATTCGTCGACGCACCTTACGATGCCTTCGTAACCCAGGCGTCACGATTCTGGCATGCAAGTGGGATCGACGTATCGCTCAACGCCGACGGGGTTAAGCTCGACATGCAATCCCTGGTCAGCCTGGCGCTAGGAGGTATTGCCTTCTCGTCGCCGAATGGCAGCGACGAAGAGCCGGTGCAAAAAGCCGAGGCAGACTCCTCCTTCGTGTTGCATTCCGACCAGGCGGCAGCCAACCGGATACCCGAAACACGGGTTGAAAAATATGTTCTCACCTTCCGCGAATCCCTGCGCGGTCTGGCTGTCGGCGCCCCTGTCGATTTTCGTGGCCTGGTGGCGGGGGAGGTCTCGCGTATCGACCTGAATTTCGAAAAAGAAAAGACTGATTTCACGATGCTGGTCGAGATCAGCCTCTACCCTGACCGCTTTGCCAAGCGCACGCGAAACCAAAGCGGCGACGAGGTATCGGCGAAGGCATCTCGGGATATCCTCGAGAAGATGGTTGGCAAAGGTTTCCGGGCCCAGTTGCGTACAGGTAACGTGCTGAGCGGCCAACGCTACATAGCCCTCGATTTCTTTGCCAATGCCAAGGCCGGCAAGATCGACTGGTCTCGGCGTCGGCCCGAGTTGCCGGTCCAGCCTGGCACACTCGATTCGCTGCAGGACCAGCTGTTGGCTATTGTCGAATCCCTGCGCCACACGATGCAGCACGTCGACCAACTGGTGGTTCGCCTCGACAAGGAGGTGGCGCCCGAACTAACGGCCACCCTGAAAGATGCGCGCAAGACGCTGGATAGCGCCGAACGGATGCTCGGCTCGGCCGACAAGGCGCTGGTCAGCGATGCGCCATTGCAGCTTGAGATGCGCGATACCTTGCGGGAGGTTGGCAAGGCCGCAACGGCCGTACGCAACCTGGCTGACCTGCTCGAACGCCAGCCGGAAGCCTTGTTGACCGGCAAGAAAGGGGAATGAATATGGCTCATAGAAAGTGGCTTGCCTGTCTGGGTGCGGTTTTTCTGCTGGGGGGCTGTGCGAGTACACCGGCTCCAGTTTTCTACACGTTGGACAACGGCATCGAACAACCAGGCCCGCAAGGGGCGACGCCCAGTATCGTGATCACCCAGACCAATCTGCCTGAATTGATCGATCGCCCGCAACTGGTGACCCGCACGGCCAACAACCAGGTCCGGATCAAAGAACAGCAACGCTGGGGCGAACCCTTGCGGCGGGCTATTCCTCGGGTGCTGGCAATGGAACTGGGCCGCAAGCTCGATTCCGGCAGGATCGTCTCTGTTCCTATTGATGCCCAGCGTATTGACGCCGATTTCCGCCTGTCTCTGGAGGTCCAACGCCTGGAAGCGGTCGAGGGGCGTGGTGCCGATGCCGATATTGTGTGGCGACTGGAGTCGCGCCACGGCAAGGTCGTCCTCGGGCGCAGTGTCCTGCACGAAGCCGAGCGCTCTGTCGAGCCCAGTGCCTTGATTGCCGCGCAACGCCGTGCCCTGGCCGTTATCGCGGCCGAGATCGCTGATCAGGTGCGCCGTTGGCAGGAAGCTGCCAAATGATTCATCGCCTGCTCGCACTATGCTGTGCGCTACTACTGGCCGGCTGCACGAATTTCATGGAGTTGCGCCAGGAACTGCAGGAATCGAAAACCCAGCTAGGACGCATTGCCGGGACGGTCGTTTCGCCATCCTGTGCCGATTGCCCGACCATTCTCGTTGCCCTGGACGACCTTGAAGGCAGGGTTGTCCATACCTACAGGGTCTATGAACGACCGGGAGCGTTCCAGATGGTTACTTTTGGCGGATCGCGCTATCTGTTCGGCTTTAACGACCTGAATAACGATTTCCAGTATCAGCAGGGCGAGCCCAGCGGATGGGTACGTTTGCCCGAAAAATTCGCAGCCGGGACACGTGTCGAACACATCGAACTGAGCCTGTCGCGAACGCCGGGAAACGTTCCGGCGTTTGGCAACCTGTTCGACCTGCGCGGCATGACCCTGGGTACCATCGACGTCGAACTGGGCAAGCTGGCTGATCTTGCCGATGCCCGCTTCGATCCGGACATCGCGAATCTGGGCATGTGGCAGCCCCTGCGTTTCATGAAGGACAGTTACGCCGGAATCTATTTTCTCGGCCCCTACGACGCTGGCAAGAGCCCTGTGCTGTTTGTTCACGGCATCAACGGCAGCCCGCGTGATTTTGCCGCGATGATCGCCACGCTGGATCGGAGCAGGTTTCAGCCATGGGTGCTTTACTACCCCACAGGTATCGATCTGGCCTCTCTGGGAGATGGCGTACTCGGCATGCTTAGCGAATTGCGCCACCGCTACCCCTTCAAGCGCCTGCATATTGTGGCCCACAGCATGGGCGGAGTGGTGGTGCGCTCCTACCTGTCCGCTTGCGCCAAGGCCAGGAATTGTAATTATCTGCGTTCATTCACCTCCATATCGTCGCCATTCGGCGGGCATCAGGCAGCCCAGAGCGGCGTCGACTACGCACCGGTTGTGATGCCGGTATGGCACAGCATGGCCCCTGGCAGTTCGTTCATGAACATGCTTTTTGCCACTCCTTTGCCTAGGCAGGTTCACCACCACCTGATCTTTGGCTATCGCAACAACGTACTGGTCGGCAAAACGAGCGGCGACGGCACGATTACGCTGGCCAGCCAGCTACGCAAGGAAGCACAAGCACAGGCCGTGACACAACGCGGTTTCGATGAAGACCACCTGACCATTCTGAAGTCCGATGAAGTATCAGCCTACGTGAATGGACTTTTGAGCATCGAGTGAACCTGGTGACTCGTTTGTATAGCCCCACATTTACCCAATTTTTCTTTATCGAGTCCATCTCAAGGGAAAACCATGAAAGCAAATGTCATTGCCCTGTCCTTCGCTCTGGTGCTGGTCGGCTGTTCAACCACTACCCTCAAGGCACCTGCTGATTACCCAAAACTGTCGGTCAAGGCCGATGAATCGAACACGCTGGTCTTCGCCAAGCCCGATCTGCGCTTGGGTCAATACAGCAAGGCCTATATCGCGCCAGTGCTGGTGCAGATTGGAAATGATCAGGGTGTTCTGGACGTTTCCGACGACGAGTCGAAGAAGCTGGCTCGCTATGCTGAGGATCGCCTGAAGGAGAATTTGTCGAAACACCTGACGATAGTTAAGCAACCTGGCGCTGATGTGCTCAGCGTTCGTTTCCGGATTACCGATCTCCAACCGACCAGCAAGGCGCAAATTGCCATGATGGTGCCGCCTTTCGCGATGATCAACATGCTATCGCCCAAGGGCCTTTTCCTGGGTTCGATTACCCTGGCCGGGGAACTGTACGAAGGCAGCGCCAAGGAACCGAGTGTTGCCTTTGTCGCCACCCGCAGTCGACCGGGTGTAGACGCCAGCGTGGCCTTCAGCCGCTGGGCCGTCGCCGAAAAAATCATCGACAACGCAGCCGAACGACTGGCTAGCGATCTCGAGTCCGAGCGTGCCGCTGGTCGTTGAAATAAACGGCACAACGGTTAGGCAACGATGAACCTCGACACCTACGGGACGCTGGTTGCAGCTTCCCTTGTCCTTCTGCTGGGGCGCCAATTGGTGCTGCGCATTGCCTTCCTGCGGATCTACAGCATCCCCGAACCAGTTGTCGGCGGGCTGCTGGTGGCGCTGGCGGCCTGGCTGGTCAACGGTCTGGCCGATGCCCAGGTGCGCTTCGACAGTTCGCTGGGCATGCCGCTGATGCTGAGTTTCTTCGCCTGCATCGGACTGAATGCGGATATTGCCAGCTTGATGCGTGGCGGCAAGCCGATGGTGCGGTTTCTGTTTGTCGTCGTCGGATTTCTGGTTGTTCAGAATGCGACCGGCCTCCTGTTGGCGTCGCTCCAGGGGCAGCCGCCCCTGCTTGGCCTGCTCGCCGGGTCTATCACCCTTTCCGGTGGGCATGGCACAGGAATCGCGTGGGGTAAAATTTTTTCCGAAAAATACGCTTTGCCGGCAGCCAGCGAAATTGCCATGGCGTCAGCCACCTTCGGGCTGGTTCTCGGGGGACTGCTCGGCGGGCCTGTGGCCAGATTCTTGTTGTCGCGCCTGCCGGCACAAACGGTTCGGCAGGTCGGTGGGAGTGATCCGACGCAGTTCGAGCAACCGACTGCTGTGCGCCTGATTACCGCCCCTGCCATGATCGAAACGTTGGCGCTCATCTCGGTTTGTCTCCTGGGTGGGCAGGCGATTGCCCGGGCGCTGGCCGGAAGCTGGCTTGAACTGCCGTCTTTTGTCTGTGTGCTGTTTGTTGGCGTCCTGCTGCGCAATGGTTTGAGTCTGCTCGGCTGGTATGCCGTGTTCGAGCGTGCCGTATCGGTCATGGGCAATGTATCGCTGGCGCTCTTTCTCGCCTTGGCCCTGATGTCGCTGCGTCTGTGGGAACTGGCCAGCCTGGCTTTGCCGATGTTCGGCATCCTCCTTGGCCAGGCGATCCTGATGGCGACCTATGCCATCTTCGTCACCTTTCCGGCCATGGGCCGGAATTACGATGCGGCGGTCAGAGGTGGCCCCACGTAGCTGGACAGAATTTCCAGTTTCTTAAGTGGACTCTCTGCGGGTTAAGCCGCTGCGGCAAGCAGCGACGGATTGAAGTAAGCCGTATCCGGAGTTTTCCCGTCAAGCGTTGAGTGCGGGCGCCGGCGATTGTAGAAATCGAAATAGCACGCCAGCGCCTGCCGAACCTCGGAAACGCTCTCATAGCCGTGCAGGTAAATCTCTTCATACTTGACCGATTTCCAGAGGCGCTCGACGAAGACGTTGTCCCGCCAGCAGCCCTTGCCATCCATGCTGACCTGAATGCCGTGTTCCTGAAGCAGGCCGATGAAGGTCGAGCTGGTGAACTGGCTGCCTTGGTCGGTGTTCATGATTTCCGGTGCGCCATATTTCATGATGGCTTCTTCCAAAGCGTCGACGCAGGGATCGGCCGTCAGACTGTTCGACAGGCGCCAGGCCAGGACCCGCCGGGTGGCCCAGTCGAGCACGGCACTCAGATAGACGAAGCCCCGGCGCATCGGGATGTAGGTGGTATCCATGGCCCACACCTGATTCGGACGCTCGATGGCGAGATCGCGCAGCAGGTAGGGATAGATGCGGTGCGCCTGGTTGCGCCGGCTGGTGTTGGCCTTGCGGTAGATGGCCTGAATGTCGAGCTTCTTCATCAGCGTGCCGACATGCTTGCGGCCGATTTCATGGCCTTCCAGCTTGAGCATGTCGCGTAGCATCCGCGCTCCGGCAAAGGGATGTTCCAGGTGCAGTTCATCAATCCTTCGCATTAGCCGAAGATCGGCTTCGGGAATTGGCTGCGGCTGGTAATAGACGGAGGAGCGGGAGAGTTCAAGCAACTGGACTTGCCTGACGACAGGCAAACGATGGGCCTTGTCGATCATCGTTTTGCGCTCGCATCGCTGATGCGACCGAGCGCGCCGGCCAAAAAATCAATCTCCAATGCCTGCTGGCCGATCTTTGCATGCAAATCCTTCAAGTCTGGCGTGGCCGCCTGCTTCTCGGCCGAGGTGGCGAACACCCCGGAGGCGTTCTCCAGCAATTGCATCTTCCACTGCGTGATTTGATTCGGATGAACATCAAACCTCTCCGCTAATGCGGCCAGCGTTTCATCTCCCTTGAGGGCGGCAATTGCCACCTTGGCCTTGAACGCGGCTGTGTGGTTACGGCGGGGTCTTCTCATTGCTTCTGCTCCTTGGCAGGCGATTTCCATCGCCCATTGAAGCAGAGATTTCACTTAACCAGATGTCCGGATTTGTGGGGCCACCTCTGTCATTGCAGCCGGCCATTGCGGCTTCGGATTGGGTGCGACGCCAACAGCCATCGCCAACATGCAGGCGGTGACCGATCGCTTTGGCATGTCGCAAATGGGCTTTTTGATCGTACCCATCGTTGGCGCTTTCTTCATCGATCTCGCCAACGCATTGGTGATCAAGCTATTCCTGCTGCTGCCGATCACCTGATATTGGCTATTTGCCAGGTGCTTCTTTCGCGTCAGCTTGCAGCTCCGTGGTGTCGACCATGCCAAGAATAGTGACCAGTGTTTGTGCTGTCCTGAGAAATTTAAGTACCGTGTTGCGCGTAAATTCTTCTACTTCCGGCCCAACGCCGGTAGCGCAATAAACCCACCGCCCATCTGCTGTACGCTCGACCTTTCCGAGTTTGCGCAGATTTTCAAGTTTTCGGCGAACCGTCTCCCTGGGTAGCCCAGTGATTTGGGATAGTTCTGCAAGCCGAATCGGCTCCAGCGCCTGCTCCTTTTTACGCCCCATTTCATTGAGCAAGACCATGGGATCGGCGCCCAGGGGCAGGTTGGGCAAGACGTTCAAGTGCGCCAGGGAACCCCATATTTGTGCGGTTTCCGGGTCCAACGACAATTCGATACAAAGCCGGCGCATGTGGTCGACAATATGTCGATTGACCGAAAAGGCGAGCAGGCCGAAGGCGCGCTGAAAGCGAAGATCGAAGTCTTCCGGAATCAGGTTGGTTTTATCACTTTGCACAGTCGATATCTCTCCGCAAAATAAATGACACGCCACCTGATAGCCAGGTTGAGCGAACCATTCTATTCTGCAAGCGGAACCTGTGAAAGCAAGCCGGCGCGCAGTTCTGCGTCGAGCAGTAACTCAATTTGGTACAAACGCATTTGTTGGATAGGGGTGAGGATGTCATGCATGCCCGTGACCAACTTTTTACGGATCGTTACCCGCAGTTCTTCCTGCGCCAGGCTCTCCTTCAGTAACGTCTTCGCCACCTTTATATCCAGTTTTTTATCGTTCACATGGCTGGCATACGAGGACAGCGTGGCAAGCTGTTTGTCACGCAAAGCGATCAGACGGTGTAGATATTCCTGATAGCGTGGCCAGAATTTTTCTGCCGTCGGTATATCCAGTGACATTTCCTGGCTGATCCGACTGATGCGCTTGATATCCACCTGACTGAAGGAGTTTTTGAGATAAGAGAGCGTTTCCTGTTCTTGCTGGGACGTCGCATGGCTGTTGCTTATCGAGAATAGCAAGGTAATGCTGAGGATGATGCTCTTCAGACTGTTCATGGTTATGTCGTTTTTTGTGAGATAGACAGGGAGTCGCGCTGGCGCTGGCTATTACATCCAGTCGGTTAGCAGAACACCAATACCGAACGTGTTCTGGTGGTGGTTGTAATCAATCAGGCTTTCGCCGTAGCCGGTACTGAATTGCACATAGCCCCGGAGTTTCTGGTTAAGCGGATAGCTCCAGTCAATTTGCATGTAGCCACGGTTGAAGTCGAAGGTGCTACGTCCCAGTGCCGAGAGGCTGTGCTTGCCCACCTTGTAGCTGGCAACCAGTTCGAAGTTGCCCATGTAGTCCGTCATGTGGGGATTGTCGTCATTCGTGGCTTTCTCCGGAATGCGATACCACGGCTTGAACAGCAGGCTGAAGTTGTTGCCGTATTCGAATCCGGCCTGCGCGTAGATTCGATTCCAGCTCCGGGACAGGACGTAGCTCTGGCCATTCGATTGGTGAACAAAACCGAGATTGACGAAGCGCCCCTTCAAGCCAAGAAGGCTATAGTCGGTGGGAATCGTGACAAAAGCCTCCGGCTCATAATTGGTCTCGCGGAACGGGGCGGAAATGTTCTTGTTATAGACCTGCCAGTAATTTTGCTGGGTATAACCAAACCACAGGTCGATGCCGCGCCCGAAAAGGTCTTCAGCGGCCTTCAGCTTGAAGCTGAGCTGAAATTTCGATTCCGTATTATCAAGTCCAATATTCGGATCGTTGACCGCACGGAAATAGGTTTCGTAGGGTTGGTAATTGACCTTGTCGGTATAGCGGCCGAGCAAAAAGTAATTGGGTTTGTGGGCACGGAATGACCACAGGCCATTCTTGCTTTCCGGATCGACCTCCCAGTGCTTCGACAGTGGCGTGACATCGAGGGGCTTTGCCAAACTGCGGGAGTTAGAGGTGTCGACATTATCTGAAATGGCAACTACAGGTGACTTCGTTGCACCGCTTGGTTTTTGGACCGCTGCGTCGTAGCACTCGAGCCGCTGATGCTTATCCGTAATCGCACTGCAAGCCGATAGCTCAGCATCGCTTGCGCCCAGCGCCAGCTGAGAAACAAACACTCCACCCAAGATCAGCGTATGAACCCGGTTGTCTGTTCTGTTCGTTAGTTGCGTCAGTTGAGACGACATCCTGCCTGCCTTCATGGAGAATCCTTGTTCAGCAAAAAGCTACGGAGAAAGAAGCTCCAATTGTACTGAGTAACGCTAAATTCAAAAAATGATAGTGGCCCAAAATGGGCGAACAAGGATTTATCAATGTTGGAAGCGTGGCCTCCTCATAACCTTGTCCAGGAGTTCGAATTCGCCAGATTGGAAAGCTGCCGTTCATATTCCTTTAGGCTTGAACGGCAGGTATATGGTGCATTGCTGCCCGATTCGCCCCCTGATCAACGGCCGCTATGGCCGAGCAGGAGTCAGCCAGCTACTGCTCGGTACGACTGCTCGACTCAGTTAGCCGCCGCTCAAAGCATCTCGTCCAAAGTGCCATGACCGGCGGCAGTCGCTGCGTAGCAGACCTTGGCTTTGAAATTCTGACCGGCAGCAGAGGGTCGGGAATGGCTGTTCCCATCCCTCAACGCTAGGGGTCACTTCTAAGTTGTTGCTGACAGGGGCACTTAGTCCGCTATATCTCGATCATCTTTTTCAGGTGATTCGCATAAATCACGAGCTTGGCGTTTACAGCCTTCATCTCAGCAATCAGCTCTTCATAGTGCGGGTACATTTGTTGAAGCTGCTGAGGAGGCACATCCTTGTGCGCTGCGTCATCGACTACGCTATCCCACCATCTACGATATCTCGCTTGCCAGCGGGTCAGGTGAGGCCGAAGCTCCTTGTTAAGAATGTGAACCGAAATCAGCACCAATTCTTTAGTCGTTTGGCTGGCCCTGATTTTCGAAACGGGGATGCTCTTGATCATTTCCCGAGCAATCCCAAAAAACTCGTACCACGAGTTGTATACCTCTACGATCACATCATGCTCTTCGTCGAGTGGAAGGCCGATTTTTCGCGTGGTCAACTCCGTCCAGAACTTGAATCCGATCTGAAGGTCGTCAAGATTGGCTTTCAGCTTGACCTTGCCACTGCCGATTCCAATTTCGGCTTCATTGACCTCAAGATAGGATGCCTTACCGAAGAGTTGCTGGCGACGAACGAAAATGATCCCGCCGATGGCAACAAACATGATAACGATCAAACACCATGCGGCCTCTATGCGCAGCCCCCCCCTCGGCAGTAAGAGTAACGACGAACAGGTTCATCAGTCGCAAAGATTCCTTCCGAGTTGCAGACGGCTATTGTCTATCTTTGAGGCGCGACCGACGCGAGCATCAAACGCCGTCTGTATAGCTGTTTTCACGTTTTGTTCCGACGAGGTGATCCAGTTCCAAGTGTAGATGTCCGCATATCCAGTTTTTGCGTTATCAGCCAGCCTCCCAGGCAGATCGTCGTAGTTGTACCTGTCTCCCGGCTGAAGGGGGAACGTCGGGAGCAGAATGCCCAATAGACCAGAGTATCCACCGACCTTCTTATTCAATCCCGCCGAAATTTCCCAATCAACATGCTTTCTGCACCAAGTTTTTGAGCCGACGAGTACCACCAAGACTGAAGCATCGGTGATGTAGCCTTCAAGAATCAAGCGTTTGATATAGTCAGTGCCAACGTCTGTTGAAATGTCTCCTGGCTTGACCGACTTGCTGATGAACAGATGCCCGAAAGCCCTCTCGAACGCGTCGCGGTAGACTTGATCTGCATTGTGGTAGTAGCTGACGAACGTCTTGTGGCGAACAGCCGCACTCAGCAGCCCGAGCCCTGAATAAGGCGTGAAGCCCATCTTTCCCCTCCCTAGCGTTCAATCAGCAAACCACCGTTTTCTGTACGCAGCATACCAGCCCTTCAATGTCATTTTCAGAAGACGACTGCACCATTCAGCGCGGTTTGAAGCCTGTTGTGCATACGGCTCCTGATAACCCGATATCAGGATTCCTCTGCACAAAACTCGTCTATGCTCAATACTCGTGTGCACC
>Ga0209066_10001031_pt1 | contig 38178 bp, 35 predicted proteins | sample All_14_2_FD_187198 | JGI IMG/M metagenome (GOLD analysis project Ga0209066, IMG submission 187198) | Freshwater microbial communities in response to fracking from Pennsylvania, USA - Allegheny Zone_MetaG_DW_15 (SPAdes) (version 2) ... | reverse complement strand
TTCAGCATCCGTTGCCTCGCCAGCAAAGAATCCATCAAGGCCTTCTGTTGAAGCGCGCTCTTTAGGTGTAATTTTTAAGCGTTCAATCTGTCGCTCCAGCTCGCCACGGTACATGAACCACTTTTCTTTCATTCCAATTCGCCGCTTCTCGCCCTTCCACTCATCCTTTGAGAGCTTCTCACGAACCGTTCTTTCATCAATTCCTAAAGCTGCCGCCGCTTCAGCAACAGTCACCATTGGATTCTTCTGTATATTCTGCACGTATCTACTAGTAGCCTCGTCGCCCAACTGTTGCGGTTTTCCGAGAATTATTATAGCCTCGAATCCGGAGATCCGGATCATTTTTGTGATACCTCCGGAAGTATCACACGAATGATCCGGTTTTAAGGAGAACCTTGACCTAGCAGGATTCCCTTTGCTCAGGAAGTTTCCGGGGGCTCGGCAAATTGACGCCACTGGACAAGTAAAGCTGTGCGCCTGTTTCTCGTTCCGGAAATCTCCGGTTGAATATGCGGGTTTGTGGATGTCTGCGATCCGGATCTCCGGAGGTGGCTCCGGAGATCCGGTGGCTTGTCGTGAGATCTCCGGAGTCTCGGGGTTCTCGCTCTTTTGTGCATGTTTGCGCCAGTGTGCATATTTTATCTGCCGGTAATATTGAACAGTGACGAAATGTCGACTAGCTGTATTGATTTCTGGACAGCGGTTTCCGGTCTTCTCCGGACCTCCGGAGTGCTTTTGGCGGGGCTCCGGAAGGCCGGAGGCGGTGATCCGGATGCTGTTTTTGGGATCGTCAAGAGTTGATCGGCGAAACAGCACCATTTATAGTGACTTCAATCGATGCCACCACAGATGGTGTATGTCGAAAGAATATACTGGAGCCGCGCTCCCTAGAAAGTGACTACAGACTCAAAAAAAAAGACCGCCAGTGGCGATCCATTTTCGACTGACCTTTGCGGGTCACTCATTATTTATTGTCATCTCAGCTTTCTTTGCAAGAGTTTTGCTGGAGTGCAACAAGAATAATTGATTGAGCCGGTCAGGTCAACACGTTCCAAATAAGACAGGGAGACGGGTTATTACCGGACATGTTCAAGCGCGCTCGCAGAAGCAGAGCGTGCCGACTAGATTTGCGCGCCAAGATTACTTCCCACAAGGGTGGCAGACCTCTGTCGCACAGTTTCTCGGACTGTTCCACCGATACGACTACATTTGCAAACCAATTTCCGGTGGTTCCTGGTTTTCAGCTGAAAGTACCTGGAAATTAACTGACGCTGAAATTCTGAAGGCGGTTGCGTGTGCACATCCCCGATACTTCCTCGGCTGCCGAGCTGGCAAATCGACAAGGTTTGCTGTTTTAGACATAGATGTGGGTAGCCGACACCACAACAAACAGTCACTCCAAAAATTGCTGAAAGTCCTGTCCGATGCTAACCTGCCTCATTCATCCCTATTCCGCTCCAGTACGAGTGGCGGCTGGCATCTGTATCTCTTTTTCGATGAGCCAGTGAATAGCGCCACGCTTCGAGAACAACTAGCCAAACTTTTAGTTCTTCACGACTTCCAAGTCACAAAAGGACAGCTCGAGATTTTCCCAAGCCCTCGTCGTGATGGTTCATGCGGTCTCGGACTTAGGCTGCCCCTCCAGCCGGGTTTTGCTTGGTTGAATAAAGACACGCTGGAAGTCGAACATGAGCGTTCGGAGTTGAATGCGACTCAGGCTTTGGAGCTCTTTTTAGATCTTGTTGATGGAAATTCCAATTCCTACCTGGCTTTCCGCAATCTTCGCTCGTACGTCCAGGAACTCGAACATCGTCGCGAAATCACGCTGGCTCGGATGAACCCGCCTGAAAGTTCAAACGTTGTTCCCATACGGATAAACCAAAAGCCTCAGCAGGCTAGCGAATTCGCGGATTTTGTAAAAGCTGTTTTTCAAAAAATACCGCCCGGAATCATCGTCGATAACTGGTACAAAGGTAGATTGTTTCACCTCAATGGACTAACAGCACCGTCTCAGAGAGCCGAAGCTATCGAGTGCCTGGGTCACTACTTGTTCTATGGCGACCCCAGCCGCGACCTGCCAGCTATGGGTTACGGATACGAACAAGAACGGGAGTGGGCACTGACTGAATTTTTGTCAGCCCGACATAACGGACAGAGTAAGGACATAAATAGAGGTCGAGCCGACGCTTTAGCGCAAGTGGAACGCGCCGCTAATTGGAAACCGGCACATAGAAAACACGAACAGGCGGCCAAATACCGGACTGAACGACCGATTGCCTGGATACGAGCAAACGCAAATAGAAAGAGCGACGCACGCAGACGAATTGCTGAGGCTCTGCAAGTTTTTAAAGGCCGCAAATTCCTGACAACCGAACTGCAGGAAGCGGCCAATTGCTCCCGCCAGACACTCTACAAGCATCAAGATCTCTGGCGGGCACGGTATGAGGACATCGCCGAGGACTTCTTTGCTTCCTGTACAGGCGAATATAACGTTGTGGTGGGGGGCGGTTCTGCCAAAACCGCGCCCCCTTCCACATCCAATTCTGAAAATATGCCGCCCGGTCGTTTGGCAGCTCGCCGGATAGCCTACGAACTCTCCATGCGTGAGGCTCGACAGCAAAAACAGGCTAAGAAGGCATCTGTCCGGTCGCTGGAGGCTGCTGAATCGGACTGGCTGGCGAAGGTCAATCAGGTCTCGTCAGAGTCTGCTGAGACGCCCGAGAAATTAAAAGCAGTCCTGGTGGTTCTGCTTGCGTATTTAGCTATGGCACCTAACGAAGAAGGCCAGAGGTTCGTTCAAGCGCGCATTGCTGCGATTCGCTCATCGCTTCAGGAAGCTGAATGCCAAGGCCTTAAGGTCGTCCGGCCGCCGCCGTAATTCTAGCCCGCGCTGACACGCGCTCAGCAACAGCGTCAGTCTTTTGCGAAACCCTTGAAACGAGTGGGATCTAGCTTGGTGTATAAAACCGTATGCTGAATGTTCTTGTGACCGAGATAACCTTGAATAGCCCGAGTATCGACACCTTTGGACGCGAGCTGGTAGCCCTTCGCGTGCCTGAACATATGCGGATGAACCGGAAATTTGATTCCGGCTTCCACTCCTGCCCGCGCCACAATCGTGTGAACCGTGCGCGCAGAGATAGGACCGCCGCGTTCTGAGACGAACAAAAATGGCGACTCCGGATATTGTCGTTCCAACTTTCGCAATGCTCGCATTTCATCGGCTTCAATGTAATGCACGCTGGCATCGCCATTCTTGAGGCGGTTAACGTGCAATTTGCCCGTGCGCATGTCGACCTGGTCCCACTTCATTCCCACAACTTCGCCGACGCGCAGACCGTGTCGGTAGAGCATCATCAGAAGTACCCAGTCGCGAAATCCATGGCGACCTAAGTTTTTTGCGGCGTCTCTTATCTGCTTAGCTTCAGCTGGAGTGAGGTATTCGCGCGATCGCACGTCTTCGTTTTTCGGTTTGGTTGGTGGCAGATTCTGCCGGCGGCGTTTTGACTTTGCCGAAAATGGTGTTTGGGGCGTTTTCTTTTTCAATGAGGGGACTCCGGTTTAGCCTGTGTTTTTAGATTGTACACGGCTGAAAAAAGTCGTTTTCGGTTAAGTGTTAACATCAACACAAATAGCATGATAAACGCACTTTGTAAATCGCCCGTGCAGGCGATGGGCTGCGACCTTTTAAGTATGTTAAAAGTACCTTGCAATTATCTTCGTGAAGCGACTTCATCACGTAGCAAACGCATTTGGTACATTAACTCTCTTGGGTGATTAAATGGCACGGCAAGTCAAATGCATCAATAAAAAAGAGCACCACAATCCATACGAACGAATAACCCACATTGGTGGGGACTGGGGAAAAATATCTTCAGATCAAGCTATTCAAGACATTAAAGCCGATCCTCACAGCTATTACGTCAGTGTAGGCAACTCTGTTTGGGTCGTCGTCGCCACTAAAAATGGGCGCGAATATTTGAAAACGGCTAACGACGGCGAAAATCCAAACAATCTCCTAAGTCTTCCTGAGTGCAAATAGATTTTGGGGCTCATAAAGAGCCAGACGCTCGAGACGTTATTTAAACTTGGCCGTCATCAACTTGCGGAGAATTTCAGCAATGGCTTGCTACCTAGTGACCTACGAATTGCTAAGACCAGGACAAGATTACACAAATCATCTGCATAAACGAATAAAGGCAGCTCTAACCCAATGGTGTCATCCGCTCGAATCAACATGGTTTCTGGTGTCAAGTAAAGACATCCGAGGAGCTCTCTAACTACATTCAAGTTGAATTGAATTGGATGATCAAGCTATTTGTTGGACTGGTAGAGAGTTTAACCATGGAGTGTCAATCATCATATGAAGTTTCTAACGATGCGAAAAGCGAAGGAAGTCCGGTCGAAGACAGGACTAAATGAATCCGCCATTATAAAATCAGCAGAGACTAGAGGCGGGAAAAACTGCTTCTTGTCTCATTCCTCAAAGGACCATGCTCACCTTGCGGATGTCATATCCTTCTTAGAAGAATTTGGTGCAAGGGTTTACATAGATAAAGAAGACAGTCTACTACCACAGCAGACTTCGCGAGCCACTGCCGAAGCTCTAAAAAGCAGAATAAACGACTACAGGCGCTTAGTAATCCTCGCCAGCACAAACTCAAAAACTTCAAGATGGATACCGTGGGAAATCGGTCTCGCTGACGCGATCAAAGACATCCGTTCAATTGCGATCTTGCCCTTGACTTCGAACGACGATGAGTCAGCGTTTAACTGGATCGAACAAGAATATCTGTGTTTATATAGACAAATTGTTCAAGGTTCGCTGGACGGATATACGACTCCGCAGTGGATGGCACTTGATCGTCAAGCGAATACCGCGATTCCACTTAGCGACTGGTTTGTTTCATGAACTAGAAAAGCCTGAATGGTCTCTCTGCTGATGGAGCAAAGGTACTAACGCCACCGCTTAACGGGAAAAGAGGAGGCAACACTTCAGAGGCATTTCTCCTTCGAAGGTCCCTTGAGTTCCTAATAAGAGATATTGGCTTACTCCTAGCGTGCTCAATCAGCTCTTTGAGATGAGCCGGTCGCTGGATGATATCACACCACAATCCAAGTACGGCAAAGCCACTGTCTAGGTTATCTTGAAGTCGATCCGGTTTGGAAGTACCGTTCTGCGTTATTGGATTATTTGGCAGAATGATTCCAACTACCGCATGTTGTTTATCTAGAGTCGCCTTTATCTCCCAATCTACATACTTGCGCCCACGCGTTTCAGGACCGCATAAGACTATTGTGCAACTAGTACCTGTCAAATATTCTTCACGGATTTTTCGCATCACATATTCGCAATCGTCGCTCTGAATCAGTCGGTCCAAAGAGTTGTCTTGAACCAGACCATAATAGTCGTGAAACACCTTACTAAACTGGTTGTAGTAAGGCTGGTCGTTTTTGTGATGGTAGCTCACAAAAATTTTCCGCTTCAGCGGCGGTCTCATTAGCGGGAAAAATTTGGGTGAAGAGACCATTTGCGAACCATGAAATCGATCACGGGCTCAAGCTTAACAGCTTTCTTGCGATCTAAAAAGTTCCGGACCTTTAAAACGAATTCTTATCGCGCGCCTAATCGCCCTATGGTAGAGTGGCTCCTGAGGCTGTTTTGTATATGCTTGAGGATGAACGACATGGCAAGAGATGCACATGAGATAGGCGTTGAATTAAATTTTGGTGTGCTTAAAGTAAACGCAAAATGGAATCCAACTCAAGAAGAGAAGAAAGCGGCATGGGACCTCTATGTTGAGCTTGTGACGCGCATCAGTGTGTTTCCTCTCGGAAAAGATGAAGGCTCAGACCGTGAAGCGCTCTCGTCTTTGTATGAGCTGTTTCAATCAACACGAAAAGTGCTGAAATCTTATGGACCGGATATCGCAGTGAGCGACAAGAAGTCGAATTCATTTTCAGTTGCCTATCTCGCTATCGGCGTTCTAAATTACGGTCTGCGTCCTTTCATGGCGAAATGGCACCCGCGACTAATTGAGCACGAAGCGACTCGAGGCGCTGACATATCTAAAATCAAGCACGAGCGCGAGTGGTCCGAGCACGATGCATTTCGAAAAGAACTGGAAAAACTACAACAGGAACTTTTGAAATACTCCGAATGCCTGGCCGATGGTGCTGGTGTCCCAAGGATATTTGAAGAACAGAAGACAGCACTTTCGGTCACCGCTAAGTAAACAAAGCAGCTGCCACTATCTCGCTTGTGTTCCATTCCGAAAATTAAGCGTCTGGAATTTCTTCTTTTCAAAAACACAACCGAAATCGTTATTCTCGCGTGTATTTAAACACGCTGCTGTTGTGAGTACCAAGCAAAATTCTTTCTGCGAATTCGTCTGTCGATCCGAACCCGTTCCAACCAATGAAAACTGTGCCCTGCATTTCTGGTTGAATGCTCAAGTTGTAAGCGCGTCCATCGTCAATTCTGATCACGGGAACATTGTTGAGGCCTACGCCTTTACGCAAGTTACACACTGCCCCTCGAACACGGAACTGCAAAACATCCGTGCCGGGAACTTGGCAAAACATCACTTCCGTTGTTCCGGTCTCCATCTCATTACTCTCAGCAAATTGTCTGAGTTTGTTTGTAAGCTTTGCAAATTCGGAATCACGAACGGATTCCTGTGCTAAGAGTAGTGACTGTTTTTGGGCTTCACGATCGTCCTCTGCCTTCATCATCTCTCGATATCTCGACAAAGCGACGCGAGCATCTGGTTCAATTAATCGCTTGTCCAACTCAGCCTCCAAAATCTCGACTGTGGGCAACTCCTGTCTGAGAGGCTCGGGTAGAGGTTCACCAGCGAGTTTGTATTCCGCTATTCCCATGGGCCTGTCAAAGTTGCGAACTGAATACTCTGCGACTATTCGATTGGTTGTTTTGCACAAAAGCAGACCAATGCTGGGTTTATCCTCGGGAAGCTTGAGAAGCTCATCAACTGCAGAAAGATAGAAGCTCATTTTTCCAGCGTATTCAGGCATGAAATCTGTAATTTTCAGTTCCACGACCACATAGCAACGCAACTTCAAATGATAAAACAGAATATCGATAAAATAGTCCTGCCCGCCCACTTCAAGGTGGTATTGGCTGCCCACGAATGCAAATCCGGTACCGAGCTCAAGTAAAAAATCGCGAAGTTTTTCTAGGAGGCCTTTTTCTAAATCTCGCTCAAGAGCGTCGGACCCAAGGGAGAGGAAATCAAAATTGTATGGATCCTTCAACACCTGCTGGGCTAACTCTGATTGAACAGCCGGTAAAGTTGTGACGAAGTTCGTAATGGCCTTTCCTTGCCTGGCGTACAGTTGGCTCTCAATCTGATGAACCATAACATCCCGCGACCAGCCGTTCCGAATAGTCTCATTTACATACCATTGCCGCTCTTCATCATCTTTCACTTTATCGAGCAAAGTGCAATTGTGATACCAAGTGATTTTTGCAGGCCCGGCCTGCAACATTGATTCCACCGGGTAGGATTCCGCGAAAGCTTTGCAGTAGCGAAGATTCCGAGCAGAGAACCCTTTCATTTCGGGGAACTCTTTTCTAAGATCCCTCGCCAAGCTGGTTACTACTTTCGCTCCCCAGCCTTTTTGCTTCTCTTTAAGAAGAATCTCCTTTCCGATAGACCAGTAGAGACCGATGAGTTCTGCATTGAGAGCGAAGCCTGCTCTCATCTTGGAAGTTAATATTCTTTCTTTGAGATCTTGGACAAACTCTAAGTATCCTTCTTCAATCAATGAGGTCGGCAAATTCTCCTGTTCACTATCCATAAATTTTAAACTCCGAGAATTCGTGCTTCTGATGGTTCCAGCCTTTCCATTCTTTCGGCGGCTTGAATCCCCAAGTACGTAAGTTCGTAGGATGATTCCGAGAGCCGCTCAACAAGACCGGCCTCTTGTAGTTCAGACAGCGAGTGTAGAAAAAGCTTTCGCTGTTTCTCGCTGTCGTTGAAAGCGTATCGATTAAGGACGATGGACTTTCCAGATCGTAGACTGGGCGGATTTACAAAGATTCGCTGATTGTCAGCGTATGATTCCGTCAGAATAACCTGTTTGCACTTGCTTAATTCATCTGACGCCTGCGGCACACTGATTCCAGGAGTGGCCATGATAATTTCGCTGATCTCAAGTGCGAGCCTATCCAGACCATCGGAAGTTTTACCGGCCATGCGCATCGATAACGCTAACGAGTTTCTGCGAACATCCGCTGCCGATACGTTGTGCCAGACAGGAAGCACCACTTTTACTGCATCGGCCATCTCTCGCGAAACAAGCGCATCCAACTCATACTGTGTCCATTCCTTCGAGAAAAAGTTAGGACTGAGAATGACAACACCATAACGGCTTTTCGACAAGCCCTCATCGATCTTCCGTCTCAAACTGTCGCCGATTTTGAGCGTCAACTCATCGTACCAAACAGATAATTTGTTTCGCGTCAGCGCTTCGGCAAGGGGTCTCGCGACTTCCTCTTTGTCCTGGAAGGAGTGACAGATGAAGACATCATATTCGAACTGAAATGAATCGCCTAATCGACTATTACGTGATGTGCCAGTCATAATAGAGGTCTCCTCTGAAAGAACCTGTTTGTTCAAGGGGTCGAGCCTCGCAATTTCAGTGGCATAGGAACCAGAACATCTACGCTGTCCCGTTTCCCAGCGCGCGACTGACACAGGGTCTACGTTCAATCGTTTTGCGAACTGAGCTTGAGTTTCGCCAATAATTTGACGAATCCTTCGAATATCAGCAGGTGTTAGTGTAAAGTTGTTCACTGGTTATACTATAACCAGTGAATCGACTCGAAGTCAAGTTTTGAGAATTTGTCGTTGCAGCGTTGCAGCACACAGCCGAAAGCAGTCATTTTCCGCTAAATTCTCAACATTTCTGTGGGAGTGTAAGCACAAACTCGGTCCCCGACTCGACTTCGCTAGTGAATGTTAAGTCGCCAGACAACGTAACAGCCAGTCCTCTCGAAAGATAAAGTCCTATCCCGGTCCCATGATGACTTTCACAGTCACGACTCGATTGTAGAAAGTGCTGAAAGATACTCTGTTTCTGCTTTTCCGTCATTGCTAATCCATTATTCCATACAGAAATTTTGTAAGATTGCTCTCGCTTGAAACCACGGACGGTGACACGTCCGCATCTCTCAGAAAACTTAATCGCATTGCTCACAAGGTTAGTAATGATGCGACGTAGTAACAGTTCGTCCGTGAGAATACATTCAACGTCATCTTCGACATGAATTGACACTGAGAGTTCCTTTTCGTTGATGTTAAAAGAGAACGCATCAACACACTCGGTCAACAACGGGTAGATTTTTACTCTTCCGAATAAAGGTACGATGCCTCCTCCATCTTGCCTATGAACATCTAGCATATTCAAAATCATACGCAGCATCTCCCTGTGACTCCCGAGCAATCGATTCAAAGCCTCCACCTGCTGCTCCGCCGTGAGTTGGCTACTAATAAGCATTTCCAGAATTCTAGTTGTGCTGAGAAGTGGGCTCTTTAAATCATGCGTCAACGCCGCTATAAATTCATCTTGCTGACGCATTTTCAATTCCAGCTCTGAATTCGTTCTTTCCAAATCGGCTGTTATATCCATTTGATTGAGGCGGGCCTTGCTCTTATTGAGCGTAGGGTTTTGATCGTTTTTCGCCCCGGTTGCTCGCTGCCGCCTCCGTTCAAAATCGGCTTTTCGCCGCGCAGTGTCATCTGCCATATCCAAACCTCAAACATTGAATTATCGACATCCGAACTCCAGCGGTTTTTAGAAATCTCGTAGCTGCCTTCAGCTTTTAAAATCGAACCACGACCGGCTACCCAACTGCATTTAGCCAGCTGCGTTTTATCCTGCCTCACAGACCAGCGTATCACATGCGATGCTTGTAAAGGTGTCCCTTCTTTCGACCTCCTCACAGCTGCTAAACCAATACCATGACACCAAATATGAAACCATCAAAGCTGTATTGCGCAAATTTTTGTCAAGCTCCGCGGTTCTCGGAGCTAGTATCTTGGTCCTGTACTTACCAAGTTTCGCGAAAGCTGAAATCACCCAATAGTAGGATAGGCACCGGGGGGACGTGATACTAAATTGAAGATAGGCAGCTTCTGTATGGCGGCAAGGCTCTGCAACTTTGAGTATGTTTGTGCGCTTAGTAATAGTAGAAGATGACGTAACCTTTGCTAATGCAATTGGGGCCGCGATTTCGCGCAACGCTAATTTTGAGGTTGACAACCTGCACGCAACCACCTTAAACGAAGCATCGAATTTGATCGTCAAGACTAACATGAAGTACAACTCCGACAACTCGATTGATGTCATTCTGCTGGACCTAAATCTGCCTGATAGTCAGGGTCTCGACACTTTCATAGACGTAAGGAATATCTCTTCGGGGATTCCAATAATTGTGCTAACGGGTCGCGATGATGAGCAACTCGCGATTTCGGCTATGCAGCAGGGCGCTCAAGATTATCTTGTCAAAGGCGACATCAACGGCCGCACTCTTTCCCGAGCCATTTCTTACGCGATAGAGCGGGCAAAAATATTGGCGGAGCGTGAGGACTTTGTCGCTACTCTCACCCATGATCTCAAGGGACCTCTCCAGGGTGCAAACCGTATTCTTGAGCTTCTAGTAACGGGTGCCCTCGGACCGCTATCTAACGATCAGTCCGAACTTCTTCGTCGTCTAACTGACAGCAACACGACGCTACTGGAGATGATTTCCAATCTCTTAGAGGTGTATCGGTACGACAAAGATTTGCACACCATTTCCTTTGAACACACCAATCTCGTACATCTCGTTCAGAAGTGCATGCATGAAGTCGAGCATCTTGCCGAAGATCTTTCAATCGAAATTAAAAGTGAAATTTTTAGTTATGAGGAAATCGCCATAATGGCGGATGCTAGCTCAATTGCGCGAGTCGTTCGGAACCTTCTCGACAATGCGCTTAAGTTTACCCCTCGCGGTGGCATGGTCACGATAGGCCTTACCTGTCGTCAAGAAAAGGTTCGTCTTGCGGTAACTGACACCGGCCCTGGAATTTCCGATGAAGACAGGCGATATCTTTTTGAACGCTTCTACAGAGGTGCCACCGGCCGTGGTTACTCACGCAGTACCGGACTAGGTCTTTATCTCTGCAAGCAAATCGTCCAGCATCACAATGGCACAATAACTTTTGATCCTAACTCCGGCCGAGGGAGTTCGTTCGTCCTGGAATTTCCGAGAATTTAACGACAAAATCGCATTAGACTTGACTTTACGCGCCTTTCTGTCCTGCCTCGCAGGAAGCGTATCACACCCTCGCCCATGTGAATGCCCAAGCCCCTTCGGGGTCGCTGCGCGAGGCATTCACATGGGACCCGTGAGGGCGCGATATTGAGGCCGGAGGGGCAGGACGTGCGGCGCTCTTCTGTCTCTGTTTTCGTCATCGGAGGAAGAGAAGAGCGTTGCGGCAGGACTTGCTCACCAACAAGTTTTGGATAACGCACGTGCCGAGGTCGAGGAGCACGAACGATGGCAAAACCAAGTATTTAAGCGCCTTGAAGTCCTTAAATTCACGAAGCAGCATGGCGACAAGTCCCTCTAGAAGCCCAGTGCTCATCAGCCTTCATTCGTTGTTCTGTCATCGCATCACTCCCGCGAATATGCCTTATGGTAACGTTTTTGAATGCAAAATATTTGCAGTTCGCGAAAATAACTTCCGTTCTTGCTTCATGCCTGAAAAGTCGGAAGTTCGCCCGATGACTCCCTTTTCATTTAAACTCTTCGCTAGGAAAAATTTCCTCTTCGGTCCGTAATTCCTTCTTAGATTTCGGCTTCAGAGCGAGTTGCCTGTCAGAGAAACAAGCCATTCGATTCGATGTTCCTGCAGTTATTTTGTCTTAAGAGGACGAAGACTCTGATCTTTGCCGGTTACTTTTGGCTATCTTCCTTCCTCGATGCTTCGACAGGTGTTCAATTCGAGATTATCCTTGGCATAGTCGAAAGTCTGATGTCATGCCCGTTTCTCCCAAGAAATGCATGCTGCTCGCGCTTCGATTTTGTCGAACTGTCTTGCTGTATGCTCATCGAAATTAATTCCAAGCTTCATCCGACCTGGACCTTTTGACCGAGCTTCGAGCTGCCAGAACCGCCTCCCCTTCCGGTCTGCTTTACCACTTCGACCATCAAAACACGACAGCCAAATCGCATCAAAGGCAAGCTCGCTGCGCTCGTCGGCAAGCCGACCTTTGACACGACTTGTCCTGCTCTCCGCATCCCGGTGGGCTGCTCCGGGGCTAAAGCCTCATGTTCTGACAGTCTTCGTTCCAAAACACCCCGAAAGGAGAATCGATTATGACAGCTCAAATCACAGTAAAAGGAATCGTCGGTATGAACCCTGAAATCAAAAAAATTGGTGACAACAAGAAAGTTCGATTCACCGTAGCGTCCGGCAGCATGAAAAAAGGAGTACAGGTCACGACCTGGTACACAGTAGAAGCCTGGAACGACAATATCGACCTGGTTGTCGATCGCATCGAGAAAGGCCAGCTCGTTGAAGTAACCGGCAAATTCCGGTCTTCTATCTACTTCTCCGAAAAACACGACGAACATAGAATTGAGTCACATGTTTCTCTGACAGCATTCCGCATCTTGCCGAAATCCCAGAACGAAACGGTCGTAGAGGAACTAGTAGCTTAGGTTTAAACGACAAGAGTTTAGGCGGAGCAATCCGCCTTTTCTCTCTTTAAGCAAGAACAAGGTAGGCGCGAGGCGGCGCCGCGCGCGGATAAGTAATTATTGTTTGGTACCACAAGCGGTGCTGACACATTTGCTAGGACGCGGTAATGTGCGTTTATCCAAATGCGAGCCCTGCGCCTTTCCACCACTTCTTAGGGCGTTTACTTCTGAACGATAACCTGACCCTGCGCCAATTGAAGGGCAAGCCTCCGGTCGCAAGCGACCCCTTCAATGGTGCTCGGGCTAGCCGTAAACGGTCAGGTTGAGAGGCTCACGTAAACACCCTTACGTGGAGGAAAGCCCATGAATACTCGCAGTTTGAAAAAACACCTCAAATATATCGTTCCGCAAATTCGTCTGGCTTTGATAAAAGAGTCAGGGAATAAGGCTGTGGCGATCAGCACGCCAGGCGATATTGAGAAGCTGATTGAACCTATGAAACACTACTCAGAAGAGCACTTCGTCAGTTTTCATCTAAATAGTCGCAACGAAGTTAGCGGATTTCACATTGTGTCTCACGGCACTGTGTCAGCGTCTTTGGTTCACCCTAGAGAAGTTTTTAAGTCTGCAATTCTGACTAACTCTCATTCAATTATCGTCGCTCACAACCATCCCGGTGGTTCTCTTACGCCGAGCTCCGAAGATCTTGAAACAACAGAGAAACTCATCGAATCTGGAAAGATACTCGGAGTTCCGCTGGTTGACCACATCATAGTGAGTCATCGAGGCTATGTCAGCCTGCGCGAAACGCGCGGTTATTTTTGGATTTGATTGTCCATATGACCCCGCTTACGCGGGGTCTTCCCCTTCCTCCAGGAATAGAAGCCATCGAACTAAAAATCCTTTTCTACAGTCAATTTTTGAATCTTCTTCAGTGTGCCATTTCTGAATGTGAGAACCATCTCGACCTTTTTGTCAGCTTCGTGTCCCATCGGGTACGTCCAAAGATTGTCCTCCGTAAGTCCTAAAGTCGGCTCACCAAGCAGTTTCACTATTTGTTCTTTCGACGTGCCGGCCAAGTTTTTCGCCTTCAAACTCTTATACATCGCCAGCCGCGTCTCATCCGGGTTGTTTTTGAAACGCTCGGAATCAAACTGAGAATTGTCGTTCAAAGATGCTATTGATAGCGCTGTGAAACCTGCGACCAGGCCGGCGGCAAGAAAGAGCAGTCTGTGTTTTCGCGAAAGCTTGGACATACCGTCGCCTCGAATGTTTTGCACTGCGATTCATTTCCTTTGCATCAATGTAGACAGCTCAGCCTCGCGCCAGGAGTTGTAATCTGAGCCCCCTTTTCCTTCCTGATGTTCAAAGAGTGTCCAGAGGTTGTTGCCGTCTAGAACTGCGTCATTGGTCCACCAGTCTTTTGGAGGGACGATGGATGATTTGTATGCCTGGCTGTTTTTCTTCCACCAGGAGTCGGCGAAGGCCGCTTGTTTGTCGTAGGAAACATGGGCTCTATCCATCGGGTCGTTCGGATCTTTTGTTTTGACCAGGTCGTTTATTGTTTCCTGTAGTGCGCTACCGGTCTTCATTTCACTTAAGTATTTTTGGTAGTTGTCCCAACCGCCGCCCTGTTCAATGATGAAGTTGTGAAGGTCGATAGCCCATTCTGACTTGGTTTTGAGGTCAACGTCTTTGTATCCGGAGTTGAAAATAACTCTTGTTTTGCCAGTCAAGTAACAGCCGAATGATTTTGTGTCTGTGCCACCGCGAGCGGCGAGCGCGGTATCGGTAAGAGTGAAGTCGTTCAATTTTTTGATGAGCTCTGCGCGTTGGTTTGAAGCTTGAGCCACCTTAACGCTGCTAGAACTGTCGGCAGTGCGAGCAAGGACCTCAGCCGACGCGTCACCTGCAAAAGCTAGACAGAGCAGAAATAGAAGAGCTGGCATTCTCATGATTCATCTCCGGCAGATGCGACCATTATAATTAAATTGTCAGCGCAGGATGGGACGACATGCCGGACGAGAAGGAACAGAAACCGGAGCTTTGGGAGCTGGTCAATGGCAAGAACGAAGTCATTTTTGTTGGTACGTATGAGGCCGTGAATCAAGAATGGCAGCGAAGACATGAGAAGGAGCGCAAGCGATTCCATGACCGTAACGCGCAGCGGCAGATACGTTGGGAACAGCGCGGAATGCAAGACGATGAACGGGACCGCTGCTAATGATGACATGCAAGCAGTTAATCGTCGTCATGATTGAAGCCGCTCTGGCCTCCTGAGCACCGTTAGCAGAAACATCAATAATCCCAGCTGCGGATGACAACCAGTGCAAATGCGCGCGAATGTAAAGCGCTGTTCTTGGTCTAATTGTCTGCGTTTACAGGCAGATTAGAGAGGAAACACTTTGCGGTAGTCAGTAGGCGTGATAAACCTATTTCCGTCACCTCGGAGGGCACCGCGATGGTTCAAGCACTTTCCAGAAAACCTCAAGCACGAATTATTAACTCAAAAGAAGACCTTTATAAAAGACAAGTAGCTAAGGCAATCGAGAAGAACGGCCGGACGAGTTTGGACACCGGCGTAGCCCTCCTGGACCTCGCCGAGCTTTATGACAGGCATGAACAAGAACGTGATTCCGAGCCAATCTGGCGCGAGATTGAAAGTATCCTTGCTAACTATGTGAAATCCGGCATCATTGAAAAATAGCAAAAAAATACCGCGATAAACCCAATACTCAAGCGAAAGAGGGCGGTGTAAAAAACTCAACGCGCGCAGCTAGAGAGCGCACCTGACAAAATCTACGGACTGCTGGCAAACAGCCTCGCGGTCATTAAAGCGGCTCAAGAAGGGATTTTGAGTGCGAAAGGCGGCAATGTATTATGAACGAACGAAAAGAAAAGCAAGACCCGAAACCCGTTCTGAAGCGGGTCCGGCTCAAAGTAGTGAATGCTTTTAGCTCGGGCGAACATAAAATCTTATGGCTGGCAGGTGGTATGGCTGTATACCAAAAGCCTGGCTATGAGGAAATCTTCAGTACGTTGGATGAAGCTATGAAAAACTGTTCCGTCAATCTTCATCTGACGCAAGACGCAGAACTAATCGAGCAGTGGAAGGCTGGTTACGAGCTGCCCGCCGATGAGCACTATAACTGGCCAAATGCTTTTCTCGCTGATTCAATACCGCTCTAATAAACAAAAAAATTCGCAAAGAAGATGAACCCGATCGCCGCTGACCAAACTAGCTAAAAGGGATTCGATAGAGAGAAGAACTTATGGTATCACTCGGTAGTCGACATTTTTTGTTTTTGAAGGCACGGTGGGCAAAGCACTGGGCGAACACCCGATGGCTTAAACGGAACGACAGTGACGGCGCCGCAAGTGTCACATGTAACCTCAGCTTTATAGTCAGGATCCTTACCCTGTTTCTGTAGTCTATTCGCTAAGCGACAGCTAGGGCAACGCTTGGGTACGTTTTCGAGATTCTTGGCTGCAAAGAATTCCTGTTCACCGACCGTGAAAAGAAATGTACGCTGACAGATTGTGCAAGTTAGTTGTTTGTCTTGAAACACTGTTTAACACGGGCAAAATAGGCACCTCCTTATCATGCCGCACAAGTGACAAAACTGCCTAGGGTGAATTTAAGCCGATTGAACTGCCTTCAAAATCCTTTCTGGTGTGATTCGATATATCCTGCAAATTTCAATCAGCTCCACGACATCGATTCTGCGTTCGCCAGATTCAAACTTAGATACGAATGATTGCGGTCGCTTGAGAGCCTTTGCGACATCAGCTTGGGTCAAGTGCATAGCAATACGAGCGTCGCGAAGAGACTCAATTAGTTTCTTGTATTTTCTAGTGTAAACGGACTTCGACAAACGGTTGACCTGTCAGAATGCGCAACCGAAATACTAATATCCAGAAATCGGATATCCCAAAATCGGATATTTGGGTGATGCGTTCTGCAGTCAAGTAGTGTTAGGGTGGAATTATCAAAGAATGGGGTAGAGAAATGGGATGCCTAGATAGAGATGAAATAATAATTGTTCTAGCGGCTGCACACCTGCTAATTGAACAGGGGGACGTGATTCATGCAGAGCGTATTTACAAAACTGTTTTAAATCAAGCGGAGACAGTCGATCGGGAAGGACCGTTAACGGGTCTTGTCTTGCTCGATTTACATGATCTCTATTACGAACAGGGTCGAGAAGATGAGGCGGCGCCAGTTTGGGAACGCATACGCAGAATCTTGATCCGCCAGTTCGGATACTGCAAAACGCAGAAATTTATCGATGAATGATTCGGAGCATAATGAGCCCACAAGTCTTTCAGCAATTGACAGCGAATTTTGCGTCCTCCATGGATTTTGCTGAATTAAAACATCCGCGATGGCTCTGTAAATGACAGCCACCATAGACTTTGATGTTTAAAAGAGACCGCTTGCGACGATTCGATATTTCGTGAAATCTTCGACATCTCGCTCTTCACTAGCTAGGCGAACTTTTTTCTGGGCACAATGAACTGGCTGCACCTGAATCGGGGTGGATCGAACGCGTTTTCGGGTGCGCCCATTTTTAGATCGAGGCTCCGGAAATTATTTTATGCTCCCTGGCATCAGCGCGGGAAATCAAACGATCAAATCGCTGAGCCTCTGTTAGGACCTCTTCAGAAACGGTGTCAAGGGCATTGTCGCGAGTCAATCTTTCGTGGCAGTGAGCGCAGAAATTTTGAGAAGGGTACTCATTCATGAAAATGGAATTTTGCCAACTCGCTCCGACATCCGTTAGCGCATCAAGGATAAAAAGAAGGTCCTTTCCTCGTTCCGTTAACTCATAGACTACGCGTGGGGGAATCTCATCGTACGCTGTACGAACGAGAATTCCATACTGCTCCAACTCTCGCAAGCGCTGTGTGAGCGTTTTTGCACTAACTCGTTCGAGAGTAGAGGATATTTCTGAGGGACGTTTGGGACCATTAGCCAGGCTGCGAATGACTGGTAAGGTCCAGCGAGACGCGAGCATTGTAATGACGAAATCAGTAGGACAAAGATCAAATTTCAAATTGTATTCCATGTCTACACTCCCCAAAGATCGTGCTTAATCCTTTCCGGTCCGGTAGCATAATCGTGACTTATACCTAGCATGGAAGTGGACCTTGTGTGGTTTCATTCGTTGTCTTGCTCTTCAGCTCGCGAAGCATGTCGTTTCAATTGCGGTAGCATTATCCAGCAAAAAACGAACTCCAGCAAAAGTGCACTTGCGATTGCGATGCTCCAGTGGGACTGTTTTGTGACAATGTTAGCAACCACATAAGAGTCAATAACAATGGATAAAAGTAGGGGCATCATTCCAAGGGAAATAAGCTTGGAAGACGTATCAGCAAACGTCTGGCTAATCAAGGCGGGATGACCTTGTCGATGTATCGCCGCTGGTGTAATTAGGAAGCAAATTGCATTAACTGACAAAAGGATGGCGAGCAAGTGTAGTAGTTGGTCGCTGTATGAGATTTTAGCAAAAGTTGCGTTAAAAACAGCTACAAGCTGAAAGCCCAAAAGTGCCTGAATTCCTGGAAGAACCATACGCGCTTCATCGAGAATATGGTTTACTTGATCCTGGATCTTTTCTTTCTTCGAGTGCTCATGTTTAAGCACAGTGGTCATCACTACTCCTGAGTTTTAGCGGGTTTTATTTTTGAGCGGAGCCTTCCTTTGGGAAGCTTAGGGCTGATTCAAAAGGCTTTATGTCGTGTGTTTCTTCAGCTACTGCGATGGCATGGTACTCTGCTTTAATTTCGTCGAGCTCCTCCTGAGGCTTGTCTTCAAGTGCCATAGCGCTATTGTGAGCGCCTTGCATGCTGCGTATCAGTTCATCTAATTTCAGTTGGACCGCAGCAGCATCGCGGTTTTGGGTATTCTGAATCAAGAAAACCATTAGGAAGGTGATAATGGTGGTGCCAGTGTTGATGACCAACTGCCAGGTATCGTTATATTTGAATATCGGGCCGGTTATCGCCCAAACTATGATTACAGCTACTGCTGAACCGAAGGTAAGAGGCTTTCCCGACGCGCAGGCCACTTTATGAGCCAACTCATCGAAGAGTCCGGTCTTCAGGCTGTTTCCGTTTGACTGGGTTTGAGCAACTCTGCAACTCTCTGTCATGGTTCCTCTTCATGCTCGCTTTATCACTTGTGACGCCGTAATGACTAACTGGCTGGATATGGGAATCTTCAGAGCGAATATAGCGGCAATTGTGTATCGCGATGCTAGAGTTTGGAAGTCCGCGGCCAGTGGTTGAAGCGTTCCTGCAAGGTTCTTGTAATTGGAGAGTCTAATCATTCTTTGCCAAATAAAATCGAGGTTTGCACTATATTCGGTGGCGGACACTGCTGCTGGTCGTAGCGCGGAGAATATGCATTGCTAATTTAAGCCCTGGTTAGTAGCTATTTTCCATACACGAGTCAGACTCCGGATAGACGATAGAGAAGTTCTTCTCGTAGAGAATTACCACTGTCACCTTATCTGCGTCTTCCGGTTCGAAATTGCACTGTTTGCCGATGCGACTCTTGGAGGTACCGTCATGTAAGGTGAGTGCGACGGACCAGTTGTCATCGTGACCACTTTCACCGTTCAGTGTGACGGGGGCGGTAGATGCACCTGATGCCAGCGATTGGGCTTGAGCAGTATTTGTTTTATTCGAAATTCTGTGTGTCACTGATACATTCGTAATCGTTTGATTCGTGCCGTTTACTACAATGAAGGCCCCGTTCCAGGTAGACATTTTGATTGACCTCATCATTCAGAGTGCCTCAACGCATCTTATGCTGTCAGAACACATTAGACTTTTGAATTACCTCAGCGGGTGATTTTCAAATTTTTCACGACTTAGCACGGGACCGTTGTTAGAGCGCATCGAGGGACTTAATCGCAGTGATTACCGATTCCGCTCGATTCAGTGCTTCTTTTGCGTAGTCTTCCGAAATGTCAGCGAGTTCGAGGTTAGCCTTTCTCTGTTGTATGAGCAAACGGTCTATCTCAGATTCCACATCTTCGCCAACAGCAGCTAGTTTGATTACTAGAAGTCTGTAAACCGTCGACTGTTGCGAATCATCAGTGATGCAAATTCCAGCTAGGTCCTCGCTTGTTAGGTATCTATTTCGAACAGCGGCAAGCGCTCGTGTAACACTAGCCCAAGAGAGAGCGGTCGCTGAACAATAATCGCCGCTTTCAAAACAACGTTTTGCGCCATCTAGTTCTGGAAGATCATCCACTGAAGTTCTGACCTTTTTGAGCGGTAGCGGTAATTATTGTAGCTGGCGGCGAGTTGGCAACGAGTCGCAACCGACCCTGAGGAGAACCGGAGGTTCGACTTCGCGCAGCCCGCACGAAGTAAGGGCAGGATAAAGAGTAGTATCCAGAACCTGGAAACCCTTGTGAATCAAAGCTTTATCGAGGCTCCACTTTTTTGAAATTCGCCAAAATTTGTATCCAAAACCCCGTAATGTAGTCGTATCAACGGTTTATCGAGGCTCCACGGTGCCACTTCGAAATGAACCCAAAAGGCTGTAAATTCAAGTCATTATTGACTTTCGGACTGTATCCCAGCGGAGCGCACCGGCTCACCATTTTCGAGTTCAGCTAAGATAACCTGCGCGCCCAGTATCCAAAATCTGAAAAGCTTTGAGGCTCAATGATTTATCGAGGCTCCACCTTTGTTGAAAGCCCTCCTAATTGTATCCAAATCCCCGTAATGTAGTCATGTCAATGGTTTATCGAGGCTCCACTATATATGCCACCCACACGAGACCCACAAGTTCGCACACGGTTGCGACAAACGGATATGGACAGATTTGAGCGAGTCTGCGAGATGGAAAACAAAACGAATGCAGAGCTCGCCCGTTCGGCCATTCTGTACTACCTGGAGCACTATGAAGCTGAGAAGTTAGACGAGCGGGAGTCGAAGTTAGAACGTCGCATGAAGGCGATGGAAGACCGGCTAGCGGGCTTGCACATGAAAACCGCCAAAGAGCTGGCGATGATGCAGATGAGGACCTCGATTGATGTCGGTTTGATTTATGAGGCTGTTTACTTCAATTTCGGGGCAGAGGCTGAGAAGGCGTTCAAGGCTTTTCACAAGCACACGATAAATCGTCTCAAGTGGAAGCGGGACGACGACGAGGACAAAAAGACCATCGGTAAGCTGATAAGCGACCTGTACAAAAGGGATGACGGCTAAAGATGGGTTCTGTCGTTATCCACCGTTATCTCAAAGCCTCCAAGAAAAACGTGGCTGTCTCAAAGGCGCATGTCAGATACATACAGTACCGGAAAGGTCATGATAGGGAGCTAGACCCGGAAAGCGGACGCCTGCGACGTGACCTATTTGATGCCGACCGAGATTCGGTTAATCGTCATGAAATAGAGTCGTTGATCGAGCGCGAGCGTCCTGGTGGTGTTGCGATTCACAAGCTGACCTTGTCGCCTGGGATTCAGGGAATTGACCTGAAGGACTACACGCGCGAAGTGATGGATAAACTGGGTCATGAGAAAGGGTTGGACCTGCAGTGGGCTGCAGCGGCACACAGAAATACCGACCACGACCATGTTCACGTTGTGATTCTGGGAAGTGATTCAAATGGACGCAGTGTCAGACTAGACCGAGGCGACCACGACTTGTTGCGTTACGAGAGCGACCTTTACTTAGAGCGAAACCATACACGTGAACGGTCGCGTGAGCGAGAAAGCGTACGTGAGGCGAAACTTCTCAAGGAAGAGTTAATCGAGCAAGAAAGCCTAAATGAGAGGCTTTTGGCTCAGCGGGATGCGCCGGAACGAGAAGATGAACAGTCGCCAGTCTGGTCAAAAGAAAGGGCACTTGAGGAGATGCCGGAGTGGCAAAAGATCAAGGTCCAGGACCGGACTTATTCAAAGTACGACTCCAGAGAAGACTTGAGACAGTTAGACGAGCACTTAAAAGCTCACTATGAAGACCGAATCCCAAAGCACGACTACGCGATGATGCACCGCTGGATAGATGCCAAAGAAAGGCATGGAGACTCATGTTTCGATCGCTGGGATGAAAGGGATTTTGATAAGAGGGAGAAGGAAGAGCGCGAGGGGCGTGACGCTCATGAAGAATGGCACGAGCTGGATAAGAACGCTCGGAAGTTTCTCGAGCAGCAAGAGTTTGTTTTACACCGGTCGATGCCGAATGAGCAACGAATCTACGAACAGCGAGGCCGGTTTACTGAGTTCCATTGCACCTACCAGAACTCCATGGCGAAGCAAGAACTGGAAGCGGCGCGAGAGCGCACGCAGGACCCCGCCGTTCAACAATACATCGATAGGGAGCTTGCCTGGCGCCAGGAATACCGGCAGGAGGAGCTAAAGGAGCTCCCGACCGTCGACCTGGATTCCTTGTTTGGCAAAAAGGCCGAACGTGAACGACTGGGTGACACCGAAAAGGAACGTATCGAGGTGGGACGAGACAGAGCGGAAGAAAAGGACCACAATAGGGGTCAGGAATCTCTTACAACAAACGAAAAGGGTCGCGACCTTGACCTTACTGCTTCCAGGGAAAATAAACCGCTGGAGGAGCAGGCAGCGACGTCAGATGATCGGTCGCGCGAGTTGACCGACGCACAGCACGGGCAAGAGATGCACGAACAAACCGTATTCAAGCCCGGCGAAGATGACCGTAAGAACGACGAGCGCGAGCACGACGAACGAGAGAGGTAGGCATGGCGACGAGCGGTTTTCTGGAGACAAAAAACAAGAAGCTTCAGGCTGACGTTCAGGACGTGCCTGTCATTGTGCGCACAGTTCTCGGGCATTTGGGCTGGGGGAATTTTTTCTTCGAGAAGGGCCTTGCCACAGCGGATAAGCGAAAGCAACTAAGAAAAGCCGGTATGACCCGCATGCTCGAACATCGAATACAAGTTAAGTGGCGCCGGTCGGAGGATGGAGCCGGTGTTCATTTGCGCGTACAGATTGATGACGGCGATGGACATTCGACCCAAGAACAGCTCAAGGACACATGTCTGGAAGTCATGAAAGGCATCTTCGGTCGCGCAAAAGAACTGATTGACCAGGGACCAGACGAAAAGCGAACGACATTTGGTAGCGCAAAATGGGCCGAGCAAGCAGACTTAAGTCGAGTCGACTACGTCGTATCTTCCAGCGAAAGACCCGACCCACTTCGTCTCGTACTAGGCTTAACCGATGACGGTCTAGAGGTACGAGCGGCAGCCGAAGACTCTGTCAGACATGCGATCGTCTCTGGACCGACCGGTTCCGGTAAAACTTCGCGGGTGCTGATTCCCAATTTGATAAAGCGGTTTGATTCAAGCGTAATCGTGACTGAAGCCACCGCCGGTGACGAGCCACCTGACCTGTATCACAAAACATCTGGATTTCGCAAAGCCTTAGGTTCAAAGGTCTATTACTTCAATCCGGACGACCTAACCTCGCACAGAATCAACCCAATCGACCAGCTTAAAAGCGTTGATGACGTTCAGGTTCTAGCAAATCTAATCATCGAGAACACGAATAAAAAAGACAGCGGCGGTGGTGAGCAGATTTGGGACAACTCCGAAAGGCACCTGCTTACAGCGTTGTTGTTGCACGCTGCCGGCAGAAAAGAAAGCTTGCTTGAAGTCCGAAATCTGCTGACGAACGGCCAGGAAGGGATGAAATATCAGTTGCTTGCGAGCCCGGTAGAAAAGGCCAGAAGTGAGTTCATGGCTTTCTACAACGTGAGCACGGAAGGTTTTAGAAACGGTGTAATTTCAGGATTGATGGTTCGCCTCAATTTGTGGGTCAGCCCTAGAATTGCGGCTCTGACAGCGACGACTGACATTGACATGGACGCCCTGGAGCGTGAAGTATTCTCGCTCTACTTAGCAGTGCCAGCGCAAAAGGGGCATCTGAAGCCGCTTGCCGCGTTGGTCTTTAACTACGTTCTCAGTCGTGCTACAGAACGAACGTTTGCTAAACCGATTTTCCTTTGTTTGGATGAATTCACGAACTTCGGTCGCATACCGGATTTTGCCAACAAAATATCAATCATCAGGCACCGAAACTTAGGGACGATTTTAGGTTTTCAGGACTACGTTCAGTTGGAAAAGACTTACGGAAGAGAAGACGCGAAGAACCTCTGGAACAACATCGGCACGAAAGTATTGTTCAAGCCGAATGACCTTGAAACAGCAAAAAAGATTTCCGATTCGTTAGGAACAGAGACATTCTATGAGCGCAAAATCTTGAGCAGCGGGCAAACTCAGGAACGAGAATTTGGGCGGCCGCTCATGAGTCCAGGCGAAGTTCTAGCCATGAGTGACGACCGGGCGATTGTATTCACGCGCCGGACAAACCCGATAAAAATGAAAACGTACACCTACAAAGACTTCATAGAAGAGACCGCGGTAGAGCCGTGCAAGCGGGATAAGCTGGTCGTGGACGAGGCTCTTATTAAGACCTGCCAAACCGCAGAACGTACTCCAGACTGGCAAGCCGACTGGGCTGCTCACGATCCGCCGGAGCTCATGTACATCAGAAAGCACATCAAAGATACTGCAGAAGAGCCGCCATCGGAAGAGCCCCGTCGACAGCAACGACCGCCGGAGATTCAAACCAAATCTGACGCCGACTCCGAAAAAGAAAAGGATAAGGAAGAGGCAAAACAAAAGGCACAAGAGAGGACCGAGCCCGAACAAGACCGATACAGCAGCGGTTCAACTGTCTAGGAGTTAGTCACTAATGCCAGAAGATACTACCAATGACATAGAACTTTCCTTCGCCTTCTTCGGATTGAGTCCTTCTGCATCGCTTGCCGCCACAAGAGAAGCGTATCGCAGGTACGTCAAAGAATTTCATCCGGACACCTTTCCTCTGAACTCACCAGAACAAAAAATGGCAGCGGAGAAGCTGATTGCGGCAAATTTGCATAAGGAAAAGCTTGAAAAATATTTCGAAGAGCGATCGAGCGTCGATGTCGGAGAAGCAAAACAGTCTTCACAAGAACCGCAGGATGAGGACGATTGGGAAGCCTGGGAAAAACAACGACGCCATGCTTTTGAAGACGAACTCGCAGAATGGAAGACTCGACAAGAACAAATTGAGAAGGAGAAGAGCGCTTCCCTGGAGAAGTTTCGGCGCGGGAAGCTAGTGAGGAACTGTCGCGTTGCTCTGATTTTAATAACGGCGGCTATGTGGATGGGCTGGTTTTCAGAAAATGCAAAGTTGAACGACCAGAAAAATGCCGCTGAGGAAGAACGGCGGGTCGAGCAGAACAGCTATCATCCTCCGGGCTACATCGACCCTGTGAGCGGCTTGGACGTGGACAAAGCCTGGCGGCAAAAGGTAGAAAACCTGCGAAATCAGCAAGGGTTTGTCGCACCGGAAGAACAGCTGAAGGAGATGCCAGGCAAGATAATTCTACTCTTGTTGTTCACGGCAGGTGCCATCTGGTTGCTTGTGTCCAGCAAGGGAAAAGCGATTGCGAACAAATACGTGGAAGGTCAGGAAACAAAATTGGGCAAGCAGGCACCATGGGTGATACTGTCAATCATCTCCTGGCCTTTGTTTGGAACCGGCGCCTGGTTTCTTACAGGTAATGCGAACACTGGTTTCCTGGTTGCCTGCATCGGTGCATTCGTTGTCTGGATGATAGGGCGAGACAAAGCGCAGAACTATGAGCTAGTTTTGGAAGATCCGCCAGCAAAACTGTTTGCTGCTTCCGATTTCGATGTGCTTGCCGCCATTAAGGAAGTGATGCAAAACAATATTGGGGACAAGTGGTGGTCGCTTAAATCATTTGACGACACGCCTGATGAAAATGGAACCATGAAGGCCAAGTACCTGATGAGCTACAACGAAACCATGAATGGCTGGCCTCCTCAGGTTCTCAGTAGGCAGTTGATACTCGATATCGCAGTTAAAAAGATTGCGTCTCAAGCGAGCGTGAAGTTGAAGTATCAGGTAGCTTCAGAGAAGTTTCGCTGGACCGCAAATGAGATTCTCGAAGCGACGACAGCAATGGTTTGGCAGCGCTTGGAGCGATTGAAATGAATAATCAGTTTGCGAAGGCTTTTTGAAAGGGTTTGCGGCTCTAGCGAATACCTTGCTCCGACAAACGCAAATGCTCGCTCGTCAAACAGAGCAAGCATTTGGTGGCATTAGCCTAGATGTCAAGAGATAAGCGTTTGTAGTTCATTATCCAAGGAAGAAAACTTTTTTCAATCACCCGTTCGTACGATTATTCGAATCTAAGAAATTCTCAGAGCATCTATTCACAAACACGTGCAGACTTTCGTCGTTCACTAAATAGGGTGTCATGTGCAGGAATAGTTCATCTCGTAATGTTACGGGAAACCGCCATTGCTCTGCAAAGTGCGCTACCACACACCTGAAGAAGTTATGTGAAGTAGCTGGGGCCTTGGCTCTAGGCGCTAGCGGAGGTATTTACCTAAAACAGCTGGTGTTGGGGGTTTTTGAAAGTTAAAGGAATGATGAACTGTAAAGGCTCACTGTAGCTTGTCGGCTACAAAGCTTTGCATAGCCAACGTTTTCGGATTTCATCGAGCCGACCGAAATTCGTTACAGTTGCGTTGGCGGTGTGATCATTGATTCAGTGGCGGCGGACTGACTAGTATCGGCTTATCTCTTAACTTCCGCTTTTACTTGAGGTCTGCCGCCACTGCAATAAATGTACCGCCAAACAAGAAGTTTTCAAACTCTCTTTTGCGATGCGGAAACGGCCACTTTGAAGTTAGACCTCTAAAATCCCAAACGGCACAAAATCCGGGAGTGAAGGCATGGCGGCACAACACGATGCTTTTCTGTTGTGTGATGTCTACCGAAGTTGAGTAATTGTCATCTCTCAATCCAAGTGAAAGGCTCGGTCATGTCTGATGAACCTAATGACAAGAATTCCGATACTCCAACGCCCGATCCACGTACAACCTCATATTTTGAGAAGCTCATCAAATACATTCCGGGCGAGTTGAATGCAGCTTACATTGCCATCGACGGCATTCTTCGAGAAGAACTCGTCTCAGATCCGATTGCTGTATGGCTTTATTGGGGCGTTTTTGTTTTCCTTCTCGTCCTCACCCCGCTCTACATCAAGTATCGGCCTTCAGAGGAAGCTGAGAAGCAATCCATACGTTTTCACTGTTGTGCGGCAACGGTGGCATTTGCAGTCTGGGTCTTTGCCCTGGGCGGTCCTTTTGCACTGACCTTCCCGGACATCTATCGGCCTGTTTATGGCTCTCTTTTGCTGATACTGACCACGCTGACGATTCCAATCATTGAAGCGGCGGCGATGAAACTGAAATTCTTCCAGCCGAAATCAAAGTAAAGGAAATTGCGATGAAGAAAAGTCTATCTATTTGTATCGCGGCAATCTGCACAGCTTCGCTTCTGTCTGGATGCGCGTCAATGACATCACCCATGCGCACTCATGCGTTGGAGCCTGGCAAACCGTACGCAATTGATTACGACGCAACCAGGCGTGGTGCTTATATCCTTCCCGGTGACGGCAGCATGAAGATGTGCGCTGAGCCCGCGCCCGATGTCGCGATGGAGTCCATCACCAATATCATCGCAAATCTTAAGCTGCAGCAGGCTAACGCCGACGCAAACGCTCAGGTTGAACTTCAGCAGAAGATCGTCGAGCTCGCTGGTCGCACACAGCTAGTGCTTGTTCTGCGTGAAAGTCTATATCGTCTCTGCGAGCAGGGCATGAACGGCCAGCTGAACAACGAGCAAATTGCGGCACTCTACAAGCAGGCGCTCGACACGGTTCTCCGCCTTGCGGATACGGACCTGGCGAAGGAGCAGCGCGCCATCATCGAGAACTTGAAGGACCCTGCTTTGCGCGATGTATTCCGCAAGAGCATTTCAAACGGAACCATCAAAGGTCGATAGCCGATTGGCATGTTTCAGCGATTCCGTTCCGCTCTATAAGGATAAAAATCAGAATTACTTTTATATAGGCCAAGTAGTGTTCGCGCTAGTCGAGCCAACCTACTTTGCGTAAGCTGCGACTCAGAAATAGTCATCCTATGCCGGATTTCCTCGATTTGAAAGCGGCGAAACAGCCACCGCCTGTGGTATTGCAACTTCTTGAAAAGCCACTACAGGCGGTGGCTTATTTTTCTTGAAATTTGGAGCATGTCCTGGCTATGGTCAAGAAACAAATTGATTCACTGACACCGCAATAGCCGCATCTCCAAAACCTTCTGAATTGTCCTGAACCGTAACTTTATAGAGCGAATCCGTCCTGTCTTTGACAGGATGGCGTGGTTTCAGTTTGCTATTGAATCCAATTTGAACAAGAAATGGTTCTTCTAAAAGAAGGGCGATAGTCCTTCTTTTAGATGAGCCATTTCGTCAGTGAGATGGCTCCAGAGTGGCTGGTGACGCAGGTGTTTCTTGTTATAAGTCCGACCGGATCGGCAGCAGTTAAGAATGAAACATAAGCGCCTCTATCAGTCACTGACGTCGCGAGAGACTCTTGAATCTCTCGCTGAAACATCCACAGCGCATCTATCTTCGGATGCGCTAACAATGCAAAGGTAAAACAAATGGCAGACTCAATATCCTATGAGTACGACCTCAATGGTCGACTCAAAAGGCTCACTTTCGCGAACGCGGATGAGTTGAATGTGCAGTACGACGACATGGGTAACCGCGAAAGCGTCGAGACCACGATCGCAAGCCCGCTTCGTTTGAACACCGCAGCGGCAAATGTCGATGTGAAGGCGCCGCGTAATCAGCTTGCGTCCAACACAATCTAAAACAAAGGAAGAAATCATGTCTCCGAAAAAGATAAACGACCAGGCTAAGTCGCGCAACAAGCGCGGTTCTAAGCGACCAAACCCGTTGAGCCAAGGTCCCCTGGGCTTTAGCTTTAAAAAGGGTGAGCCCATCACCCCAGCAGTTCATCGACACATCGTCGAAAGCCGCAAGCACAACAGAGCCAAGATCTACAAGCCGGCCAACAAGACATTGAAAGGTCCGGCTGCTGCCTGGGCCTTTGCCAGTAACACCACGCCGGGCGCTCCATCAATCGTCGAGCAGGCTCGTGCACTCAGAAACGATCCGCAGTTGATCTATCAGTTCGTGCACGATAACATCGAATGGGAGCCCGGATTCGGCGTCCAGAAAGGCGCGCTTGGTGCACTTCTTGACGGAATGGGCAATTCATTCGATCAGTCCATGCTACTGGTGGAATTGCTTCGCGAAGCAGGCTTCACGGCAGCCTACGTGCTCGGTACTATCGAGCTGCCTGAAGCCGACTATGCTGATTGGTTCGGCACCTCGAGCATTTGGGCGTCCTACAACTACTGTGGCAATGAAAATATTCCGGCACAGAGTCCGACCTGGAACGGCTCTGGCTGGGATATGGTAATCAGCCACGTTTGGGTGGAAGTCGAGATCGACTCCACGACTTATGTGTTCGATCCCAGCCGCAAGAGCTACGCCCGCACTGCGGCTGTCGAAGATCTCGATGAGATTCTCGATTATTCGACGACTACTTTTATGTCGAATGCCGAGGACGGTGCCACCATTGACAGTGGCGGCGAGTATGTTCAGAACATCAACCGGGCGAACATCCGCGACGACCTTGGTACGATGACCGGCAATCTAATTGATTGGATCAAGTCGAACAAGCCGGATGCCACGATTGACGACATCCTTGGTGGCCGGAAGATCGTCCCTGCCACAATCCCGCTTCTTCAGACGACGCTTCCGTATCAGGCGGAGGGAGACGAGCCCACCAATTGGGAAGAGGACATCCCGCTTGGATACAAGACAACTCTTCAAGTCCGCTATCCCGGCAGTGAGCCCGAGACCTGGAGCATCGACGAAACGTTCACTTCAGATCAATTGGCCGGTGCAAGGCTGACACTCTTCTTCAACGGAAGTCTGGAACCTGTCCTGGCATTGAATGGCGCTGTGATTGCCACTGGCGACGCTCAGGGCACAGGTACGTGGAACTCGGTTCTGCTGACCGTCACGCACAACGGTTATGCCGTCAATTGGTACGACCAGGAATGGTGGCAGTCTTTCATCTGGGCAGGACAGTACTACTTAATCGGAAATGCCTGGGGAAACCTCGGCACAGGTCAACTGTCTTACCACTTGAACCAGCGTGAAGCCAATATCGCAAATGGCGGCACCGAATACTCTGAACCGGTTATGGGCGAAGTTCTTGCTGTGAGCTTCTTTAGTTGGGCCTGTCAAAACAGCAAAGTGTGCGATCTCATTAATCGGCTCACTAATTGTCATACGATGTACAACCATCAAGTTGGCATCATCTCATATCACGCAGGCACTGATGCTTCCGGTACGGATCTTGGAGGCGTCTCTGGTTCTAGCACGAACCTCGATAACGACGTCACGAAAACGCCAATTAACGACACCGTACTCGCTATGCACGGCGTTGCCCTTGAGGGCGCTACCGGTATGCAGCTTGTAGGCAGTGGTACGTCTGCTTGCACGACTACGGTCATTGATCAGGCCAATACTGATGGCGACATGATCTACAAGGGAACATCTTCCAACTGGAACACGGGAACTGATGTTTCCAGCATTCTCGATGGAAACGGTTATGATACCGGTGATCTCGACAACATCTACAACTGGTATATTCAGTGGGGCAATGATGTTGTCATTTCAGAAAATCCAGGACAGGCAATTGACGGTTGGACTGGCTGGGGATACTGGGTCTATCCATCTGCTGGAGCAATTGGCATTATCAACGGTGCTCTCAAAGGAAAACTGAAGGGCGGCAAGGAGAATGGTGGCAAAAACGATGGCAAGAGCAAAAACGGTTCGGAGAAGAAAGATCCGGTCGATATGTTCACTGGGTCATTCGTACTTCGCACATCGGATCTGACTCTCGGCAGTCAGGATTTCCCGTATAGCCTTTCCTTCGAACGCTCCTACCAGACCCGATTCCAAAACGAAAATGGTCCTCTCGGCCGTGGCTGGAAACACAGCCACCAGATCGAGGCAGTAATTGAAAGCGATGGCTTTATGGCTATGGGTGAATACTCAGCCATTCATGCAGCAGCGTCGATTTCTCAACTGTTCGTCTGCGTCGATTTGATCTCAGATACCAACCGTCCGCTCAGCAAGCTTGTGACAATCACGCTCGCAGACAGATGGTGGATCGATCAGATCACAAACAACGTGGTCATCATCAGCGCGCGCGATAAGACCAGATACTATCTGAAGCAGCCAGACGGTTCTTACACACCGCCGAATGGAAATGCAGATGTTCTTACCGAATCGATGGGCTTGTTCACGCTGACCTCTCCTCAGGGCGTACAGATCAATTTCAACTCGGATGGACAGATCGCAACCCAGGTGTTCCCGCATGGTGTCACGGTCACCTACACGTACTCGTCCGGTAAATTGCAGACAGTAAGCAATGGCCTTGGTCGAACTCTGACTCTCAGTTACACCGGTGAGAAGATTACTTCAATATCTGATGGCGAGGGTCGTGTCGTTGAGTATGGTTACACTGATGACGACTTGACGACATTCACCGACACGCAAGAAGAAGACACCGTCTATGTTTACGACGAGCCAGGAAGGCTGGAACAGATCTTCTACCCAGCATTCCCAATCGATGCGTACGTTACGAACGTACATGACTCCCTGGGACGAGTAATGTCGCAGACTGATGGTGCCTCCAACACGTGGAACTTTTATCTGGCTGGTTCGCGTGCAGAGATTGTTGATCCGACAAACAACAGCGAGGTCCTGTATTTCGATCGATTCGCCAAAACCACTCGAGAAATCGATGGCCTCGGAAATGAAACAAAGCATGAATACGACGGTCTCCAGAGACTTGTCAAAACTACGTTCCCGGAGGGCAATAGCCGCGAGCTGACATATGACGAGATGAACAATGTTCTCACGATTACTGACGTCGCCAAGCTTGGGTCCGGACTCTCCAACATCGTGCGTACGATGGAATACGATCCAGACTGGAACAAAGTGACCAGCTCCGAGGACGGCCGCGGTAACATCACTACTTTCACATACGATGAGACCACTGGACAGCTCGTTGCGATCGAATATCCCGAGGTCGACTCAGTAGTCGCTACGGTCGAGTTTTCTTACAACAATCGCGGGCAGCTTATCAGTCAAATCGATCAAATGGGAGTCCAAACCCAGTTTACTTACGACGGATCGACTGAAGTTCTGCTGTCCAAGAGCGTCAATACGAACTGGCTTGCCACGGTCGGTGGGACGATAACCGTCAGTGATGTCGTCAGCATCATCGTACATGATTCGGGATTGGGCGGCGGTCAAAAAACCAAGTCCTATACCGTACAGACAGGCAACCAGCTCTATGATGTCGCAGCCGGGCTTGCCGCTGCCATTAATGGCGACACGGAAATTACTGATCTTGGAATCACCGCAAAGGTGCGTGGAGATATTATCTCTCTGGCAACTGCTCCGGGCAATGCCACAACCTTTACGAGTAGCACTAGTGGCGGTGCTACTGAGGCAGTCACTTTGGTTGCTGGACTCAATCTACAGACAGCATACGATTATGACGCCGTCGGCAACGTCGACGAGCTTACGGATCCCAGAGACAATACAACTGTCTATGAATGGGATGCTATGCGCAGACTCAAGAAGATCACCGAGGCTGAACCGTTCGACGATTACGAAACGAAAGTAACGTACGACGAAAACGGCAATGTGACGAAGGTCGAGCGCTTCGCTGGTCTTGACGAATTTGACGCACCAATCTGGCAGACAACTCAGTGGACGTACACTGTTGACGACCTGGTCGAAACAATTATTGATCCGGCAACCAATACAACCGAGTTCACATACAACACATTGCGCAAGCTTTGGAAGCGTGAAGACGCCGCCGCACGAGTCACCGAGTTCACTTACGATGAACTGGGCCGGCTCGCTACGGTCATTGATCCGGCAAGTGTGGTCGCGGAAACGCGGACCTACACAGACAATGGTTTGCTTGCAACCGTTGAGGACGCCAACGAAAATGTAACCACTTTTGAATACGATGGACTCGACCGGCTCAAGAAGCAGATCTACGCAGACACGACGTTTGAACAGTTTACCCGCAACGCCAATGGCAATGTCGAGATCAAGCTGACTCGCGCTGGTGACAGCATCAACTTCGAGTGGGATGCTCTGAACCGTTTGATTGAAAAAGACCCCGACAACCTGCCCACCGTAACCTACGGTTACGATCTGAGCAACCGGCTTCGTAGTGTGGCTACGCCTGTAGTCGGCGGCGATCCCTCATCCGGCGAAATCGAATACACCTGGGATGCGGGAGGTCGTCTGCTCAAAGAAGAGTACCCCGACAGTAAGCAGGTTCAGTATCAGATCGACGAGAACGGCAACGTAACGCGACTGACGTATCCGGACGGCTATTACGTGGACCGTGTTTTCGATGAGCTAAACAGGCTCACTGGAGTGAAGCTCAACGGAGCAGGCTCTAACGCCATTAACTTCGAATACGATCCGCTCTCCCGGCGCATCGGGCTCGATTTCGACAATGGTACTAGCTGCGAGTATGGTTTTGAAGACCTTAACCACTTGATTACGTCACTTACGCAGACGTTTAACAGTTCGTCCGTAACGTTCGGCTATGGTTTCAATAACGTTAACGAGCTGGTTAGCCAGTCCGTTGACGACAACGCCTATCTGTGGCACCCGACCGGCGCAAACACAGTGCCGTACGACCCGGCGAATGAACTCAACCAGTACCCAGAGGTTGACAACGTTGCTTACAGCTATAACAACAATGGCTGCCTTACCGACGATGGCGTCTGGGAATTCGGTTACGACACCGAAAATCGCCTTGTTACTGCCGACGATGGTGTGACGAATGCTTCTTATCTCTACGATCCGCTTAATAGGCAGGCACAGAAAGAAGTAGATAGCTCAAAAACTCGCTTCGTTTACGCAGGGTGGCAACGAATTGCTGACTATGACGGCAGCGATGCTCTTGTCTCCCGCTACGTCTATGGCGCCGGTCTTGATGAGCCTCTAATCAAAGTGGCTGCTGGTGGTGGTCTAACCTACTTGCACCATGATCGCATAGGTTCGATCGTGGGGCTAAGCGACAACACTGGCGTCGTCACGGATGTGTATAAGTACACACCGTGGGGTGAGAGCCCAAGCATGAGTGGTACCACATTCGGTTTCACCGGTCAACGCTTTGATGCCGAAACCGGCTTGTACTATTACAAAAACCGATACTACTCGCCTGCTATCGGACGTTTTCTTCAGCCTGACCCAATCGGCTTTGAAGCTGGGGATCTCAATCTCTACTCCTACGTGAAGAACAATCCGCTCAACTTTGTTGACCCACTGGGTTTGGAGGAAGGTTTGAATGCAATACCGTACACGCCAATCAATTCAGACAACTTCGTGCCTGGAGGAACAGCAGAAGGTGCCGGAATAACTAGTGGTGATATTGGTACGAACGGCGAATCAACCAATGGCTCAGCAACCTCGACTCACACGGCTCAGCCATCTTCGCAAGGTGCCGGCGAAAACCAAAAACCTGGACAGACAAAGTACTATGACCCGAACGGCAAAGAAGGCACAGAGATACTTACTGACCCCACAGCGCGGGGAAGAGTAAAAGGCAAAATAATCAAAAAATAGCGAACTGGACGACCACGAGTAGCAACATCTATATAAGCGAATCTAGCTTCGTTATTCTGGTCTCCTGAAACCTAGCTGAAGTAGGAAAAATTTCCTACTTCAGCTTTTTTTTTCAGGGCAAGCAAACAGTTCTTGTTGAAACAACGAACGATTTGTCATTCTGCTCAGCCCACACCTCGATATAGTAGACACCAGACTTCCAGTTGAGCCCAGGCACAATTCGCATAGAAAAGTGCTGAGAGCCGTCTTTCATCCAGCGTTTAATAGAAGGAGGAATCGAATCTTCGGGATACCCAGTGTCTTGGATACTGCATATTTTCGGCATTGCTTCTAGTTCATCAACGCTCGAAGGTTTTGGTGTGGGTTCCCAAAAAACTTCAATTGTGTCGAGTTTCAGACCTGGAACCAGCGCACCAGACAATTCAAACGTTTGGCCACGCTCGAGTTTTTTGGGCAACTTAGAATAGAAGCCGTATTCTTTTACGAACTCCTGAACAAGTGCCCATCGCTGCATACCTTTGGAGTTTGTGGCACAACTCAAGCCAACTCCAAGTTTATTGTGCTCTGGGGTTAGAATTTCTAGACGATGCCCATCATTAGGAGGTTTTTCATTGAATAGCGACGACTCCATTAGTTCGAGTTCTTTTGTACAAAAGCTGCCATTTTTTGTTAATACAAAGTCACTTGATTTCCTTTGATCGCGCGTACTACGGAGTAGTACAACGTTTTCTCCAATGTCATGAGTTCCACCAACTTCAACGTATCTCTGCCATGGCTTTTTTCCTGCTAAATCCCAATGAGACAAATAACCCATCACAGCCATTTCGTCTGAATGAATCTGACCAGCTCTACAGGCGACAGCATCCAGTATCAGCGGCGGAAGATGGTATTTAGCTCGATCAGCATTTACGAGCTGCAGCACATATTGTCGAGCTTCATTCAGATTTAAAAGCTTTTCTGGACCTTTAAAATTTTGAAGTTTTGTAGCTCGTAAACCCAATTGTTCATTGAGCGCAGAGCTTATTGACATGAGCCGTGCCTGAATACTTTCTTTTGATGCACCTATCTCAACAAGTCTTTCAAGATCTTTAAAGGCTGTCATATAAGTCTTTGTCCCAACGCCCATTTCACTGGCCTCTCGAATTTCTTTCAGAAGCGTAATACGCTCAGCCTCAAGAGCACCAGAATTAACTGCCTGCTCAGAACTGTCATATCGCGATTCGGCTTTGGCGATACCAAACATGAGAACTGCAAAAATGAGGCAAATGCTAGCAGCGCATGACCAATCGAAAAATTTTTCGCACAGACCTTTTGCAAAGACCTCAAGTCCCGCATTCATGCGACTTCTTCTCCTACTTTCCCTGGAATGCTCCAGACAACCGCCGACGACCTCCATTGCAGTATCGCAAATGCGCTCGGATTCCATTCAATTCAGCGACCAACTCACCTCGTTTCTTTTTTTTTTCACAAAACAGCCGGAAATGTATGTTTTCGGCTATCTATAAGCGTCACTGAAATTCAGGGTTTTGAGAACTTTGAGAGAGGGTCAAAACTAATTGTCCCCAAGGTTCAACTCAATTGTCCCTCATCTTGACGAGTCGCGTTCAAAAAATTGCTTAGTAGATATGTCCAGTTCCACACTGAATTTGATGCTTTTACCGTATAACAGATTTGATGTTTTTTCCAACAATTGTCGTTTTTGGATCTTTTGATTCATTTTCGGGAAAAAAATTTGCACTGCACTCTTGGTAACGCGCGAGCCGGAGTTTCGTTTTGGGAGGGATTAGTTCCTGTTTCAACGACCTCGATCACTCGGACCTCGTGGCGGAATCACTCCCGCTTGAACTGCCACCTCTGCGAAAATGATCAAGATCTCTTCTCTGGTTTCATCCATCCATTCGGCCGTATGCCAGTCGCGAACACAATAGAAATCGTCATTGCCCGAAATGAGACCAAGCTTTTTTCCAATGGCATATCGCGACCGAATCGCCCTTAAGAGGTCCACTATCGTGTCCATTTGTTCGCGCCACAAAGCATTCTGCAAAAATGCTTTGCCCTTCGCTTGCTCGAGTTTCACTCCATCGCGAGATCTAAGACAACCAGTGTTAATCGCGGTAATTGTGTCTTCAATTGCTTTATCAAATTCAGCTGTTGAGCCTTCTTGGTGAAACCGATCCTGGAATGCGGGGCGGTCAAAACATTGCGCATAAAACCTTATCAAATCTTGGTCACAATAATTCAGAGTTGTCGGCTTGTCGGTACGCTCAAGAGCGCTTAACGCAGCCATTTCGGACGAATTTTTCCAATATCTCAGGACCTCGACGGAGAATCGATTTTGATCATTGTCAACCAACTTGCCGCAGTTCTGGCAACACCAGATGCCGTTGTCTGGGCTTCGACGTTCGTCCGGCGTGAGTTTGGCGTCATATCTCGGACCACCTTTGGAAGCGGCGGTTATGTGAGCAGCTACGCCCACATTGATAGACTTTTTGGGGTTCAACGATGGTCCGCTAGTCGGTCGTCGACAATTGGGATTGGAACAACGCGCGCCAACTCTAGTAGCGAGAAGTCGCTTTGTTTCAAGGCTAAAATCATCTTCACGCTTCACTTTGAGGAAGGCACTTCTTGCTGAGGCGATTGCTCTAAGCGTACCGGAATTGGCGGAAATTGAACGATCCGACCGGCCGCAGTTTTGATTGCGAGGCGGCACTTCTGCGCAAATTCAGGGTCCTCGTGATGCCTCAGATACAAGGTTGGTTCAAATAAATCCATCGTGCGGACTACTGAAATTCTGCTTGTAGCAACATGGTGAAGGCACTTTGCTGTGAATTCATCCATTCTGGTATCCGGTGGAGTTAGTCTTTTGGCATTTCCAAAAAGAACGCCGATTTTCTCAGTGTCGTTGTCAAAATGATCATCGTTGACTATTTGAATTAGCTGCCGAAGCTTATCTATGTTTATGGGCGCTGAATCTTTTCCTTCTATTTCCCCTATAAAAGCCCCCTCATCAGAGTAGAAGATCGCGTCAATTTCGCTCATGCCATCATCGTAATTCGCAACGCGAAAACCCAACGTTTCCAAACTTAAACGAACCAAGTGTTCAAGAGGTTTTCCGGTTTCAAACAACAAACCTCGTAGATGTTCTTCTTCAGCGATTTGCTCATTTAAACAATCCAGTTTTTTTTCAATTTCCAGTTTTTCTCTAATACAATCTGCTCTTTCGTCTTGCATTGCCGTAAGGCGAGTCCATTGAAAATTGCAAGCCCAATCTGGTGGCTCAGATTTCTCTTCGGATTGATGCAACAACTTGTCAAATTTAAATAAGGCATGAAGAATCCTGTCCCATTTTTCTTCATTGGAGTATCCAGGCGAACCATATGTTGATGACGTGCCGAAATCCGGGTCCGGCAACGCAATGACTCGGCCCCGACCTACTGAAAAAATTGAGGATACCGGCGAACTTGTGCCCTTTGCCAGAAGCAGATGCCTGCCGCTGTGTTTAGGCAACAAAGCTTGAAACTTAAAGTGTTTGCTGGTCCCGGTCCAAAATTCGTTTATCAGCTGACGTTCTTTCGAATTTACGGACATGTTCCGACCGGACTTCAAAGTCAATTCATTTAGGTCAGCCGGAATGCAAGAATAGAAATTGGTTATATTTCCTTGAACGAAAAAGTGCTCCGGCCGGTCGATGAAGCAGAAGATGGTTTTACCGCTTGACACAAACCGCGAAAACTCTTCCATCCAGTGTGCAGTGTGCGTCAAATACTGATAGTCGCTATTTTCTCCATACAATTC
>Ga0209066_10001030_pt1 | contig 38194 bp, 38 predicted proteins | sample All_14_2_FD_187198 | JGI IMG/M metagenome (GOLD analysis project Ga0209066, IMG submission 187198) | Freshwater microbial communities in response to fracking from Pennsylvania, USA - Allegheny Zone_MetaG_DW_15 (SPAdes) (version 2) ... | reverse complement strand
CGAGTTCCCAGAGGGCTTTACAGACAGGATGCTGGTATGGGACATAAAACGCGACAGGACCCATCCAGGTGCCTGGACTGAAGATGAACTGAAAGCGTGGGCACGTGGCGATATCAAGAGTACGGTTGATGACTCGACCATCCTCTTGAGCATGCGTGTTCACATGAATGTTCCTCGGCGTTTGACGGATGAAGAAGCCAGGGTCTTTGTGGCCACTGGCGAACTCCCTGAAGAGACCATCCCGCCCATCGAGGTAGGTCGGCCATTCAGTGAAGCGCAATGGATGGCTTGGATCAAAGGCGACTTGGTCGTCGATGAGTCTGAGCACGAACGTATTTTCGCTCACATTCGGTCAATGAAGCGCATTGATGTCCACTGGACCAATGACCACATCATAAATTACTTCAGGCACGGTAAGACGCCTGCTGTTTTGGAAGATGGTGTCATGGTCGAGGATCGGTTGAGGGATCTGTTAGAGCCCGGACAGTGGAAGTGGAATGAGCTTCGGCACTTCTACCTGGGTAACATCATCGCTTACTTCTCAATCGAGGATGCACTCCCACGCATTCGGCGTTTGATTGAGGTCCAGTTCGGAACAAGTCCTGCTCATTGGTCGGACGACGATGTCCTCGTTTACCTGAAAGAGCGGACTAAACCGAAAGCACTGGAAGATGGCGTTTACATAAACGACCCTACCCGAGCACTGAAGCCCATCGAATCGTGGCGAGATGCTGAGATCAAAGCATGGCTGCGCGGCAAGATCGAACTCCCTGAATCCATTTCTGAAGAACAGGCTTGGGAAGAGATCTACGTCCGGTTCAAAGTACCAGTGGTATGGTACAAGGAGGATGCTAAGAACTATGTCCTCAACGGGACTGAAGTAAAGGCGCTTCCGTCTGGTATGTGGGTACGTGATCGCAATCGTGATAATCGTCCCGTTAAACACTGGACTCGTCGCGAAGTGAAAGCGTGGGCACGGGGTCAGATCCAACACGGACTTGACACCAACGAAAAAGAACTCGGCCACAGGGCGATGATGCTCTTCGGTCTCTCTCAGTTTCTGGATATCGAATCCATCAAGAAACGTATCAGCAATATCACAGAGGAATCAGTCACCATGACTGTACAATTCGTACTGAACGATCTGGAAAGCTACGCTAAGGGCCGTAAGGACGCTGCCAACAACGACAAGGCGGCTGCCCCGTACCAAACCCTCCTGGATCGTTGCATCAACCGTGTGGTGAAGTTGGAGGGCGAAGACTTTACCCAGGGCTGGACCGAACTGCTGAAGTTCTTCCATACCCACAGTAAAGACATCTGCTCTCTGAAGCAGATGTACACCGGTGTTGGTCAAATGGCAATTACTCCGAAAGGTCTGCGTAATTTCCAGAACATGACCACCCTGCTGATCCGCACCTGCGACCCGACCAAACAAGCGGCAGCGGTTAAGTCCATCGACTTCACTGCTACTCTGAAGGAGATCACCTCCGAGAAGAGCCGTCAACATCTCCTCTCCTACTATGGGATTAATTAACCTGTAACAAAAGAAAAAAAACAAGTAGAGGGAGGAGGGCCTTAGGGCCCTCCTCTTATTTTGCGTCGCTGCGCTGATCGGCAGGAAGTAACTGAATGGGGTTTTCCAGAATCAGATTGACTACAAGAGCCAGGGTACCGCCGTATGGGATAACGACAAGATACCCATCACCATGAAGTCGACCTTGACCGCCATTGATCCTGACCAGACTGTTCATCTTCTTGACGAAATGTCGTGGCAAGCGAGTAGTCATGATATCGTCTTCACCGATATAAAACTGCATCCAGCTCTCTGGACAAATCGTACCCTCATCAATCTTGAAGTCAGGACCGAAATCCTCGACATGCAGCTGGATCTGATAAGACGGTCGGAAATTCTTCGAGACATCACCGTCGACACTTATACGACCGATAGACATTCCCCAGCAATACACCGAGTGTTTGGCAATACCCGACTCAACCGGGTACTGGCGACCGGAGAAACCAGTCTTCGTTTCAGCCATCGGACAGACACCCTCGAAGATGTACTTCAGAAGAGTGAACATACGATGGAAGTGCGTGGCTTCGAAGACCGAATTGATGAATTCGTCAATCGCCGAACCGATCAACAAGTCCAATTGCAGCGCTGGGTCCATCAACAACGCTGTATTCGGGAGGTTGTACTGAGGTAGCGGAACAGCCTTTTCAGACTGCTCCTCCATGTGTTTCAGGCGTGTGGCCAGGTCGATTACATTATCACCATTCATTGGGGTTGGTTTCCTTCATGTTGGTGTGATGGTTTTCCAACGCAGTCTTAACAAGATGCTCAGCCGATTCCATGATATCCCTGACCAGCAATGGATTACGGGCCCACCCATGGATTGGAGTTGCATCTCGGCAATTAGCACCTTCTACCACATCACCGAGACGGTATACCGCGTCGATACCAATGACATCGCTGAAACGCTTCGACCACTCACGATAACCAGCCAACACAATGAGGTAGTCATCGTTCAGCATGACTTTAGCCACCCCGTTTCCGTTAGCCTCTGTGGTTTGGCGATAGTCACATCTAGAGAGAAGCTTATAAAGCTGTATAGCCGGATGTCCGTCCAATTCCTCATCGGAGAACTTGTATTCGTCCTTGAAGAGTTGATCGTGGATCACGAATTTGCCGTTGTCAATGACGTCGATGGCTTCACCCCCTACAAAGCGTTTGAATAATGGTTCCCAGATCACATCGGTCATCCAGGATGACTTGACAACTACCCGGTACGGCTCATGGAACAGAGGCCCGTGGACGTGACCTTCGGGTTTCTCAATCGGAATGACCAAGTGCGCGTCACTGTCACGAAACTCTACCCGCGCCTCGAAAGGATCTTGACTGAACCGCACGGTGCCGAAATCACCCGTGATCCCTGAATTCTCAAAATGGGTGACGTAGTGATTGTCGCGGTACTTACGGGCGTAGTCGTAGATATCACGTAACGGAGGAACGGCACCATAATAACTAGACCTGACCGTGAGCGATACGCTCTCGATGATGGCTTCTGGGATATCGTGGCGCTTACCGGTCTGGATCTGATAGAGTTTCGCCCAAGGAGCCTTGCCGAAAATAGCTTCAGCACGTTCCTGGTCCATGATTTCCTGAATCCCTGCTCTGAGGGTGTTGGCGATATTGAAGAACGGATACTGCATCTGCGGGTAGGCAGAGAACTGACTGCTATTGCAGATCGATGCACAGCCGGTTTCAATGATCGCATGTAGGCTCTTCATGCTACTTTCGTTCATGGGTTACTCCTTGATGTAGTCTGGTGTTTCTTAGCGCGGTCGTCGCAATAATCAGGGATAGCCATTTCCACTCCTAAGGGAATAAGAAGAGAGCCCGAAGGCCCTCTCTCAGTTCAACGCAAGATGGTAACGTGATACGACCTCGTTATGAGACAGTACCTTTCCATCGAAGAAGTCGCGTTTGTTTCTCATATACTTCATATGCTGTTCGATTTCGAAGCAGGTGAAGTAGATGAACTCCGGAGAGACATCCGGCCAGTCTTTCAGAGGACGTGTACGACCCAATACCTGCTCATTCGACTGCCGTGAATCAATGGCGGTTGTCATGAAGCTACAACGGAGGTTGGGTTTATCCACTGCGGTACCAGCAGAGCCAATCGTGGACACTGCGATGTCAGCTTCCAAGAAGTCCTCATACGAGTCATTCTCAGAACCGACGTACCGTACCACATTCAGCTCTGGATACATCTTCTGAAGTCGTTCCGTCATCAGCGTACACAGATCCACACGGGCAAAGAACACCAGGGCTGTCTGTCCTTCCTCTCGAACACTGACGAAGCGCTTATAGATCGCAAAGTCAATCATCTTGAGGTAGGACTTCAAGATCCCTTTATGCCGCATGATCGATTCTTCGAACGTCGTGTGCGAATACCCTTGTCCACTCTGGTACCGGAGTTTGATGTCCGGTGACATATGGTACATGATGGCTGTCACGTCGATGTAGACGTTGTAAGCACCACCGTCGTGTCGCTGTGACTCAGGGTAACCAATCTCGTACATCCGGTTCTTGAACGCATCAGACGCTTTCATGGTGGCCGATAGACCCAGTGTCCGAGGACAATGAGTGTACAGGTCGATCCGATGGTTGTTGTGGAACTCTTGGTGCAACTCGTCCGTCACCCGGAAACCGATGTTCAGCTTCGGATAGAAGTCAATCGGATTGATCGGGTAGATCTTCTGACGCCCGTTGGATTCCTCGTAGGCTTTCAGATACTCACGCATGGTGCCGGCGGTGATGATGATCACCTGTGCGTGCAGTGTACCCTCCAATGCCATGGTCTGCAATGCCACCATGTCCTTGGTACCACGGACGATGAAGAAGTCTCCACGTTTGAACTTGAAGGTCTTCTCGAGGTCTTCCTTCCAGCGACTGACGTACCCGCCCTTGAAGTGGATGACTGTCCGCTTCTTAAGCTGGTTCATGCAGTACTGGGCCACGTATGTGTTGTGTGTGACTATGAAGTCCTTCACAACGTAAAGCTTTTCTTCGTGGTGAATCTCGATGCAGGCTGCTTCTTCGACACCCATCGGGACGATGGATCGGATAGCTAATGTTCTTTCTTTGGGACGCTTCTCAATGGTAACAGACGAGTATCCGTCACCCATATCTCGAACAGAGGCTTTACCGCCCACAGAGCGAACCTGATACGCCAGTTTATTAGCGTCGGTGTTCTTAACTGTAAACGTACCGTCTTTAGCTGTTCCAAGACTGCGGACAATCGAGACGAAACGCTCTCTCAAATTCTCGCGCTCTGGGTCGATGAGCGGGACACTCACCACAGCACGGCGACCCATCATCGACATGATGATTTCCGTGGTCACTGTCCTCCACCCGGAGAATGTCTGAACATGCCACAGATGCTCGAGATCCGCATCGACCCAGCGACCGTCCTCAAAGGTAACCCGATACATCTTTCTTGGGCCCTGAGGGTAGTAGCCTTTCACAGTGGTGACGGACCCATCGCGAGCAATGATTTCGTCACCTACTCTGAGCTGCCCCATCAATTTCCACCCGCCAGGAATTCTCACAGGTGTTTTTACAGACAGGGCTTTACCACCTCCCGTCTGCAGAGTGACCATCTTGATGATGGGGTCCCATTTAGGGTTCTCGGTGTCAAGTACGTACTCGATAATTCCCACTTGCTTTTCACGAGGCGGGAACATGGAGCGGACATCAAAGTTAACGTCCGGATAGTCCTCCAGTTTGGCAACGTGGTGGGTAATCGGGACAAGGCGTTCAACATAGCCCAACTGTCCAAACAGATGGCGCTTGAGGTCATTCAGCTGGTTCCGATGAAAGCTGAATTCCTTACGGTCACGGGTAGCAGCAGCGAAAGTGCGCAACTTCTTGGGGATGAATCGTCCAGCCTTCTTCTCGAAACCGATCTCGATCAGAGGTTTGCAAAACGATAGCATAGCCTGTAGGTCGCGCTCATGCAGTACATCCGTAACTTTAATGCAGTGACTGTAAACGTCGATCTTCATGAGTAGTCCCTACCTGACGGCATACATCTCGTTACATAGGAATTCTCAGATAAATGATTAAAAACATGATCCGTCAGTGTCCAAGGACGTCCGAAGACGTCCTATAGACTCAGTGATTACTCAACTGCTGGCCAGACTACGAGAGGGTCAAAGTAAGCTGTGAAACGAAGATCTTTCTTGGAACCACCCGTACTGGTCTGGTCTTTGCGCTGATACTCGAGGGTGTTCTTATCCTCGTTGATTTCGATTTCGAAATCAGGGTTATCACGTTCGATTTCAGACTTATCCAAACGGATGGTAAGTCCTGGCTGGATAACGAGTCCACGAAGGGTGAAAAACTTGTCGACGTAGATATTTCCGGACAGACCAGCCTTATGGGTCATTGTTACTTCATTCAATTCGAGCATAATTACCTCCAAACAAAATAAAATGGGGTGTCCGGAGACACCCTAGTGAGATTCAGGGAATCGCTGGCCATTCAACGTCGTTATCGAAATACGCGGTGAAGCGCATCACTTCATCGGAACGCTTATTAATGGTTTTATCCTTGAGTGCGTAACTGATAATGTTTTTATCAGTGTCGATCTCGATATCGAAGTCCGGATTATTGCGCTCGATTTCAGATTGATCGAGGCGAATAGTCAATCCTGGAACAATTTTCAGACCACGGTTGGAGAAGATCTTGTCGACAAGAATAGTGCCAGCCAGACCAGCCTTTCGAACAAACGACACTTCACTGAGTCCTAACATACAGCCTCCGGACACTTAATGAAGAGAGGCCCGAAGGCCTCTCTATGTTTACTGGTTGATGACTTCGGGATACACAAACGGGTCCAGCAGACCACCCGGACGATCTTTGATCAGGTAGCTATCCGGATCTTCGATCATGTCAGGTTGACGCTCATAGGCCATGGACTGACCCATCGAACGGTACTGCATGAGGGTTCGGTGCTCTTCGAACTTCACCGGGACGCCGTACTGCGGAAGGCGGTAATCGTCCGGATCATCGGCCGGACGCATCAGGGTCAGCAAGATCACCTCGAGGTGCTTGATGTTCACGAAGAGTTGGGAGTTAACCAACTCAGCGAAGTCCACCAAAGCCGCCTGAGGGTCATCATAACCCGTCAGCATCTTGCCATTGAATCCGTTACGTTCCGACTTCTTGGACGGTGAACGGATGAACGCTTCCACTGCGGCCATGAAGTCCAGCGTACTGGCATGGCGTCGAGGCAGTGAGAACGCTGGTGCAGCAAAGTCCCACTTGTCCAAATCAACTACGAAGTTGCCTTCTTCGTTGACAGCGTAGCCGTTCTCCTTGATGTAGGTCAGCATGATCCGAGACAGAGAACCGTGACGTGCACCCTGACTCACCGGGATAAACACATCGTAGGTCTCTCCCCGAAGGTTGGTGACAGTGAGTTGGACTTCCCGGAACGCTGTGAAACGATGAAGGTTCACACGCTCGACCTGGGTATCCGACGTCATTCCGGCCAGGTTAGCGCCATTTTCCAGGTTCTTGTCTTGCTCTGCCGACAAGACCAACTTAGCCTTCATCTTCTCCAGACGCGGGTTGAACTTCAGCAACGAACTCTCACGAGTGGATTGTGGAACTTCCTCACCCAGGGCGTTCTCGTCAATGACCATGTTGTCGGGGTCGTTCGGATCGGCCACCGCTATTTGGATGTAGGGTGCGTGTTCCTCATCGATGACAATTTCCTCGGTCTCAGAACTGCCGTCCAGGTGCTTAACGGACAGCGTCCGCTGAGAACCTTCACGGCAGAGTTCAGTGGCCGAGACATGACCAAGCGACGTTTCACGTGGAATTGCCCAGGCCAGTTCGCCAAAGCAGACATGGCAGACCGCCCCATTTCCACGATGCTTGCAGTACATCGGAGACCGCATGCGGATGGTCTGACCTTTCAGATGGTCGTCGGTAATCCGCACTGGCACCAGCTTTTCATCCTCGTCGAGGTAGAGCGAGCCTTCCAGGTACTTGAGGTTCGAGGAATCCACCCGGAACTCCACGTACTGGTCGCTACCACAGTCTTCCCACAGTAGTTTATCCACTACGGTTGCCGACAGCTGCATCTTGCGGTTGAAGTATTCAACGATGCGCAGCGGCTTCTTGGTGAACAACAGCGCTTTCTTGGCCGAGCAGGACTCGATCATGATGTCGTGCAACTGGGTGAGACCTTCGAAGAACCCGGTGATGATTGGCTTACGGAAGATCACCTGGTCAGCATCGGTCAGGTAGCCACGGCAGATGAGGATCTGCAGGAACTGACCCATCTTGATCTGCTTGGAACGCAGGCCACGGACGATCGGGTTGTTCAGGATGCTCGGGTCTTTCATCAAGATCCGCGTAGCCTGATCATAGGCACGGCTGATCGACAGCTGGTTAGGCTGGATATTAGAACGCACTTCCTTGATCGGCGGGTGGGTGTACAGTTCGAGCAGGTGGAACGCGTTGATGGAGACGTGCCATTCTTCCAGGAAGATACTCAGCACGTTATAGATGTTGTTGGAGACGTCCTTGACTTCACGCCAGACTTCTTCGCGGTCATAACACTTGTCATGATTGCGATTGGACTGAGGATGGAAGTAGACGTAGTGCATGTCATGCACTATCTTCGACAGAATCTTTGGCACGGTGTCAGCACTAGGGAACTCATTCCCCATGTGATGACTGACATTCAGTGGGATCAACGGGAACTTACGGTGGAGTTCCCAGCAGAACCAACTTAGGACGGTACGGCGGGTGGTAGTCTCGAGGACACCATCATCGAACTCGATCAGCAGTTTCTCGTCCTTGAACGGCAATTCCAGAGGAACGTCCAGATTCATGAACTCACGTGCTTTGATCTTACGCATACTTACTCCTAGATGACACAGGGGAGTGTGACCTCCCCTGCGAGGCACCGCCTCAATCGTTGGTCAGTTCTTTACCCGAGCACTCGAACATGTTGCGCATGTAGGCCAACGGTCTGTGCCCGCCTACCGGTACCACGGTACGATCAATGAGGACATCGACGTTCGTGGGAGTTGGGTGGGTGTACAGATTGTTCAGTGCGAATCGGTGGGCAATCGGGTTGTTACTGGCGTCTTTCTGTTCAGCGATGTATTCACCACCGCAAGCGGCTGCCTGAGCCCGGAATTCAGCCTCACCTACCCGGCTGGACGAACCACGGCCTGGAGAGCTGTGCTTGTCAGAGTTACTCAGACGAGCAGTTGCACCGAAGACGTTGCACTTAGATGACGATGCCGCCATCCATGCATCTTCTGCGGTCTTCTCAAGGTTGATGTAGTACGAGGGCGCAATGAGCATGGGCTCACGAGACACCTTCATCTTTCCATCACGGCCACGGAAACGAACAGGCGTGATAAACGGCGGCCAACGATCATGGATAGCCTGAATGACATCCGGCATATGCACCGGGTTATTAGTCGGCATGAACAGATCCAGGCCGTATTGATGATCGAACAGCACAGATGCGATGCAACTGTACTTGTAGTCCGGGTTCATCTTACGGTACTCAGGATCGGTCTCCGCGTCATACTGAAGAGGCACTACGACTTTGTAGAACTCCAGCATCTCATTGTACGCATCGTCCAGGATCTCGGCATTGGACGCAGCATATACAGCATCCTCGACCTCCTCCTCGGTCAACTGGATGTTCATATCGAAACCGAACATGGACTGGATACGTTTACCCAAGTCACGTGCAGCTGCACCGATCATCATTTCGATGGGGGATGCCGGTGTTACCCGGTTCCAACGCGAGTTAGGATCCACGACGATGTCAGCCATCACGCCATTCTCATCAACTGGCATGTCTTCGTCGGGACAGACCTCAACCACCACGGACTTGTCGCCATGGATGTCCGTGATCTTGTAGCCTTTGTTCGGGATGGACAGGTACTTGAACGTGATTTCCACGCGCCAAGCATCCAATTTGATACCGCGGTAGACTTTGTCGACTTTCAGGTTGTCGTCAGAAGAACGTGACAGACCACCATCGACACGGACAGCATCAGGACCCAGCCGACCGATCGCCTCATAGACCAGCTTACTGAACTCAGGTTCCAGCTTCAGTTCAATGCGGCGCTGATGGCAGTCTTTGCGCAAGCGAACCCAGACATCCAGGATCTTGCGGTAGAACTCGGTGTCCGCATTGTAGTACTTCATCAGCTGATCATCCATACCCACCGGCAACGGCGGGATGTTGATGCTGGTGTTACGCTCTACCTTGATGTCAACCACTTCGGCGTCAACATGTTGAACGAAACGCTTACGGTCGAAGGTGTACTCCGGACTCATCAGGGCTTCATTGGTCATGTTGGCTACAGCACTGATCGGATCGTAGCGGCGTAGCGCCACCAGTAGACCGGTACTGTTCACCTGCTCGCCGATGTCCGGGAACATCTTATAGATGCTGGGGTCGGGGGACTGGTTGATCGGGTAGTACTCACGACCAAACTCGAAGACACGCTTCTCGAAACCAGTCGGCGCCAGCTTCTCGATATAGCCTTTACGTACCTTCACACCGTCTTCAGTCCCTGCCACGTCAGATGCCATCAGGACGTTGGTCTCACGACCATAGCAGTAATCACCGTCTGGAGTAATAGACGGTGAAGTAGCGAGCTTGGTGCCCTTGCGGAAGGTAGCTCCTTTACGAAGCTGATCAATCACATCACGGTTACGCTTGAACTCAGTTCCGAAGTGCTGGTGGGTGATGTTGTAGTCCGTCAACACAGTGCAACCAATCTCACCGGTGTTGAAGTTCTCGTACACCACGACGGTCTGGGGAGAATGGCGAATACGGTTCATGCCCGCAGTGCCACCGAAACGAGGAATGACCTCGAGTACCTTGACGTCGTCTTTGAATTCCACCGAGAACGTGGTGTCGGCAAACGCGCGCTCGAAACCAGTCTTGATGTATTTACGGGTGGGTTCCTTGATTACCACCATCTGAGACAAGTTGCCAGTAAACATCGCAGCACGGGAGGCCGAGATGTGTCGGATAAACGGATTGAGGCCGTAAAGGGACATCAGTTCCGGATGAAGCTCGACGTTATTATCGGGGTTGATCCCAACGTACTTCTTGGCAATCTGTTCCGCCACAGATAAGGTATTGGTGTCAGACATCGGTTACTCCCATTACATGTCAGCCAGATTCTATGACTAACTTTATAATGTATCGTTAAAGATTTTTATAACGAGGATTTAACAATGAGCACATTGCTCTCCGGTATCATGGTGTCTTCTGGCAACGCCATGTACCACACTCCTGAGTTCTTGAGCTATATCCGCTCACACAAGAACTACCTTATTTCTAAGAGCGTCGCTGCACCGCTGGATCCCGGTGTCGTTCACAAGTTCGAATACAACTTCATGTCGCTCCTTATTGAACTGGAGTATTCAGTTGAAGACCTGATCATCTTCATGGTAGTCAACGGGTTTAACTGTATAACGGAAATGACGCGTGATTTCTCTCAGCTGCTCATCCCCGATGAGACCGTTGTAGCAAACCTGAAGAGTCTCTATCGTCAAACTCCCGGCAGAATCTGACAAAAGAAGAGGAGGGCTACTGCCCTCCTCTATGCCGTCTCACCGTTCCTTAGAAACCGGAACGGGAGTGGCCTGCACCGAACGATCCACGACCACTGCGGTCACGATTACCACGGCCACTACGACCACGATCGTCACGACGGTAGTTACGGTCACTGTAGCGATCGTCACGGCCGTCATCCAGACCGAGGTCGTAGCTACGACCACCACGATCGTCACGACGATCAAAACGGTCGTAGCGATCACGGCGACCGTAATCGTCACGACGGCTGTCGTTGCGTTGGTCGTTCTGCCACTCATCCAGCGACTTACCTACGCGGTTCTTGGTCACAGTGGTCACCGGTTCATCGTCCCACGGTACATCAACCGGTTCGTCACGACGACTGGAGCGACGAGGTTCGTCACGGTCGACTCGGGACGCTGGAGGTACTTCACGAGACTGACGGGTCGGAGGAGCCATGCGATCGGACAGGTTTTCGGAGACCTTCGCCTGCTCTTTCTTGGTACTGACGACGATGGCACCTTCGTTGCCTTCCTGCGGTGGTACTTTCTTACGGAGAGCCGGAAGATCGTCCATGCCTTCTTCCCAGGACGTGTCGATGGTGAGTTCTTCGACCAGTTCATTGCCCAGCAGCTTCTTGTGCTTCTTGACAATAGCGTTGAGGTGGGCAGCCACCTTACCAAAGCCCATCATCAGGGAGTGGAAGTACGGAGCTGTCATGTTCTTGCTGCCGAAGTCGAACCCAGCGCGAGTTTCCTCGTCACCGAAGACCAGTTCGAACAGGGCGATCATGTTGGCCCGGACTTTCTTGGACGGATACTTGGAACCCAGCAGTTCCTTGTCATCTTCCAACAGCGCCTCTAAAATAGGGAACTTGAAACGGCACGACCGCAGGACGCCATCTGACTTGTCACCCTTACGCAGACTGATGGAAATCAGACGCTTCTCCGGTTCATGCCCGACTTTCATCAGGATCTTTTCCAGATAGTCGTAGGACTTCTCATCCATGTCACGCATGGCTTTGAGGTACGCCGAGCTGCTGGCATCCAGTCGCTTGTGCTCGCTCTCGGTAGCAGCCACACGGCCGAGTTCCTTGAGCAGGCCAGCCGAAGTAACAGCCAGCTTGAACATGATCGTGTCACGCATGGCCTTGATCATATCCGACTCACTGCGAGTGATGTTCTCGGACAGCGGGTGATAGATGATCACGTTATCGGAATCCGAACGCAGATGCTCGGTGGTAGGCAAGACTACACGCTTCTTACCGATCATGAACGGCTGGTCGTTGTGCTGGCGCGAAAGGTGGCCGCCGCCTGCATCTACGATACCGATGGCGTTCAGCGTACGGATATTGAACTCTTGAAGATCCATGGAGGATAGTCCCCTTTAGAAATTGGCGCGTTTGGAGTTGACATCGATCAAGCCGATTGGCTCGTCACGATATTCGTTGTTGGTGGTACCGAAGCTGTCCACGATTCGAGTGATGGTTTCTGCCACACCAATCACGTCATCGTTATTGTTGGACATCACCGGAGGCACCATGGAGTCACAGAAGATCGGGAAAGTGAAGTGTCCTTCCTCTTCATCACCGATCTGGATGGTCATGTGGATGTCGAGGTTGAGGTCAGCACGTACCCGCAGATCGAAGCGACAGTCCTCGTCAGGAAGCATTTCAACAAACAGCTCAGTCATCAAGCGCTGTTCGAGAGACTGAAGTGCACGTTCGTCGTAGTCTGCACCAAACAGAGACATGGCATTGCTGGTCAGGACAACCGTTTCGCCACCGTAGCCGAGGTTATTGGCCTCGAACTCGATAGCACCGATCTGGTGGAACGTCATGTAGCTCGGGAGACCGCGAGCAATGATGTTCGCAGCGATCGTGGTGTTATCCTTACCGCCCCAACCAGTACTGTTGCTGACATCACGGACGTTCTTATCCAGGAAGAAGACTTTAACTTCATCCCACGGATAATCCTCGTTCATGGTCTGGAGTTCTCCGAGGGTGATGAAACCCTGCTCCAGGATGTTGGTATCACGGCTCAGGATGGCCAGCGGCTCCCAGGCATTGAACGACTTTTCACGGACTTGGGAACGAGCATCGGACAAGACCTTGGAAGCGTCATGATCGATATCGAAACCACTACCATATTCCGTTCCTTCTTTAGCCGTAGCCAGAGCGGAGACAGAACGACTCATGTAACGAGTCGACGAATCGTTGAGACGACTGGACATCTTCAGTTGTCTGTCACCGAAGCCAAAGCGACCATCCACGAAGTTCTCACGGGTGGCATTGCGGTCGAATGCCCGCTGCATGACGTCTTGCCCGCTGGAACGGAAGATGTCGTGCGGACGCAGGGTAACCGTACCGACCGTGCTGCGATCACGCGAGTAATCGGGCATGGTCTGAGGAATGATGAGATGGTTGGAACTCCCGATACGGGTGCGCCAGCCTTCACGCCCCTGGCCAGGTGCACGGATATACACCTGTTCCACCTCGGTGATCGAGTTGAAATACAGGCACATGTCCTCAGGCAGTTTGATCCCGCGAATACCGTTCACCGCATCGGCATGGTCGGTTGAACCCACGATTTCCAGGATGGTGTAGATACCCTGGGTCTTGCGGACTTCGACACGCATCATGAACATGAAACGGCGCTCACCCCAACCGTTGGCAATGATAGCGCGACCTCGGTGCTGACTCACTGGACGAATGATACGGCCAGCAGTACCGGCCAGAGCACTTGGAGAGAAATTGGTACCCTCCTCGGTGTCACGACACATGCGACGGATGATATCGCCGGTGGCATCAGCACCAAACGGACGAATGTACATGTCCTGATAAGCAGGACGCTCACGGAAAACGATGTCACGGATGATCATTACTTGCCTCCACTGATGATATTGTTGACATGGATGATCATGTCAGCCAACTGTCTCTTGATGTCGCCCGAGATATAGAAGTGACCCAACTGATGAAGCATCGGGATCTTCTCGACAATATCTCGAGGTGCGTGTGTTTTCCAAGCTTTGCCAGACATCTCGTCTACTACTGTGTCGATGGCAATGACGGCGACGTTGCTGCGTTTGCCAGGCTCCTGGCGCTTGGTCTCTTGTCGGTAGTACGGATACTGAGCGTCCAAGATCTCCATCTGTTGCTTGGTGATCTTGTTACGAGGCTCGCTCGGCATGTACATTTCACCCTCGTCGCTGACGAACAACTCACCAGCCACCAGGACTGCCAACTCATGGAAACCCCAATGATCCAGGACTGCCTGGGTAATACCCATCAGACGGAACAAGGTGGTCTTGAGTAGGATGTCGCGTGCTTCGGGTGTGATCGCACGGATGACCCAGAAGATGATTGCCTTCTGGAACAGATGGATCTGTCGCAGTTCGTCACGAGAACAGATGCTGATGCATTGCTGGACTCGAGAGATCGGGACGTCACACTTGGTCTGGCGGACGATGTTCTCCACGTTGCGGGAGTATACTTCGAACAGCTGACGGTCGCCTTCGGTGATCTCGGAGGTATGACTGAGGTCATCCCAGACCGACGAGTTATCCTCGTCGTTCTTATCGATGCCACGGGAACGCTTGGCCGTCACAATGCCGGTAACAGTCTGGAAGCGACTGTCCATGCGCAGGTGGGTGAACTTCACGTAGTTGAAGAGACTGCGGACATTACTGTCGCGATCAGAGTTGGTGTTCAGCGGACCGATGGAGATCTTGCGAACCAACGCCATCGACATCAGCAGTCGCGGTACTTCCTCGGACGACAGGCCAGCCATGACCATGGTCATGGTGGTCTCTTTTTCCACAGACGCTTCGATGTACTCGTACATGCGGATGAATGGAGGCCATTTATCCACACCGGCTTTCTCGAGCAGTTTTACTGCTTCCGATTCCTTATACGCGTTACCGTTCACGCCCGCTACCGTTTGGACATAAAGTCCCCATACCGGAACAATGAAGCGCAGGCCCAGCGTCATGGCCTGAAGTTCCAGGTAATCGGAACGGATATACGTACGGTTACGGTAATTGCGACCGCGGTCACTGAACTCCTCGAACTTCTCGTTCACATCAGACGGGATCAGCAGTCGAGCCCGACCGATCCAATCGAACAGTTGAGGGTATTTCACCAACTCGTAGATCTCGATGACACGCTTTTCAATCTCGCCACGTACAAAGTACGAGGAACGAAGATCGTCGGAGGAGAAATAGTCGCGCAGCTGCTTATAAATCTCCCATAGTGCATCCTGAGTATCACGACTCAGGGTGGCGATGAATTCGTTGGTCTCCTTGAACATTTCATCTCTGTTGACAATCGCTGCCGAATGGTAGCTACCTGCCGAGATATAGATGGTCTCACCGGCATGGTCAATGCGCAGTGATGTGATCCCCTTTCCAGATTTCTCATGGATGTTGATTTGCATCTAGGTATAGCCTCTGATGGTTACTGCTGTCAAGGATATAATGTATTGCGGTAAATTGGTGGAGCGGAATATCTCGGCAAGAGGGGATAAGTCCGACTCAGGACTCTATAGAAGAGTCCTGAGTCGAGTCATCTACGATGAGATTGCTTGGGTCCTATAGAGGCACATCGTCGTCGAAGCTGAAGTTGTTGTTGCCGCTGCTCTGAGCCGAGCCGCTGCCACCACCATTCCAGTTATTGCCATTTCCACCGCCCTGATTACTGCGGTTACCGCCCCAGTTACCACCGCCTTGCTGGCCACCGCGGTTACCGCCCCAGTTACCACCTTGCTGGTTACGATCCATCCAAGCCGGGCGCTTGTAATGACGCTCAATAACCTTGCCCATGTATTCGCGCATCACGTCGACCCAGGCCAGCGCGTAGAGGCGCGAAGCGGTCTTTACGTTCATCGAACCATTGGCATCACGGAACTGATGGTAGGTATCGTCGAGGAACGGGAACTCGATCAGCGGACGGTGCTTACCGGCACTGATGCAGATGGACACGACGCCCTCGTTGTTCTTCTCGAGCTTGATCGAACTCATGATCGACGGGTTCGGATCACGCTTCTTGTCAACGAAACGATGACCCTTGTTGTCCAGCATGATGACGCACGGTTCGTTGCTGTTAGCAACCATTTCCAGGGCGCGCATTACAGAGAAGAACGCACGGTTGGACAGAGCTGCCTCGATCTTACCATTGTTCTTGTCGTTCGGCACCTTGGTCTTCACGATCAGGCGCGGGTTGTTCTCGTAATAACCGGGACGCAGGGTCGGCTCGCCTTCCATGCCATCTTGTTTACGAGCCTTGAGGGCCAGGGCCGGATCGTCCAGGATCGTATCCGGTTTGCGGTTCTGTTCGTCACTCATGCAGGGATCTCCTAATGCGAGCGCGGATTATCGTTGTCCCAAATGATAACATTGGGGCTTATTTTTTTACTCTGATTTTCAGTTCTTGGAGTAAAGGTTCTTAACCAACAGTTCCAGCTCAGGCTCGTAAGCCTTGTGCACGCAGCTGAGGATATAATCCTTAGTCGTCATTGCGTTCCATTTGTTCTTTTCAGCTATCGTCAAGATCACCCGACGGTACTTGATCGGAAAACCGGTGAACAAGTTGTTATTGTCCCCAAAGAACTGTAAGGTGAACTGATCAAACGGGATGTTTGGCAATTCCCTACCACCGGTAAGTTTTGTGTGCCAGAGAGCGGGCGTCTTGGCCGAACCGGTGTGAGATTCTAGGAGAATAAGAGAAGAAAAACGGTAACGCTGGAGAAGATCTACGGCGTAACTGCTCAACATCAGGACACGTTGAGGATCAGGTTTCAGATCGATGTCTGTCTCCTGTATCTGGATATCCGGACGCTGTTGGATCGCTGTCAGGAACTCAATGACAGCATTCTCTTCCCTAATCGCAGCAATGCGTTGCTTATCCGTGTTGGCGTTCTTGAGGACCGCATACGGAAAACGTTTTGGCAGGCCACGGTAGTTGCAAAGATATACGTTAGTTTTCACTCGCCCATTGGTGAACGAGGTAATGGCTTGCTCAATCGTGACGATTTCGTTGATCAAGATGTGCGCCATGTCTTCTGGGAACACGTGCGTCAAGTCATCAGGTGCGATTGCCCCGACTAAATTACGCACCAGAGTCCTCAGGTTGACATACAGGACATCGACACGATTAATGACTGGGTTTGGGTCTGGATGGTCTTCGAGGATGCCGAAAGCACCCTCGAGCGCCAGACTGGTACCGATGGAGATGGGGATCTGTCCCATTTCGCGGGCAGATACCACTTCTAACGCTCGAGGATCAATAGCCATGGTGGCTCCTAATTGGCTGTCTTATATCGATCTAGGACAGCCAGTATTCCGATTGTCTTTGGATCATCTTCATTCCCGCCTTGACGCTTGATGCGTTCTAGGACGAGATGAGAAATATTGGTTTCAGTGATGCTGATCGGCTTGATCGTCGCCACTTTATCGTTGACGAGGACTTGCTTCTCCTGCTCCTTCAACTCATCCATCTGGGTGTTAATCCGGAATTGAGGATAAGCTTTCCTCAAGTCCTTCAGGCCGTGCTGAACAGCCCCTCCGCGACTGATCTTTAGTCTGAAGTTGGATTTATCAGGGAAATCACTGTATTCCGCCAGCAACTCCAGTGATTGATCCACCGTCAGGTTACGACAATCGAGGGTCTTATAAATCCTAGCTCCTGTGTTCTCAACGAACCAGTGCTTCTTACCTTCCGGGGTGATCTTGGCGCGATAATGGCCCTTGGCATCTTCCTCGCCATGCGAGAGACGATCAAAGGACCCTTGGGCCAAGATCTTACCACCGCGTTCAGTCCGAATATGGACATGACCGATTACAATGAAGTAACGGATCAGGTCCATGTAGTTCTGACTGTTGTGGTTCTTTGCCGATTCGATTGGGAGCTGGTAATCGAAGGAACCGTGCATACAGGCCACATCGATCTTCTCCATCCCGTGGATAGCCGCCAGTTCCAGGACTTGTTTCCAGGTGACACTGGCGTCGGCGTTCCATTCGTCCGGGACGTAAAGTACGCTCAGACCACCCAGCTTCTCGATGGTTTCGATACTGAGGGTGTCAACATATTTCAAATCAGCAGGGACATCCAGGGTATTGTTGACGTTCACGAATTGCTTGGATTGTCTCCAATCGTGACTGGGGGTGCCTTCCAATACCCTGACGATGATGTCGTTCTTCGAACAGATACGAAGTAGATCCGCAATCCAACTCTGAATGGCATCCACCTCATCCTGAGGCAGGTTCATCAAGCGGTCGAATACGTCACCTGCAAAGAAGATGATGTCAAGTTTTGCAGTCTCCTCATCATCAGGAAACGCATTACGCAGATTCTGGATGATGTGGTAAGTGTCAGTCCGCGGATGAGCCAAGTGGATATCCGAGATAGATGCCATGTAGACATTAGACGGGGTCGAAATCTTCGTCGCTGTTGAAGTCATCGTTGAGTTGTCCTTTACCCTCATCGGTCTTCTGAGGGGTAGCTGCACCAAGCGCCTTAGCAACGTCGCCAGCCTGGGCACCAAACAAGCGCTCCAGCGGGATGTTGTAGCGACGATAGATCTGCGCCCACATCAACGAATAGACCGTGGAGATCGCATCGTTCTGGGTGAAATTGAGGGCCACCAGCTGTCTGACGAAGTTGTCGATGACCATGCCAGGATGACTGGTGGTAATCTCTGCTTCGAAACGACTGGAGAGTTCAGAGATGTCCGTATTGGGGTTGGTCTCAGCCGCCCGGATGTTCATCGGGGTTGGGGAGATCAACGGCGGGACGGTGAAGAGGATCTTGTTCTGATCGTTGTCGGCGACGACATCGAGCATCCGCATGGGATTGCCGGTCACTGCGACATAAATGTCAACAGGGCGACGGGTATCAGTCCCGTCCTCTGATGGAACAAGATGAGGGAGAAGGCGCGTAATGAAGTCACGTTCGGTGATCTTAACATTACTGCTGTCGGCACTCAGACGAGCGAAATCATCATCATCGAGTTGCATGGGGAATTCCTCGTAGGGATAAGGGAGTCCGAAGACTCCCTCACTCACAGACTGTCAGTGCATGTGCTCTTTGACAGCGTTCAGGTTCTCGGCGGCATTTTTCTGAGCAGCCTGACGGAAATCGTCGAAGGTGACGTCGTCGGTGATGAAGTAGAACTTATCCACTTCGGCTTCACGGGACAGGAGCAGGTTGCCGATAGCGTTCACGAATTGCTCCGAACGGTAGGCTTCCGGCAGTTCTTCACCGCCGATCCAGGCACCTTCATTGTCGATGTGCTCGACCACGGTGACGCCGTCTTCGGTCAGCTTGGCGCGCAGGGTGCAGGCCGGGATCATGTTGTCGATGGCGATCAACTGCGGAGCGCGGTCACGAGACTGCTTGGCTTTATAGGCCAGGGCATTGGCACCGGCTACCATGAAACGGCTGGCCAGGGTGTCGATCATGATCGGATCAGAGAACAAACGCTCGATGTGGTTGGCGGTCAGTTCGACGATGTTGCGCTGGAAGTTCTGGACGGCTTGATTGTTAGCAACCAGGGCGGTTTCCAGAGTGGCGATGCGGGAAGCCTGAGAAGCGACCAGGGTTTCCAGGGCAGCGATGCGCTTGTCCTGATTACCTTCATGATCCAGCTCTTGTTCGACTGGCAGGACTTCGATCACAACGCCGGAGTAGATGGCACCATCTTTGGTGTAGCTGAAGGTATCGCCCTGCAACAGATCTTTGGCAGCGGTCAGGGTTTCCAGGCCGTCGACTTCAACCTCGACATCAGAACCGAGGATCAGTTCCAACGGACTGTCCATGTTCACGGAATCGGCGCCTGCTTGCAGGTGGGCGTTGTTGAAGCGGATTTTGACTTCGGTAGTCATGATTACTCCTAGTTGGAATCGGCGAGGAATATCTCCTTGCCATTGTTTTGCAGGTCGATGATACTGCGAATTTTGGAATCCGAGGATGACACGACGTGTTGAAGGTCAATGCTCTTCTTACCGTCTCGTAGGATAGCACCGATTCGTAAATCAATACTGGTTCCTTTATCCACCGCTGTTACAGTGAGGTCTACTTGGTCAAAAAGACGACCCAAGTACGACTCCAGGACACGACGAGTCTCCTGCGGAAGGTCCACAATGTTGTTACCCAGTCGGGCGATGATGTCGCCCAGGCTGGCAATATTCCCGCGGTACATGTCCGATTGAGAGCGCTGGCAGATATAGAAGTTGGCCATGGCTTCGTCAGCCTTGATGGTCAAATCTGTACTGAATCCAGCGGCCCCTAGGACAGGCATTACTTTAGCCATGACAGCCTCTCTAAACACGAGGTGAGGGTATAGGGATCATTATACATACCATCCTCCCATGGAAAGAAAAAAGAAAGATAGAACGAAGGAGGGGCAATGCCCCTCCTCTATTCCGTTACAGCGATCCGTTGTCCGGGTCGGACGGATCATCCAGACCCGCATCGAGATATGCCTCGAAGTTGGCCCAGATGGAATCACGGATGGTGGTCTGTGCGCCAAACGTCAGTTCCGTACGACCGTCATCATCGACGATGTGCAGGTAGTTGGTAAAGACGTCATTGCCTTCTTCATCGGTGTAATGCAGACCGTGCATTACTTGCTGGTAATCCGGGTCATCGTGACCGTAGCGGCCAGGATAATTCGGAACATAGCCCGACGATTTGTAGCCATGGATCATGTCTTTCTCATGGAGTCGCTTGGCACGAGGGTTTGCCATGATCCAGCGCTGGAGAACGGGACCTGCCTGCTGGAAGTCACCGATGTCGTGCATCATTCTCACTTCATCGGTGTCAAACAGATGGCTCACCTTACGTTTCAAGGCGTCCAACTTGCGCTCAATCCGTTCGAAGTTGAACGAATCAAACCGCTTCACTGCTCGATCGTACATCTCGCTACCGATCAAGCCATGGGAACGCGCTGTGCTCTCCAACCGCCTGCGAATGGAAGCCCGATCTTCAGACCGAGGCACACCGTAACGCATGACACTGTAGTCTGCGTCAGTCGCATAGATTGCTACCGCCATTTCTCACTCCTCACGAAGATACCTGATCTCCTTCAATGATCCAATTCGTCAATGACGCGATCAACGGCGCCGGCAACGTCGTATTACGAGACACTGTGAACGGTTTGTTGAGGTCCATCACACCAGTGACAGGATCGAGACGACCCATGACCTTGGCGTTCTTATTGTCGATCGGCAGTTCACCCCAAAGGGCATCCGTATAATCACACCGCTAGCACATTTCCGATTAAAGACTGGACTCTTCAGTCGGAATGGTTAACAAATTCAAGTCCGCATATGCAAACCTGTATCCTTCGTACTCACTTACCTTCCCAAGATCACCGTCGCGCTTTAACCGTACGGTGATTGCTTTCTTGCTTAGATCGTTACGAGCAATAAACTCACTCGCACTAGGGTAATGTGTGATTTCATCCCAGTTGACTCTACTGACGGCAACCGGCCTGGCGATACCCCACTTGGAAGCATCGAGAAGTACCTTGTAGTCGTAATGCCGGAACTCTCGGTCAGCATAGGTCACTTGATATCGGCCCTTAAACAATGACAACCTTGGAGTTCTTGCGACTGCTGAAAGATGCCCAGTGAGGACACCGTGAGCATTGGCCGCCTCCGTCATAGTCGGGTAGATTGTAATCTCACCAGTATGAATATCACGAAGCTTGGTAGGACTCTCGGGAATCATGCCGAGGCGATCGCGGCGAGGTATGGTTGTTTTCCTGAGGTGTTCTGGCAATGGGTCCTTAGATCGTTGGTGGCTGAAGTGATACCCATTAACGGATCCACCGTTAACGATTGTCGCCCATACTTCTTCACCAGAGCAGCCTGCCATTGCACCGGCCGTATCAAGAGACTCCGCCAAGACACTCTGACCCCCATTATCTTTCCACACGAGTACCATGGGTCTGGTGGGTGGTTTACTGAGAGCATGATGGACATTATTCAACTTGGAGGTAACCCATTCAAGATTCGACTCGTCGTTGTTCGACTTATCACTGTCTTTATGGTTCACCGTCAAGGTCATCGGATCACATGGTGGTTCAATGAACGCCAGGGCTACCAGGCGATGGACGCCGAATGTAACCCAGCCCGTCTCTGTCAAGACACTGGCTGTTCGGTATCCATCTCCGTTTATATACTGGTTTCTGAGATTACCTGCTGGATCGTATATCTCGCCTGTGTTAGACGCGAGAAACCCGCAGGTATTCGGGATTTCTTTTAACATGACGATCCTTATTTACTTCGTGCCAGTGGTGTTCGTCGGAATCGTTACTTCCGACCGATGTAAATGTCCAGTTTACATCGAACGCTATGGTTTCCCATAACGACTGACTATATCTTCACCTACCTGAGTAAGTGCCCTCCATTTCGATTTAAAGCTTGCGCTCCCCACTTGGGGTCTACTTCCTTACGGAATAGTCGATGAACCTTACTCATATCCTGTCGTCTCGACAGTATTTAGAGTCTTGGATGCTGATTGCCCAATCCATCTGATTTTCAAACATTCACGCTCACCGTTTCCAGTCACGTTGTAGTTCAGATGGCTCTCAGGGGTTTCCAGCAGTTAAAAGGGTTTAACGACAGCAATTAGTTTACCGTCGAAGTCGGCGTTTTTGTCGATGAGGTTCAACGGCGACATCGAGATGGTGTTGTCAGTCGGATCGGCCTTGATAGCGTCGATCTGATTGAAACCCACCGAACCACGGGTCAGGGTCGGGTTGCGACCGAAGATCGTGGGGATGGTGCCATTGGGAGATTCTGCGAGCAGTTCCTTGAACAGGCGATCCAACTCAGGATGCCAGCGCAAGGTATTCTCGTAAATCATGGCCTGCATTTCGTTAGGGGTGTAGTCCTGACGAAGTAGCTTGTTCTGCAAGTGCACTTTGAACAACAGTACACTCAACGACCATGGCATCTCCAACGCATCTTGGCGATGCGGTTCCTGACGCGACGTGATGACCGAACGGAACCCCCAGAACGGGCGAGTACCGTAGATCTGCTTCCGGGCCACTCCTGGTTTACGGAAGATCACATCCGCTTCAAACGTGCGGTAGTACGTGTCAAAGCTCTGAAGAGCACTGACCATACGGGCCTCTTTAATGGCAGGTGCCAGAGGCGGTTGACTTTCCGACGATTCGCGATTATCGATACCGATGAGGATGTGGGCCGCGTTAACAGCTTCAATCATCTTCGGGTCGGCCACGATGCGGTTATTCGAACTCTCTTTCAAGAAGCTCAACCGTGTCGGGAACGGGAGGTACTGCGAGAACGTACGGTCGAAGTTCTCCTGCAAGAAACGCAGGATCTTCTTACGACGACGGGCCGAGGCCGACGGACCTACCAGACCAGCCTTGGACAGACCGGTGATGATGGCTTCGTAATTCTCGATGAAGTTGTTGTATCCCCGCACGATACCCAGACGCTCCAGTTTCCGCATCTTGTCTACAGGCAGATCGTTCGGAGCCTTGTAACGAGGGTTACAAAGGTATTCCAGGATGTTGAAGTTGGAGTGGGTCAGGTTCTTAGACAGAATCCGCCACACCGTTAGGTTGATGAACGCATGGATACCTGCAGGTACACGTAGCCAGAGCAGTGATTCCATGGGCTTCTCGGTGATCGGCATGACCACAGACAGACATTCGTTACAGCGGATGCCGTAATTGTCCATCCCGGTGATGTGGCCGCAGTCACAGGAAGCACTGCTGCTCAGGGAATCACCGTCCAGCGAAGCATAAATCAGGTTGTTCAGCTTGGCACGATCAGACTCGAGGTCGATGTTGAAGTCGTTCATCATGATTGATTCGTGCTGCAGACGATGGAACTTATCGTCGAAGCTAATCACTCGAAGGTAGACGCCTTTGCGTTGCTTCATTGCTGATCCTGTATTGATGGTCGGCTGTTGAAAAGAAAAGGCATAGCAAGGGGGAGGTTACCCTCCCCCTGCTATTAGGTTGGCTTAGAAGCCTGCGCCATGGCCGAAGCCATTGCCCACGCCACCGCGGTAGCCGCGGCTGCCATCACCCATGGTGCGACGGCCGGAAGCCATGCCACCCGACAGGTCACCACCGGCGAAGTCACGTACGCGGCTGTTACCACGCAGGCGACGGTTGCCGAAGCTGTAGCTGGCATTGGACGCGTCGACGTTGACTTTGCAGTCAGTCACGGCCAGGGCCAGAGCCTTGATGAAGTCAGGGTTGATGTACGCCAGTTCGACGTAGCGACCGAACTTCAGGCCCGACGGAGTCAGGGCACCGGCGAGTTGCTCGTACTGCTCGGAGATGCGGATTTCCACATCCAGATCGGTGCGGTTGACCACGTCCTGATAACGCAGTGCGCTGTCGCCGTTGTCGTTCGGGTTCACTGCGAGCCAACGCAGCATGTCCCAGTCACGCAGGTCACGGGTCTTGCCGTTCTCGTCGATCCAGGTACCGGTCAGGTACCGAGCGCCGCTGGACATCAGCGGGGACTCAACGCCCAGTTCCTTGGCACGACGGGTGAAGTGACCCATGGTCAGGCGATCGGCGTACGAGTACAGGCGACGTACGGCATCGGCGTCCGGGGTGTTGTCGTTGGCAGCGTCGGAGAGCAGACCGGTGATCCAGCTGTTCTCACCCCCCTCCTCCAATTCGATCGCGAAGACCAGCTTCTCGTCCACGAGGGAGAAGAAGTAGTCGGCCCACTTGTCGGTGTCGAGGCTGCTACGGCCGTCGAACACGATCGGAGTGTTGTCGCCAGTCTGACGCAGAACGTTCAGCAGACCGGTGTCGCGGTAGTCGGTTTCACCACGCGCCAGGTCGGTCGGCAGGAAGGTCTGGGCCCAGCGCTCGTCCTTGGTCAGTACCGAAGCACCGGCCAGGGCCAGGAGCAGCAGCTCAGGCGAGATCACGTTGTTGCTGGAGTCCATGCGGTTGATGACGTACACCGGCTGGAAGATCGGCTGATCGCGCTCGATGGAGCGACGGGAGATGCCAGTGGTTTCCGGCTGGACGTACACCAGTTCCACGTGGCCACCGATGGTGGACAGCGGCATGGTCACGTGCTGGTTGTCGCTGCGACGCTGCACACCAGCAACGGTCACGCCGATGTCGTTACGACGCGGTTGACCGTCGGCAGTGTAGCTTTCGCGACCGCTGACGTCGATGTTGATTTCCAGGGTGGCCTGCTTGTTGAACCAGTCCAGGTTGAAGTAGGCGTCGTTGCGGAACATTTCGTTGAATGCCGAGGTCAGCGAAGCCATGGTGTAGAACATGACGTTGCGAACTTCGGTGGACTCCGGCTCGGACCAGTGAACGGTCGGCAGAGCGATGTTCCAGCCAGTGCGAACGACCTCGACGGAGCGACGGGATTGCTCGAACTTCTTCTTGACGATCTCGTCAACCAGAGACAGGTAGCCTTCGGTGATGTAGTCACCAGCCAGAACCGGGATCGGGTAGCTGCGTCCGTTCTGCTCGAAGTTGCGCACTTGAGCGGCGTCGTTCATGGAACCAGCCAGGGCGATCATGCTCACCAGAACGGACAGGCCGTTATTGGTTTCGACCGGCAGTGCCACGATGACGCTGGAGATGGAGACTTGGTGCTCGGAAGCTTCCAGGCCCAGGACTTCGATCTTGGAGACGTCGTACTGGCCGCTGGAGGCCACGATGCGGTCGGGGCTCAGCGCAAACTTGGCTGCTTTGACGGCAGCGATCAGGACTTCGCTGGAATCGCGACGGGTGATCGGACCGCCGAGGAAGCGGTTCAGGTCCATCAGACCGACTTGCGAGGATTGCTGGGATTGCTCACGACGGGCTTCTTGGCGCGGCGGGATGGCTTGTTCGCGACGCTCTTGGCCTTGAGCACCGGTTTCGATGGTTTCGTTGTCGCCGTTGTTGACTGCCATTGCAGGTAACTCCTTGATGGATATTGCGTTTACTAGGACCTAGTGAACACGAAGTCTTACTCCGATATTCACGTTGATAATGTATCACCGTGACAAAGTCGAATGGAATCGTGATTCCAAGTCTCACTATGATCAGTCCCAGGGGTTTATTTTTACAGCCTATTTAACCGAGAAAAGGAAATACCCTCCCGTTATGGCAGGCTGTTAACCCACCTGGAATTGTTTTCCTATACAATAGGTATCTAAATGTATTTTTTTACACGATCGCTTTCCCTCCTTATAAAGGAAGGCAGTGGTATTCTTTGAGACTTACCATCGCATCGGAACCCATTCCCATGTACAACCTATTCAATTCCGAAGCACGTTTGAAGCAGACGAACATCACGATGTACGGTCTGGATTATGTCAAGCGTGAATTGTTGGCCACTCAGGTCAACCGCTATAAACAGTACCGGGCATTGAATCCTGGTTATCTGAAGAACGACCACATCCTGGCCAGGATCCTTGGGATGGTGGACATTCCATTCATGGGTGATCTTCCTGACTACTACCTGCAGGTTTCACGGATTGTCAACCGTCTGTCTGGACAGATGGGATTTGTCACGTCTGCTCACCACGGACGGGTCAGTGAGAAGAACGACTTCTACGGTAAAGGGATCAGTGAAATCTTTGTCGCCATTGCAGATGATGAAATCAGCATGGCGGATATTTGGTTCAACTGGCGGGACATGAGTCCTATCCGTGTCCTCTCACATCCGGTGGCAGGGTGCGGAATCATTGAACTGAATGGCTCTGTCAACTTACCTGGTGCCAAGCCTGGGTCTGTAGCAGTCATTGAAATCAACATCCCCCTGCTGGCATGCCAATACCAGCTATGGAGAATGGCTGTCAGATCGCTGGCTCCCGAAGGAACAGCAATCCCTACTGCGCATTTCCTGACACAGATTATCATTCCGAATGCTCTTCTGAGTCACTTGGACATCGCTGTAATGAATACCATGCATGCATTGATGGGATCTGATGACTATACCAAGGTTGAGAGCGACATGCCGTTCTACACCGCTGACTTCTACCCGAAGTTAGAGGCTGGTCTGAAGGAACTGATTGGACGTTTCACTAGAGAGAACTACTTCTATAAGGACATTCTCTCGAACATCCCGGTCTTCGGCAATGAAAGCCTGATCCAAGCGATCAAGATGCCGGACATTGCATACACCAATCAGGCAATCTGGGCACTGATGATTGCAAGGCTTCCTGTGGTTGCCATGTTGCTTAAGTTCGATGAACTGGGAAACAACCGGAAGAATGATGCAGACCGTAACCGCATCAGACGAAGTCTGGCTGAAGCAGACAGTGGTAAGTATCTGGTAAACCAGATTCCTAGCTACATTGCGGATGCAGTTGGCGTATATATCACCAAGAACATTCGAGACCTACTGTAACGGCATAGAGAGGAGGGCAGTGCCCTCCTCTCTATGCTGTCAGTCCCAACTCATGCCAAAGTCGTCGTCCTCTTCCTCATCATCGACGAAGAAGTCAGGATCATCATCTCCCTCAAGCGCAGAGTTGGCATCTGTCGCAAGAGGGATCAGGTTGACCTCCTCACTCGGGGTGTAGATGTCACTGATCAAGCGGACGTAGTTACTGTCCACCTGGAACACACCTAGAGATTCCAGGATCATGTAAAACGATTCCAGGATCTCGTAGGTCAGACGACGGATATCAATCATCGGCATGACTTCTTTGGGCATGCCGATACCCGACAAGATGGACAACGGAAGCATCAGGGTTGGGATCTGATCGCGACCGCTCTTGACATGGTAGTCCCTCAGACGTTCTGCAAACTCGGGATCGACTTTCTCAGCCTCAGCGAACCACGTCTGGGTATCCGTCTTGTTATTGATCGCAAGCGGAACCTTAATGACGCTGAAGGGTGGAGATTCAACATGACCGTACTTCGGAGCGAAGATGGTCTCCCACATGTGATAATGACGATAGTTCGTCTTATCCTGGAATGGGTTGTCCTTGTTCATGTTGTTGTACGATTCCTGAATCTGAGCTGACTTCAGGTACTTGTGCTCACCACGCGAGATGGACTCGTAGATATCCTGCTCGTGACGCCAGACGATCAGATACAACTCCTCCAGTGTGAACTGGCGGTTCTGGTCAGCACGATGCATGACTTCCTTCATCAAAGCCTTGGCGGCCTTAATGACTGCCGGTGGCACGGTGGATGAACGCAGGGCTACGCCTTTGATCTCCATTTCGTATTCATCGAAGACGTTACCTTCACGACAGCTCATGAACGCGTAGTAATGTTTCGCACGGCTGGTCAATGTGAACACCGGGAACGCATACTCGTTTTTCATGGTCAGGCGATGCAGGTCTTCTTGAATCACGCCCATGTTGGCAGAGAGTTTGGCCAGGACATGCACGATACACTGGCAAGCAATGTAGGTCGTGGTGTACCAGATACCATCACCTTCTTTAGTCCGGTTGTCATTACCGGTGTACCAGGTCACCCAGTCCTGAGTAGTGAAGATGGTGGAGTCGGTATCGGACGCCAGTACCACACGGCGCAGGATACCTTTGATGTTGGCCACAGTCGGACACAGAAGAACAGGGGTCAGGAATACACGAATGAACGTGAAGTACTCCTGCATGACGTTCTGGACATTCAGTGCTGTTTTAGCCACCTTTTCCAGGACATCGATCATCCCACTCTCTTTCATGGAGTCGAAGTTCTCACCGCGGGTGATGTCTGCGTTGAGGTAAGTCGCCAGCATCTTGGTATCGTCGTCAATTGACTTACCGGTGAGCAGGGCAAACGGGTCTTCGATCTTAAGATCATCCTTGGAAGGGTCGTACTTAACCACTTTATCCATGAATGTCCGAACAAACTGATCGTTGTACCGAGCGATATGGTAAAGGTCGCCGGTATAGACGACGATCGCACGTTCCAGAGGGCTCAGTCGGACAATAAAGTCCACGATCTGTTGGAACTTACGAGCGTTACGCCAGTAAAGATCAGTACTACGCTTGATGCATTCGGCAGTCTGCTCTACCGTTGGATATTCAAAGCCGCATTTCTGCATGGCTGCTTCAAATTCGTCGTGCGGTTGACTGGTGATCAGCGCTAGCATGTTAGCCAGAGCAATCGTTGGCGTCGAATAATGGCGAGAACCCGCCAAGAGACGCTCGTTGTTGGCGTTACCGTAGCCCGTGGCTGAACGACACATGGACGTCAGGCTGGAGTGACCAGATTTCACGAAGAGAATATTGCCGGAGAAACCGTGCATCCCAGAAAGGGAGTTAATCCCGATCTTCTTGGCGTTCTGTTCGGCATCCTTGATCTTCTCAAGGACTTTATCGCCGTTCACCTTGGCGACAAACATCTCGTTCTTGGATTTCTTACGGCCGGCAATGCCCGCTTCCACGAATTTAGCAGACGGAGATTTCAACACCTTCGGGTTTTCGTAGCAGACCATCGAAGGCGACAGAATGCGCTGAGTATCACTGACACTCTTCACGTAATTAAGGAGAGTTATCTCATCCTTAACACGGTTACCGGGACTGTCTTTACGCAGTACCATCATGTTCGGGTCTGTCAAGGGGAAACGACCACCCCGACTGAGTTCTTTCTTAAGGAACTGCATCACGCGCTCTTCAGTCTGACCAGTCATGCGCTGAAGATAGAGTGAGTTTTGGGCAAAGAAGCCTTTCATCAGATCGAGATCGCGGACGTATTGGTCCTTGGGAAGTACAAACGGATTTTCCATGGATCAGACCTTGAATTCTAGACAAAGAAAAAATAATTAGGACTCTCATAAGAGAGTCCCTTTTAGTTTTTATTGACTAAGCCTCATTCGAGGTTGACGAAAGTGAAAATCATGGTGTCTTCTTCTCTCATCGGGGTAACGGATTGTAGACACATCCCTTTCTTTGTCTTAAGGATGGTGATCAGGTCACCAACAACCTTAGGTCGGGTGTTGTCAGTGTTGTGGTAATCGCAAAGTTCGACTATCACGTCATCAACAACATCCTTAGGAAGCTCGGAGTAAAGCTCATCCATGATTGATTCTGTATAACGGGTTTCTCCCATGTCCTCATGGATCATGTTAGTAACCATCATCGACAAGTTGCAGATGGAGAAGAGTGCCGCGGAGTCTTCATCGGTCATCTCGTATCGATCGGTGATCGAGTAGAGCTTATCGAGGAACGCACCGTATTGCGTCATGAGGTTGTCGTCAAAATCCATGATCAGGTGGTTTTCGACACCTGATTCAAAGGAAAACCCTTCCCGCTTACGTCGGGGTCGCGGTAGTGCCGACGACCTCAAATGTGAAGTTCGAAATACCATTTTGAAGAAGCGCCTGTCGTGCGAGAGTTTCAGTGGAGTCACTGACATCCTCAATGGTGATGACCAGTTTACGAGAGGAAATGACCTCGATGGTGTTCTCGTCGATCCATGGGACACCAAGGATCTCGTATTCACCGTTGCTGTACAGGATGCGAACGTAATTGTACGCACCTGCTGCCTGAGGCAGACTGGGAATATAGTTGCGAACACGGGCGTGCTTGGCACGTACATCTTCCAAGAGGGCAGCAGTGTCGTAATCGAGCACTGCTACTACCTTGACGTTGTCGCGTGCGGCACCCAGAACACCAGGAGCTTTGGTGTTGAATCTGACGATGCTGTCTTTGTAATCCGCAATGCTCATGGCGTTACGTTTCCTCGAAAATTAGGATGTACGTTCCGTCGGTATCAACCACCTTGACGGTGGTCCACCGGCGCGTGGAGAATTCCAGTAGGAACTTATCAGTGCGGAGTCGATCCAAGATCACCCTGTCAAAAACATGAGGTGTCTGCACCTTTTGGTAAAACGCCTTCATGAACAGGTCATTCAGACGATCCATCATAGCCTGAGTGAACGCTGCCTCCTGAAACGGAAGGTCTGGGTCGTACTCAAACATGAGTTCAGGTAGGATCTCGGCCAACACGTTGGAAGTGTTGATGAGAATCATGGGTAGGCCTTAGCGCAGAGTAATCGATACTACTTGCTCATCGTGGCTATGGGCTGCATGAACAACACGCCGCCTGTCGACACCTTTGATGAGTTGATCCATTGCGCAGTATAGGTTTATCATAGCATTTCGCAATGCTGTCTGATTATCCTCAGCGTCTTCCTGCTCCTCCGGGGTAGAACCCGGAATTATTGGGTAGATCTGATGGACATACTTATCAACGAAAGTCTCACCACGACGACACCAGTCCTGATAAAACGTGAACAGTTCGTCGACGTGGTAGGAGTGATCCATGACCTGACCCAAATCGGCCAGGAGTATTTTCAGGATCCGCTCTCCCTCAAAAAGGATTGTTTTCTCAGCCATCTGAAATTCTCACAACAATGGAACCATCGACGGGGTCGTATCTCAGAAGATCTGTGATCAACTGAGTCTCACCCGCAAAGATGCTGAGTTCCTTAGCAATGTTTGTAAAGATCGGCACGACGGCTTCAAAGACCTCATCGACTTTGACCATCAGCAAATCCCTCGGCACATTGATATTGCTGTCTTTACGTATCCAATACGAGAGGACTTCGCCATACTCGTAAGATAGTCTATTCCAGATCACTCCGCTTATCACTGATGACACGACCGCCCTGAGTAACTCGGATGGCACCTCGTGCAGCGCGTTTGTTTCGACTGATAGGGACAGGATTAATGGGAGTTTTCCCGCGCCCTGCCGGCTCCCTTGAGACAACCTCGATGAGGGCGGAATCATCAAGCTGATCGACCGAGAGAAGCTTAAAGGAGCCCTCATTTCCGGTGTAGGACACCGTACCGTTCTCGAGTTGCTCAGCCATGGAGGACACGAGCGAGTTGATTGAAACTCCTTCATGGTCTGGTAACCTCCCATTGACGAGTAGCGATGGAGCAAAACTATCTTTTCGAATGGCAGAGACCACTGTGGCCAGAAATTCGAAAAGTTCTTCTAAGGTCATCCCCGTAGCGGCCAGTACACGACTGGCGTTCATGAGGAAGTCCCCACTCGCTTCCAAGTTGATGATCACTTTCATCATCGGACGCGGCGATGAGGACAGACTCATCCGACGACAGGTATCGGACACTGACGAGTCGGTAGGATGCAGGGGCGCGATCCCAAGGAAGCGGTGGATATCCTGCCGAGAGAGGCGTTGCATAGTACTTCCTTAATTCTTCAATAAGGTCGTATTGGTCGCAGTAAAATGCTTCCAACCATTCAGATAGTTCATAATCTAACTCTGGGTAGTTTTCGGCTAAGTCTTCCAGGAAGAAAGACTCATCAAACACGAAATAAGCTAGGGCGGCATAAAGGAGCGGGGTGGCCCCGATATGATCAGCTAACTTACCGCCGAACATACCGAAAGCCACCTCGTAGGGAAGATTTAAAATGATTGAGCGTAGTCCAGTTGACAACACGCTTCACCTCCAGTACCAGAACACCATCTTGGTAACTGGTTAATGCAGATTTACGGCAGGGTATGCATCACCACAAAGCGGTGACATCATCGAGCGCACGTCTTAGTCGTTCTGGGAGATAATCCCATTGCTCTTGAGAATTACGATAGGCTTCCGCAAGTCCTAGGACAGGGGATTGCTTTGGCCGCCGTTGAGTCCTCACAACGAGGGTCTGCTCAGTGGCCCGGTATTCCAACAACACCCTATATTCCTTGACATCAATTCGCGATTCTGCAAGATGTAGGAATCGACGGGTGAAAAATTCTGCCGAGGAGTATTCCCTCAATTCGTAATGCTGGGACTGGATAAGATCGTCCAACATCCCCTCGGCTCCGTGGAGGTTATAGTAGTCGGTCATACGCTCTACTAAACCAGATGGGATATTGCTGAAGCAACTCCCGAGTTCACGGGTCAGTGCTTCTTCGATGGACTGCTCCAACGAGTCTGTCGAGACGAGCACGGGATCCATGGTTACCTCACTGTCGGCGGATGGTCTCAATAGCAATGCGTTTTACTTCATCGCGAACAGCCTGATTGTTGATTCGGCTAAACGCTGTACCGATGGTGTTGTCGAAGTATTCTTGAAACCCGTCCAGATCCGAAATGTCACGAATGCGGGACGGAGTGACGAGACGAGTCCGTTCATGAATCAAACGGTATTTTTCCAACATGTAGTCGTCACCCAATTCGATCACCAACTCTTCCATACCCGGACGATGGGTAATGAACATCAGTCGGGTACCAGTCATTTCGATAAAGGGTCGGACGATTGGGTCTGAGATGATAGTCAGGGTAACGAAGAAATCGTCCAACCCTTCACAGAAATCATCCAATGCGGCTGCACGCATTTCCATGACCGGGTAACCCAGTACATGAAGAAATTCTTTGAATGCATCAGGGCGTTTACGCACATGACGCAGTTGACCACGGATGTAGTTCTCCACGAACGCCGCCGCGGCAACGGTAACTTGATTGTTACGTTCACGTGGACGGGTAGGTAATGTGTGGCCAACAGGCAGTTGATCAACGATGTCGTGAACGTAATCCACTACGGTGTTGATGGGTAAGATATAGTCCTGCACGGATGGCTCCTTATGACTTTTCTTTTGATGACCAGTAAGACTTCATTAGTCATCATGATTTCCACCACATACTGAGACAGATACTCAAGGATAGATGGGTCAAGTTGGTCGACGATGTTGTTAGACGGATAGCGTTCCAAAAGGCTCTTCACAATGCGATACTGCTCCGCAAGGTAAGGACTTTTGACAACGGTACTTCCAATGGTCAGCTTACCTTTTTCGACAAGTTCGCGTTCGATCATATACTGCCATGCAAGGGGCGAGAGTTCACCCTCCCCATCTAGGGTACTGATCATGTCCGAAACGTCGAATATGAGCACCGTAGGGCCCTTTAAATCGATATCCATAGCTCCCCCTACAAAATAGGGGCGGTTCATTTTCTTTAACCTGAAAAAATAAGGCCAGAGAGGAGGGATTTCCCTCCTCTCTGTATTGGGTTAGCCGAAGCTGGCGCCAGTCGGGTCAGGCTTGTTCAGGGCAGGGCCGTGACGATCGAAATCGTAGGTCTCGCGAGCGAACTCGTTATGCCATTCGCCGTGCTTGCACTGATGACAGATGTAGCCTGGACTTGTCTGCTGTGTTGAATAGATGGAATCGGCACACTGGCACTGTTCGCATTCGAAAATATGACTCATTCGTCGTCACCGATATAGAGGGTGGTTGGGAGTTCGCCTTTGTCTTCATTGAATTCTTGAAGATCACGGGCCAGTTTCTCAGCCGCAGCCAGAGTCGGGGTCGGATGGATAATAGGACTGAGGCTGTCGTAGTTGACCAGGTTGTCCTGGAACTCTTTGTCCTCATGGACGCCGTACATGAGCTTGTGACTTTGCAGCTGCACTGCATACTCGACGTCATCACTGTAACCATAGAGGACTTCTTCGGTTTCAGTGTTGATCAGGCGGAAAGCACCGATGACAGGTGGCTTGACCACGAAGTCCGGGGACTGTACTTCAGCCAGCCAGGATGGCGGCTGGAAGTCGGCGTTGAACATGTATTTGGTCACGCCTTCTTCGAAGACAGTGATTTCAGTCGCTTCCGGCCAGAAGGTCTTGATGTCGTCGACCGATTCCACGTAGGCCATCAACATGTTGCCATCGGCGGACTGACGCACTACGAAGTAAGGATGGAACAGTGGCCAGCAGATCGGACGGCTGTCGTGGATGTATTTGGGATCACCCAGGTGACGCGGTGGCACCGGAGACAGGAAACCTACACGCAGCAACGGCAGACTGCCATAGACCGGTACGAACTGGAAGGTATCGCGATGGTGCTTGCTTTCGATCACTTCGTACATCGGCTTGCCATCACGGCCGAGGATGACTTCTTTCTCTTGCATGGTGTTTCTCCTGGTTAGAGCTTGGTGATGAGCTTGACGGTTCGGATGTTAGAGGTTAAGAACGATCCGAGTTTGAGATCAGTCATGACCTTAAGAGACGGGTTAAAGATGGCCTGGCGCCCGTCGGAGGTCGAACAGACAAGCATGGTATCGGAATGACGGGAAGGGTCAGCGGTTACCTTCCCTGTGTTTTCCGACATCCTGACAGAAATGTCAAACTTACAGAGTATGTCGTCGACACTCCATACGTCCGGTAGTTCAGTCACGTAGAACTTATCCCCGACAATCAATCGGTGGATGTCTATATCGATTCCGGATTCTTCGTTCAGCAACTTGCTGATACCATCGTGCAATGCATCGTGTGCCTGCTCAGTGGTATTGAAATTCGAGGGCTGGCAGAGATCGCGCAGATCCTGGAGCCGTTGTGCAGAAACTACTACTACATTTGGGGATTTCTTCTGACTCATGATTTATCCTTGATCGACAGGTGCTAATGTGACGGCATAAAGACTGTGAGGTTTTACCCTCACAGTCCCTGTGCATATGCTACTAGAACAGCAGGCCGGTATCAGACACTTCTTCGTCACCGGAGAGGAACGAGACGTTCTGAGCACGGGTAGTGCGCTGCATGTCCATCTCTTTCTTCAGGCCATCGAGCTGCTTGATGACTTCGCCGAACGAACGGTTTTCGATACCGAAGAAGTAGCTGGTGGTCGCTTGAACGATCGGCGGCATGAAGCCGTCACAGCTGTACGGCACGAAGACCGACGGCTGGGGATCGTCTTGGTTGCGCTTGAGGTAAGCCGCAGCAATCGGATCTTTCACCGCTTCTTCGAACTCTTCGATGTCACCGGCCACGTGCAGACGTGCCAGGCAAGCACCGACGTCGGTGGACTTGTTGAACTTCAGGAAGCTGGTGATGTCGGCAGTGTCGAGACCATGGTTACGGCGCGAGCACAGGACAGTCATGGCGCGGATGATCAGGTGAGCTTCCAGGTCGACTTCGCTGCGCGGAACATCCACTTCATTCATGCCGAAATGGATGATGACCGGTTTGTCGGTCATGCGAGCAATGGCGTCCAGGGTCTTCATGGTGCCGATCGTGTTCTCGGCAGTCTTGATGGACTCGTGCGAACCAGTGACCACACCAATGGCACTGTGACCATCTTCCAGCAGTTGCTTCAGGATCAGCGGTCCGACCACCGAACCGGTACCACCGGAGGCAGTGAAGATCACGATGTTCAGATCACCCGGTGCAAACTTGCGCAGGATGTCCGGAACGGCTTTGGCGATGACCTTGTCGTTGGAGTTGCGGATCTTGCCGGAACCGTCGAGGTCTTTGAACAACCAACAGTTGTCGACCAGGCGATCATCGAGGTTGGAATCGGAGGTATCGATGAAGGCGACTTGCAGATCAGCAATGTCAGCGCTGTGGCCTTTCTCGATGTATTCTTTGCCGAGGTTTATGCCCCCACCCCCGCACGCATACAGCCTCACCTTACCAACAGGACGAGTGCTAAGACCATTACTCATGGTATTCTCCTTTCTTTGAGATTTGTGTGTTTTTACGTTTGAATCAGGAATGTTGATCATTTGATCGTTTTATCCGACCGTGAAGAGTAGAGGTTGGAATACCTAGTATCTTAGAGGCGTCAGTCACACTAGGGTAAGTAACACCATTGTAGACTATCTCTTTACAGGGTTTTGGATTTGTGTTGCTGTGTGGGATGCTCATCCACATGGACGTTACTCCACGATGTGTATGTTCAAGGAGATAATGTATCCCCCTAATAATTTTGGATAAGCATAACTACATAAGAAATGCTGTAAACTATTGGCCCATCCTGTGTACTAATCTCGTTTTGAAGAGATGATCTCATCAAGAGACTTACCTCTTTCATGAATAAGTTTCCACATTTTTCGATATGGAATATCGAGTTCATATCCCCATTCTTTAAGGGATTTGCAAACGCCATCCTCTGAACAGTACTGTTTCATTGGCTTGTATCGAATCTCTGGTGTTACGGCTTTCTCTATGTCGTCGCCGCGCTTTAACCGAGATTCAAGACGAGCCCTAGGTATATTGTATCTTCTCGATATTTGAGAAATAGTCAGTGAATCACCATCGATGAAATATCGGACGTTTGCAGATTTATTGTTATCTTGTTCTTCCCTCGTTGCCCATCGACAATTACCAGGTTCGTAATTACCATCATTTTCGATGCGGTCAAGGGAATACCTCTTACTAGGTCTTAATCCCATGTCCCTGAAAAAGTTCTCGAAAGAAACCCTCCATTCAAAACAGACTTCTATCCCACGACCGCCGTAACGATGGTAATTACGAACCTTATCGTTATAGCATCGCTGTAACATGTCGTGGTATGCTTGATATTCTGGGGATGAATGCCGGCCATGTTTTATCACATGGTTCGAAGTCTCTCTAATGGATTCAAGAAAGAGACAACCGCATCTCCTCGTAGATCCTTTTCTAAGGTTATTTCCGAATACAATGGTGGTGTTTCCGCAAGAACAATTGCAAATCCATCTAGCTTGTGATTTTATAGAAGTATAGTCACGAGCTATGACCGTTAATCTTCCAAAGACCCTTCCTCTTAAATCGATTATCTTCATAGGAGCCTACCATGGATCTTTTGACGATCGCTCTTGAAAGGATCCGCTTCGAGATCCCACAAGAAGTCCTGCGGTACACATTCTCGCCCACACGTTATGACCCAAAGAACAATGGACTGATCCGTGACTACAGTACGGGTGCCAGTATCGACGAAGTCATTCGACGGAAAGTCATTGATGCACGTGTCCTAACCGACATGAACCTTTGCTCAGGTGTCGAAGTCTTCCTACCTATCAATGGTATGGTCGAACAAGAACGCATCGACAACTGGACTTACGTCTACCGAGTTCCCAAGGAACTGACACAGGGGCGCAGTATCACCGAGGTCTATGGTCTAGCCTACGGTCAAGGTCACCAGATCGGCAACAGCGGCCAGATTGCTGAAGATCGGTCAATGGTGCTTGAATCGGTAGGGGCAATGGTTCAGTCGAACGTCTCCTGGACTCAGGTACAATCGGCCTATGTGACACTGGTGGCTGAAAATACCATCATGGTCACCAACATGAACCGTATCCCAGGGATCTCCTATCTGCGGTGTCTGGTCACGCATGATCCTGACCTGAACAACATTCCGCCGTACTACGC
>Ga0209066_10001029_pt1 | contig 38242 bp, 37 predicted proteins | sample All_14_2_FD_187198 | JGI IMG/M metagenome (GOLD analysis project Ga0209066, IMG submission 187198) | Freshwater microbial communities in response to fracking from Pennsylvania, USA - Allegheny Zone_MetaG_DW_15 (SPAdes) (version 2) ... | reverse complement strand
GTCCTGGTGACCACGGCGGAGGGGCCACACCCGATTCCATTCCGAACTCGGAAGTTAAGACCTCCAGCGCCAATGATACTGCCAGTCCACTGGTGGGAAAGTAGGTCGTCGCCAGGACTTTTTTTATTTCTTCACACTCCCCCCCCCAACATGTCCGCTTTCATCGCTGCCTGCATCTTCCTACTTCTCATCACTGCCTTCGCTACTCACGTCTTTGGTCTGCCGGCGAACTGGCTGATCATTCTTATCCTCTGGATTTGGGACTTGCTGAATCCTGAAGTGACCATTCCAATTCAGACCTATCTGCTTTTCCTTGTTTTTTCATTTGTCGGAGAATGCATCGAGTTTGGGCTGCAGACTGTCGGCGCCAAAAAATATGGCGCCTCCCGGTCCGGAAACTGGGGCGCCATTGCCGGCGCCATTGCCGGCGCCATTTTCGGCGCCCCGTTCCTTTTGGGTCTGGGCGCTTTGGCCGGGGCCGTCATCGGGGCCTATTTCGGGTGTCTGGGCATCGAGCTTCTGAACAAACGCCCCGTGCACGAGGCCAAGCAGGCCGCCTTGGGGGCTATGCTGGGCAAGGTGCTCGGTCTTTCAGTCAAGATAGGGATTGGTGCCGTGTTGCTGGTTCAGTCTTTCGACGTCTTGTTCTGAAAATCGTCCGTGCCGGTCACGAATCCGCACGGTAACCTTCGTCAGCCACCCTTCCCGGAGCCTTGGCCGCGTTCTTGGCCAGTTCGTCGCAGCGTTCGTTTTCAGGATGTCCGTCGTGGGCTTTGATCCAGTGGAAATGTACTTTGTGCTTCTTCAGAAGAGGTATCAGACGCTCCCACAGATCCCGGTTTTTCACCGGCTTCTTGGCTGATGTCAGCCAGCCGTTCCTGACCCAGCCCGCAATCCATCTCTTGGTGATCGCGTCGCATACGTAGCGCGAGTCGGTGTGGACATGGACGGTGCATGGCCGCGAGAGCTCCGTGAGGGCATGGATGACCCCGCGGATTTCCATCCGGTTGTTGGTGGTCTCAAGGTATCCCTTGCTGATTTCCTTCTTCCTGTCTCCCCAGACCAGAATTGCGGCCCAACCTCCCGGGCCCGGATTGCCAAGACTGGATCCATCTGTATAAATCGTCACGTCGCAGCCCGAAGCGGGGCCATTTTTTTCGGAGTCTTCAGGATGTTGGGTGGGTACGGTCAATCGGGTATCCTCTCATTTCCTTGACCTCTCAGGAGGAGTCTTTTACCAAGGATAATTATGAATTGGGATTGGGAAAAACTACAAGAACGACGGCAGAGGCAGTCTGGGCCCATACCAGGCCCGGATCTCGGTGATTTGAACGAGAAAGTCAAACAGTTGAAACAGATGAACCTTCCCGGCTGGAAGGTCATCGTGGTCATCGCCGTTGTCCTCTGGCTCGGCAGCGGCATCTACATCGTCCAGCCGGACGAGGTCGGCGTGGTCAAGCGCTTCGGTGCCTACGACCGCACCACGGAACCCGGCCCGCACTACCGCCTGCCATTCCCCATAGAGTCCGTACTCACGCCCCAGGTGACGAAGATCCAACGGATCGAGGTCGGATTCCGCGGCGGTTCTGCGCTCACTGCCGCCACCGGATCACAGGTCCGCCTGGTCCCGGAGGAATCCCTCATGCTCACGGGCGACGAGAACATCGTCGATGTCCAGTTCATCGTGCAGTTCCTCATCGAAAACGCCCAGGATTACCTCTTCAACGTCGCCAACCAGGAAAAGACGGTCAAGGACGCCGCCGAGGCGGCCATGCGCGAGGTCATCGGCTACAACAAGATCGACGCAGCCCTCACGGACGACAAGCTGACCATCCAGAACGACACGCGCGATCTCCTGCAGAAGACCCTCGACAGCTACAAGAGCGGCATCAGGGTCGTGGCCGTGCAGCTCCAGGACGTGCACCCGCCCAAGCAGGTCATCGACGCCTTCAAGGACGTGGCCAGCGCCAAGGAGGACAAGAGCCGTTTCATCAACGAGGCCGAGGCCTACGAGAACGACCTGATCCCCCGTACCAGGGGCGAGGCTGCCGCCATCACCAACCAGGCCCAGGCCTACAAGGAGTCGAAGATACTCCAGGCACGGGGTGACAGCGACCGCTTCCTGTTCGTGCTGGAAGAGTACCGCAAGGCCAAGGACATCACCAAGAAGAGGCTCTATCTCGAAACCATGGAGGAAATCCTTTCCAGGCCCGAGGTCGAGAAGATCATCATTTCCAACGAGTCCATGCAGCGGGTGTTTCCGTACCTCCCCCTGCAGCGGTCGGGCAAGGCCGGAGTGTCAACGCAGGGAGGGGCGCAGCAATGAGAACGATCCAGATCGCTTTGGCCGCCATTGTCGTGGGTGTATTCCTGCTGCTGCAGTGCGTGTTCGTGGTCGACCAGACCGAACGGGCCATACTCCTGCAACTGGGCAAGCCCGTCGGCGAGGATTTCGGCCCCGGGCTCAATTTCAAGCTGCCCTTCGTGCAGAACGTCATCTTCTTCGACGCCAGGGTCCTGGAGTACGATTCCCCGGCCGCCGAAATCATCACCCAGGACAAGAAGAACATGGTGGTGGACAACTATTCGCGCTGGGTGATCGAAAATCCGCTCCTGTTCTACAGGACTGTGCGCAACATCCAGGGCGGGTTGTCCCGCATCGACGACATCGTCTACTCGCAGCTGCGCGAGGCTCTCGGTCGCTATACCCTGACTGAAATCGTAGCGATCGAACGCTCCACCATCATGGAGGAGGTCACGGCCAAAGCCAATTCCCTTCTTCGCGACTACGGCATCCGCGTCATCGACGTACGCATCAAGCGCACCGACCTGCCCAAGGAGAACCAGATGGCCATCTACGGCCGCATGCAGGCAGAGCGCGAGCGGCAGGCCAAGCAGTACCGTTCCGAAGGTCGGGAGGAGGCCGCCAAGATCACGACCATGGCCGACAGGCAGAGGGCGGTCATCCTGGCCGATGCGCGCAGGGCTGCCGAGTCCGCGCGCGGTGAGGGCGAAGCGGCCGCCACGGCCATCTATGCTCAGGCCCTGACCCAGGACCCCGAATTCTACGAGTTCGTGCGGACCATGGATGCGTACAAGAAGACCATGAAGGACCAGACGCAGTTCGTTCTGACTCCAGAAAGCGAATTCTTCAAGTTTCTTCAGTAGGTTGTCTGAACACAAGGCAAAAGAAAAGGCGGGGTGACCCGCCTTTTCTTTTGCCAAAGTTGCTGAACGCTACAGCGTTTTCGCGTCTTCCTCGACCTGCTCGATCATTTTGCGCCGTTCAGCCTGGATCCGCTCGGCAAGGGCCGCATCGTTCAGCGCCAGAATCTGGGCCGCAAGCCACGCCGAGTTGCGGGCGCCGACCTTATCCAGGGCGAGGGTGCCGACAGGGAAGCCCGGAGGCATCTGGACCGTGGCCAGCAGAGCGTCCCAGCCGCCAAGCGACGAGGCCGAGATGGGGATGCCGAGCACCGGGCGGATGGTCTTGGCCGCCACGGCCCCGGCCAGATGCGCCGCCAGGCCGGCGGCGCAGATGAAGACCTGCACTCCGGCATCCTCCAGTTCGCGGATCAGCCGGGCCGTCCGCTCGGGGGTGCGGTGGGCGGAAGTGATGGTGAAGGTGTACGTGATGCCGAGCTTGTCCAACACGTCCGCGCACGGCCGCACCGTGGCCTCGTCGGATTTGCTGCCCATGAAGATCGCAACCTGCGTCATTGTGTTCTCCTCAGTCCTTTGACGGCGATATCCGTGCGGTAATAGCTGTTTTCAAACGATATCCTTGCCACTGCCTCATAGGCGCGGGCGCGCGCCTGTTCGAGATCCGCGCCCAGGGCGGTCACGCCCAGAACCCGGCCGCCGCTGCTGACGGTCCGTCCGTCCTGGAGCTTCGTTCCGGCCTGGAAGACACTCACTCCCTCGACTTTCTCCGCCTCGTCGATGCCCTCGATGACCATCCCTTTGGGGTAGCTCTGGGGATACCCCTTGGCGGCCATGACAACGCAGCAGCTGGTTTCTTTATGGTAGACCACCTTGGACGGGTCAAGCTCGCCATGCACGCAGGCCAGCATGATCTCGACGAGATCGGACTTGAGGCGCGCCATGAGGGGCTGGCACTCCGGGTCTCCGAAGCGCACGTTGTACTCCAGGACCATGGGGCCCTTCTCCGTCATCATCAGACCTGCGTAGAGCACGCCCTTGAAAGGCTGGCCGACGGACGCGAGGTGCGTGGTGATGGGCCGGATGGCGAGGTCGGCCATGGCGGCGTACTTGTCCTCGGGCAGGACCGGGGCCGGGCTGTAGGCGCCCATGCCCCCGGTGTTGAGGCCCGTGTCGTTGTCCCCGATGCGTTTGTGGTCCTGCAGGGAGGGCATGGGCACCACGGTCGTGCCGTCGCAGAAGGCCAGGAAGGATGCCTCCTCGCCCACCAGGGCCTCCTCGACGACGACCGTCAGGCCTGCGTCGCCGAAGACGCGGTCCAGCATCATGTCCTTGAGGGCGCCTTCGGCTTCGGCCATGGTCTGGGCGATGACCACGCCCTTGCCCGCGGCCAGCCCGTCGGCCTTGATGACCATGGGCAGGGGATGGGCGCGGACGTATTCCAGGGCGCTGTCATAGGAGTCGAACACCCGGAAGTCGGCCGTCGGCACCCCTGTCTCCCGCATCATGGTCTTGGCGAAGGCCTTGGAGCCCTCCAACTGGGCGGCGAAGGCGCACGGTCCGAAACACGGGATGTTCACCGCGTCGAGAGCCTCCTTGAGGCCCAGGACAAGGGGCAGTTCCGGGCCTGCGACGACAAGGTCGATCCGGTTGTCCCGCGCGAAGGCGGTCAGACCCTCGATGTCGTCGTCAGGGATGGCGACATTGGTCCCGAGCAGAGCCGTGCCGCCGTTGCCGGGGGCGATGAAGAGCTTCGTGAGAAGCTGGCTGCGGCTGATCTTCCAGGCCAGGGCGTGTTCGCGGCCCCCGGCCCCAACGATGAGAATATTCAAAGGTTCCTCCTCAAGTCTGGTGCGTGGTTCGAGGCGCTCCTGTCAGGAGCGCCTCTTGAACAGTTTCTCCAGGTCGCCGACGGTCCAGAGCAGGGACACGGGGCGACCGTGCGGGCAGAAATTCTTGTCGGGCAGGGTCTGCCAGGATTCGATCAAGGCCAGGGCCTCGTCAGGTGTCAGCACGTCGCCGGCCTTTATGGCCGCCTTGCAGGCCATGACCGCCCAGAGATCTTCCATGGATCTGGCCTTGTCCGCCAGGGCGTCCTCAAGGAATTCCCGGGCCCTGGACGGGGTCAGCAGGGCCGGCACGGCGTGCAGCAGGAGCTTCGGCCCTGCCGCCAGTTCAAGGGAAAAGCCGAGTCCGTCGAGCTGGGCCCAGATTTCCTGCACCAGCAGCGCCTGCGACGGGTGCATGGGCAATTCCAGCGGCATGAGCAGCGGTCGGCGGTCACCGCGGGAACCGCTTGAGCGCAGCATATGGAAAAGTACCCGCTCATGCGCCGCATGCTGGTCGATGAGCGTGATCCCGGCAGAACCCGCGAGGATGAGGTACGTGTCGGCGAACTGCCCTAGGTAGCGGGTGGATTCGGCCGCGGGCTGCGAAGCGGGGTCGGGATTGCGCAGCGGCTCCGGCTCCGGCGCAGCAGGGAACTCCACGGGCGTTTCAAAAAGCTGCTGAACGGCCGCGGAGGATGAAAACTTCCTGGGCCAGGGCTGATCGTACAGAGGACTGTCGGGCCGGGCAGAAGCAAGGGAAGGGGCGACGTCCCTCTCCGGGGATGCGGAAACGGGCAGGACGGGAAGGGCACGGGACACGGAGAATTGCATCGTATTCTCGGCCAGCGGCGGCATGTCGTTGCCCGTCTCCAGAGCTTTGAAAACGGCGCGCCTCACGAGACGGAAGACGGCCCCCTCATCCTGGAAGCGGACCTCGGTCTTGGCCGGGTGCACGTTGACGTCGACCTCATCGGGTGGGAGCTGCAGGAACAGCACTGCCTGAGGGTATTCCTTGCCCAGGATCCTGCCGCGGTAGGCCTCCCGGATTGCGCTGATCATGGTTCTGTCCTGCACGGGTCGCCCATTGACATACACGAGTATGCGGTCGCCGCGGGCCTGGGCCGTCGAAGGGGCGCCGATTATGCCGCGGACTGAGAACGGGCCGTCCGTCATGTCCACGTGGTGCGCGGCGTCCACCAGCTCCCTCGGCCAAACGGCGCTCAGGCGTCTGGCGAGGTCTTCGCCTGCCAGAAATCGATGGGCGGTTCTGTCACCGTTCAGCAGTTCGAAGTCCACGTCCAGGTTGGCCAGTGCGATGCGGACGAACAGTTCGCTGCATTTGCGCGTTTCCGTGGCGGGCTGTTTCAGGAACTTGAGTCGGGCCGGCACGTTGGCGAAAAGGTCCTGGACTTCGACCTCGGTCCCCCTGGGCATGGCCGCAGGGCCGTGGGCCACCACACGGCCGTGGAGCACTTCCAGCGCCGCACCTTCCCCATCGCGCGTGGCGGACGCCAGACGGAAGCGGGACACGGAGGCGATGCTCGGCAGCGCCTCGCCCCGGAACCCGAAGCTGCGGATGGCCCCGAGGTCCTGGATGGTCGAGAGCTTGCTCGTGGCGTGCCTCGTCAGGGCCAGCTCGAGTTCGTTCTCGGGGATGCCGCATCCGTTGTCGCTAACCCGGATGCAGGACTGCCCGCCGTCCCGGATCAGGACGCGCAGACGGGTCGCGCCGGCATCCAGGGCGTTTTCGATGAGTTCCTTGAGGACGCTGGCGGGGCGTTCCACCACCTCGCCCGCGGCTATCTGATTCTGAAGTTCGGGCGGGAGGAGGCGTATCTGCCTGGCGCTGGCCATGATTTATCGGCCTACTGAGCCCAACTGCGCCAGGATGACACGGAACTCGAAACGGGTGTCGTCATCGGTCTGGGACCAGGCAGTCTCGGCAGAGAAGCACTGGTGGTCGTAACGCAGGGCAAGGCGCTTTTCCAGGTCGGTGCCGGACTCCCAGTCCACCCGGTAGAGGAACGCCGCGCTCCACTCCTTGGTGATGCCGAAACCTCCGCCGAAGCCGGCGATGCGTTGCCGCTCCTGCTCCTGCCTGAGGTATTCGTCGATCTCCTCCAGGAAATCCAGGCTGAAGGACGCGTACACCCGGTCTTCATAGTAGGCCCAGAGGGCGTGTTCGTGCTCGGTCACGTGGTTCTCGTACGGCGAGAACCACGTCTTGTTCGTCAGGTACAGCCAGGGTGAGAGGCTCGTGGTCAAGTCCGCAAGCACGTCGGAGAAGGGGCGGTTCGGGTATTCGTCCGTGTCGTCGCTTCTGGTCTCCTCGCGTATGTCGTACGACTGTTCGAGACGCAGGCGGGCCAGATCGAGATAGTCAACCTTCAGGGCAGACTTGCCTTGCGTGTCGGGGCTGGGCTGCATCCGACCTGTCTTGGTGGTGAAGATGTTGGTCAGGGAGTAGGTCAGCTCGTTGGTGGCCCTGATGCGGTCGTCCTCGTCGAAATAGGGGTACTTGTCCTGCTCCGTAAAGGGGATGTAGGTATATTCGAGCCTCGGCTGCACGGCATGCCTGAGCTTGAGCCAGCTGAAGGAATCCGAGACGGCCGGGACGTCGCTTTCATCCGTCAGGGTGAACACGCGCGAAAACTCCGTGTAGGCAGAGGTGGTGAAGTCCGGCAGGAACCTTGAGGGGTTGCTGTCGTCGGTGTTCACGTCGTCGTCTTCGTTTTCATATTTCTCGACGAACCAGGTCGTGCCTCTGAGACCACCCTTGGGGATGACGGATCCGTACTCGAAGTGCAGGGGCAGCCCCACGATGGGATGAACATCGAAGCGTGAACCCGTGGTCCCGTATTCGCGCCAGAAGGAGGCCAGCTGAGAACTGCCTTGGATGGTCAGCGGCGTGCTCAGGAACTGGGTCTGATACAGGTGCAGGTTGAGTTCGGGTAGACGCTGCAGGGTGGGGTCGTCTTCCCTGTCCTTGTTCGACAGCTTGCTGTTGCTGCCGTATTCGAGGTTCTGGGTGTATTCGACCAGCCCCTGTACGCCGACATTGGCCCAGTTGTGGCTCAGCAGAAGGCGGTTCACGCGCAGTTCGCTGTCATTGTCCTCGATGTCACGACCGAAATACTGCAGGAAGTCCTTCCTGCTTTTGTTGAAGCCCGAATATCCGCGCGAAAACTCGCGCAGATAGTCCTGGTCCGAAACTAGGTCCAGATCGAGCTTGAGGTTCCAGTCAGGCTCGCCGAGATAGCCGTCAAACTTGCCGCGCGCCCACCACCGGTTGTGGTTGTCGCGGCTCATTAGCGAGTTGTCGCTGTAGAGCGACGTCCCCTCGGTCTCCTGGTCGAAGAGATAGTCGAGCTTGAAGATGCCCTTGGTGTGGATGTCGGGTACGAGCCGGTATTCACCGCCGAGCATGAGCCCTTTGGCCGTCATGAGGTGGGAATAGAGGGTCACGTCCTGCTCTTCGTCGATGACCTGATAGTAGGGCTGGTCGTAGGTGATACCGAGCTTGTCGCTCGTGCCGATCTCCGGGAGCAGGAAGCCGCTCTGCCGTTTGGTCTTGACCGGTATCACCGCGTAAGGCGCCATGAGCAACGGCTGATCCATGATCTGGAAGCGCGGCCCCCAGAGATGGGCGTAGCCGTCGACGGTGATGTCGCCGCGCGACGTCTTGATGGACCAGGCTGGCCGGTCCCCGTCGCAGACCGTGACGGTGGCTTCGCGGAACTCATATGTTTCGGGGCCGGTTTTCTTCAGTACGGCTCCCTCGAAGTACATGTGCGGGTCTTCCATGAAGACCTGGCCGTTCTTGAGCCACCCCGTGTTCGATTCGAGGTCGAATTCGGCTTCCTCGGCCTTCAGGAAATCCCCCTGGAATTTGGCCTCGACGTTGCCCCGGAGGAAGACCCATTTCGTGGATTGGTAATAGCGCGCGTACTCGGCGCGTATGTAGTCGGCACCGCGTTCGAGCACCACGTTGCCGAACGCTTCGATATATTTGTTGTCATGGCTGGCTGCGGTCCTGTCGGCCAGCAGACGCCAGGACTGGGGTTCCGTGTCGGTGGCGTTGTCGGCGAGAGCCAGCCCGGCCGAAAAAAGAAACAAGCAGACCAGACCGGGAAGCAGAGTGCGTAACTTCATGTAGGTGCCGTTGCAGGGGTCGAAAGTTCGTGTGGACGTGGCGGCACTGGTAGCACAAGCGGCGCTGGATGCCTAGCCCGAAGACGCGGGGTGGCCGGAACGGGCCTGGGCCTGGGGACGCCCGGCAACATGAAATAACATGGCGGATTCACGGCCATGTTATTCCCGCCATCCTTGTTTCATTTTTCACAAACGCTTGACCTTGAAGGGGAGGTGATTTAAGAACCGCGCAAATCTGTCCTGCTCGCCACATGCGTTGCCAAGGCAACGTTCGCTTTTTTTAACAATCTGGAATTCAAGGTAATTATGGAACTGAGCAAATTTTTGACCGACAATCAGAAGGGCATTTGCGCGCAATGGACCGATGCCATCATCAAAACCTATCCTGACGAAGGCGCCAAATTTTTCTCCGGGTCTTCCAACCAGTTCGCCAACCCGGTCGGGCATACCTTTCGCAGCAACATCGAGAAAATATTCATGACCCTTCTGCGCGGCGGGGACGTCGCGGAGTGTTCCACGGATCTGGACGGGATTCTGCGCATCAGGGCGGTGCAGGGGTTTGCGCCGTCCGTGGCGCTGAGCTTTCTGCCGGCGCTCAAGGAGATCGTACGTCGGGAGTTGGCCAAGACCGGCCGAGGGCAGGAGATGGATGATGCGCTGCACGACTGGAACGTGCGTGTTGATCGCCTGACCATGATCGGATTCGACCTGTATATGGCTTGTCGCGAGGTTCTTTGGAAGCAAAAAGCCAACCAATTATACAACAGAACGCACAAGCTGCTTGAAAAAGCGAATTTGCTGAAAGACGAGGAGGTAGCGGGGTAGTGTCCGTTAAGTATATTTTCAGTGTTAACCCTTTAGCGAGGTAAAAGGTACATGAAAGCTCTTTACTCCCTATTCCTGGTCTTTGCCCTCGCGGCAATAGCCCTTGTGGGCGCCGGGGCCTTGGGTATGGAAAAAGCCTTTGGGCTGTACATACCCTTCCTGGCAGTCGCGGTTTTCGTGGTGGGATTCTGTTTGAGGGTTGTGGACTGGGGCAAATCGGCCGTGCCGTTCTGCATCCCCACAACGTGCGGCCAGCAGGAGTCGCTGCCCTGGATCAAGCAGAGCACCATCGAGAACCCCTCCACCACGGGCGGCGTCGTGATGCGCATGCTTTTCGAAGTGTTGCTGTTCAGGTCCCTGTTCCGCAACACCAAGGTGGACCTGCATGAAGGCACCAAGGTGACGTACGGTTCGAGCAAGTGGCTGTGGCTTGGTGCGCTGGCCTTCCACTACTCCTTCCTGACCATCGTGCTGCGCCACATGCGCTTCTTCACCGAGCCGGTTCCGGGGCTGATCGCCGGCATCGAGTCCATGGACGCCATGCTGCAGATCGGCGCGCCGACCCTGTACCTGACTGACCTCGTCTTCGTGATCGCGGTGACCTATCTTTTCCTGCGCCGTGTCGTCGTGCCCCAGATCCGCTACATCTCCCTGGTGCAGGACTACTTCCCGCTGTTCCTGATCCTCGGGATCGCCTTCTCGGGCATCTTCATGCGTTACTTCGCCAAGGTCGACATCATTTCCGTCAAGCAGCTGGCCATGGGCCTGGTGACCTTCTCCTGGAACGTCCCCGAGGGAATCGGCGTGATGTTCTATATCCACATGTTCCTGGTCTCCGTGCTGCTGGCGTACTTCCCCCTGAGCAAGCTCATGCACATGGGCGGCGTGTTCCTCTCGCCCACGCGCAACATGAACTGCGCTTCCAGAAAGTTCAGGCATGTCAACCCCTGGAAGTTCGAGAACGTTCATTACCACACATATGAAGAATACGAGGACGAATTCCGTGAGAAGATGGTCGAGAAGGATCTTCCTGTGGACAAGCCTCTAGCAGAAGGAGCCGAGTAATGTCTGATCTGCCACGCCCTGAAGAGCTTTTTGCAAGTATCGACTACACGCCCCCCAAGGCGGACTGGATGGACGTGCCGACGGTGATCAAGCCCGGCCGCTACTGCTACGCCGCCAACCCCGAAAGCGTGAAATACGTCGGGCTGCCCAACGCCCACAAATGGAACCCCCTCGACGACGACTGGGGTCTTCCCGAGAACTGGCAGGAGATCATCTTCAACGGACTGCGCGAACGCCTGCACAAGTTCCGCTCCTTCAAGATATTCATGGACATCTGCGTGCGCTGCGGCGCCTGCGCGGACAAATGCCACTTCTTCATCGGTTCCGGCGACCCCAAGAACATGCCGGTGCTGCGCGCCGAACTGCTGCGCTCCGTGTACCGCGGCGAGTTCACGACCTTCGGCAAGATCCTCGGCCGCTTCGTCGGCGGGCGCAAGCTGACGGCGGAGGTGCTCAAGGAGTGGTGGTACTACTTCTTCCAGTGTTCCGAGTGCCGCCGCTGTTCCGTGTTCTGCCCCTACGGCATCGACACGGCCGAGGTGACCATGATCGGCCGCGAGCTGCTGAATCTGCTGGGCCTGAACATCGACTGGATCGCCACGCCGGTGGCCAACTGCTACCGCACCGGCAACCATCTGGGCATCCAGCCTCACGCCTTCTTCGACATGATCGACTTCTTCTGCGACGACATCGAAGACATCACCGGCATCCGGCCTGAGCCGAACTTCAACCAGAAGGGCGCCGACATCCTCTTCATCACGCCCTCCGGCGACGTCTTCGCCGACCCCGGAACCTACACCTGCATGGGCTACCTCATGCTCTTCGAGTACCTCAAGCGCGAGTACGGCCTGAGCGTGACCTGGTCGACCTACGCCTCCGAGGGCGGCAACTTCGGTTTCTTTACCTCGCACGAAACCATGAAGCGCCTGAACTCCAAGATGTACATGGAAGCCGACCGCCTGGGCGTGAAGTGGATTCTCGGCGGCGAGTGCGGTCACATGTGGCGCGTCATCCACCAGTACATGGACACCCTGAACGGCCCCGACTTCCAGTCCTCCCGCATGGAGACACCGGTCAACCCCATCACGGGCACGGTGTTCAAGAACGCCGCCAGCACCAAGATGGTCCACATCGCCGAGTTCACCGCGGACCTCATCAAACATGGCAAGCTCAACCTGAACAAGAAGCGCAACGCCAATGTCCATCTGACCTGGCACGACTCCTGTAACCCCTCCCGCGGCATGGGCCTCCTCGACGAGCCCCGTTTCGTGGCCAAGAGCGTGGTGGAGAAGTTCACCGACATGCCTGAGGGCACCATCCGCGAGCAGACCTTCTGCTGCGGCGGCGGCGCGGGCCTCAACGCCGGCGAGAACGACGAACTGCGCATGATGGGCGGCCTGCCCCGCGCCAATGCGGTGAAGTATGTTCACGAGAAATACGGCGTGAACATGCTGGGCTGCGTCTGCGCCATCGACCGCGCCGTGCTGCCCAACTCCATGGCGTACTGGGTGCCTGAAGTCAGCGTCTGCGGCCTGCACGAACTTGTCGCCAACGCGCTGGTTTTCCCTGGCGAAAAGGAACGTGAAACCGATCTGCGTGGTGAAGACCTGCCCGGGGAGGATGAATAATGTACGACAAGAATAAAATACTGACCGGTCTTGCCGTGTTCGTGGTCTTCATGACCTATCCTTTCTGGAACAACATCGGCAGCGCGGCCTACGTGAGACCCGAGATCGAGAAGCCCAAGAACTCCAAGGAGTGCGTGGAGAGCGTGGAGTTCATGCGCGCTGAGCACATGGCCATGCTCAACGAGTGGCGTGACGAGGTCGTCCGCGACGGTGTGCACGACTACCATTCCAAGGCCAACCACCAGGTCTTCCAGAAAAGCCTGACCAAGACCTGCATGAAGTGTCACGAGAACAAGGATCAGTTCTGCGACAAATGCCACGCGACGGTTTCCGTGAGCCCCTACTGCTGGGATTGTCATGTTGATCCGAAGGGGGTGAAGAAATGAAGACCATGCGTAGAAACTTCCTGAAAATAGCCGCCGTGGCCGTGCTCGGCTGGAGTGTGCGTCCCGCCTCCCAGCTTCTGGCCTCCGGCGGAGCGGCGCCGAGCGAGGGGCTGCTCTTCGCCTCCCGCCACAAGGTTCATGCCGGGCCCCACGCCCTTACGGCCAAGCGCTGGGCCATGGTCATCGACACGGCCAAACTGAACGAAAAGGTCATGGAAGACATCGTGCATGTCTGCCACACCATCCACAACGTGCCGAACATCCCGGGCAACCAGAACATCAAGTGGATCTGGGAAACGCACATGGAACATCTCTTCCTGGATGAGCACAACGAGTTTCAGCCCGAGACGGCCGCAAAGTCCGCCCCGGCCCTGTGCAACCATTGCGACAACCCGCCCTGCGTGCGCGTCTGCCCGACCAAGGCTACGTTCCAGCGCGAGGACGGCATCGTCATGATGGACTTCCACCGCTGCATCGGTTGCCGCTACTGTATGGCCGGCTGCCCCTACGGCTCCAGAAGCTTCAACTTCATGGACCCCCGCCCGTACATCGAAACGACCACCCCCGATTTCCCGACCCGGACCAAGGGCGTCGTCGAGAAGTGCGAGTTCTGCGCCGAGCGTCTGGCCGAAGGCAAGATGCCGGCCTGCGTCGAGGTTTCCGAAGGGGCCCTGGCGTTCGGCGATCTGGCCGACCCCGAGTCCGATGTGCGCAAGCTCATGGCGGAGCGTTTCGCCATCAGGCGCAGTCCGCACCTCGGAACCAAACCCTGTGTCTACTATCTCGTGTAAAGGGGTGAACCATGCTTGAAAAAGCCATACAAGGATCGAAAGTATACTGGGGCTGGATCGCCTTTCTGCTCCTCCTGATGAGCATCGGGGCGGCCTGCTACTGGCAGCAGCTCTCCCACGGCCTGACCATCACCGGAATGAGCCGTGACGTGAGCTGGGGCTTCTACATCGCGCAGTTCACCTTCCTGGTCGGCGTGGCCGCCTCGGCCGTCATGCTGGTCATCCCCAAGTACCTGCACGACTACCACAAGTTCGGCAAGATTCTCATTCTGGGCGAATTCAACGCCGTGGCCATGGTCATCCTGTGCCTGCTCTTCATCGTCGCCGACCTGGGCTCCCCGCAGCGCCTGATGAACGTGCTCCTGCACCCCACGCCCAACTCCATCCTGTTCTGGGACATGGTGGTGCTGAACGGCTACCTGCTCATCAACATCCTGGTCGGCTGGGTGACCCTCGAAGCCGAGCGCAAGCAGGTCGCGCCGCCCAAGTGGATCAAGTTCTTCATCTACCTGTCCATTCCCTGGGCGGTGTCCATCCATACGGTCACTGCCTTCCTGTACTGCGGCCTGCCCGGCCGCGGCTACTGGCTGACCGCCGTGCTGGCCGCCCGCTTCCTGGCTTCGGCCTTTGCCGCCGGCCCCGCGTTCCTCATACTGGTGACGTACATCGCCAAGATCTTCACCGGCTTCGACCCCGGCAAGGGCGTCCTGCCCACCTTGGGCAAGACCGTGGTCTACGCCATGTGCGTGAACCTGTTCCTGCTCTTGTGCGAGGTTTTCACGGTCTTCTACAGCCAGATCCCGTCGCACATGGCGCATCTGCAGTACCTCTTCGCCGGCTACCACGGCCACGGCGTGCTCGTGCCCTGGATGTGGTCGGCCATGATCATGGCCGTGGCGGGCATCCTGATTCTGATCGTGCCCAAGAACAGGCAGCAGGACAACATGCTCATCATCGGTTGCCTCCTGATCTTCATCGGGGCCTGGATCGACAAGGGCCTCGGCATGATCGGCGGCGGCTTCGTGCCGAACCCCCTGCACGAAATCACCGAGTACGTGCCCACCCAACTCGAACTGGGCGTGTCCCTGGGCATTTACGCCACCGGCTTTCTGGTGCTGACCATCCTGTACAAGGTCGCCATCGGCGTGAAGCAGGAAGTGGAGTAGAGCATCCCCTCTGCGGGCGTCCGACCGGGCGCCCGCTTTTTTTCTACCTGAAATCACAGCCAAAATTTACTTTGCGTCAAGGTCGCTATTTGGGTTTACAGGTTTTTTGATCGTGTGTAAGGGTCCCTTATCCAACTCGCAAAAGCGGGAATTTCAAAGAATTTTGGAGGTAGATCATGGGTTATACTGTTACCGTCGATGTCGACAAATGCGTTGGTGATGGCGAGTGCGTGGATGTCTGCCCCGTCGAAGTCTACGAACTTCAGGGCGGCAAGGCCGTGGCCGTGAACGAAGAAGAATGCCTCGGCTGTGAGTCCTGCATCGAAGTCTGCGACCAGGGCGCCATCACCATCGAAGAAAACTAGGTCTTTTTCTCAGGCAGGCCCCCCGTGGGCCTGCCTTTGTCCGAACCCCCAACGGCTCAGGGCGCGCTCCCTGTTCCGCCGATATTCACAATTTTCAGTCCCAGATTCGGCTGCCGTGCCCATTTCCACGGGATGCCCCGCGCTCCCGGTGAAGGTAGTATTCCATGAATTCAGACTTCTCAGTTTTCTTCAGCGAGTATGAAGCCCTTGTGGCCCAGATTGACGCCGTTTTCCAGAAGGTTTCCGGAAACTTCGCCGCCGAGGTGAAGTGCCGGCAGGGATGCAGCGACTGCTGTCATGCCCTTTTCGATCTGACGCTCATCGAGGCCATGTACCTGAACTCGAAATTCGCCGAGTTGGAAGAGTCCCGCCGCAACGCGATTCTGATCGAGGCCGACAAGGCCGACCGCAAGGCCTACATGTTCAAGAAGAAGGCCTCCCGGGAAGCGGACGTGGTGGACCATTCCGAAATCCTGCTGCGCACGGCCCAGGAGCGTCTGCGCTGTCCGCTGCTCGGACCCGACGACAACTGCGTCCTGTACCGTCACCGGCCCGTTACCTGCCGGATTTACGGAATCCCGCTTGAGATAGGAGGCAAGTCGCACACCTGCGGCCTGTCCGGATTCGAACCCGGAAAATCCTACCCGGCGGTGAAACTCGAGCGCATTCAGGACATGCTTCTGGCGCTGAGCAACAAGGTGCTCGACGCCGTCGGTTCTCAGTACTCCGATTTCAGGCTCATGCACGTGCCGGTTTCCTCGGCCCTCATGACCGTGTATTCCGATGAATTTTTCGGTCTGCAGAAAGACGATGCCGCCACGGAGTGCGTTGCCGGAGGTCCGGATGCATAAGCCTTTCGCCATGACCGAAGAGCACGAGGCCCAGAAAAAGGCCATCTACGAGAAAATGTCTCCGCGGCGGCGCAAATTCGTGGACCGCATCGGATACGAGCGCTGGAATCCTTTCGCCGAACCCAAGGAGCCCATCGAGTGGCGCACGGACGGGACCAAGAGAACCACGCAGCAACTCGTCAGGGAATACCTGCAGAAGCATGCCCCTGAGAAGTACAGCAACGCATACGGACAGGGCGTTCTCGAGATGTGTCTCGGCATGGTCAACGGAGACGAACGCTATATCGGAATGTTCGAGTTTTCCCTGTGGTATGCGGAAGAACTCAAGAAGCACAGTGTCGATATCAACGATTACAAGCCCTAGGTGCCATATGAAAAAACATGCTGATTACGGCCCCAAGTCGGTGGCCGCTCTCAAGGCCGCCCTGCAGGACAATCCCGATTCCGCAACACTCCTGTACAATCTGGGCGTGTCTCTGGTTGCGGAAAGAAACCTCGAAGAGGCCCAGAAGGCCTTCGAGGAGGCTCTTGCCCTCGAACCCGGCATTGCCGAGGCTTACGTTCAGCTTGGCGGCCTGGCCATGCACCGCGGCGATCTGGACGAGTGCCTGAAAATGAACCGAAAGGCTACCGAGGTTCGCCCGCGATTCGCAGTTCCGTGGGGTAACATCGGGTTCGTGCACATGCAGCAGCAGAATCCCGACAAGGCAGTGAAGGCCCTGAAGAAGGCCATCAGCCTGGACCCGCAATTCATTCAGGCCCACACGACCCTCGGGAGCGCCTACCTCGCCCTCGGCGATCCGGACGGGTGCATCATGCAGTGCAGCAAGGCCATCGAAATCGAACCGATGTTCGGCCCTGCCTACAACAACATCGGCCTGGCCTACCTGGAAAAGGGCGAGCCGAAGAAGGCCCTCATCTACTTCGACAAGGCCGTCGAAACCGGTTTCGACGTCGAGTCCCAGGTGCTGGCGGAAATCTCGCAATATAGATAAACGCTTTGTTCCGGGCCGACAGGGGGGTGAAATACAGGTTGACAATTAACCGGTATTGTACGAAGATTCACGAGCATGAATTTTTCAGAACTTGCTGAAATTGTTAAGAGGTAGAGGGTCGCGCAGGTGCTAGGAACTCGCGCGATGACTGTGCACGGTCTAATCTTTTTAAGGAGGATGTGTAATGGCTAAACATGCGACCCCGTTGCTGGATCAGCTTCAGAGCGGTCCGTGGCCGAGTTTTGTGGCGGACATCAAGGAGGAAGCCGAGAGACGTCATAAGAACGCGAACAACGTGGAATACCAGATTCCCGTTGACGTTTGCGATGACCTTCTCGGTATCCTGGAACTGTCCTACAAGGACGGCACCACTCACTGGAAGCACGGCGGCATCGTCGGCGTTTTCGGTTACGGCGGCGGCGTTATTGGCCGTTACTGTGATCAGCCCCAGATGTTCCCGGGCGTAGCCCACTTCCACACCGTCCGCGTGGCCCAGCCCGCCGGCATGTACTACACCACGGATTTTCTGAAGCAGCTCTGCGATCTGTGGGAAATGCGCGGTTCCGGCCTGACCAACATGCACGGCGCCACCGGCGACATCGTGTTGTTGGGCACCACCACTCCTCAGCTGGAAGAGTTCTACTTCGAGCTGACCCACAAGTTGAACAACGACTTGGGCGGTTCCGGTTCCAACCTGCGCACCCCCGCTTCCTGTCTGGGCGACTCCCGCTGTGAGTGGGCCTGTTACGACGCCCAGGAGCTGTGCTACCAGATGACCCAGGAATACCAGGACGAACTGCACCGTCCTGCCTTCCCCTACAAGTTCAAATTCAAGTTTGATGGTTGCCCGAATGGTTGCGTGGCCTCCATCGCCCGTTCCGACATGTCCTTCATCGGTACCTGGCGCGACGACATCCGCATCGACCAGGAAGCCGTGGCCGCCTATATCGGTGGCGAGATCCAGCCCAACGGCGGCGCTCACGCCGGCAAGGACTGGGGTGCGTTCGACATCCAGAAGGAAGTCATCGACCTCTGCCCGACCGAATGCATGTGGCTGGAAGACGGCAAGCTGAAGATCAACAACCGTGAGTGCACCCGTTGCATGCACTGTCTGAACGTCATGCCCCGCGCTCTGCGCATCGGTAATGACCGCGGCCTGTCCATCCTCGTCGGCGCCAAGGCCCCGATTCTGGATGGCGCGCAGATGGGCTCCCTGCTCGTGCCTTTCATCAAGGTCGAAGAGCCTTATGACGAGATCAAGGAGATCATCGAAGGCATCTGGGAATGGTGGATGGAAGAAGGCAAGAACCGCGAGCGTCTTGGTGAGCTCATCAAGCGTCAGGGTCTGGCCAAGGCCATCGCTGCGGTCGGTCTGACTCCTGTGCCGCAGCACGTCATGGAGCCCCGCCACAATCCGTACATCTTCTGGAAGGAAGAGGACGTTGAAGGCGGCTGGGATCGCGACATCGCGGAATACCGTAAACACCATCAGAGATAAGAAGGGGGTTGAAAATGGCTTTTGTTTCTTCCGGATACAATCCCGAAAAACCCATGGAAAACAGGATTTCGGACATCGGCCCCCGCCATGCTTCCGACTTCTTTCCTCCGGTTATTGCCAAGAACAAAGGGCAGTGGCTGTGGCATGAAATCTGCGAGCCCGGCATCCTGATGCACAAGGCCGAGAGCGGCGACGAAGTCTACACTGTTCGTTGCGGCGGCGCCCGCCTGATGTCCGTCGGTCACATTCGCGAAATCTGCGAAGTCGCCGACAAGTTCTGCGGTGGTCACCTGCGCTTCACCACCCGCAACAACATCGAGTTCATGGTCGGCACCCTTGCCGAAGCCAAGAAGCTCAAAGAATACCTGAACGCCCAGAAGTTCGAAGGCGGCAGCTACAAGTTCCCCGTTGGCGGAACCGGCGCCGGCATCACCAACATCGTCCACACCCAGGGTTGGGTCCACTGCCACACCCCGGCCACGGACGCCTCCGGTACGGTCAAGGTCGTTCTTGACGAACTGTTCGAAGAGTTCGGCCAGATGCGCATGCCCGCTCAGGTCCGCATCTCCATGGCTTGCTGTCTGAACATGTGCGGCGCCGTTCACTGCTCCGACATCGCCATCCTGGGCTACCACCGCAAGCCTCCGGTCATCGACCACGAATGGCTGGACAACCTGTGCGAAATCCCGCTGGCCGTTGCCGCCTGCCCCGTAGGCGCCATCCGTCCGACCAAGAAGGAAATCGTCACTGAAGCCGGCGAGACCAAGACGGTCAACACCGTTGCCATCAAGAACGAGCGCTGCATGTTCTGCGGCAACTGCTACACCATGTGTCCGTCCCTGCCCCTGTCCGACCAGACTGGTGACGGCCTCGTCATCATGGCCGGCGGCAAGGTTTCCAACCGTATCAGCAATCCCAAGTTCTCCAAGGTCGTCGTGGCCTTCATCCCGAACGAGCCGCCCCGCTGGCCCACGCTGGCCAAGGTCATCCGCCAGATCGTGGAAGCCTACGCCGCCGACGCCCGTAAGTACGAGCGCGTTGGTGACTGGGCCGAGCGCATCGGTTGGGAACGTTTCTTCGAAAAGTGTGCCCTCGATTTCTCCGAGCACATGATCGATGATTTCCGTGATCCTGCTTACTACACCTGGCGCCAGACCACGAACTTCAAGTTCTAGTCCGACCTCGGGAAATGAAACCATAGGGCCGGCGAAAGCCGGCCCTAAACCATAAGAGAGGCGAGTATGGCAGATCCCAAAGACATCGTTCTGGAATTCATCCAGTCCAAGTCCAAGCAGAAGTCCAAATTTTACTTCAACGACCTGGCCGCCCTGTTCCCCGAAATGAAGATGCGCGAAGCCAAGAAGATCATCAACCAGCTGGTCTCTGACGGCGTGCTCGAGTACTGGTCCAGCGGCAGCACCACCATGTACGGTCTGCCCGGCGCCGGCAAGCAGGCCGGTGCGGAAGGCGAAGAATAAGCTTTTCAGATGCCTGCATCTGCTTTGTCTTGTCCGCGCGTTCTCGTGGCCGGCCTTGGTGGTGGTTCAGGCAAGACCATCGTCAGCCTGGGCCTGGCCCGGGCCTTCCAGGAGCAGGGACTCGCGGTCCAGACCTTCAAAAAGGGTCCAGATTACATCGATGCCAAGTGGCTGAGCCTGGCCAGCCGCAGCGACACGACAAATCTGGATCCTTTCTTATTGTCCTCCGAAGTTCTGGAAAACCTTTTCCGTTCACGTGCAAAGGGGGCTGACCTGGCCCTCCTTGAGGGGAACCGCGGCCTGTACGACGGCAAGGACGTCGAAGGTTCCTGTTCCTCGGCTGAGCTGGCCAAACTCCTGCGCTGCCCGGTGATCGTCGTCGCCGACTGCACCAAGGTCACGCGCACCATGGCCGCCATCATTCTCGGTCTGACGGCCTTTGATCCGCAGGTCGACATCCGCGGCGTGATCCTGAACCGCACTGCCGGGTTCCGCCACCAGAACATCCTGCGTGACTCCATCGAAAAATACACCAATGTGCGGGTACTTGGCATTCTGCCCAAGCTGACCGAGAATCCCATCCCCGAACGGCACATGGGGCTCATCTCCGACGCTGAGCACGGCGCGGATCCCTTCGCCGCCATCGCCGGATGTCTGCGCGCGAACGCCGATATCGACGCCTGCCTGGCCATTGCGCGTTCAGCTCCGCCGATATCCGGCGAGGTAGCGCCGCTGTACCCGGCCCCTGTTTCCGGCGCGACCGTGCGCATCGGCGTGGCCCGTGACGCTGCCCTTTGGTTCTATTACCAGGAGAATTTCGAGGCCCTGCGCCACGCAGGAGCCGAACTCGTCGAATTCAGCCTGCTGGCCGACGGAGCAGTCCCCGATGTGGACGCGGTCTACATGGGTGGCGGCTTTCCTGAGACTCTGGCCGCCGGGCTGGCTGCCAACGAGTCCATGCGCCATTCTGTGCGCAGGTGCGTGGAGCAGGGCATGCCCGTTTACGCGGAATGCGGGGGCCTCATGTACCTGAGCCGTGAACTTCTGTTCGAGGGGGCGGCCTATCCCATGGCCGGGGTCTTCCCGCTGACGACGAAAGTCTTTCAGAAGCCGCAAGGGCACGGGTATATGAGTTCCCTGGTCGAAACGGCCAACCCTTTCTACAGTCCAAAGACACGCCTGACCGGGCATGAATTCCATTATTCGCGCTGCATCGACATCGAAAACGTTTCGTCCTTCGTGTTGCGTGTCGAGCGGGGGCAAGGCATGGCAAAGGGGTGCGACGGTGTGCTGCACCGCAACTGCCTGGCCGGGTATACGCACATGCACGCCTTGGGGAACCCTGCCTGGGCTACAAATTTCGTCTCAGCCGCCCGAGTGTTCCAAGCCGCTCGTCTGGCCGGCAGCACCTGTCCCGATATCCGACTTTAAAAGTCCACTTGACGTTTTCGAGATTAGTTACTAATAACTCATCTCAAGAAACGGAGGTGAACTATGGGACAGTTACGAGCTTTCAAGGATCTCATCATTGACTGGGAAATGACCCCGGAAGATGCTGTGGCCATCTATCTTGAGTGGGGAAACAACGGATATCGTGGTGGATATCAGTATGCCGTGCGCGGCAAGGAAGACTTTTCCCATTACTTCGTAATAAATACCTGGAATGAAAAACCGACGGCAACTCTTTTGTACCGCAATTCCGACGGTGCAGATGAGCTCGCGGTCCTTCCGCTTCCCGAAAAGCTGGCGGACAAGTTCCTCAAGGGCGTCTATCACCATAAGGGTGTGTACCCAGTCAACGACGATGTGAGGAAGTGGCTCGAAAAAGAGCTTTATAACTGATCAATCCTCCCATACTCTCCCGAAAAGCCGGTTCAGCCGGCTTTTCGCGTTTTTGCGCATTGACTGTTCGTCCCACATCGCTACCGTATCTCTGCGCGTACCGTCAGTGCGCCCAAGCGCGCAATCCCGCATCATGGAAACCGTTTTGCGTCCAAGGAGGGCCGATGTCTTTGAACACATGCCGCAGGTGTGGTACCTGCTGTCGAAAGGGGGGGCCGGCCCTGCACCTTTCGGATGCCGACCTGCTGGAACACGTGCCCATGAGCAGCCTGGTCTGCCTGAGGCGCGGGGAGCAGGCCTTCGATCCCCGCACGAACGGCCTCTCAGCGCTGGAAAGCGAATTGCTGAAAATCCGCGGCAGGGATGGTGGATGGGCGTGCATGTATTTCGATGAGGAGAGCGCGGCATGCGGCGTGTACATGAACCGGCCCCTCGAATGTCGATCCCTGTCATGCGCGGACACGGTAGAGATTTTCAGCGCCATGGACACGCCGACCCTGGCGCGTGAGCATGTCGTACCTGCAGGATCGGCCCTATGGGCGTGCATCGAAGAGCATGAAAGGCTTTTTCCTGCGGATGAGGCGCTCAGGCTCGCCGCCGCCAGGCGCGCAGGTGAGGGAATACCCCGGGAACTCGACAGCCTCATCCGCCGTGAGACCCATTTCAGACAAAGCTTCGCCGAGAAGGTCGGGATGGTGGACGAAGAACTGTGGGCGTATTTCGGGCGCCCGCTGTGGCTGGTCCTGGCTCCGTCGAGCCGCGACTACATGCGGTATGGACATCGGTGAAATCTGCGTCAAATTGTTGACTTGCGCTCGGCGCGCATTATCTGAGACGCGAACGATACGAGCATAAGGAGTGGTACTGCTTTGGAATACAAGGACTATTACACGCTGCTCGGTGTGCCTAAGGGAGCGAGTCAGGACGAAGTCGGCAAGGCCTTCAAGAAGCTGGCCCGGAAATACCACCCCGACCTGAACCCCGACAATCCCGAGGCCGAGGCCAAGTTCAAGGAAATCAACGAAGCCTACGAGGTCCTGAAGGACCCGGAGAAGCGCAAGCTCTACGACTCCCTCGGGCCCAACTGGAAGGATGGACAGAACTTCCAGCCGCCGCCGGGCTTCGAGAATTTCCAGTTCCGTTCCGGCGGGTTCGGCGGCGAGGGCTTCAGCGACTTCTTCGAGACCATCTTCGGCGGCGCCGGCGGTTTCGGAGGGGGCGGAAGCTACGGTGGCGGCCGCTTCGGCGGCGATCCGTTCGGCCGGACCATGCGCAGCCGCGGCCACGACGCCGAGGTGCGCCTCAACCTTACCATGGAGGAGGCCTACCGAGGCGGGCGCAAGACCCTGACCCTGCAGGAGCAGGTGCGCGGCGCCGACGGCAGGCCGCAGATGCAGTCCAAGACCCTGGAGGTCAACATCCCTGCAGGGGTTAAGGACGGGGCCAAGATACGCCTGGCAGGGCAGGGTTCGCCCGGCATGGGCGGAGGGCCGGCCGGCGACCTGCTGCTGCAGGTGACCATTGCCGAACACCCGCTCTTCCGTCTCGAAGGCGTGAACGTCATCTATGACCTGCGTCTGGCCCCGTGGGAGGCGGTCCTGGGGTGCACCGTGCGCATCCCGACCCTGGACGGACCCGTGGACATGAACATCCCTGCCGGTGTGAGCAGCGGACAGAAGCTGCGTCTGGCCGGCAAGGGCCTGGGCAAGGGAGAGAGCCAGGGAGACCAGTTCGTGCGCATGGTCATCCGCTCCCCGAAGAATCTCACGGACCGAGAACGGCAGCTGTGGCAGGAACTTGCGGCAATCTCTTCATTTCAGGCCAGGTAGGAGTGGGGAATGACCATCGTGCAGATACATGAACACGCCGTGCCGGCGACCTCGGACCGCATCAGCCTCAGGGAGTTCCTGGAGCTGACGGGGGTGACCGAGGACGCGCTCATGGAGCTGGTCCGGCTGGACTGGATTGTCCCGGCCCGGACCGCCCGGGAGGAATTTCTTTTTGTCGATATGGATGTGTTTCGCGTGCGCAAGTACAGGCGCCTGTGTTCGGATTTCGAACTCAGCCCCGTGGCCGGCATCATCATCGTCGATCTTCTGGAACGCATCGCACAGCTGGAAGAACGGCTGCGCGTCTCGGCTGACCGGCTCTGACGGTCCCGTTCGCGCTACCTTTACGGAGGATTCACATGGATCTGAATAAATTCACGCAGAAATCGCAGGAAGCGGTGGCCGAAGCCCAGCAGGCGGCCATCCGTTTCGGGCATCAGCAGGTGGATGTCGACCACCTCTTCCGCGCCCTGGTGGGGCAGGAGCAGGGGCTCGTACCACGTCTGCTGGAGCGGGCAGGCTACGATGTGAAGGCCATCGTCCAGGCCCTGGACACGGAGCTGGGCAGGCTGCCGCGCGTCAGCGGACCCGGCGCCCAGCCAGGACAGATCTACGTCACCCAGCGCATGAACGAGGTCATGCTGGCCGCCCTGGACCTGTCCAAGCAGATGCAGGACGAGTACGTCAGCGTGGAGCACGTGTTTCTGGCCATCCTCGACAAGCCGGGCACGGGCCCGGCGGCCGCGGTGCTGCGCCAGTTCGCCCTGACCAAGGACAAGGTCCTCTCTGTGCTGGCCGAAGTGCGCGGCAATCAGCGCGTGACCTCGGCCAACCCCGAAGAGACCTACGACGCGCTCAAGAAGTACGGCCGCGACCTGGTCGAGGACGCCCGCAAGGGCAAGCTCGACCCCGTCATCGGCCGCGACTCGGAAATCCGCCGCTGCATCCGCATCCTCTCGCGGCGCACCAAGAACAACCCGGTCATGATCGGCGAGGCGGGCGTGGGCAAGACGGCCATCGTCGAAGGCCTGGCCCAGCGCATCCTGAACAAGGACGTGCCCGAGGGCCTCAAGGACAAGACCGTGTTCGCCCTCGACATGGGCGCCCTCATCGCCGGGGCCAAGTACCGCGGCGAGTTCGAGGAGCGCCTCAAGGCCGTGCTGAAGGAAGTGCAGCAGTCCGACGGGCGCGTCATCCTCTTCATCGACGAGCTGCACACCATCGTCGGCGCGGGCAAGACCGAGGGTGCCATGGACGCCGGCAACCTTTTGAAACCCATGCTGGCCCGCGGCGAACTGCACTGCATCGGCGCCACGACTTTGGACGAGTACCGCAAGTACATCGAGAAAGACCCGGCCCTGGAGCGCCGCTTCCAGCCCGTGGTGGTGGACGAGCCCAGCGTCGAGGACGCCATCTCCATCCTGCGCGGCCTGCGCGAGCGCTTCGAGGTCCACCATGGCGTGCGCATCTCCGACTCGGCCTTGGTCACGGCCGTGACTCTGTCCAGCCGCTACATCTCGGACCGCCAGCTGCCCGACAAGGCCATCGACCTCATCGACGAGGCCGCGGCCATGATCCGCACGGAGATCGATTCCCTGCCGACGGAACTGGACGAGATCAACCGCAAGACCATGCAGCTGGAGATCGAGCGCGAGGCCCTGCGCCGCGAGAGCGACGCCGCGTCGCGCGAGCGCCTGGAGAAGCTCGAAAAGGAGCTGGCCGAGCTCAAGGAGACCCAGACGGGCCTTCGCGCCCAGTGGGAGCGCGAGAAGAGCGGCATCGATGAGATCAGCCAAATCAAGAAGGAGCTGGAGGCCACCAAGGAGGCCATCGCCAAGGCCGAGCGCGAGTACGACCTGAACCGGGCCGCGGAACTCAAGTACGGCCGACTGACGGAGTTGGAGAAGAAGCTCGCCGCTCTTTCGGGCGGCGGCGACGGCGAACCGCGCCTGCTGCGCGAGGAGGTCGGCCCCGACGACATCGCGGCCATCATCTCCAAGTGGACGGGCATCCCGGTGTCCAAGCTGGTGGAAGGGGAGCGCGAGAAGCTCCTGAAGCTGGCCGACATCCTGCACGAGCGCGTCATCGGCCAGGACGAGGCCGTGCAGGCCGTGGCCGACGCGGTCCTGCGCGCCCGGGCGGGCCTCAAAAACCCGCAGCGGCCCATCGGATCCTTCATGTTCCTGGGGCCCACGGGCGTGGGCAAGACCGAGCTGTGCAAGACCCTGGCGAAGTGCCTCTTCGACACCGAGGAGAACATGGTCCGCCTGGACATGAGCGAGTACATGGAGAAGCACACCGTGGCCCGGCTCATCGGCGCGCCTCCCGGCTACATCGGCTACGACGAGGGCGGCCAGCTGACCGAGGCCGTGCGGCGCAAGCCGTACAGCGTGGTCCTCTTCGACGAGATCGAGAAGGCCCACCCCGACGTCTTCAACGTGCTCCTGCAGATCCTCGACGACGGCCGCCTGACGGACAGCCACGGCCGGACCGTGGACTTCAAGAACACGATCATCATCATGACCTCCAACATAGGCTCGCCCATGCTCCTGGACGGCATCACCGAAGGGGGCGAACTGCGCGAGGGCGTGCGCGAGGCGGTCATGGGCGTGCTGCGCGGCCACTTCCGGCCCGAGTTCCTGAACCGGGTGGACGAGATCGTGCTCTTCAAGCCCCTGCTTATCGAGCAGATCACGCGCATCATCGACCTGCTCCTGGGCAACCTGCAGGCGCGTCTTGATGAACGCAAGATCACCCTGACGCTCACCGACCGGGCCAAGGAGTTCATCGCCCGCGAGGCCTACGACCCGGTCTACGGCGCCCGGCCACTCCTGCGCTACCTGCAGCAGCGCCTGGAAACCCCCCTGGCCCGCGAGATCATCGGCGGCCGCCTGCACGACGGGCAGAAGCTGGTGGTGGACGAGGCGGGCGGAAGCCTGGTCTTCAGGGCTTGATTTCAAGGGTTGGAATGTAACGGCCCGGCCCCGGCGAAACTTCGCCGGGGCCGGGCTTTTTTGCGTTCACGGAGTTTGCGGCCCGGAATTCTGGACCTCGGTGCCGAAAGCGGCTACCCGGGACCTTCGGGCGTCGGTGGCTCGAAATTCTCTCATCGCAAGGAGCGCGACCGTGCAATCCACGACCTGTCTCATTCTCGATATCGGCAGCGGCACCCAGGACGTGCTGCTCTACCAGGAAGGCCTGGAGCTGGAGAACTGCCCCAAGTTCATCCTGCCGTCCCCGGCCAGGAACGTGGCCGCCCGCATCCGTGAGCTGACAAAGGCCGGGCGCGACATCTACCTGCACGGTCAGAACATGGGCGGCGGCTTCTGGCGGGCGGTCAAGGCCCATCAGGACACCGGCCTCAAGGTCTACGCCCACCCCGAGGCAGCCCTGGCCCTGGGCGACGACCTGGACCAGGTGCGCGGCCACGGCATCGAGATCACGTCCATCCCGCCCCTTTCGGCCTCGCAGGTGCTGCTGACGGACTTCGACCCCGGCTTCTGGCGCGGCCTCCTGCAGCACGCCGGCCTGCCCCAGCCCGATCTCGTCCTGGCCTGCGTGCAGGACCACGGCTTTCACCCCGGAAAGAGCAACCGCATCTCGCGCTTCGCCTACTGGGAGCGGTTCATGAACGAGGACGGCGGGGACATTTCGCGCCTGCTGTACGCCGACCCGCCCGAGGAGATGACCCGCCTGCAGTGCCTGCGCCGCTCCATCGGCGTGGGGCTCGTGGCCGACACGGGCTCGGCTGCCCTGCTGGGCGCTCTTTTCGACCCGTCCGTGGAGCGCACCGCGGCCACGGACGGCGTGCTCGTGGTCAACGTCGGCAACAGCCACACCATCGCCTTCCTCGTCCTCGGCACCCGCGTGCTCGGGGTCTACGAACACCATACCGGCCACCTGGACGAGGCCCGGCTGCTCGATCACCTGACGCGCTTCAGGCATGGGGAATTGGGCAATGCGGAGGTTTTCGACGACGGCGGCCACGGTTGCGTGACCGTGCCGGACCTGCCGGACGGCTTCGAGCGCATCGTGGTCCTCGGCCCCAGACGTGCCCTGCTGGCCGACGCCAAGGTGGAATTCCTGGCTCCGGGCGGGGACATGATGCTGGCCGGGTGTTTCGGCCTGCTCAAAGGATGGCGGCAGCAGGGCGGAGCGTACTAGGCGCCGCGTCTTCTTGGGGCGGGCCGGGTCGGCCCACAGTTCTCCCGTCTGTTTTCCCCTTGTCTTCGCGGGCGCGAACGCACCGGCCAAGTCTCCTTCCTGTCCGCCAGGGCGTATTCGTCGATCCGTCTGGGTTTTTCGGTCGATTTGCGACTCGGAATGAAGGTCGGCTAATGGAACATTCGCATGGCCGCGGCCACAGAGGGAGAGAGACCCACGACCGCGAGGACCAGGGGCCAGATGTCGCCGTCCTCGAAGCGGTAGGCCCGCAGGAGTTCCGGCCAGGGTTTCCGGGCTACGAACCGGCCGAAGAGAAATTCGAAGGCCACGGTCAGCGTCAGCCAGACGAGGCCGACGCCCGCGTAATGCAGCACCCCTGGGAGCTGAATCCAGGGGATGGTCAGGAAGGTCCAGGCCAGTATGACCGCGCTCAGGGTCAGGCCGCTGAAGGTCCTCGCCCGTTTCTGTCCAAGCATCCTGACGAGAACCGTGTCGCGGAAAATTCCGTTGGCGATGGCCATGGGGATGATGGCCGCCCAGAGCAGCAGTATTTTGAACGTCATGAGTCGGTCTCCTGGAGAGTGAGCTCCGCTTTGCATGTCCGGATCGTCGAATCCGTCAGATCGGGAGACGCGTCCGTTTGCGCGCATTGTCTGCCGCATGTACGGTATTGATCTCCCGGCCCGCAAGAACCAGGTCGGCCCTTCGATTACAACTTCAAGGAGTTCCCATGCCGGAATCGGATATTTTCAAGCGCGTCGGCCAGGCAGTGGCCATCCCCGAGGCCCAGGTCAGGAGCGTGGCCGAGCTGCTGGACGAGGGCGGTACGGTGCCCTTCATCGCCCGCTACCGCAAGGAGCGCACCGGGGGGCTCGACGAGGTGGCCATTCAGAACGTCCGCGACGCCCTGGACGCGGCCCGCGAGCTGGACAAGCGCCGGGAAGCTATCCTGGGCAGCCTGCGCGAGCGGGACCTGTTGAGCGCGGAACTGGAACGGACGGTGCTGCGGTCCGCGACCCTGGCCGAGTTGGAGGACGTCTACCTCCCGTACCGGCCCAAGAAGCGCACCCGAGCGACCATGGCCCGGGAGCGGGGCCTGGAGCCCCTGGCGCGGGCGATTCTGGCCGGCGGGGTGAACCCGCTGGCCGCGGCCGCTGGGTACGTCGACCCCGGAAAGGACGTGCCCGACGCGGCGGCCGCCCTGGCCGGTGCGCGGGACATCATCGCCGAGACGGTCAGCGAAGACAGGCGCTGCCGCGAGGGGCTGCGCGCCCTGTTCGCCGCCAAGGGCGTCATCGCGTCCGCAGTGCGCAAGGGCCAGGACGCCGAGGGTCAGAAGTATCTCGATTATTTCGACTGGCGCGAACCCTCGCGTACGGCTCCGGGGCACCGCATCCTGGCCATGCTGCGCGGGGAGCGTGAGAAGGTGCTGTCCCTGGCCCTGCGTCCGGACCAGGACGAGGCTCTGTCTCTGCTGACGCGGACCTTCCCCGTCCCCAAGGGGCCGTGCGGCGAGGTGGTGAGGGAGGCTGCGGCCGACGGCTACTCCCGCCTGCTGGCCCCATCCTTGGAGACGGAGCTGTGGGGCGAGCTGAAAACGAGGGCCGACGCGGAGGCCATCGGCGTGTTCGCCGCCAACCTGCGCGAGCTGCTGCTGGCCCCGCCCCTGGGCCCGCGTCGCATCCTGGCCCTGGACCCGGGCCTGCGCACCGGCGCCAAGCTCGTCTGCCTGGACGAGCAGGGGAGCCTGCTGCACTGGCAGACGATATTCCCAGTGGGCGGCAAGGGCCAGGCCGAAGAGGCCGGACGGGTCATCGTCTCATTGGTCAGGACCCACGGCGTGAAGGCCGTCGCCGTGGGCAACGGCACGGGCGGCCGCGAGACCGAGGCATTCGTCAGGGGGCTTGGCTTGCCTGCGGACGTGGACGTCATTCTGGTCAACGAGGCAGGGGCTTCGGTCTATTCGGCGTCCGAAATCGCGAGGCGCGAGTTCCCGGACCTGGACCTGACCTACCGCGGCGCGGTGTCCATCGGACGGCGGCTCATGGACCCGTTGGCCGAGCTGGTCAAGATCGACCCCAAGTCCATCGGCGTGGGCCAGTACCAGCACGACGTGGACCAGGCGGCCCTGAAGAGGAGCCTCGACGACGTGGTCGTGTCCTGCGTCAATCAGGTCGGCGTGGACGTGAACACGGCAAGCCCCGAACTCCTGGCCCACGTCTCGGGCCTGGGCCCGGTCCTGGCCGCCAACATCGTCGATCATCGCAAGGAGAACGGCCCTTTCACGGACCGTCGAGGCCTGCTCAAGGTCAAGCGCCTGGGGCCCAAGGCCTTCGAGCAGTGCGCGGGGTTTCTGCGCATCAGGAACGGAAAGAACCCCCTGGACGGCAGCGCCATCCATCCCGAGCGCTACGAACTGGTCGGGCGCATGGCCAAGGATGTCGGCTGCGGGGTGGCCGAACTCCTGCGGGACGAAAGCCTGCGCAGGCGCATCGATCTTTCGCGCTACGTGGGGGACGAGGTGGGGCTACCCACCCTGAAGGACATCCTGGCCGAGCTGGAGAAACCGGGGCGCGACCCGCGCCAGGCTTTTCAGATCTTCCGCTTCGCCGACGTGCACGACATTGCGGATCTGCACCAGGGCATGAGCGTGCCGGGCATCGTGACCAACGTGACGCGATTCGGGGCGTTCGTGGACGTGGGCGTGCACCAGGACGGCCTGGTGCACATCAGCAACCTGGCCGACCGCTACGTGCGCGACCCCTCGGAGGTTGTCCGCACGGGCCAGCAGGTACAGGTCACGGTGCTGGAAGTGGACGTCAAGCGCCGCCGCATCGGCCTGTCCATGCGCACAATCTGAACGCGTCAACTCATCGAAACAAAACCATACCCCATCCGCGGGTGCAGGGGGCGCGCCCCCTGCCCGCCGGAGGCATCCTCTTCTTTCCCCTACGAAGCGCCCGGCCGGTTGGCCAGGTACACGCCGGAGATGACCATGGCGCCGCCGGTGAGCAGGGCGGAGGTTACGGGTTCGTCCAGGATGACGTAGCCCATGGCGATGGCGAAGACGGGCACGAGGTTGATGAAGATGCCGGCGCGGGCGGCGCCGATGGCGCGGATGCCGGCGTAGTACCAGGTGAAGGCCACGCCCGTGGCCACGACGCCCAGGAAGAGGATGTTGCCCCAGTCCACGAGGCTGGCGCGGCCGATGTCGTCCAGCAGGCCGTGGGTCAGGGCCGGGGTGAGGAGCATGAGGGTGCCGAGGATGCAGGACCAGGTCACGGCCATGAGGGGGTTCACCCGCTTCATGACCCGGCTGCCGGCTACGGAGTAGGCGGTCCAGGCGGCCACGCAGCCCAGGATCATGAGGTCACCGTGGGACAGGCCGCCCTGGAAGAGTTTCAGCGGGTTGCCCCCGGAGAGGACGATGGACGCGCCCGTCAGGGACAGGAGGGTGCCTGCGATCTTGCCCGGCGTGAGGCGTTCGCCGAGCATGAGGGCCGAGATGATGCTGATGATGACGGGCACCGAGGCGATGATCAGGGCCGCCCGTCCGGCCGGGACGGTTTGCAGGCCCGTGAAGAAGAAGGCGTTGTAGAGGAAGATGCCGGTCAGGCCGAGGAAGGCCACGGGCAGGATGTCCTTTTTCGGCAGGGCCGGGAAGGCGCCGTTCACGCGCCAGGACCAGAACAGCAGGAAGGCCGAAGCCGTGACGAAGCGCAGCAGGGCGGCGGAGAAGGGACCCATGTCCTGGGCCAGGATGCGGCCGGAGATCCAGGTCGCGCCCCAGAAGAAGACGGAGCCGACGAGTTTGGCGTAAACGAGCATGGCGTTCCTTGGAGCAAAAAAGCGGTGAGCGTGAAGATGCGCTGTGTACTCCCGATGTCCTGCGGCATCAAGAGAGCGGGTCCGGAAAATCGGTTTTGAAATGACTTGCCGCTTGCGCCCTGTCTTTGGTAAGCTGTCAATGTTTCATGCAGAAGCAAGCAAACCTTTAATATTTCAGGAGGATAATATGGCTCTTTCGAAGGAAGAACGCCGTGCCCGCGTCATCGACGCCTTGAACCAGGCCCGGGCCATGGAACTCTTCGCCATCACCCAGTACATGAACCAGCACTACAACCTGGACAGCATGGACTACGGCGAACTGGCCGCCAAGATGAAGCTCATCGCCATCGACGAGATGCGCCATGCCGAGATGTTCGCCGAGCGCGTCAAGGAACTCGGCGGCGAACCGACCACCTCATATGAAGGCGACCTGAAGAAGGGCCAGGACGTGCGCAGCATCTTCCCCTACGACACCCAGCTCGAGGACGACACCATCGACGTCTACAGCCAGTTCCTGCTGACCTGCCGCGACAACGGCGATCCCATCAGCGCCAAGCTCTTCGAGACCATCATCGAGGAGGAGCAGGCCCACATGAACTACTTCGACAACGTCGGCAACCACATCGAGACCCTGGGCGACACCTACCTGTCCAAGATCGCCGGCACCTCCGCCTCCACGGGCCCCTCCACCAAGGGCTTCCTGATCAGCGGCGGCAACTGAGCCCTTGGCTCCCTGCCTTTCCTTTCGATGCGCGGGCATGTCCCGCGCATCTTTTTTTTCCAGCTTGCTTTGACGTCCCGGTCGCGATATTCTGATCCAATGTATTGAATCTGTTCACCGTAGTGACTGCACACGCACGGGAGGCCCATGCCCCTTCAAGCCGAGTCCACGGCTTCGCCCCATACGTCCCGCAGCAGAATTCTGGCGGACTCGCTGCACAACGAGGTTTCGGCCTGGGTGGTGCTCGCCATCTCTTTGGCCATCACGGTGCTCAGCTGGTACATTTCCGCCAGATCGGTGGAAAATCATCTTCGCGACAGGTTCGATTTCGAAGTCGAGAAAGCCGGGATGGCCATCACCAAGCGCATGCAGGAATATGAGCAGGTCCTGCGCAGCGGGATCGGGCTCTTCCTGGCGTCGGATGAAGTGAGCCGCGAGGATTGGCGCCTGTTCGTCGAGAATCTGCAGATCGACACCTACTGGCCCGGCATCCAGGGCATCGGCTTCAGCAGGATGGTCGCCCCGGATGAACTGGAGGCTCACGAGCGCGGGGTGCGGGCCGAAGGTTTTGCGGACTATGCTGTCCGTCCTCGGGGGGCGCGCGAGCAGTACAGCGCCATCGTTTTTCTTGAGCCGTTTTCCGGCCGGAACCTGAGAGCGTTCGGTTACGACATGTTTTCCGAGGACGTACGCCGGGCCGCCATGTGCCAGGCCCGCGACAGCGGGATGCCGGCCGTTTCGGGCAAGGTCACCCTCGTGCAGGAGACGAACCAGGATGTGCAGCTCGGATTCCTCATGTATCTGCCGCTCTACAGCCCCGGAGTCCCGGTCGAGACCGTGGAACAGCGCAGGGCCGCCCTGCAGGGCTTCGTGTACAGCCCGTTCCGCATCCGCGATCTGCTGAACGGGATTCTCGGCCACGGACTGCCGAATCTGCATTTCCGCGTGTACGACGGGGACGGGGCCGACAACGATTCTCTGCTGTATGACTCCCAGCCTGAGCGGATTTTCGGGCAGGACTGCAGTCTTGTGACCGAACGGGCCATGGCGTTGCCGGGGCGGACATGGACGGTCCGTTTCGCGGCTCTGCCCGAGTTCGTGGACGGGATGCCGGCGGACCAGCCCATGCTGATCGCCGTCGGCGGCGTGACGGTCGATCTGCTGCTCTTCGCGGTGATCTGGTCCCTCTCGATGCAGCGCAGACGCACGGAACGGCACGCCTTGGCCATGACCGCGGTCATGGAGGAACTGCAGGCGGCCAGGGATCAGGCCGAGGCGGCGAACCGGGCCAAGTCGGCGTTTCTGGCGAACATGAGCCACGAACTGCGCACGCCCCTGAACGGCATCATGGGCATGCTGCAGCTCCTGCAGATGACGGAGCTCAGCGGGGAGCAGAACGACTACGCGTCGACGGCGGTGTTCTCCTGCACCAGGCTGACGCGCCTTCTGGGGGATATTCTCGACCTATCGCGCGTGGAGGCCGGCAAGATCCTGATTCAGCGCCAGCCGTTCAACCTGCGGGAGTTGCTGCATTCCCTCGGGGAACTCTTCCAGCCGGCTGCGCGCCAGGCCGGGATCAGCCTTTCGGTGCACATGTCGGACGATCTGCCGATCATGGTCACGGGGGATGAGCACCGTTTGCTGCAGATCCTGTCGAACCTGCTCGGCAACGCGGTGAAGTTCACGCGCAGCGGGGAGGTGCGGCTGGATGCTTCCGTGCTGTCGCACGGTTCCGAAGGCGACAGGCATTTTCTGTTCCTGGTTTCGGACACCGGTCCGGGCATCGACGGCCAGAGCCTCGAGGTGATCTTCGAGCCGTTCAGGCAGGGGGAAAGCGCAGGCGAGAAGAGCCGCCAGGGCGCCGGTCTCGGGCTGAGCATCGTGCGCGGCCTCGTGTCCCTCATGGGCGGTTCCGTGTCCGTGGAGAGCGAGGTGGGCAGGGGAACGACCTTCGCCGTCGGCCTGCCTTTCGGGGCGACCGCGCAACCGGCTGCGGCGGAGTGCTGCGAACTGCATCTTGCGGACAAGCGCCGGATGGGCTCCCTGCGTGTGCTGCTGGTGGAGGACGAACCCGTCAACCGGCTCGGCATCGCGACCATGCTCGGCAAGCGCGGCATTGAGGTCTTCCAGGCGGAGAACGGGCAGGAAGCCCTCGACACGCTGCAGAAGGAGAAGGTCGACCTGATTTTCATGGATGTGCAGATGCCCGTTCTGGACGGCCTGGAAGCGACGCGGGTCATCCGGACGGACCCTCGCTTCGCCGAGTCCGCGCAGGTGCCCATCGTGGCCCTGACGGCATACGCCATGGCAGGTGACCGGGAGCGGTTGCTGGCATCGGGGATGGACGCCTATCTGGCCAAGCCCGTGGACATGAAGAGCCTCGTCGAAACCCTCGAACGTCTGGTTCTCGACGGAGACGGCGGAGCCGCGCCGGGAAAGGCCTGAGAGCCCAGGACGCGGGCTTTACCGGAACCCCGGCAACGGGTAGACGCCTGCCTCCACGCAATCATCAACAACAGGGAACGCCATGACCGCCCCATCCCGCCCCGGCGCGCGGCATCTGCCGTCGAACCTGCGCATCGTCCACGAAGACCGCGACATCATCGTCGTGGACAAGCCCGCCGGCATGCTGACCATGGCCTCGGACACGGAAAAGACCCGCACGGCCTATTTCGCCCTGACGGACTACGTGCGCAAGGGCAACTCCAAGTCCCGCAACAGGATCTTCATCGTCCACCGCCTCGACCGCGAGACATCGGGCCTTGTCGTCTTCGCCAAGTCCGAGGAGGCCAAGCGGACCCTGCAGGACGGCTGGCCCGAAACGACCAAGGTCTATGCGGCGGTGGTGCACGGGCGCATGGACAAGGCCTCGGGCCTGGTCATCTCGCACCTCGTGGAGAGCGGAGTGCACAAGGTCTATTCGACCCGCGACACGGCCCAGGGGAAGCTGGCGCGCACGGCCTGGAAGGTGGTGCAGGAGCGGGGTGAGTACACGCTTCTGGACATCGAACTGCTGACGGGCCGCAAGCACCAGATCCGCGTGCAGATGGCGGACCTGGGCCACCCCGTGGTCGGGGACAGGAAGTACGGGGCGGGCGGCGACGCCTTCCCGCGCCTGGCCCTGCACGCCAAGTCCGTCACTTTCGCCCATCCCTTCACGGGAAAAAGCATGACGCTGACGGCGCCCGTGCCGACGGTCTTCGCGCAGCTGGTGGGAAGAATCGGTCCGGACGGACCGGAAACGGGGGAATGACCCGGAATCTACCGGCCCGCGCCCACGATCTTGCCCAGGAAGTCCCGCAGGCGGGGGTTCTTGGGGTTGCCGAAGAAATCTTTCGGCGCGCCTTCCTCCTGGATCACGCCCTGGTCGATGAAGATGACCCTGTCGGCCACCTCGCGGGCGAAGCCCATCTCGTGGGTGACGACGATCATGGTCATGCCTTCGGCCGCCAGTTTCCTCATGACTTCCAGCACTTCGCCGACCAGTTCCGGATCCAGGGCCGAGGTGGGCTCGTCGAAGAGGATGACCTTGGGCTGCAGGGCCAGGGCGCGGGCGATGGCCACGCGCTGTTTCTGGCCGCCCGAGAGCTGCTCAGGGAAGGCGTCGGCCTTGGAGGCCAGGCCGACCTTGGCCAGCAGGTCGTAGCCGAGGTGCTCGGCGTCGGCCTTGGGCATCCTGCGGACCTTGATGGGGCCGAGCGTCACGTTGTCGAGGACGGTCATGTGCGGGAACAGGTTGAACTGCTGGAAGACCATGCCCGCTTCGGTGCGCACGGAGTTGATGTCCGTCTTGGGGTCCATGATGTCGTGCCCGTCGACGATGACGGTGCCCGAGGTCGGCGTCTCCAGGCGGTTGATGCACCTGAGCACCGTTGATTTGCCCGAGCCCGAAGGGCCGATGATGCAGACCACCTCGCCGGCGCTGACGGTCAGGTCGACGCCCTTCAGGACTTCCAGGTCCCCGAAACTCTTGTGCAGATTCCTGATCTCGATCATGCCCGCTTCGTCCTGTTGATCAATCTGTTTTCCAGCATTTTCAGAGCCTTGGCTATGCTCATGGTCATGACGAGGTAGACCATGGCCACGGCCATGTAGACCTCGAAGGCCCGGAAGTTGACGGCCACGATCTCCTGTCCCGTTCGCAGCAGTTCGCCCACGCCGATGACCATGAGCAGCGACGTGTCCTTGAGGCTGATGATGAACTGGTTGCCCAGCGGCGGGATCATGCGTTTGAAGGCCTGGGGCCAGATGATGTAGCGCATGGTCTGGGCCCGGGTCAGGCCGATGGAGCGTCCGGCCTCGGTCTGGCCGACGTTGATGGACTGGATGGCGCCGCGCACGATTTCGGCGATGTAGGCCCCGGAGTTGACGGCGATGACGATGATGCCGGCCATGAGCGGCGGAATGCGGATGCCCACGGCCATGGGCACGCCGTAATAGAGGAACATGGCCTGGACCAGCATGGGCGTGCCGCGGATGAGTTCCACGTAGGTCCCGGCGACCTTGCGCGCCAGCCAGGGCCGGGCGATCTTCATCAGGCCGGCGGTGACGCCGAGGAGAAATCCGAAAAAGAGTCCGCCCACGGTCAGGTAGATGGTGTACCAGACGCCGCGCATGAGCATGGGCAGGGTGTCGACGACTACGCTAGGTTCGAACTGGAAGGCCATGGATGTCTCGGAACGGAGGCAGGCGGAGCGATGCCTGCCTCCGGGGATGATGTGCGGGGCTTACTTGGGCTCGGTGCCGAACCACTTGATGTACAGGTCGCGGTAGGCGCCGCTGTCCTTGAGCTTCTTCAGGGCGGCGTTGGTCTTGGCCACCAGGTCGCTGCCCTTGGGGAAGGCGATGCCGTAGGACTGGCCCATGTACAGGGGACCCACGACCTTGACCTGGCCCTTGCCGGCGGTGCGCATGAACTCGGCCACGACGGGGGAGTCGAAGATGACGGCGTCGGCGCCGCCGGCCAGGAGTTCCATGAACATGGCGTCATTGTTGGGGAAGAGCTTGACTTCCTTGGCGCCGGCTTCCTTCTTGGCGAAGTCCTCGCTGGTGGTTCCGAGCTTGGTGGACACGACCTTGCCGGCCAGGCCCTTGACGTCGGCGATGTCGTTGTTGTCGGCCTTGACCAGGATCAGCAGGCCGGCGTTGTAGTAGGGGTCGGAGAAGTCCACGACCTGGGCGCGTTCGGGCTTGATGGTCATGCCGGCGATGCCCACGTCGAGCTGGCCGGACTGCAGGCCGGGGATGATGCCGTTGAAGTCCATGGGCTGGAGGTCGTATTCCGCCCCGATTTCCTTGGCGATGGCGTCCCAGAGTTCCACGTCGAAGCCGGTGTGCTTGCCGGATTCAGGGTCCTTGAACTCGAAGGGCGGGAAATTGGTGTCCGTGGCCACGATCAGTTTCTTGGCCGACGCGGTGGTCGCGCACAGGGCCAGGACCAGGGCGGCGAAAAGCAGAATGCGTTTCATGGAGCCTCCTTGCGGATGATGGATGAAAAACGGTTGGGTCAGCCGATATGGCGGAAAATCCTTGTTTGCATCGGCCAAAAAACGGGAAATTGCAAGATGAATGGCCAAAAAGCGGACGTTCGTTCTACTGAGAGGAATGAGTAGGGCGGTGAAAGAAACGATTTTGAGCACTTTGTGCAGTGAGGGGGCGGGGTCGTTG
>Ga0209066_10001028_pt1 | contig 38277 bp, 33 predicted proteins | sample All_14_2_FD_187198 | JGI IMG/M metagenome (GOLD analysis project Ga0209066, IMG submission 187198) | Freshwater microbial communities in response to fracking from Pennsylvania, USA - Allegheny Zone_MetaG_DW_15 (SPAdes) (version 2) ... | reverse complement strand
CGCTGGGGCCGTTTGCGTTCTGGCTGTTTAATCGCGGGAGTTTATCGAGCGCAGTGGAGAAGGGCGGGGAGAACCGGCTGGTGATGCTGCTGGTGGATACGAGCTCGGACCGGGCGATCGCGATGGTGGGCTATGGGCTGGAGCCGTTCATGCAGGAGGTGCATTTACAGTCGTGCCTGCAGGCGGCGGAGCAGCCGCTGCGGCGGAGGCGGTATGGGCCGGCGATTGAGTCGTTTGCGCGGGAGCTGGACCGTCAGCTTGTGGAGCTGTGCCGTCTGGTGCCGAGGCAGTTTGGGCTGGTGGATGAGGCGCTGTGGCTGAATGCGGGGGCGGCGGGTGATGGGGCTTTGGGGATGGCGGAAAATTTGTATTGATGTAGGGTTTGAGATGGCTTGGGGGTTTTGTTGTCTTTTTTATGAGGCGGACAGGAGTGTCCTATTACAAATCAGCCTTTAAGCCCTGTTTTCCCTGCATGATTGAGGTTTTCGACGGTTCCTCTTGAACTTTTATACACCTGTTTTATACTCATGTCGCCGCCCCTCTCCCTGGGTAACAGCGGCTTCCCATGAGCGATTCAAAGACCTGGACTTTCACCGGTATTCCCTATCTCTACCGCCACACGAAGGGCACATATTATGCCCGTCTCTCCATTGGCGGCAAACCGACTTTCCGCAGTCTCAAAACCAAGATTTTGAGCGTTGCGAAACCCCAGCTCAACGAGCTTCTTCAAGACAACGCCCATCGTGATGAACTGGGCAAGGATACCGTCATCACTGAAAAAATGACTGGAGCGGAAGCGCTAGCGATCCGCGAAAGCCAGCTTCAAAACGACCCATCCACCAAGAAGAGCACCAAGCGTTACTGGAGGGAAATTGTCGGCCTCATCAAAAAGACTTGGCCCGACTTCAAGACTTTGGAAATGCGCCGAATCTCTGTTCAGCACTGCGAGCAATGGGCCGGTGAGGCGGTCAAAGTGATGGCTCCCACTCGTTTCAACAATTGCCTCCTGATTCTGAAATCCCTCTTCAAAATCGCAATCAAACAAGGGGTCCGCCGCACCAATCCTGCTCTTGAGGTCAAGCGGGCAAAGATTCGCCCCAAAGACCTCTCCGGCAAGCTGCCCAGCAAAAGCCACTTCAAACAGTGGGTCACCACCCTTCGCGCCGCTCGTGGCCGCACATCTCAAGACCGAGCAGATTTCGTGGAGTTTCTGGCATACACGGGCATGCGTCTCGGTGAATCGAAGTTCGTGCTCTGGAAACACTGCGATTTTGCCAAAGGCGAAATTCTAGTGCTTGGTGATCCCACCGACGGGACCAAGAACGGCTTGTTTCGGCGCATTCCGATGATTGCAGCAGCCAGAGAGTTGCTGGAGAAGATGAAGGCTCGCAGCAAACCCGCCTCGCTTGATGAGCCGGTGATTCGGGTGAAAAGCGCTTATGCAGCAATGGGGCGTGCGGCCAACAAAATTGGCATCGCTCCGCTCAGTCACCACGATTTGCGCCATCTTTTCGCGACGATTTGTATCGAGTCAGGCGTTGATATACCGACTGTCTCGCGCTGGCTGGGTCATCGGGATGGAGGGATTTTGGCAATGAAGGTGTATGGACATCTTCGGAACGAGCACTCGATTGCTGCGGCGGGGCGTGTTTCTTTCGCAGCTTGAGCGCCGCAGTCCATTTCTTCGCCCCCTTCGAGTCAGGTGTTTTCTTCTTCGCCCTCTTCTTGGCAACTCGCTTGGTATGCGAAGGAGCGCCACGATAGCGCTCCGCGCCATTCAGCAGCTTTTCCACTTCGGAGTGGGGAATTTGCGTTTGGCCCAGCTTCGTAATGGCTTTCACTTTTCCGGCGTAGAGCTGCCGATATGCCCAGGTTCGCTCCTTGCCAAAAACAGCAGCGAACTCAGCGGGCGTGTATGTGACTTTGTCCATTTCCGAAAATCCTACATGGGAAGAACCAGTTCGGCAATTCTCAGTAGCTCACCTTGAAAGTAGGGGAGTCTTCCGGCTTCGTTTTCCGCCTGTCGTAGAGCTTCGTTGTGGAGATGCTTGCGTGTCCGAGCCATTCCTGAACCTTCGCAATGTCCGCCTCGTGGTCGAGTGCGTTTGTTGCGGCAGTCGCCCGCAACCCATGCACACAGACCGCGCTTGGATCGAGACCGAGTTGAAGGGCGTATTTCCTCACCACATCTTTGTAGATGCCGTGTCCAGTCAGTGATTTTTCAAGCGTGCCGAACGGATTTTTGACGGGACGGAAGAGGTCGTTGTCGTTCTTGTCGCCATGCCCCGAACGCTCCAAATACTCGCTGATTCGCTGTGAACTGTGAGGATGCACCGGCACGAACCGGATTTTGCCTCCCTTGCCAAGAACCCGGAAGTGCATGACGCCTCTGCGTGACTGAACATCGCCAACTGCGAGAGAAGACAACTCCGCACGACGCAGACCATGAAAGAGCAGCACGGAGAGAATTGCACGATCACGAAGCCCCTTGAGCGTGCCAGCATCAGGAGCCTCCAAAATGGCTTTCGCCTCTGCATCCCCAAGAGCAGGTGACTTGCCTTCATTCGCCCCTTGATTCGGGCGCTTTACGCCGTCAGCAGGATTGAAGGGAACAGCGTTGCACTCACATAGGTAATCAAAGAGCGATGCCACTGCCGAGAGCTTCCGGCGAACAGTTGCGGCTTCCAGTGATCGAACTTCAAGCTGCTTGCGCCAAGCGATCAAGTGCGACCGCTTTACGAGGCGAAATTCTTCCGCCTGTCGAATTCCGGCGAACGCCATGAAATCATGAACGTCGGTTTTGTATGCTCGCCGAGTGTTCTCGTTCTCGATATTTGCGAACCATTCGACTTCTGGCGGCACCTCCGCCAGTGATTGAAATTCCGCTGCCGTCAGCAATCGAGTTTTTGACTCAACGACCAGAACCGTTTTCTGCTTTTCCAAATGACCCTCTCAATGAACTGATTCTAGTAATGATAAAATACATTATCAATACTAAAACCAAAACGGTCTCCAGTGCTAAGGAAACTAATTCTCCGGCACGACTTTTCAGCCACACATGAGGAGATGTCGATCAGTAAAAAGTTGGTTAAAGTGACTTAACCTCATATCGGGAAGCAAGCCCTTCCAAGGTCATATTGCCAGAAATGGCATCATGTGGAATTAACATGTAGCTCCAAGGTTTTCCGCCATGCTGCTGTGCGTGTTCTGAGGCGTGTTTGCACCACTCAAAGGCAGCGGTCTTTTTGGCAACTACATCGACATTTTGCATCTGGTCTGCTCGCTTAGGTTCACAGAGAAAAAGCTGCTTCGTTGTCTCTACAACAAAATCAGGCTCGTAAGAGGCATCCTTGTTGTAGTAAATCTGGAACTGGTTGCGAGCTGGTTTGAACCACTTCAAAACATCACTGTCATCTTCAAGAATTACAGCAAAACGGCGTTCGGTATCCACGTCGAATTTTTGAACTTCATAAAGGCATTTATTGAAGCCTCCGAAGACATAGCGCTTGATGTTTGAGACATCAGCCAAAGTCATACGAAACGCCTTAATTCCATCAGCGGCGTTGGCAGTGTAAGCGTTCTGCTTCAATTGAGTAAAGCCCTTGCTCACTGTTGCCTTGTATCCCGTTGCCTTTTCCCAACGATTCTCTGGCAACTGCATCTGTGAGTGAATGAGTGCAGCAAGTTGTTGCTGGTGATATTGGAGGACATTAACAACATCATCTTCAGATAGATAACTGCGCAGGTGCTTAACCAACTGTCCTGCCAAGTTGTATAACAAGTCAGCGTGGTCATCATATGAAATGTCATCAAAGTCAATCAATGCCCTGACCAGGTAGTCCTCAGGGCGGGCTTCCTTCGATTGCGTGCTCACGTTCTTCAAAAACTCTTGTTTCGCCGTTCGGAGATGTTGAATCAGCAATTCACGGCTCACTGCTTGCAAGCGAACTGATACACATTCCAAAGTGAAACTATTGAAGCCGCTGGTAACGTCTCCTGTGGGAACAACCACGATACGAGGAATATCAATTGTTTGGTCAATGACAAGCTTAGTTGCTTTGGCAACTACATCAGAAATGTCAGGCTTGGCAATGATCTCGGTCATTTCCGTCTGTGCAGGCGGAACGTATGCGGCTGTGACCTCCTTGATGATGGCAGCCTGAACCTCGGCTTTCTGAAGATAATTTAGCTGTGGCAGTGTCTCGTGTTGTTGAATGACCCTCACGGTGATTTCAGCGATCGCTCGCTCCTGCTCAGTCTTAAATAGCGGTTCGGGAGAACGGCCACTCTTCGTATCTGAACCAATATTGGTATGAGAGGCGGTCAGCTTAGCCGTGATTGTGGGCTCTGAGATGATCGTTCTTGTTGGCTGCAAATCACTGACAGGATCAAGAATGATTTGAGTAAGTCTGATGGCAGAGTCCGGCTTATTAGCTTCATCAACAATCTCTTGAAAACGGTCATGTGCGACAATGTTCAATCTGTCCACTGCCGCTACACCTGTGCGAACGCCATAAGGAAGTCGCAAGCCTCGCCCGATTGACTGCTCAATTAGAATGCGTGCGTTTGCCGCTCGAAGTGGAACAATCGTATAAAGGTTGTTAACATCCCAACCCTCCTTGAGCATATTGACGTGAATTACGATTTCAGTCGGCTCCGCAGGGTCTTCAACCTTCAGCAACTTTTCAATCATCACTTCTTCTTGCGCCCCGCTCTGACTCGAATCAACTTGAATGACCCGCTCTTTGTAACGTCCTTCAAAGAATTTCTCCGACTGAATCAAGTCGAGCAAGTCCTTTGCGTGAGTTGTGTCTCTTGCGATCACTAACACAAAGGGTTTCACCAAACGGCATTCATTTTGTCTGGCGTAGGTTTCCAATTCAACTTTCGTTGCCTCATGGATGCGAATGCCATCCTGCAATTTTAGCTCCTCCAATTGAGCGGGGGTGAACTGCTTAGGGTCGAAATTCTTCTGAGTTACAACAGCAGGTTCTTTGACGAATCCGTCAGCCATTGCGCGAGCAAGCGGATAGTCGTAGATTACGTTTTTGAATGGAGACGCACCTTTTGGCGCTTCGACAAATGGTGTAGCTGTTAGTTCTAAACCCATAATCGGCTTCAGCTCATTAATTGCTCGGATACCTGCTGATGCGCGATACCGATGTGATTCATCCATCAGCAACACTAGGTCGGGCAAACTAGCGAGGTAATCGAAATAGCTCTGGCCAATGTATTCCGAAAGTCGTTTGATGCGTGGGGTGTTGCCGCCGCGAACTTCAGAACTGATCTTGGCTATATTGAAAATGTTAATCCGAACGCGGTATAGGTCTTCAAAAAGAGATCGCTTTTCGTATGTGTCGCCGGTGATAATTTCGGGGACATCAGTTGCGAACTCAGCAATGCCTTTGAAAACATATTTTGGGGTATTCGGCGTGAAATCTGCAATCAGCTTGTTGTAAATCGTCAAGTTGGGAGCGAGAACGAAGAAGTTGTTGATTCCCTTTGCCAGATGTAAATAGGCTATAAAAGCACCCATCAGGCGCGTCTTGCCGACCCCTGTTGCAAGCGCAAAGCAAATTGAGGGGAAGTCGCGTTCAAAATCTGTAACCTGCGGAAACTCAGACCTAATAGAAGTTAAAGCGGTCTCAACATTCGGAGTTCTACTTAAAGGAACAATTTCCGTTACTCGGTCTAGTATCTCCAGCGACTCACGCTGTGGAGCACGCAAACTCAGTCGGCCAGCTATAGTGTTGATATGTCTATTCATACATGATCCCCGAACAAATCTTCCTGCCCTTTATTGACAGATGCTTTTGGCAAATTTTCCACCTTTAAGCTGTAGTCGTCATGCCCCCATTCACATTTGGTAAGCACCGCTTTTGGTATCTTTTTCAGCTCCAGATTTGGATAGCTTTCTTGGTTTCCTCGAAATGCAGCGCAGCAAATGAGTAGTGAGCGCTTTTCTCCGACTTCGTCATTAAGGTGAGTCAATTGCTCTCGGCTCAGATGCTGGGTGGTAACGAAAATATAACTCTTCTCCGAAGAGTGGCCGTGTTGCCAGTAGAGCGAATCACTTGGAGAATAAATATAGCCCTCAAGTTTGCAGACTGCCTCAGCCAGCATTGCAGGATTGAATTCCTTGTTGATAACAAGATTTCCCCACTTGTCCTCTTTCAGTAGTGAAGGAGCAAGATTGTAGAATCGGAATCCTCCGCCGCCTTTCCAACTCACCGCCTCGGTAATGCCACCAGGATCAGCGCCATCAATCACTCTCTTCAAACGGGGTATGATGTGCGTATGACAATGCTTGCCTAACTCCACCATTATCCAACGGCGTCCCATTTTGTGGGCAACTGCACCGCTTGTCCCAGATCCACCGAAGGAATCTAAAACCCAGTCACCCTCTTTACTTGCTAGTGTGTATATTCGACGAAGAAGAGCTTCTGGCTTTTGACCATCAAAGTCAGCCCGTTCAAGTGCCATCGGATTGATCACCTTAATATCAGTCCAAAGGTTACCTATTGGCTGACCTTCGTAGTCTTCCAAGAAAACACGCCGGTTTGGTCGGCCTTTACTGTTCCAATGAAGTCTGTTTGTCTTATCCATTTTCTCAAGGTTTTCACGAGACATCATCCATCCCCATTTGGGAATGTAACCATTGTATTCGTAGCGCATAGTTTCTCGCATCCCTAGCTTTTCATTTCTTTCAATGGGTGCGAGCATATACTTCCTACCCTCAAACTCATTCGTGAATCTTTCGGCTATGTATGCTTGTGTATTATCGTCATCCTTTGAGTATATCGGGTCTATTTCATAGTTAGAACTTTTTGCATACCAAAGTATATAATCAGTCACATTGTTTAACCTGTTGTTTGGATTGGCGCTACCCCCGCGACGCTTCCAGACAATATCGTTCACGAAGTTTGCCCTCCCGAACACTTCGTCCAACAACACCTTCAAGTAGGCCATTTCATTGTTATCAATCTGCACAAAGATGAACCCATCGTCACGCAATAACCGTTTCAGTATCGCCAACCTGTCACGCATCAAACTTAGCCATAGCGAGTGCTCCACGCTGTCATCGTAGTGCTCAAAAGCACTACCTGTATTGTAAGGTGGATCAATGTAGATACATTTGATTTGGCCGGTGAAATCCTGCTCTAAGGCCTTGAGTGCCAAAAGGTTGTCACCAAAAATTAGTTTATTGTCAAAAGTGTCATGGTCAGTGACACGATGCGCCGCATGATACGATATAGTTGGGTCCTCCAACAATATGCGCGGTTCAAGCTTGGGCCGGTTACCCTTCCCTATCCATGTCAGTTCAAGTTTTTGTTTTTGGCTCACAGTAATCCTATAGCTGTTTGAATTTTGAAAAACGAGGCAAGTTTGCTCATGGTGTGCCCTTGTTCGGTTTTTGTCTCGTGCGCATATCCGCAAGCAGTTGTTTTGTTGCATTTATGTCATCGAGCAAGTCATTGGGCTCAGGGGCTGTTGCATGTTGTCCTTGTGCGCGATCATGAGCTTCCGTCACATCACAGCACTTCTTGAAAAGTCGCCTTATCTCAGTGCATTCCGTGGATGAAAAGCCAACCACCTTGTCGAGATGTTTCATGTTTACATATGAACGGAATCGGAAAACAACATCTCCAAGTGCCACCTTCTCCACGGTTCTCTCGATTGTGGCCCGAAGCCAACCATACGCTTCGCGCATATTTGCAATAGACTCTTGAGAGGGACGAGCGCCCCATGCCAGGGTAATCTCGCGCTGACGCTTTTCAAGTTTATCTAAGCGGTCCTCCGGTGATTTGCAATCCCAAGGCAACCCCTCATAGCACCAACCTGGCTGGTTATCTTTCCAGTCCAAAAAGTAGTAGCAGGAAGTGACCGCTGCCTCTTCTGCGTTGGTGTGCAGGTCGTTCAGGAAAATTGCATCGTGGGTAAACACAACGACCTGTCGTGTCTTGCTCTCCTCCACGAGTCGCATAGCAATCTTCGCACGGTGCCAGTGGTCCAACGAAGAAACGGGATCATCAAAGACCAGCGCAGATTGGTGCGAAGCCTGAGACAATTCAGCCAGGAAAGCCGCGAGAGCGATGCATCTCTGTTCTCCCTCACTTGCTACCTCCCGCACTGAGAATCGTGAATTCTCCTCAAACCGCAGCCCAAATCGAACCTCGCCTTTTGCTCCCCCAATCTCCTGAAGCTTCACATTTAGAGTGCGCAGTCCCAGATCGTCAGTTTCGGTTTTGAAGCGTTTGCAGAACTCGTCAGTGACGAGAAGCTTGGTTAGCTCTGAATTCTTTGTCGTGACTCCATTTGACGAAACATCTTTTCTGCAATCTTCAAGTTTTGCGATCTTCTTATAGCGCTCGATTTGAGTCACAACATCGGCTTTTACACCACTGAGCCATTCGCGATCATTTAGTTCGCTACGCTCGAATTCAAGTGTTTTACGAACCGTTGGATCGTCCGCCGATTCTTCAGTTTTAGCGCGTTCTTCAAGCGCAACGCATAGCACGTTTATCTTTGCATCAGGAGAAATCGCCATTTCGGCAGGCTCAACCCATTCCCCTTTAATGAAGTTTTCTTTGAGTGTGGCGAGCCGTGAATCTGCTTTACTCACAAAATCAGCGATAAGAGCGACATCTTCTGGAGACGCCGGTGCCATATCCGCATCAACCTTGGTCAGCTCGTCAGCAAGACCTGTCATCAATTTCACTTTATCAGATGCCTTTTTGAGTCGCGTAGAGGCATCCTCGGCAAGTTTCTGACTCTGATCTTTACAGAACGTATCGAATGCTTTGAGCTTCTCTGTCGCAGCTGGATCAAGAACCTGTTGGCAAAGAACGCACTGAGCATCTGTTTCGGTGAATGGAAATTCTTTGTTCTCATATGCCGACTTAGTTGAGAATTCTCTGGCAGCTTCCCAAAGTTTTCTCCACAGCTCATTCCTGGTTCCCGGCAAATCGGCTGAATTGAATTGACCATCAGCGAACGCTTTTGCCGTGTCCGCCGCCAGTTTTGAATCCTCAATCAGCTTTTTGAAAGCGGCAAACTCAGCATCAGAGAGATTTGTTGCTGCTTCTTTGACTTTCTTCTCAAAGGACTCAAGGCGCACTTTTGATGCACGAGTTTCCTTGGCCTTTTGTTTTGGATCAGCTTTTAGAGCGTCCGTCAGTTCTTTAAGCCGTGCCTTTTGCTTAACATCGAGGCCGCACAATGCTTCCACTGAAGGAATCGTCGTTTTCGCGGACAGCGCTGAAATCAGCTTTCCGACAGCGGTTTCGACGTTGAATTTCCAGCCCTTGGCAGTTGTGGCAATCTCTGCGGTCAGATTCGTGATGTCACTTTTTAGACCTTGTCCGATTGAATCACAGAGCTTCGTTAGCTTTGGCAACACGTCCAAACCGTGGGGTGTGAAACTTGCTGGCCCATCCTGCTCTAGGTAGGTCTCTGCGGTCAGGGAGTCGAAGACAAATATATTCGATAATCGCGAGTCACACGCAACGCCATCGCTCCACGAGGCAGTGTGTTCCTTACCTGCAACGCGGAATGAAATCGAACCCTCTGAAGGACCTGAACTACCAGTGGCAAAAGCGTTCGGCAGGATTTGTGGAAGTGTGCCTCTTGTTCGACAAGCCTTTTTAATGACACGCGCATATCCTGACTTTCCTGATCCGTTGTCACCATAGATTACAGTCAGTCCAGGCGATGTTCCGAAAGCAATGACCTGATTTGGCGGAAGTCGGTTAACCCCCTTCAAATTGCCCACAGAGGCAAGATTTACCGAAGATTCGGAACCTGGGCTTGGCGGAATATGCGACGCCGCTAGCGGGAGAGGTTTCAAGGCCGCATTCGCTGTTGCTTCTGCTCCATGTTTCGCTCGGCACAGGTGAGTGAGATCATTTACATCTGCTTGTTCGATTGTTCCTTTCGTCACAATGCGTCTCAAAGCATCTTTCTGCCAGTCTGGCCGTGAAGACGACCAGCTTAGAATTTCATGCAGCGCAGAGATTTTTTGAGCGGTTGTGTTTTCGTCAGTATTCATTCGACTGTCCATTTAATTGTAAATAGTTCCGCCTTCTCAACACTTTGGGTCAATCTTGCTTCAATCTCTGTTAGCAGCGAATCCTTGCGGGAATCGACTGCGTCTTGTGCTTCAAAGAGACCACGGCGCTTCTCTGCACGACGGCTCTCCAGTTCCTTTATTCGCTTATGCAAAATCACTTTCCCTTCCAAGCTCGGCACTAGCTGAGCCTCCCTTTTGGTTTCTTTGATTTCACGGTCAATCTCCTTCAATTCGGTCTCAAGTCCCTCTTTTAAGTCACCAGCCCAGCCTTCGAGCTTTTCCATTTCAAGCTCAAAAAACGCAGCGTTCTTCTCGCTCAATCCGCTCAAAACAACTTTCTCCTGCTCGGCCAATCGTGAGGAGAGAGACTGGCTGACAGAGTCAACTAGCCCAATGTTCTCAACCGGCATGACGTTGGCCGGCAAAGTGAGCAGCCTTTTACATTGTTCATCATCCAGAATACTCCCATCGTCTCCTAGACCCCCAAATAGGATGTGGTCTTCTGTTTCAAAAGCAGAGACCGTCAGTTGTTGCACAACAAGCCAACCGCCCCTTCCGCGCAACGGGTCTAAAACTGAGATGTTCCTGCCCGTATTCGAGTAGTTAAAAACCAGTTCGGCATTCGGCGTTGGAGCGACTTTGCATCTCTCAATGATTTTTTGTGCAAGCGGATGCCCCACTCGATACAAATTGGCGTCTTCGACATGCTTCCCTGAACGGTAAGGCCCAGCATGAATGTTCTCACTCGGAAACGGGTTGCGAGTCAAAGTGAAGGCGTTCCCGCTTTCCTCAAAATCAGCGCAGTCATTTAGATAAAAACGAGTGATTTGCCAAAGCCATTGATCGTAACGGCTCAAGGTCTCCTCAGTTTTCAATTTCCCCACCCGAAGCTTTTCTTGAACCGCTTCGTCAAAGTTTTCGAGAAGCTTTTTCCTCGTGACCTTCATCTGTTCATCAATCTGCAATTCCATCTCGCTCTGAAGAGCATTGAATGCGTCCGATATTTCCTCAGTGCTTCGGCAGGTTTGGTAGATCGCAGCGATACGGGTTTCAAAATCCACCCCCGATTCAATGCTTCCCAGCACTTCGTCACTGGCTCCAAAAACACCGCTGAAAAGCTGGAACTTGTCTTTTAGCAGCTCATAAACCCGTTGATCGGCAGCATTGTTCTTGTTGAGGAAGTTCACCACCACCACGTCATATTTCTGGCCGTAACGGTGACAGCGGCCAATGCGCTGTTCAATCCGCTGCGGGTTCCACGGCAAATCGTAGTTCACTACCAGAGAGCAGAATTGTAGATTGATGCCCTCTGCCGCAGCTTCAGTTGCCACCATGATCGTTGCTTCCTCACGAAAGCAATCTACGAGCGCAGCCCGCATGTCTGCGGTGGGCGAACCCGTCACACGATCCGTGCCTTGATGCTTTTTTATCCATGCTTTATAGATCTCACGCGAGCGAGTGTCGTTATTGCTACCGTTGAACAGAACCACTTTTCCTTTATGCGGGGAGTCTTCCAGAATTTGCAGAAGATACTGCTGTGTGCGCGTGGACTCAGTAAAGATGATGGCCTTTTGTGGTGCTCCAAACTCTTGAGCTTTAGCGAAGCCACTGCGAAGCGCGGCCATCAGTGCCTCTCCCTTCGAGTTCTTCACGATGGAATCGGCCAGTGCTTTGAATTCGATCAATGCTTGGCGTTCCTCCTCAAGTTCTGACAACTGTTCCGCTGTCAGAGGCTCTTTCTCTTTTTTGACTTCATCCTCTTCCGTCCATTCCTCTTCAATTTCGTCAATCGTTTCAAAATCTGGAGAAACCTCCTCTGGCTTCAGTGTCAGAGTTGCCTGTTCTTGAGCCACGGTTTCTAAGCGGGCCGAAAGCGCACCAAGCGTTCCTGAAATCGCGTATGTGGACGAAGCCAGCAACTTCCGCAAAATGAGCGTCATCAGCTTGCGCTGACTCGATGGCAATGCATAGAGATTGCCTCGTTGAAGGTATTCGGAAACCAGATCGTAGAGCTTCTGCTCTTCCGGTGTCGGCACGAACTCTTGTGTGATTGGAATTCTGTTGGTGTAGCGAATGTATTCAAGAACCTGTCGGCGCAATGTGCGCTGGCACACGGTTTTCAACCGCTCCCGAAGCGCTTGATAATCTTCATCATTGCGGATCGTGCAGAACTGTGATTTGAAGCTCTTGAGATCGCCAAACACCATCTCATCAACAATGCTCACCAGTCCGTAAAGCTCCTGAAGGGTGTTTTGCAGCGGCGTAGCCGTCAGCAAAACCTTTGGCGCGTGCGAAATGGCGTTCTTGATCGCATTCGCGATGCGGTTCTGCGGTTTGTAAACATTCCGCAAGCGGTGTGCCTCATCCACAATCACCAAATCCCACGGAACAAGCTTCACATACACATCCTTTGAACGCACAAAATGATACGAGCAGATGACGATGTCGTGTTGATTGAAAGGATTCAGATTGCCGCTCTTGATGCAAGCATTGAACGACTTCGCTTCGAGAATCACTGATGGCAGGAAGAACTTGTCCGCGAGTTCCTGACTCCACTGCTTGCGCAAGTTCGCCGGAACGATGATGAGCAGCTTACGCCTCTGCTCAGCCCACTTTTGTGAAAGCAGAATCCCCGCTTCAATAGTTTTACCAAGGCCGACTTCATCGGCCAGCAAAGCTCCTTTTGAAAGAGGCGACCGGAAAGCAAAGAGAGCTGCGTCAATCTGATGCGGGTTGAGATCAACCTGTGCATCCGCAAGGGACGCCGCCAGCTTCGCCACACTGTCTGATGGACAACGCCTTGTCAGTTCGTGGGCGAAGTATTTCGCGTGGTATGCTGATGTCATACCAGGCCCTCCTCATAGCGTTCTGCGAGGCGGTAGCTTCGCGCTTTCTTGGACGGATTCTCGACCACGAGAAAACCTTCCTCAATCCATTTGGCGCACAAGTCGCGCCCCTGTCTTGGCGCGATGCCAAGATAATCTGCCAGCTCCCCAGCAGTCACAACCTTGCTCTGAACGAAGAGACCAAGTGCTTGTCTTTGAAGCGGACGGAGTTCGCGCATGAGCGCTCCCTTGTCCCCATGAAAATCGCCGCCGACCGTCTCAGCACGAGCACGAACATTCGAGAACGCATCTGCCATGCCCTCGCAGAAATATTGCACAAAGCCGCTCACATCTGCTTCGGCTCTGCCCATGTGGTAGTTGTGACTCGGCCCAACTGAAAGCGCGTCATAATAGCCGCGCAGGTTGCGAGCGTAGTATTCTTCGAGCGAGTAGATGCCTTTCAGACCATAGCCGCAGCGATGCAGAATCATCGTCGCCAGCAGTCGCGAAGTTCTGCCGTTGCCGTCGTAGTAGGGATGAACCGTTGCAAACTGGTAGTGTGCGAGCGCTGCAATCACCGGCACCGGCAGCCGCTTCTCATCTATTTCATCGTTGATCCATGAGATGAGTTCCTGCATCAGCGCAGGCACTTCCTTGGCTTCCGGCGGCATGTAAACTATGCTTCCGTCGCCACTGGTGCGAATCACATTCTGACCGTCCCTATAGGGTGTCGGCTTCGCCTTGCCATCGAATGCCAGTCCATGCAGCAATTGAATGTCTTCCTCTTTCAGATGCCGCTTCAGCGTCGCAATCGCTTCCGCCTTCTCCACCGCCATGTAGTAGTTGCGAACCTCTTTTTCGTCCCGTTCACGACCAGGGAAGCCGCCCTGACCGGCAATGACCTTCTCTACCTCCGGCAGCGTCAGCCGATTTCCCTCAATTTGCGTGGAATAGTGCGTGGAAAGCAGCCTCGCCGACTCTCTGAGCGACGCAATGAGCTGCGGGCTGATCGGCAACCTGTCCACTGCGGCCCGTGACGCCTCAATCGCCATCAATGACTTGGCGGTCTCAGGGGTGATGCTGTAGTGTGGTTTGAATGCCATCGAAACTCCGTAAGGCATCCTAAAGACCCGTGATGAAGATGTCAACATCCCGTCGTTAAAGCGTCATTAAATCGTTTTTAATCACCGGGTTCACTGAATTACAGGGGTTCCCGCTCCTCTTGGTTTACAGGCCGCGCTTCACGGCGCGGCTTTCTCTGCGTCTGAGCCATCGCCGAGCGCTGGCATCGAAAGCCCACTGATCTCTTGCAGGTTACGCCCTGCAATTCCTTGCAAGTCGCCATACATGCCAGCGGTTGACTCAATGACGCCGCGAATTTGCGCCTCGCGCTTCGCCCACAATCGCATCGTGTTTTTGCGCTCCTTCTCCAGATCCTCGTGCATGTCAGAGAATTTCTCAACTATTGCTTCAACGCGATGCTTGAAGCGCGGACCAGTCAGATATTGATACACCAATTCCATTTTGGTTTGTTGCCCTTCACCAGCCTGACGCGCCATCGTCAGCTCGACAAGTGATTGCCTGATCGCAATTGCCAGAGGCATTGCGCATCGTGGTTCAGCAACCCACACGCCATCAATCAGGTCGAATGACTGCACCCCTTTGGGCAGTGCTTCTGAAACCAAAAGCGCCGCTTCTGCTTTTGCAGTTCGTTGATCGTCACGAAGTTTTGCGAGCCAGCCATCGCTCCAATTTTTTGTTCGCTTCGACTCCCACAAAATCGCGCCGCATGACTGGCCGAGAGGTCCAACCACTCGTTGAAGCACATCGCCGCCCTCTTTGCCCTTTGCCACCGGCTCAATTGAATCCAGTGGGAATTTAGCGCGAAGCAGTCCTTCAAGTTCGAGTTCAAAGACCTCGCCTTGAAGTTGCTGGGAGCCTTGTTCAGCCTTGCGTAGTGCGTCCTGCAATTTCCCCTGCAAATCGGAGATAGTTTTTTCCTTTTCGGCGATCTTCAGCCGTGATTGTTCATCAGCCTCTTTTTGCGCAACCTCCCGAATTTTGCTGCGCTCTTCGTCAATCGCTCTCTGTTTCTCAATCTCAAACTGCTCTTTTTCGTCTTGGAGCTGTTGACGCTCCTTCCGAAGTTCCATCTCGTTTTTCTGCGCTTCAGCCAATTTGGTATTACGATCCTTGAGCAGTTCTTCAGCTTCCGATTTCTCCTGCTGCATCCTGGAGAATTCATCTGAGACGGCTTCTTTGGCCTTCTTGGCTTCGCTTTCCGCGATAGCAGTTCTTTCCAATTTCACCTTTGCAGCAACCGCGTCGTCTATCGAGTCTCTCTCTTTGCGAAGCTTTTCTTCCTTCTCTTTTACCTCACGGTCTTTCGCCGTGATTTTAAGTTCGTATTCCCTACGCACAGATTCAACCATCGGTGCCGCAAGCGACTCCGTGAGCTTGATTTCCGTTTTGCAGTTTGGGCAAGTGATTGTCGGTTCCGTCATTGTGTTCTCCTGTTTGATTCCACTTTTACAAAGAATTGTTTCTCCAGTCTAGCGCCCTCAAGCCATGCCGCAGGCCGCGTGAATTTCGTCTGCTCACCACGCGTCACGGCGCGGCTTTATTTTTGCTGGCTGAACGCCAGTCCCAAGGCGCAACAGGCGACGCATCTTTCCACAAACCAAGATGCGCTTCGCGTGCCTTGGCTTCTGCCTCTCCAAGTTCTGCGTCTTTGCTGTATTTCTTGTAGTGCCAGGCGAAGCCCCGTTTTACCTGAGCAAGGTTGACCAATGTTTCGCCAACGAAGACATGACCGAGTGTCCTTCGATATTTGTCTTTCCCCGCGACTTCCAGCCTCACCAGATTTCCGAATACCATATCCGAGAGAGACTGTTTCGAGGCGTTCCCGAACGCTTGTTTGAGTTCCGGTGCGTCGATTCCTTCGAGTCTCACCTTCACTTGTTCCTTTTCAGCAGTCAGCAGGGTGATCGTATCGCCGTCATGAACCCCGACCACTTTCCCTGTGATTTCTTGCGCTTGTCCGAAAACCGTCATCAGCGCCAGCATGACCAGCACTGTCAGGAATTTTTTCGTCAGTTTGTCCGCTCTCACCATCTCTGATTTCTTCAGTATCACATTCTAAGGGAAATGTCTTTCCCTTCGCTTCTACTTCGTGCGGCGCTACCCATTCATGCGGGGACACCCCGCAACGCCCCGTCGCTCCGCACCGGCATTCAAGCCGTCCGGTGTCTGACTTGCCACCGTCTCACTTGTTCGGGTTCACTGGTCGGCATCGCTTCGTGATTCTGCGCTGCTCCTTGTTTTGACCACACCGCAGGGGATGGCTCGGGTTTTTGGCGGAAACCGTCTGACCGTCAACCCCCGGCCCGCTCCATTCGCTATCGCTCCCGTGTTGGGGGCATGACCGCCAGCCTAATAGTTCCCGCCTTTGCACCGTCGCCCCCGCAGTGGGGTGTAAACACAAAACAGGAGCAATATTATGTCGCAGAAAACACTCACGAAAGAAGACCTCAGCCAGTTCACCGGCACCGAACAATGGTATCGCCACGGCCTCGCACGAAACGTGCTCTACACCGACGGCGCCAAACACGTTGCTGAAAGCGGCGGAGCCTATTGGCTCCTTGATGAAATCGCTTTCGCTCAATCCATCCGCCAAGTTGCCGCTGAAGGCTTCCAAGTCTGGAAGCTGAAAGTCTCTCCTGACCACAAGGCCACGCTTGCCTGTGAAGACGGCAATTCAAAGATCGTCTTCACCAAGGAAATCGAGTTCACCGATTTCCCACTCGTCGAAATTGCCTTCTACTTCACAGACAAGGTGCTGATGCTGCCCAGCGAATACTAGCAGGGCAGCATTCCCGCCCAAGGCAGCTTGGGCGGGTTTTCTCTGCTAATTTCTGATTCTCTAAGTTCAGATTCATCCGTGGGGAAAAGCCTTTCCCTCGCGCCTACGATGTGGGGCGCTACACATTCCAACGGGAGGTGTCCCGTAACGCCCTCAAATACGCTCCGCACTGAGCCACCCACGAGCAATCCCGCCATCCGTCGGCTCGGTCGGGACAAGCCCTCCACTCACCGCCAAACGGCCAGCTTGACCCAAACTGCACTCTTGGACCAAGCTCCTGCCTTCTCCAATTCACCTGCTTCGATACTCCCGACTTGCTATTTTCGATTCGGCGGTTTAGTCACTCACACATAATGTTTTCCCGCTCATCAAAACGCACCGTCGCCGCGCTCGCCCTTTTGGCGATGCTGGTGGTGCAGTTGTCGGGGGGCATCTACCACTACTACTGCGATTGCACGGGCAAGGCGGTCGTGACGCTTGACGAGCATTGCCATGGCGAGCAAGGGGTGTTGGGGCCGATTGATCATGCGCCTGTCGGACACCAGCATCATGACGATGACCACGACGATGTACCTGCGGACACTTCCGGCAGCCATCATCACCATGAGCTGGTGCAGACGCCGACGGATACAGTGCCGCCAGATGTGGTGATGGCTCCTGCGGTCAGTCTTACGGCGGTTCTTTGGATTGAAATCTTTGAGACGACCTTGGCTTCCACGATGGAGCCGTGCTTGGTCATTCAGCCGCCGCCGGATGATGGCGGCCCGCCGCCAATGCCTCTGCTAGTGGTGCGTTCGGTGGTCTTTTTGATTTGAGGGGACTTGGCTGACGGGAATTCCTGTCCAGCCGTTGCGTGATGTTCTGCGGGCCTTCGCGCCTGGAACACACGCCTGTCACTGCGGCGGCAGTTATCCGCCGAATCCATGCACGCTCATCGTGTCCGGATCATCCCTGCGCTCATGCACCCACCCTCTTTCACCATGCACACTCGTGTCTTTTCATTGCTTCTGCTTCTCGCATCCCATGCCCATGCTGCCAGCCCTGGCGGTTCCTTATCACTGTCAGACGCGCTCGCGCTGTCTCTCCGGCAAAACCCCGAACTCAAATCCTATGACTGGGACATCCGCGCCGCTGAGGCACGCACACTTCAGGCCGGACTGAAACCCAACCCCGTCATCAATTACAGCGCCCAAAACCTGCCCGGCAGCGGCCCCTACCGTGGCGGCGACATCATGGAAAACACGCTGGAGCTGGGCCAGCTCGTGGAGCTGGGCGGCAAACGTCAGGCGCGTGTCAATGAAGCCGCGGCAGGCCGCAGCGTGGCGGAGTGGGCGTATCAAGTGCGCCGTGTCGAAGTGCTGAAAAACACCACGCAGGCTTTCGTGGCAGTGCTCGCGGCCCAACGCCAAGTGCAACTGGCCGAGGAAACCGCCGCTCTCTCGGAGAAGGTCACGCCGATGACGCAGAAGCGTGTGGAGGCAGGCAAGGCCAACGCTGTCGAGGTCATGCGCAGCAAGGTGGCCGTGGCATCGGCGAAGATCGAGATGGAGCAGGCGAAGCGCACGCTTGCCACGGCCCGAATCAATCTTGCCGTTCAATGGGGAGCGCAGACAGCGAACTTTGATTCCGTGAAGGGCGACTTGGAAGGCATCAAGGCCGTGCCGAAGTTCTCCACGCTCGTGCAGCGCATCCAGAGCAATCCCGAGATCGCCCGATGGTCGGCTGAGCGCGACAGACGTTACGCGGCACTGGCAAAGCAGAGGTCGCTGGCAAAGCCGGACATCACCGTCTCCGCCGGTCCGCGCATGTTGGGCAAGGGGGACGACATCTCCTTCGTCGTCGGCTTCTCCATCCCGCTGCCGTTCAAGAACAAAAACCAAGGCGGTATCGCCGAAGCGGAGGCGGAAATCGCCAAAACCGACAGCGAACGCAAGACCTCCGAGATGAATGTGTATGCGCAGCTCAGCGCCGCTTATCAGGTGCTCCTCCGCGCCACGACGGAAGTGGAGCTGCTAAACAAAGACGTGCTGCCGGGTGCGAAGGAGGCCGAGGAAGCCGTCATGCAGGGCTATGAGGCCGGGCGCTTCACCCAGCTCGAAATCCTCGATGCCCGCCGCACGCTCATTCAAGCGCGCAACCAGCATCTCCGCGCCCTCACGGACTACCACCAGGCCCAAGCAGAGATCGCCGCGCTCACCGCCGCGCCCATCTCATTGCAGCGCTCCAATGCAGCCAAGTAACACCCCTTTCAAACCCACCCATTCATGAACTACAAAGCTATTCTCAATGCGGCCCTCGTCGCGCTGCTCCTCATCGGCGGCGCGTATGCGGCCAAACGCATCCTCGGCATCGAACTCAGCGGTTCCAAAGCCGAAGGCGGACACGGCGCAGAAGCCGCCGCTGACGATCCCAGCAAGCGACGCGGCCCGCACGGTGGCCGCTACTTCGGCGAGCCTGACTTCGAGTGCGAAGTGCAGATTTACGAACCCGAAGGCGTCACACCAGAGTTCCACGTCTATTTCTACAAGAACGGCCAGCCGTATCAGCCCGACGACGTAAAGATCGTCGCCAAGCTGGAGCGCATCAACCGCACCGACACCATCACGTTCAAGAAAGAGGCCGACTACTACATCGGCATGCCCGTGGTCGAGGAGCCGCATTCCTTCCACGCTTTCGTGAACGTGCAGCACGGCGGCAAAAGCTACGAGTGGAAGTTCGACTCCATCGAAGGCCGCGCCGAGATGCCGGATGAAATCCTCGCCCGTGCCGGTGTTGAAATGGTGAAGGCAGGCCCGGCCAAGATTCGCCAGCGACTCAGCCTGCGAGGACGTGTGCAGCTCAATGAGCAGACACGCACCAGCATCATCCCGCGCTTCGAGGGCATCGTGAAAGCGGTGAACAAAAACCTGGGCGACGTTGTGAGCAAAGGCGATGTCCTCGCCACCGTGGAGAGCAACGACAGCCTCCAGACCTACGAGGTCAAAGCCGAGATCGCAGGCACCGTGATCGAGAAAAACGTGAAGATTGGCGAGTTCGCCGACAATCAGCGCACCCTGTTTGTCATCGCCGATCTCAGCACGGTCTGGATCGACTTCATCGTGCATCGCAAAGACTTTCCCCTGCTCAAAGCCGGGCAGGCTGTGACCATTCATGCCGATGAAGGCATCGAAAGCGTCGAGGCCACGCTCAGCTATCTCTCGCCTTTCAGCGCGGAGGGATCGCAGACCATGATGGCCCGCGCCGTGGTGCCGAATGCCAAGGGCGAGCTGCGTCCCGGCCTGTTCGTCACTGGTGATGTCGTCTATGAGGAGGCGGACGTGCCCGTGGCCGTGAAGGCCAGCGCCTTGCAGAACTTCCGCGACTGGGATGTCGTCTTTGTCCGCGTCGGCACTTTGTTTGAGGCCATGCCTTTCGAGATTGGTCGCCGCGATGCGGAGTGGATCGAAGTCAAATCAGGCATCCCCGCAGGCATCTCCTATGCCGCCGAGAACAGCTTCATCATCAAAGCCGACGTGATGAAATCCGGCGCCACCCACGACCATTGATCCTTGCCCGCCATGATTGATTCCATCATCCAGTTTTCCATCAAGCAGCGCTGGGTCATCCTGCTGCTCGTGCTCGGCACCGCCATCCTCGGTGCCTACAACTACACCCGGCTGCCCATTGATGCCGTGCCGGACATCACCAATGTCCAGGTGCAGATCAATACCGAAGCACCCGGCTACTCGCCGCTCGAAGTCGAGCAGCGCGTCACCTTCGCCGTCGAGAATGCCATGGGCGGCCTGCCGCATCTCGACTACACGCGCTCCGTCTCGCGCTACGGCCTCTCACAAGTCACCGTCGTCTTCAAAGACGGCACCGACATCTACTTCGGACGCCAGCTCATCGCCGAGCGTTTGCAGGAAGTGAAAAGCAAACTGCCGCCCGGCTTGGAGCCGAGCATGGGGCCGATTGCCACCGGCCTGGGTGAAATCTTCATGTTCACCGTCACCGCCGAACCATCAGCGCGAAACGAGGAAGGCAAAGCCTTCACACCCACCGACCTGCGCACCATCCAGGACTGGATCATCAAGCCGCAGTTGCGCAACATCCCCGGCGTCATCGAGGTGAACACCATCGGTGGTTACGAGAAGCAGTTCCACGTCACGCCTGATCCGAACAAGCTCGTCACCTTTGATGTGACGCTGCGCCAGCTCATGGAGGCGCTCGACCTGAACAACGCCAACGTCGGTGCGGGCTACATTGAGAAGAATGGCGAGCAGTTGCTCATCCGCGCTCCTGGTCAGGCCGAGGGCATCGAAGACCTGCTCAACATCATCGTCGCGCATCGCGATGGCACGCCCATCCTCGTCAAAGACGTGGCCGAGGTCGTGCATGGCCGCGAACTCCGCACCGGCGCGGCCACCGTGAACGGTGAGGAAGTCGTGCTCGCCACCGTCTTCATGCTCGTCGGTGAAAACAGCCGCACCGTCTCCAGCCGCATCGCTGCGAAGCTAGTAGAAGTGAACCGCTCATTGCCGGAAGGCGTGAAGGCCAACGCCGTCTATGACCGCACCACGCTCGTGGACTCCACCATCGAGACCGTGAAGAAGAACCTCTTTGAAGGAGCCACGCTCGTCATCGTCATCCTGTTCCTGCTGCTCGGGAACTTCCGCGCCGCACTGCTCACCGCCTGCGTCATCCCGCTTTCGATGCTGCTCACCATCACCGGCATGGTCGGTGCGAAAATCAGCGGCAACTTGATGAGCCTCGGTGCGCTCGACTTCGGCATCATCGTCGATGGCGCGGTCATCATCGTGGAAAACTGCATCCGCCGTCTCGCCGAGGAGCAGCATCGTCATGGGCGACTTCTCACCAAAGCCGAGCGCTTCGAGATTGTCTTCTCTGCCACCCGCGAAGTGCGAAAGGCCAGCATCTTCGGCGAACTCATCATCATGGTCGTCTATCTGCCCATCCTCACGCTCACCGGCATTGAGGGGAAGATGTTCTTCCCCATGGCCTTCACCGTGCTCGCCGCGCTGGGCGCTGCCATGATCTTGTCCGTCACCTTTGTGCCTGCCGCCGTCGCCATCTTCCTCGGTGGTCGCATCAGCGAAAAAGAAAACATCCTCATCCGCACCGCCAAGGCTGTGTATGAACCCATGCTGCGTGCCGCCATCGCCGCTCGCGGTGCCGTGGCTGCTGCTGCCGTCATCCTCGTGATGCTCTGCCTGCTGCTCGCCTCCCGCATGGGCAGCGAGTTCATCCCACGGCTCGATGAAGGCGACTTCGCCCTCCATGCCCTGCGCATCCCCGGCACCAGCCTCACGCAGGCCGTGGAGATGCAGCGCACGCTCGAAGCCAAGCTCGGGCAGATCCCAGAAGTGAAGGAAATCTTCACCAAGCTCGGCACCGCCGAGATCGCCACCGACCCCATGCCGCCCAGCGTCGCGGATTGCTTCATCATGATCAAACCGCGCAAAGACTGGCCCAACCCCGATATGCCGAAAGCAGAACTGGCGGAGAAAGTCATGGCCGCTGCCAAGTCGGTGCCGGGCAACAACTATGAGCTGCTCCAGCCCATCGAAATGCGCTTCAACGAACTCATCGCTGGTGTCCGCAGTGACGTGGCCGTGAAGGTCTTTGGCGACAAGATGGAAGTCATGGAGGAGACCGCTGGGCAGATCGAAGACGTGCTCAAGCAAGTGCCCGGCGCTGTCGATGTGAAACTGGAACAGACCACCGGCCTGCCCGTGCTCACCATCGCCATCGACCGCCCCATGATCGCCCGCTATGGCCTGAACATCGCCGACGTGCAGGAGGTCATCGAAATCGCCATCGGCGGCAAAGAAGCCGGACAAATCTTCGAGGGCGACCGCCGCTTCGCCATCCTCGTGCGTTTGCCGGAAAAACTCCGCACCGACCTCGAAGCGCTCAAACGCCTGCCCATCCCGCTGCCGCAAAGAGCCGTCAATCTGACTCGCATCGCCTACCAGCCAAAGAGCAGCGTCGCCACCGCCGACACTATCCCGCTCGGCGAGTTGGCCGAGTTCACCCTCGCGCCTGGCCCGAACCAAATCAGCCGCGAGAACGCCAAACGCCGCGTCGTCGTCACCGCCAACGTGCGCGGTCGCGACATCGCCAGCTTTGTCGGTGAAGCACAAAAGCGCATCGCCGAAGAAGTCACCGTGCAACCCGGCTACTGGATCAGTTGGGGCGGACAATTTGAAAACCTCATCTCCGCCAGCCAGCGCCTCAAAATCGTCGTTCCCGTCGCCCTGCTGCTCATCCTCATCCTCTTGTTCAGCGCCTTCGGTTCCGTCAAAGACGCCCTGCTCATCTTCACCGGCGTGCCCATGGCCCTCACCGGCGGCATCATCGCGCTGTGGTTGCGAGACATCCCACTGTCTATCTCCGCCGCCGTCGGCTTCATCGCTTTGTCAGGTGTCGCCGTGCTCAACGGCGTCGTCATGATCAGCTTCATCCGCAAGCTCATCGAAGACGGCATGGGCATTGATGCCGCCATCCTCAGCGGCTCGCTCACCCGCCTGCGCCCCGTGCTCATGACCGCCCTCGTCGCTTCGCTCGGGTTCGTCCCCATGGCCCTCGCCACCGGCCCCGGAGCCGAAGTCCAGCGCCCCCTCGCCACCGTCGTCATCGGCGGCATCCTCAGCTCCACCCTGCTCACGCTCCTCGTGCTGCCCGCGCTGTATCGCATGTTCAACCGCGTCGTTGCCTCCAAGAAGGAGTGACAGTGTGAGGCATATTGCACTCTTAGCCGCATCTTGATAAACCCATGTTATGAACACACCCTCAACCTCCCTTTGGCGTCATCGTGCGTTCCAGCAACTATTCTGGGCGCACGCGCTCAGTCTGGTTGGCAGCGGCCTATCATCGTTGGCGCTTGGACTGCTGGCACATCAATTAGTCGGCGCATCCGCATCATCCGTGCTAGGCATCACGTTGGCGATCCGCATCATCGTCATCGTGTTCTGCTCACCCTGGGCAGGAAAGCTGGCCGATCATTTTGGCGCACGTCGCCTGATGGTGGCGTCTGACCTCATGCGGACTGCCGTTGTCATTGGCTTCTTCTTTGCCGACGCCGTCTGGCAGATCTATGCCCTAGCCGTGCTGTTGAATCTTGGCTCCGCCATCTTCACACCCATCTACCGCGCCGTCATTCCCGGCGTGGTCAGCGAGGAGCAGTATCCCCGTGCTCTCGCCATCGGTTCCATCGCTTATGACACGGCCAATATCCTCGGCCCTTCGCTGGCGGCGTTGGTCATCGCAGTAGCGGGCTTTCGCGGAAACTTCATCCTGGATGCCATCACCTTCCTCGGCAGTGCCGCGCTGCTGTTTGGCCTGCCACGGCTCGCCATCGAGACCGCCTCAGATGAAAAGAAAGCACCGACCTCCGTGCGCCACGGCCTCACCGCCATGTTTCAGCGGAAGCCTTTGCGTGAGTCCCTTTTTCTGGCCTTTCAGACCAGCATCGGCGGAGCCTTTGTCATCGTCGCCACGGTGGACTTCGTGAAGAACGACCTCAACCTCAGCGATTCCGCCTATGCCTGGGTGATGGCCTCCTTTGGCGTGGGTTCCGTCGTTGCCGCCTTGCTTTACAGCAAGCTATCCACGCCGGGACGGGATGCCTCAGTGACCGCCTGTGCCCCGGTCATGCTCGCAGCGCTGGTCGCCGTGGCGCTGCTGCCGCAATACGCCGTCCTGTTCATCGCGTGGTGGCTCATCGGCATGAGCTACAGCATTCTGGGCATCCGTGGCAGTGAGTTGCTGGCCGCAAACAGCGATGGCGCGGAGCGCTCCCACATCTACGCCGCCCACTTCGCCCTCAGCCATGCAGGCTGGGGCCTAACCTACCCTCTGGCAGGCTTCACCACCACCACCCTCGGCTTCGGCATCACGGCCTGGATTTTCGCCGCTTTGATTGCGTTGGTATCCATGCCCATGTGGCTTTCGAGCGCACGCCCTAGCGACAGCTAATGCCTGGACTCAACAACCCATCCGGCTTCACATCCACCCAACCACACCATGAAACGAAACCACCTGCTCGCCATCCTCATCACAACCGTCTTGCCCTTGCCGCTGCTGGTCGGCCAGCAGAGCGCCCACAAAGTTGAGTCCGCTCATGCCGCTCTCTATCCGCCTGCGGACATCCAATGGAAAGACGGCCCCGCCTCGCTGCCGAAGGGCGCGCAGATCGCAGTGCTCGAAGGTGATCCTGCCAAGGAGGGCATGTTCGTCATGCGCGTGCGTGTGCCGGATGGCTTTCATATTCCGGCCCACACACATCCCAAGCCCGAGCGCGTGACGGTGATCTCCGGCACCTTCAAGCTCGCGATGGGCGACCACCTCACGCAAGCCGCCGCCACTCCACTGCCCGCAGGCACCTACGGCGTCTGGCCACCGGGGATGGTGCATGCCGTGTGGACAGAGGGGGAAACGATCGTGCAGTTTCACGGCATGGGTCCTTGGGTCATCAATTATGTGAACCCTGCCGACGACCCCAGGAACGTCAAGAAGCCTCAGTAACGGCATCCTCGGCACCACCACCCCTCCACGTCCATGACCGACATCACTCAAATCATCCAAAGTGGCAGCGCCCATGCGTGGCTCTACATCCCCGTCGCCATCCTGCTCGGTGCTCTCCATGGGCTGGAGCCGGGGCATTCCAAAACGATGATGGCCGCCTTCATCATCGCCATTCGCGGCACCGTCTGGCAGGCGGTGCTGCTGGGCCTCTCCGCCGCCATTTCACACTCGTTGCTTATCTGGGTGCTGGCGGCACTCGCCCTGCATTACGGCGGCCAATGGAATGCTGAGCACACGGAGCCGTATTTCCATCTCGCCTCCGCCGCGATGATCTTCGCACTCGCCGTATGGATGTATCTCCGCACCCGGCGCGAAGTCGCCGAAGCCCACGCGTATGATCACCGCGATGGTCACGACCACTCGCATGAGCATGGGCATGACACGCCACCGGCCAAAACGGATGAAACCGATCAATGGCAGGCTCATTCGCACTCCCACGACACCTCCACCGCAGCCCCACGCCTGCTTGTGGGAGAAACGATGACCCAGAGCGGCCTCATCCTGCCCGCTGGCATGGCCGCACCGACGGCGGCTTCGTCTCGCAGCACCAAGCAAGGTGCGCACGGCGGCATGTTGCTCGACACCGGACACGGCTGGCTGGAGGTCTGCATCTTTGAAACCGGCGTGCCGCCAAGGTTCCGCATCTATCCCTGCAAAGCCTCCGGTGAGGCCGTGCCGCTGCCCAGAGGCACGCAGCTCGGCATCGAAACCGCCCGCCTCGATGGCCGCACCCAGAAGTTCGCCTTTGAAGCCAAAGACACCTTCTGGGAAGCCACCAGCGAGCTGCCAGAGCCGCATGAGTTTCTTGCCGTGATCAGTCTCGGCCACAGCGACCATGCGCACACCTACCGCCTGCGCTTCACCGAAGAGCATCACGGCCACAGCCACGCCCCCGTCGCTGTCGAAGAACCCGAAGACGACGGCGTGGAATACCAAGACGCCCACGAACGCGCTCACGCGCAGGACATCGCCAAGCGCTTCGCCAACCGCACTGTTACCACGCCTCAGATCGTGTTGTTTGGCATCACTGGCGGCCTCATGCCCTGTCCTGCTGCTTTCACGATCCTGGTCGTGTGTTTGCAGATCAAGAAAGTCGTCCTCGGCTTTGCCCTCGTCGCCGCCTTCAGCTTCGGCCTTGCCTTGACCATGGTCATCGTCGGAGCCGTCGCCGCATGGAGCGTCAACCACGCCGAGAAGCGCTTCAGCGGCTTCGGCGACTGGATGCGCCGTGCGCCCTACATCTCCTGTGCGCTGCTCGTGCTCCTCGCCGCCTTCATGGCATGGCAAGGCTGGCAGGGGCTACATGGGCACGTCGGCCATGCTCATTGAGAAGCCTGGGGGGGCCTCCGCCGCCTTCGCCCTCCTGCGGATCACCTTTCATGTCCCGGCTCGGTTCCGTCCGCTTTCTGAACACTGAGCAGGGAGGCGCGATGCGCCAGACGACAGGTTCAAAGTGAAGGATGGTTTGCATCCTCGCATGGAAGCTACACACGGCGGTAAAAGTTTTGCGACAAGCCAGTCCATCAGGTTCCTGTCCCCGTTCTTGTGGGCGGTTCTTCATGGTCTCCTTGGGGTTTCTCACTTGGAATTTTGGAAACGTAGCAGCCGCGCAGGGCAGTCAATACCCGGCCCGCTCCATTCGCTGGCGCTCCCGTGTTGGGCATGACAACGCACTGCTTCACCGGCTGCTCACCACGCTCCCAATCCCTTCGGGGAGAAACCACTAAACAAGGAGAACCTATGAATAACAAACCAGCCCACGAAATCAGAAACGGCGGAGTCAAAGTCACCATCTGGCTAAACGAAGACCAGGGCAAAACCCGCTACAGCGCCACCGTGTCCCGCAGCTACAAAGCTGGCGAGGAATGGAAGCAAACCACCAGCTTCCACAAATCCCACCTGTCGAAGCTGAACGCTGCGCTTGCTCAAGCCGAGCAGTGGATCGCGGAACGCGAACCTGCTGCTGCCGAAGCACAAGCAGCTTAAACCTCGATGCCGCGCCTTCGGGCGCGGCATTCTGTTTTCACATCCAACGCTCAAAGGAGAACGATCATGACTTTCATTCAACTCGACTACGACACTTGGTTTGAACAGTTCAAACCCATCACCAAACCTGGAACCGACCACATCGCCTTCGATACCCACGACGACATTGATTTCCTGCGCACACAACCCAACTCGAAAATCTGGACTCTCATCGACTGCCCCGGCTACAACACGGCGGTCATCGTCAATGGCTACTGGCGTATCAACCGTTTGGAATACTACGTTACCGAGATGGCGCATGACGAAGCTGATGAATACAACATCGAATGAGGTGTGGGGAAAAGCTTTTCCCTCGCCGCTACTGCGTGGGCGGCTACCCATTCCAACGGGAAGTGTCCCGTAACGCCCTCGCCTGCTGCGTGACGCCGTTCGATCCGCCTTCAGCAAGCCTTGAAGAGTCAAGGCGCGGCGTTTCAAACCACGTCACTGCCTGCCACATGTCGCACACCGAAGCAGCCGGACGCTTCGCTTCTGCCTGACCCTCCGCTTCGCTACCGGCTGCTTCCGTGCCAGTCAAACCCGCCACGAGCAATCCCGCCTTCATCATCATGGTCGGGGCAAGCCCTCCACTTCCCGCCATTCGTGGGCTTGCCCCTCGCCAACCTCTTGGACCAAGCCTCCGCCATTGAGGACGGCGACTCCTGCCACGCTGACTAAAGAGCACGAAATGAAATTGGAAGCTCAAAAACTCAACATTAGCCGCGCTGTAACTTGGCTCACGACCGCCATGTGGACATTCCCATTAAACCCAGGACAGCCCTTGGTGCGTCGCACCAAGAGAATTTATTTGCGCGGCATATATTGATCATGCTTGGGGAGAATCGCATCCATAAGGTCCCAGCGCTGAGCATCGCGAACGAAAATGTCCATGCTGGGCTTAAACAACCCCGGATCATCCAGGCTCCCGGCCATGATTCCGACAAGATTGCGAATCAAATCTTCTCCCACAGTCAAGCGTGACCCGCAATTCGCGCAGAAGCCGCGCAGATTTGGTTTGCCGCTGATCCTTGTCGTGGCGAAGCGCTTCATTTCTCCGCGGGTGACCCGGAAAGAACTGAGCGGGACAGATAGTACTGGCGCATACGGACCACCGCTGACCCGTTGGCAGTCCAGGCAATGACACTTGACCATTACCAGTGGGAGTGAATTGCATTCATAGCGGACTTCACCGCAAACGCAGCCACCGTTGAACGGAAGCTCAATATCGGCGGAACTATGACTGCTTTCTGTCACGCTCATACTATTTGCCGCCCCTTCCGTTATCTCGTCGGCATTCCACAACGACATCAATCAGTCTTTCAAGAGCAGTTGTGGGCGTTGCGCCCTTCCGAATTATAAATGAGGTTTCAATAGCACTGATGCGGCTTGGCAATGCGTGCATTCTCACTTCTCCGCGCTGCGCGCATCGTTCGACAACAGATCTTGGCAGCATGGTGATCCCCAATCCTGCGCTCACGCAACCGACAATTCCATCAAATGTCCCGAACTCCATCTCTTCAAGCTGGTCGAATCCTTCAGCGGATAGATAGTGAGTGAGCCTCTGTCGGTAAAAGCATCCCGCGCGAAAAACCAAAACCTTAGGAACAGGCCCATTTTTCAAGAACTGTTTCACGGAGCGGTAAGCCGTTGGCGTGACCACAACCACTTCTTCAAGAAAAGCCGGGATCACCTTCAATTCTGGTCTGTCAACCAAACCCGAAACGAAAGCGCCGTCTATGCGGTAATCGAGGACTCTTTCAATCAGCTCTGAAGCCATGCCCGTCTCAATCGCGATGTCCACTTTGCTGAACTTCGCGGCATAGGCCTTTAACAGTCCAGGAAGACGGGCAGCAGCAGTGCTCTGTACGGACCCAATCCGCAACCCGCCTTGAGGATCACTGTCCTTCCCAGCAATGCTTTCCCTGGCCTTCTGTAGGAGCGCCAGAACCTGCTGAGCATAAGGGAGAAACTCCTCTCCTTTGGGGGTCAGTTGAATTCCCCGGTGATTTCTTCGAAAAAGCTGCGCCCCCAGTTCCTCTTCCAGAAGCTGTATGCGGGTCGTGACGTTTGACTGCACAGTAGCCAGCGAAGTCGCAGCCTTGGTGATACTGCCCAATCTCGCCGCCGTCGCAAAAATGTTTAGGTCGTGAATGTTCATGCAGCCATTACCATTTATGATACCTGGTATCGCTAATTATCATTCCCAATGATACTTGAATTCTTCCTGACCTGCAAGTATTTGGTTGCATCCGTCATCGCTGTAGGATTTTCCCTCCGATGCAGAAACGAATTGCCATCAGAAAATGCAAGCTGCCTTTTATATTGATGTCATGTCCTCGTGGTGTTTCTGGTCTGAGCCTTCTTGGGCGGAGTTGAAACAGCGCTTCCAGGGTCGCGTTGAGTTTGAGTGGAAAATAGCACTCATGGATTCAGAAGCGTTTCCAAAGACGCGCGAACAGTGCGATTGGTTCTATCGTCGAAGTGGCTTCGTGGTGCGCTCGCCCTTCATGCTGAACTCTGGCTGGCTGGAGCCCCACCGAAAAGGGGACTACCGCGCTGCGAACTGGGTGGCCGAAGCCGGGAGGGACTTTGGATTTAATGGTGATGAGCTTCGTCTATCCCTGACTTTGGCCGCTCTTCGAGATGGCCGTCGTATCGGAGATATTCATGAATCAGTGGCGGTGGCCTGCGAAAGATTTGGACTTGATGCAGAAGAACTTCTTCTTAGCGCTCAGTCCGTCGCCGTGAGGAACAGGGTCGAGATCTCGACCCGAGAATTTATTGAACATCACGTCACCCAGCGTCCCACCGTCATCCTGCGTAGCCGCATCGGGGACAAGGCGGTATTCTCCGGTTTGCATCGTGTTGAGCCTCTGGCTGCAACTATCGAAGCGATGTTGGCCGATGAAACCGCCTATGATTCACATGAAGCGCATTTTGGATGCGCGCCAGAGAGCTGACAAGACGGATCCGAACCACCGTTCCTCTCCATCTGATTTAAAGATGGCCTACATCTCTTCTTATCATTGGTAATGATGCCAGACTCTATTCTATACTGACATAATGAATGATGAGGGGACGGAATCATATAGACTCAAAGATCGAAGCGACCGGAAGAGTGCGCGGCTTCGTGATACCCGCGCCCGGCATGCGCTGAATGCGAACTGTTGTGGATTCTTTCTAGTAGTGCTCGACAGTACCGCCCTCAATGTGGCGGTAACATCAATGCAGCGTGATTTCGGAGGTGCCTTGACCAGTCTCCAGTGGGTGGTGAGCATCTATACCATGGTTTTCGCAAGCCTTATGCTGACCTGTGGGGCAATTGGTGATCGCATTGGTCCCAAGCGTCTTTATCAGATTGGCCTTATTTTCTTCACCATAACGTCTCTTCTTTGTGCTCTAGCCACCGGACCTGCGTTCCTGATCGCTGCGCGATTCCTGCAAGGGATTGGTGCAGCCATCATGCTTCCTTCGTCTCTTTCCCTGATAAGCCACGCTTACCCAAATGCTGGCGACCGGGCAAAGGCAATTGCTCACTGGGCAAGCGTTGTTAGCCTTGCATTTGCGGTCGGTCCCGTGTTGGGAGGGGTGCTGACTAGCTACTTTGGTTGGCGCAGCATCTTCTTGATTAACATCCCGGTGGGAGTTCTGGCTCTGTGCATGGTCCGCAAACTGGTAAGCGAAGCGAGTTCGAGGAGGCCGCAAGCACTGAACGTCGCAGGACAAGTTCTGGTGTCCGCGTCACTCTTCTGCCTGACCTATGCGTTGATCGAAGCAGGCGGCGATGGTTGGACATCACCTCACATCCTCACTGCCTTTGGAGCATGGCTTGTTTTGACAGTGGCCATCATTTTCCTGGAGAAGAACGATTCATTGCGCGTTTTTCCGTCATTCCTTATCGCTAAGCCGTCCTTTTCGACTTGTGTGGTCGCTGGACTCGTCCTGAACTTTGGAATCTACGGAATCTTGTTCGTCGAAGCGCTTTATTTGCAGGACATTCTTCATCTAAACGCGCTCTTGGCTGGTGCAACAATGCTTCCGCTTACCCTTTTGCCAACTATCACAACGCGGTTGATCGTGGGATACAGTGAGGCACGCTATTTGAAAGGAAGAATTATCATCGGCCAAATCATTGCTGCCTGCGGTGCCGGGATGCTAATCATTTCCACTTTTGGATCCGCCTACTGGCAAATTCTGCTTGGTCTCGCTTTGCTTGGAGTATCTCTCGGTTGCATCATGCCGGCGATTACCGCTGGCATTCTCATCGACTGTCCCACGGAAAACTCAGGCCTCGCCTCTGGCATCCTGAACGCGGCACGCCAAGTCGGAGGAGCGCTTGGAGTGGCTTTGATGGGATCGCTCTTTCTAACATGGCAGACGGAGGGCTTGTTGGCGTCATTTGCCCTCGTGATGGTATCGTTCCTGGGAATGGCTGGAATTACCGCAAGAAAAGCAGATTGGCCGGGCACCCCTCAGACAACTGGCCCAGACATAACTTGGAGTTGAGAATATTTATGTGGATTGAATCATTGCATGCTTCCAATGAAACGGAGCCGTCCCTTCCAGGCAGCTTCTATGCGGGGAAGATTTATATCTTAGGCACTGGGGCGGTTGGATTGCCGTTGGCTGCATTCTTGACCAAGGAGGGAAAAGATGTCATTGCTGTTCAAACTCGCAAAAACTCCGAAATCCACTCACCCTTGGATGTAACGGTGAGTAGCGGCACTGAGTCACCACTGGAAATTCCGGTGAAAACAACGTCCTTCTCACAGCTTACGAGCATGGACGGAATAGTCGTCGTGACCGTTAAGGCACACGCCAACAAGGACGTTGCAGCCATGCTGGTTCAAAAAGGATTTTCCGGCAATATTGTAATCTTGCAGAATGGACTTGGAGTAGAGCGGCCTTTTATTGAGGCGCAACTTAAGAACATCTACAGGTGCGTTCTCTACATGACGAGCCAGCCGACCTCGCGCACCCACCTCACGTTTCGGATGATCGCCTCTTCTCCCATTGGGGCAGTCCATGCTATGCAAGGGGACCTCCAGAACTGCGTACAGGCATTGACTTCTCCACAGTTTCAGTTCCATGGGGAAGAGCACATCCAAAAAGAGATCTGGAAAAAGGCAATTATCAATGCGGTGTTCAATTCCGTTTGTCCCCTACTTGATACCGACAACGGGATATTCATCCGTGATAGACACATGACGAGGCTCGCTGAGGAGATCGTCAGTGAATGCGTGGCTTTGGCCCAGCGCAAAGACGTGGATCTTTCGGATCATGAAGTGATGCAGCAACTGATGCGGATCAGCAGAGGCTCTGATGGAGTGCTAATCTCAACGTTGCAGGACATCAGGAAAGGCCGCAAAACTGAGATTGAGTTCTTGAACCTAGAGCTGGCACGAATTGCGGCTGCAACGCATCCACCGACCAGTCTTTTGAGAACCGAACTCTTGGGTCGGATGATTTTGGCGAGATCAAGGAGCGCAACACCGGAGCTCTTCCATGATTGTCACCAGTTCCCCAATTATCCCGACGCTGATCTACGCCAGCGCCAAATTCCAAAAACAACTCCCTATCAGAAAGGAAACGACCGCAATGAACCTCCCCCTCTATTGGATTGATGCCTTCACTTCCCGACTCTTCTCTGGCAACCCCGCTGCAGTGGTCCCGCTCGATAGCTGGCCTGAAGATTCACTCATGCAGAATATTTCGTTTGAGAACGGCCTGGCCGAGACCGCCTTCTTCGTGCCCGTCTCCCCTGGGCGCTATCACATCCGCTGGTTCACGCCCAGCGCCGAAGTAGACCTGTGTGGTCACGCAACTGTCGCGGCCGCCTTCACTCTTTTCACCCAGTTGGGAGTCACTGAAACGTGCCTCACCTTCGATTCCCGCTCGGGACCTCTGCACACCACCCGTCTGCCCGACGCAAAGATCGAACTCGACTTCCCTTCGCGTCCCGCCCGGCCAGTCGCGCCTCCCGCTGCCCTGCTTACAGGACTCGGTGCCACACCGATCTACTGCGCCCAGGCAGAGGCCAACCTCGCCGTGTTCGCCACCGCTGCCGAGGTTCGTGGCTTGCGTCCTGACTTTGCCGCCCTTTCCACCCTTGAGCAGTACGGCACCATCGTCACTGCTCCCGGCGACGACTGCGATTTTGTGTCCCGATTCTTCGCCCCGCGCATGGGTGTACCCGAGGATCCAGCGACCGGTTCCTCTCACTGTGTCCTCACCCCCTACTGGGCAGAGCGCCTCGGCAAAACCAAACTTCACGCGCGGCAAGTCTCAGCGCGCGGCGGCGAACTCTGGTGCGAGCAAGTGGGTGACCGGGTCAAAATGGCCGGCCACGCAGCACTCTACCTACGCGGCGAAATCACCGCCTAACCCAAACCTTCATTCAGTTCTTCTCGGCCATCAGAAGGGTCATCGTTCATCGACCCCTTCGTCCCGCGCGTAATTCAAAACAAGTCCCACTCCATCACCCCTCATGAGCTTCCTACGCGCTGCCGTCATTGCCGCAGTCATCTTTCTGTTGTTTCTTTCTGCTGCCTCAGCGCAGACTGAACAGCAGCGCCAGGTAATGGGCGTCCTCAAAAATGCCAGTGAGCGCCTGATGCGCGGTGACACCACAGCACTCGATGATGTGAAGGCGCTTCCGGGAGACGATTCGGTGGCCGGACTGCTGATGTTCTTCAAACAGAACTTCTACGTCTTCTCCAAAGAGACCCAGAAGAAGGCCATTGCAGCGAAAGCCGCACAATACATCACCGAATGCCCGACCGCCGCCGACTACATCAAGCGCCTCTTCAAGAAAGAGGAAGGAAGGCCCATATCGGGAATGCTCATGAACTACCGGCAGACCACGCTGGACAGCTTGACCACCGCGAACAACAAGTTCGCTGTCAACCTCCTCATCGAACTCATGAGCGAATCCAACCTGGAGGTGCCGCCCGGTGACTTCGGCGTTGCCATCGCGAAGATGGGCATCCCCTCTGCACCCTTTGCGAAGACCGAACTGAAAGCCGCCGCAACGCCGGACGGCGTCGCGAAATGGAAATCGTGGTGGAAGGAAAACAAAGACGGCTTCCCTGACAAGTGACCGTGGTTCGCCCCCGGCTTGCCACAGTTCAGATGCTAAATGCCTTTAGCTTCAGGGCTAGGATCGTCCGCCTCTTTTCGATGAACTCCAGAAAGCTGTCGAAATCATAGGACGCAAGCGTTGGGATCGCGTGCCGGTCTTTGAAGTTCGCATCCCGGCCGGCGAACCAGTCGCCGAAATCTTCCGCGCTCTTTTCAAGATTCTCCCTGTCAGTCAGAAGCTCAAGGCTGAGGATGCAGTTGAACCATTTTTGATATTCCGCGATCTTCGCGTCATCATAGCCACGCGCTTTCAGTTTGGCATTCGTGAACTCTGATTTCGGGAACACATGATCCTCATGGTAGTTTTTGTCCTTCCAGTCACGGTCAGGATACAAAAGTGCCAGGATCAGATAGCTGTATTTCGTGCTGTAGTTCGTCGCCAGCAGGTTCTCGATCTCGCTGTCAGTGAAGGATGCCTCAATGTTCAGCCGCTTGTTCATGGCTTCGTAAGGGAAGCTCTTGAAGTCAGCCTGCTCATTGATGACCTGCTGAAGATTGGTAAGTGTGGTGTCGGATGACCCGCCGAACGCATTTTTTAGCAACACCAGCGCCAGCCACTTCTGCATGATGAGCTGGTTTCTCACATCCTCTTTGTTGGAGGACGTGACGAAGTGCTTCGCCCCAAGCTTGCCGAGGTAATAAGCAATAGGAAGCAGCGCGATCTTCGACACGATGTTTTTGTCACTAAAGCCAAACCGGCTCGCAAGCTGGATCGCCTCTTCGAGGTTGTCCTTGATCTTCGGCCAGGCGTTTTCGATTTTCTCCAAATTCGTCCGGTTGAAGTTCTTAACCTTGTATTGGATAGGCAGCCCCTCGGTGAGATACAGGCAGCCTTTCAGAACAAAGTCTTTGCCGAAGGAATAGCCGTTCCCGATGGCATTGAGGTCATCGGTGAATGAATGGATCTCCTCACGCGCATTGAGGTTCGCCCACTTGGCAGTGGCGGTGGAAAGCAGGATGTCGCTATACTCCAGCTTCACGCCTCCCGTGTTCGCACGGATGAACGCTTCCACGACCTTGTCATAGTCCTGCGATTTCTCCTCGTAGTAGTTCAGCAGCCGCGCCGTGCTGATGCGGGAGTGCAGGCGTCCAATGTGGGAATTGGCGATGTCGCGTTCATGTTCCGTGAACCCGGCCAACTGCTGTTTGATGCTCCGCTTTGCATCTTCCGCGTCATCGAAGTTCAGAATGTCGCCCACTAGATACCAGTATTGCGGGGTGGTGTCTCTAGGGTCCGGCTGGCTGTCAGCCCTGAATTTGAATTGATAGGTCAGTTCTTCGGGATTGTCGTCCTTGATGGGTTCCTTCAACAGGTTCAGGTAAAGCCGGGTCTTGTGCCACCGGTAGTAGAAATATCGGTAGGAGCCTTTCAGTCCGATGAACAACGAGGTCAGCCGTTGCTGCCCGTCGAGCACAAAATAGATGTCCTGGTTGATGCCCTTGACGCTGGCTTCCTTGTTGTGCGGCGCTTCGGCGTCATAATCCCTGATGAATTCGTAGGCGACCCATTCGCTTTTGTTCTCTTCCTTGATCTTCCAGAACAGGAAGGTGCTGATTGGAAAGTCTCCCATGATCGAGTCAAAGAGCTTTTCGATAGCGTAGGTGCCCCACACATATTCTCGCTGGATGGCTGGCAGGAACGTGGTCCGGTTCAAAAATTCCGATACGACTTCGCTGATGGTCTTGGGGATGTAGCTCATTCTGACTTTCTCCTGAAGTTTAGGCCGTCTTTTCTCGTGAGGCGGTTTTTTCTCTTCTGGTTGTAAACGTGTTCCTGTTTTTGAACAAGGGCTTCTGGCGGGAAAGGTCTTTCCCTCGCCGCTACTTCGTGCGCGGCTACCCATTCTAACGGGACGGTTCCCGTAACGCCCTCGCCTGCCGCGTGACGCCGTTCGGCTCGCCTTCAGCAGCCTTGAGGGTCAAGGCGCGGCGAACCGAACCACGTCACTACCTGCCACGATACTGAACACCGAAGAAAGCCGGACACTTCGCTACCGCCTGACCGTCCGCTGCGCTTCCGGCTTCTTCCGTGTGAATCTTCCCGCCTTGCGGCGGTGAACTACGCCGACCGCTTGTGCCTCGCTTGTCGGCTCTGATGCCTCCCGGACGTTCGTGCCGTCAAGGGCATCCACCAGTCTCCCCAAATTGTCCTCTCTCGTGCCTCGCTGCGGGACTTTGGGGATGCCCCTCTGGCGGAGCCTCCCTGTGACTGCCGCCCGTCCTACGGCGGTTTGGTCATCATGTTTTGCGCGCGCCCGAGTGCTTTGCGCAAACCCGCAACAGGAGGAAACAACATGAAACCAGACATCTACGAACAGGTCACAGACCGCATCATCACACAGCTTGAATCAGGGGTTGTCCCTTGGAAATCGCCATACTTCTCGAAGGTTGGTTTTCCCCGCAACTTCTCCACCGGCAGAGCTTATCAGGGAATCAACGTCTTCCTGCTTGGAAGCCTGCGCTTCACCTCGCCTCACTTCCTGACCTTCATTCAGGCCAAGGAGCTTGGCGGACACATCCGCAAAGGTGAGCACGGTTCCCTTGTCGTGAAATACGGCACCTACACCAAGCACGAGGACCAAGCCCCCGCCATTGAGGACGAGGCAGAGACACGCCGCTTTTTGAGGGCTTACACCGTGTTTCATGCTTCGCAGATCGAAGGCATCGAATTCCCGCAGCCCGATAATCTGCCCGAGCTTTCCATCACACAGAAGACAGACCGCGCCCGCGAGATCGTCGCAGCGATGCCCAACGCTCCCGCCATCCATGACGGGAACGCGATTCCCTGCTATCGGCCCAAGACTGACAGCGTTCACATGCCGGAGCGTGGTTTCTTCGGGAGTGAAGAAGCGTATTATTCCACCCTCTTTCACGAGCTGAGTCACAGCACCGGCCACGCCTCACGCCTTGCCCGTAAGTCACTGCTTGAGAACAAGGGTATTGATGCCGCAGGCGACACCGCCCGCAAAGTCTATGCCGAGGAAGAACTGGTTGCAGAAATGGGCGCTTCATTCCTGAACGCCCACGCCGGCATCATGGAGGACGAAATCAGCAACTCCGCCGCCTACCTGCAAAGCTGGATTGATGTCCTCAAAAGCAAGGACGCCAAAAGCTGGATTGTCCGCGCTGCATCGCAGGCACAGAAGGCAGCCAACTACATCTTGAACATTCAGCCGGAGGTTCTGCCATGAGCACCTTGCTTGCCCTCTCAGATGCCGAGCTGATCGAATTGGCAGACCTTACCGATGCGGAGTTTGACGAGCTGGAAAACCAGCTCGCACTTCGCGCCGCGTGCCTTGGCTGGACTGGCGACCCCATGCGCCAGCCGCTCGAAACCGTCGCCGCCATCGTGCGCGGCATCATCTCCAAACGCATCGACTAAAGCGCACACCATGAATGCCCTTGTCAAAGTCACCGGACCCCACGCCGGAGCCGTCAGAATCGAAGGCAAGCCCCGCGCCGCTTGGCGCGTTGCCGTGATCGAAATACAGAACCGGAAGCCACAGGGCAAGGTTTATCACTGTCTCAGCTATCACCGCGCCGTTTCACTTTCCTGCAACATGGCACGGGACCGTAAACTGCACCTTCACGTTGCGACGCTGCCACGGTGATAAGGGTCAAGATAGGGGATGCCGCCTGCCAGTGCGACTACTGCGGCGAGTCTTGGGATTGAGCGCAAAACGCTTATTGATAGGTTTTCCCCCACATCTCCACCGCCTGAACTCTCCCCGCTGGTTGGCTGAGTTTGGCGATCTCGCGCAGCTCTGAGC
>Ga0209066_10001027_pt1 | contig 38309 bp, 38 predicted proteins | sample All_14_2_FD_187198 | JGI IMG/M metagenome (GOLD analysis project Ga0209066, IMG submission 187198) | Freshwater microbial communities in response to fracking from Pennsylvania, USA - Allegheny Zone_MetaG_DW_15 (SPAdes) (version 2) ... | reverse complement strand
GGAAAGGAAAAAAAGGGGAGCCGGGTGGGCGGGGGTTAACGGCTGTAGTTGAATTTGCCCATTTTGGGTCCGCGACTTGTATTGCGGTCTGTGACCGGCTGGACGTACCACCAAAGCCTTCCGTCGGCCTGCCAGCAGCGTTTGTGGCTCAATTCGACATAGGCGACCGTATTCCAGTCGATCTGGAAACCCGGTTTTTGGCCGAAATTCTTCGCATACCAGGGGAAAATCCGGGTGTGCAGGTCTTTGAGCGCCTCTTCCTTGGTGCGTCCCCAGCCATTGGGTTGGGAGATGTAGCGCACCATCCCCGGCTTGACCCCCGGCGGAAGGGTCTTGGGATCGGCGTCAGCCGGAACAGAGGTGGCCAGCCCGGCCCGCGCCTGGCCCACGGCGGTAAAAAGACAGAGGGAAAAAAGTAAGAGCGTCCTCATAGCGCGGCCAGCATGAGGGGAGGGCGTCGGGAGGCCAATCGAAAAAGTGCCCCAACAGGATCCGGATCCGTGCCGCATCTCCCCATGGGCAGAGTGATGGACTCATTCTCCTGGGAGGCATCAGTGCAAAAAAAGAGCGGGCAAACAGGCCCGCTCTTCATTAGGAGTATAAGGAGGAAATACAAAAACGAATAACTAAGCTTTGGACAGCGATGCCGAGAAATCGTTCAAAAAAAGAATGCAGAATTTGCGGACAAAAAGAATTTATAGTTGCAAGTCACTATCCAAGAGCAACTTAAATACATAATATATTTTACAATTTTTGTGAGCGGAGGCCGACAAAATAGGGTTTGACGAAAAAACGGCTTTGTCTACTTTCATCGTCAGGAGTGGACAACTGGAGATCCGCGGCATGAATCATGCTTCGAGGTTTGCAGTTAAACGTCGACTGGAAACAGTCGGCCTTGGCTACCCAAAACAAAACCAATAAGGAGAAATAACAATAATGAATAAGATGATCATTGGTCTCTTTGCCGCGGCTCTGGTCGCCTCGCCCGCTTTTGCGGACGTCGGCGCTCCGGCCCCCACGGCCAAGGACCTCGAAAAAGTCGTCGAGAAGGTCAACTACGTTGAGACCGCCAAAGAAGGCATCAAGCTCAGCGGTTATGTTGACGCGGGTTACATCTATAACTTCACCGGTGGTGGCTCGCTCATCAACGGTCGTACGGTTACTGATGCCAACTCGAAAGGTGACTTCAACCTCAATGCAGTGAAGTTGACCCTCGAGAAGCCCCTCACCAAAGCCAACGAGTTCCAGGCCGGTTTCCGCGCTGATGTCAAAATCGGCGAAGATGCCAACAACCTGAACACGGGCCTCACCGGCAGTGCCTCGGCATTCAATGCCTTCGGCGCAAACGTCGGTGCCATCAACCCCAACAGCGGCTCCTCGGACACCATCTCCCTGGATCAAGCTTACGTCATCGTGCGTGCCCCGATCGGAAACGGTCTGGACATCTCGGTTGGTAAGTTCGCCAGCTTGCTGGGCTATGAAGTGGACGATCGTCCGGCCAACCTGAACATTACCTACGGTTATGATTACGTCTTCCAGACCACCCATAACACCGGTATCAAGTTCTTCTACCCCGTCAACGACATCGTTGAGCTCCAATTCGCCGTCACCAATGGCAGCGGCTTGGATTCCTCCACGACCACCGCTGGCTCGGGTGGCATCGCCGGCGTCAACCTGTTCAACGGGCTGACCGACACCTCCTCCTCTGACAGCATCGGCCTTTATGGCACGGTCAATGTCAAAGCTCCCGGCGGCAACGCCAACTGGTTCAACGGTATCTATGCTTCCTTCGGCGCTGCCGATGGATTCACTGCCGAGAACGAGTCCGTTGTTCTCTGGAACAGCTGGGGCAACTGGGCTCCCAAGTTTGCCAACGACAAGTTGCTCTTGGGCTTCAGCAGCACCGTTGGTGATGTTGATGACGACAGCACCGTCGCTGCCTTTGGTGGCGCTCAGAACGGCTACACGTTCTGGAGCCCGTCGCTCTACGCGAAGTATCAGTTCACTGATATCTTCAGCTTGGCGGCTCGTGGTTCCTACTTCACCAGCACGGATGACAAAGGAGCCACTCTCGGCGCCTTCTCGCCCGCCGGTGGGGTTGGCAATAACGACCTCTACAGCTTCACGCTCACGGCTGGTTTCGACTTGCTCGAAAACCTCCTGATCCGTGCTGAGTACCGCGCTGACTTCGGTGATGACGTTGCCTCCACGGCCGGGACTGTTCCCGCGCTCGTCGGCGGTTCGGCTTCCTCGACCGACGCTGCCCACACCCTGGCCTTCCAGGCTGTGTACACCTTCTAATCTAAGATTAGTTTAAGGTTCTTAAAAGACCCCCGCATTCCTGCGGGGGTCTTTTTTTGCCCTAATCCAGGGACGGGAAATGCCGTCGGGCACACCCGGAGATTCAATGGGGGGATTTGAAGAAACAGCTGCCCTCAAACCGGGCAGGGTTTCAGGAACGGAACCAGAGGGCCCGCAGCAGCAGCAACTCGGCCAGCACCCGCTGGGCCGTATAAACCCAGCCATGCGGCATATCCAGGATCAGGCCTTTGACCAACAGGCAATAGACTGCCATCGCAGCCGGCGCAAGAGGGGTGGCCCGGCGCAATTTATCCTGGGGAGGGAGGAGCTTCCACGGGACCGTGCGCAGCTTCTGCGCCTCCTGCCGGGCATATTTTTTCTGGTTGGCCCACCACCGGGCGAAGGGCTTGCGGTCATCATGGAGGATGGCGCATGGAAAATCCCCCACCTCGCCGGAGGTGAGGAAGATCTGACTGTGGCCGTCTTCCAGGGCTTCCACGTTGCCGGGCCGGAACAGGGTCGGTCGTGGTGGCAGGATGGTCGCACGCAGGGGATGTCCGTCCACTCCGTAAACAAAAGGCACAAGCCAGGCCGAAGTGTTCCCGGCCTCCAGTCCCTGGAGAATTCCAGGGAACTCCGGGGAAAGAATGTAGTCCGCATCCAGGGCCAGCATCCAGGGTGTCTCCACCAGACCGCGCGCGTGATTCCATTGCCCGGCAAAGGTGTCAAAGGACCGAACCCGCCAGTCCACCCGGGGATTCGAACGACAGATCGATTCCGTCTCATCCGTGCTCCCGCTGTCCAGCACAATGATTTTTTCCGCCCAGTGCAACCCGGCCAGGCAACGGGCGATGTTGTCCTCCTCGTTGAACGTGAGAACCACCGGGGTGATATCAGCGGGGTTCATCGGCCAGGTATTCGAAGACTTCGAGGAATTCGTCCGCCACCACATGGCTCTGGAAGCGGGTGGTGGCCTTGTGTGCGGCGGTGCGCATTTCTTCCTGGCGGTCCTCGTCGGCCAGACAGTCGTTCAGGCGGCCCGCCAAGGCCTCCACGGCATGGGGGCTTCGGTGGTCGAAGGACCAGCCATTGACGCCCGAGCAGAGCCAATCGGCGAAAACTGGGTTGCTGCTGACCACCGGGATGCAGCCACAGGCCATGGCCTCCAGGGGTGCGATGCCCATGGCCTCGCCCTGGTCAGCCAGGCTGGGGTAACAAAAAACGCCATGGGTTTGATAGAGATGGGCGAGTTGCCCGGAGTTGTGGACCGGTCCCATGAATGCCACCGGAAGGCCTTTCGCCAGGTGTTGGAGCCGCCGGAGAAATCCCGTGCCCCCGCCGCCCTCAGAGATGGCGTGCGGTCCGGCCAGGGTCAACTGGCAGCCGGGGATCTGTGGCTGGATCAGGCGGAACGCCTTCAGCAACATTTCCAGGCCCTTTTCAGGGTGGATCCGGCCCGCAAAAAGAATGTGGAGCGGATTGCGCTCCACGGAATTGTTCACAAAAAAAGCGGTTTCATCGTAGCAATTTGGGATGCAGGAAGTGCGGGGGATCCAGGAAGGCTGTTGTTTCTCCACCGCGTGCGCCATGGACCGGGTCGGGACGATCAGGAGATCGGCCTTCTGGTACAGCCAGAGCTGGTGTTTGGGGTAACGGTTGACAGAGATCACCACCCTGCCGGCCCCGGGGCGCAACACGGGTGAAAAAAAGGGCAGCCAGAAGTCATTGGTGACCAGGATGTCCGCATCGGGCAGCCGTCGCACTCCGCGCGCGGCGTAGATGAAATCAAACAAAAGACTGGTGCCAATCCACCGGGGCTGGTCGAAGCCCCCCCATCTCAGAATGTGGAAGCCCGCCATTTGCTCGTGCGCAGGCTGCCCCGGGTATGCCCGGGAAAAAAGAATGACCTCGTGCCCCTCGGCAGCAAAAGCGGCCGCCAGCGACATCCAGGTCCGGATCATTCCCCCGCCGCGCGCGGGGGGCGCGGGGAAACAGGGGCCGGTGGCGATGGTGATGCGCATAAGGCTGGGTTCGGCTTGGGGGACGATTTATGGGGAAGGGTGGATCAGCACTTCAACCGGCACTTTTCAGGCAGATTGTCCCATGTACAAAACCCGACAAGGGTGGAATCTTCCGGTGACCACATCGGCAAAAAGCATGGGAGCCATTCTATTGGTTCAAGGGGCGGACAAACTCCGGTGTTGTTCCCCGCCCGGTGAGCCAATCATAAAACAGTATCATCCGGTTTGCAATCATGTCCCAATCCAGTTCCCGGGCCGCATAGGCACGGCCACGGGCCCCGCGTGCCTGCAATTCCTCCGGCCGGCCGGCCATGGCAGAGGTAAGGGCGGTTCGGAGGGCGTCGGCTGTTCCCGGGATCCACCATCCGCAGTGGTGGCTTTCCAGGGCCTCCCAGGGGGCGTTCCGGGTCGTGATGACCGGTGTTCCTGCGGCCAGGGACTCGGCCACCACGATGCCGAAATTCTCCTCTTTGGTGGGCAGGACAAGGAATTCGGCATGATGGAGCAGGGCCTCTTTGAAATCGCCCTGCACGTTTCCCGTAAATGTGATGTCTTCCGGATGTGGGTCCAGATCCCGTAGTTTTTCCAACAGGACCCGGTATCCGGTGAGATCGGGCCCGGCCACGACGAGGTGCCAGCCGGCACGAAGGGCCGGTTCCAACCGGGACCATTCGACCAGGAGTTCGTCGGCGCCTTTCTTGGGGTGCAGCCGGCTGAGAAAAAGGGCCAGGCGCTTCCCGCGAAATTCCGGATGGGCTGTATCCAGCCACCCGCGGTCGCGGGCGGGACCCTCCGGAAAAGCGACTCCATTGGGCAAAACGGCAACCGGTTGGTGGAATCCTGCGCGCCGGATGTCGTCCGCCTCCGCGTTGGATGTGGCGTGGAAAGCGGCCGCAGACCGGATGTCGCCCTCCTCACGGAAATGCCAGAGGATTTTCTTCCGGATGGCGGAACGGCCGAGTGCCCAGGCGCCAAGCATGCCACGCGGCGAAATGACGAGGGGAATACGGTGGCGTGCCGCGGATCTGGCCGCAGAATGGTTGGGCCCCATCCAAATTCCGTGGCTGTGAATGAGGCGGGCCCGGGCGGATTCCGTTTCAAGGGCCGCATCAAGGGCCGGCGACCAGCCCCGCAAGGGCCGGGTCAGGATGTTCGGGGGGAGGGCATGGAGTACACCCGTGGGCAGGATGGGGAGTGGACCGTGTTCCCGGTAATCGAGACAAAGCAGGCGAACGGGGTTGCCTGATCGGGACAAAGCCCCGGCCAGACGCGGCACGGATTGGGCGGGTCCGCCGACGGCGGGGTTTACCGAGGCCACGACATGAAGGAGCGTGGAAGGGCTCATGGGGAATGCGGCCCTCCTGAGGCCAGTTGTTGTTTCCATGATGTTAGTGAGATCAGGGCCATTTTTTGGAACCAGGTGTCCGCCGAAGGCAGCAGGGACCGGTCCACCATGGAAAAACGGTCTGCGAGCACGCCTTCCAGCCATGAGTGCATCGGAAGGGTGAAGCCCATTTTGGGACGCGAGAAGACCTCCGCCGGCATTTCCGGCAGGGCGGCCTGCAGCAGGCGCTTGCCCGCTTGGAAGCGCATATCCGCGGGAATGCGCGCCGCAGTGCGCCAGAGTGGCAGGTCAAGGAAGGGAACCCGCAACTCCACGGATTGCGACATGCTGCAGGCATCGGCATCCCGCAGCAATTGGTGGAGCAGATAGGTATCCACCTCGAATTGGCAGACCGTGTGCCGGATATCCGTGTGGGCGGAATGCGGGCCGTCGTCCTTTTCGGGTGGGATTGGATAACCCATCCGGTTGAGCAGGTCGTCGGCCGCAGCGTTGGAGAAAACCGTGCGGGTGGCCTTGTAAGCCCGCCAGGCCGTGGGGGCGGCCGAAAGAAAATCCGCCAGGCGGCCCGCCCGGCCCCGTCCGTACCGTGCCAAAAGGCGCGCGGTCCAACACACCCCCGGAATGGCCGACCCTATTTTCCCCGCATCCATAAGTTGGGGAACACGGCGGAAGGTGGGGTAGCCGCCCAGAAGCTCGTCGCCCCCCAGTCCGGACAAAACCACCTTCAGTCCGAGCTCCCGTGCCACGCGGGCTACGCAGAAAGTATTGAATCCGTCGATGGAAGGAAGGTCCTGCAACCCGAGATGGTCGGCAAACCAGGGTTTGATTTCCCGCACTGCATCCAGGGTCCGGATGACGGGGTCGGCGCCGAACCTGCGGGCATTCGCTGCCGCGTGTGTGGATTCATCCAGCGGCGTGTCCGGAAAGGAGAGCGTGACTGTCTTGAGGCCGGTTCCCGCGCCGGCTGCCGCCGCGAGCACTGCGGTGGAATCAATTCCCCCGCTGAGGAACAAACCCACGGGAACATCGCTGCACAAATGCGCCCGGACGGAATCCCTGAATACGGCCCCCAAATCCTCCGCGCTCCCGTCTTCCGGGGCCAGGGAAACAGGGATGGAGTCAATCACCCCGCGCTTGACGGCATTCCCGCCGCAGGAAAGCCAGGTTCCTGCCGGAAGGGCATGGACGCCGCGCAGGATCGGCCGGTCGGGATGGGCCGATCCATGGCGCAAATACCAGGATAGTCCATCCGGGTCCAGATCCCGGCCGGCCCAACCTCCGGCGACCAGGGCGCGGATCTCGGAGGCGAAGGCGGTGGAATTTCCTTTGTGGCACAGATAGAGCGGTTTGATGCCGAAGGGATCGCGGGCGAGGAGGAGGGTGCGTTCCCGGGTATCCCAAAATGCAAGGGCATACATTCCTCGCAATTGCGAAAGGGATGCCGCACCCCCGAGTGCCAGAAGGGTGGCGAGCACTTCGGTGTCGGACGTCGTCTGGAAGTTTTCGCCGCGGTCTTCCAGTCCGGCACGGAGTTCGCGGAAATTGTAGATTTCCCCGTTGAAAGCCAGAATCCACCGCTCTTTGTGGTGGAAGGGTTGGTTCGAGCGCTCCGTGGGATCGAGGATGGAAAGGCGGGTATGGGCCAGGCCGCATCCCCCTGCGGGATCCTGGTAAATACCGTGGGCGTCCGGGCCCCGGTGGTCCAGTGCGCGCCGCATCGCCCCAAGCTTCGCCAGCGCGTCCGCGGGGTTGTCGCCGCCCGTGAATCCGGCTATCCCGCACATATCAGCCGCCCTCCAGCAATTGGAACAACCGGGGTCCGAGCAGCCGGACGCCGAAACGGGCGAGGGTCATGCGTGACAATTGCTGGGGATCCCAGGTGCGGGCCAGCAGTTCCAGGAGCCCCTTCAAAATCGACGCCGGATCTTTTGGATCCACCAAAATGCCCGTTTCGCCATCCTGCAAAGGATCGCGGCTTCCATCGCCATTGCCCGCGAGAACGGGAAGCCCGCGCACCAACGCCTCGAGAAAGACAATTCCGAAACCTTCGCCCGTGCTTGGCATGACCATGGCATCCGCCGCGGCATAGGCCGCGGCAAGGGCGGCGTCATCCGGGGATCCCAGGAAAAAAACCCGGCTGCCCAGCCCCAATTGCGAGGCGGTATTTTGCAAGTTTTCGCGGTCATCGCCATCCCCGGCGATGACGTAATATAAGTCGGGATATTCCGCCAGGGCCTTGGGCAGAATGCCGAGGATTTCCCGGTGGCCTTTGTAGCGTTCGGAGGAGGACAACCGGGAGACGGTCAGGAGCATGCGCCCCTCTTTGGGAAGGCCGAGCAACTTCCGGGCGGCGGCGCGGTCGGCCGAGGGTCCCGGAGGCTCCACGTGGTTGGGAAGGATGCGGGTTCTGCCTTTTAATATGGGAAGAGCCGAGAGGAGCCTGTCCTCGGTGTGGCGGCTGACACAAAGGACAAGCGCCGCGCCCGAGAGGGTGCGCCGGTCGCCGTTGTTGGCCGGGGTCCAGCATTCGATGCCATGGGCACAGACCCAGTAGGGAATGCGCAGCAAACGGAGCAGCGGGGAAAGCCTGCCCAGATGGAGGTGGGTGATGAGGACCGTCCCGGGGCGGCGGAATACTGCGTCCTTCGCCGCACGCAAAACGAAGAGCCCTTTCCCGGCGGTTCCCGGGGAGAGTGCCAGAGTCCTGCATGATTTGACCGCGTGGATGGATCTCAGTTCCCTGTCCACCAGGCGGCTGAATTGTTGGATGCCGCCGTGGTAGTTTTCGAACTGCGGGCACCAGAGGGTGATGCGGCGTGTTTTCATGCCAATGACCGCAGCGCCTCTTGCAGGCCTTCCGTGGCCTGTGCGTAGGTATAATGATCCAGCGATGAGCGGGCGGACCGGCTCCACCGCTGCAGGGTTCCGGGACCGAGGGCGTGTTTGAGGGCGGCTTCCATGGCCGGGAGATTTCCCGCCGTGAAGCGGAACCCGTTCCCATCCTGATGGATCAGGTCGGCGAGGCAGCCGACATGGTCGCTGACCAGGGCGGGAACCCCGCAGGCGAGGGCCTCCTGGACGGCCAACCCCCAGGTTTCCCGGGGTCCGAAGCTTGGCAGAACGAAAAGATCCGCGGCCGTGTATACCGCGGGCATGGCGGCCTGGTTGTGGAAGGGGACAAGCCGCACCCGCGAATCCGTGCCGGCTCGTTTCCGCAAGGCGGCTTCGCCTTCGCCGGAACCCACAAAAACAAGCGTGGTCCGTTCCGGTGAAAGGTTCTGGAACGCCGCCAGCAAATCCAGCGGACGTTTTTTTTCTTCAAGTTTTCCGGCGAAAAGCACCACCCGGTCCCCGTCTGGAATTTGCCATTCCCGCCGGATCCCGGCAGCGGCCTCCACGACCCGGGGGGTTGCATGGAAGCGCTCCATATCCACCGCGTGGGGGCAAAAAAACAGCCGGTCGCGCCCGGTGCCATGATGGAGGAAGTAGTCGCGGTTCGCCTTGCCGCAATAGAGAAAGGCGGAATAACGCTTGAAGAGATGGCGGATGATCCGGTTTTTCAAGTGGGCGCGCCAGGAAAGATCCGGGACAAGGCGGTGGGAATCACCCCGGAGAAGGAGCGGGGCCCGGGAGCGCTTCCAGCGAAGGGTGAATTCCATGAGGCTTCTCCATGCGTAGCCGATGAGGAGGACCGCATCCGGCTCCCAATCGGCCACGTGTCCGCGGAGATCCGGATGGTGCAACCCCGCGAAATGATGTGTGCCCGGGTTGCGGGCCTGGTTGGGGACGAACTCATGGTCATAACCGTCCAACAAGGGGATGTCCCAGGCGACGTGCTGTCCGAATCCCGGGTCGAAACGGGCCCGGTTCCCGTTGTCCCAAAGGTAAAACACGCGGAGTTCGATGCCCGAATCCGCGATGTGGCGGAACCAGGGGGCGTAGTACTGGACCGGATGGCTGGTGAGGATGGCTAATTTCATGGCCCCCGTCAGGGTGTGGAAAAACCGGAATCCCGGTGTATGAACAGATAGCTGCCATCATCCGAGCCCGACGTACGCAGGGGGGTCCATCCGTCGCCGCATTCCGACCATCCGGAAAAACCACTGCTTGTGAGAAGTTCTGTCACTGCCGCCAAATTTTCTCGGCTGGTTTCCACATAAATCGCCCGGATGCGACCGGAGGCGAGCAATTGGCGGGCGCCCTGGAGGGTTTCCCATTCGCCGCCTTCCACGTCAATTTTCCAGAAATCCACCGTATCCAGGCCGTTTTCGGCGGCCTCTTCATCCAGGGTGGCGAGGGCCACGGGGCCGCCGGGGTCCTGCACGAGGGAATTCCACGATCCGTGGGACTGGGCGGGGCCGGACTGTTGGAGGCTGGCCTGGCCGCACCGGTACGAGAGACCCTTGGCAATGACATGGACGCGGGGGCCGAGTCCGTTTGCTTCCACACATTCCTTGAGCCAATGCCTTGCTGCCTCGCCGGGTTCGTAGGCATGGATGAGGGCCCCGGGGCAGATGCTGCTGGTATAGGCCACGGTCTGTCCGATATTGGCACCGGAATCAACGGCGGTATGGATAAGGCCCGAATTTTTCCTCATCCAGCGCCAGAGGCTGGGTCCCTGGTAGTCCCCGTAGACCATCCAGCGGTGGGTGGCATTTGAGGGATCCAGTTTCCATAATCCCCCCGGATGGATTTCAAACCATCCAACCGGCTGCCGGCGGAGGGTGTTGCCGAAAATCTTGTCCAGGACCCCCAGTTTGTGGGGAAAGGCCAACCGCCGCAGCAGGCGGAGAAGAAGAGGAAGGGGGACCGGTGTGGTAGGCGGAGTCATCGGGAAAAAATATCCAGTGGATGAAGGATGGACGTTCAACCGGGAATGGAAAGCCCCCATGAAACCTAGGAAACTTTCCGGGAGCGGGCGGCGGGTGCTTTTCCGGGAGTCCTGCGGAATTGCGGGGCGTTGCGGGGCTGGGATGAAAGGGGTTGCTCGTCGTCGTTTGATTGGGTTTTGAGCCAGTCGAGGATCCCGCCGTGCGGGCTTTTCTTCATGAAAAAGAAACTGAACATGGAGAGGGCCATGGTGCCCTGGAAAACGGACGTGATAAAAACCCCGAGGGAGAACTCGGTCTGGAAGGTCCCTCCCAGGATGAGGACACTGAACAAGGACCGGAAGGACAGGACCGGCATGCCCCAGGCCCATCGCGCCACCCAGCCGAGGAAGGTGCCGGCGGCCAATCCCACCAGGATGCAGCCGGGAAGCCCGAAGTTTCCGTACCCCTCATTGATCAGGCCGAAGCCGATGGTCGTGGTGAGGGTGTCTTCGCGGCTTTGCAGCCCATAGTGGATGTTCAGGCGGTAGGTCCCCTCGTGGCTCCAGAGCTTGTTCGGGTTGAGGAACCGCGGCAGCAGCAGGGCGGGAATGATTGTGTAGCTTTCACCGTTAAGATAGGGATGGCCGTGGTTCGTCATGTCCCGCATATAGAGGAGCAGGTGGACCAGGCTGGTCCGCTCGACAATGTTGCTTTCTTCGTCCTCCTCAAAATGGCTTTTCTTCGTGAAGTGCTGCAGGGAATAGTCGAACCATTTGGTGTAGATTTTGGAAAATTCCTCGAACGAAGAAATTGTGAAATACCGGCTTTCACTCCAGTAATCGTAGCGGATTTCACTTTTGCCGCCGTGCAGGAAGGCCAGGCCCAGGCCCAGGGTGATCAGAACAATCCAGGGGATCCGCCGGGCCCCGAGGAAATATCCGGATACGGCCAGGATGGCCGTGCTGAAGAGGTTGACCAGGAAGAGGGAGGTGAGCTGGATACAGGAGATCAGGATCAGGAGCAGGAAGTAGAGGCCGCTGTATTTCTTTTGCAGGCGTCCGCTGCCGAAGCGCTGGCCCAGCACGAAGATGCCCAGCATGCTCAGGCCCTCGATGATCCCGCTGGCCAGGCTGAAAAAGCCGGATTCAAGAATCACCATGCCGGTCATCCTGCCGAAGTTGAAAAACAGCGATGCGGCCATGGCGGTGATCAGGATGGATTCGCCCCCCTTGTCGTCCATCTGCAGGCAGAGTGCGGGGGCCTGTCCGTGCTTCCGGGTCATGTAATACCAGGGAATCGTTCCCGCGATCAGGGTACAGGCCACGGCATAACCCGCCCAAAGATGTTCGGAGGGCGGGTAGAGCTCGACAACGGGGTGGTGGGAAAGAAGGGGCAGGGAAAAGGCCAGCATGTTCACGCTGCAAAAGACGGGATAGAGCGGGAGCCCGTGGACGTGGCCCAGACACCACAGGCCCGAGGGTATCGCCCAGGCGGCCACAATCAGGACATAGCCAATAATGCTGAGAAGGTTGGACGCCCCAAGATGCCAAAAGGCGTAGCCCACCAGAAACAGACAGGTCAGCACGAAGCACGTGGAAATGTGCGACGAGGTGAAAATATAACCCTCGATCGGCACTTCAGCGGCCGGGGCTTCCGCTGGTGCGGGGGAGTTCGGCGGACGTTTCATGGATTCAAGGTCGGGGGCCCCGGGTTTTCCGGACCGTGCGGGCCACCCCCTGCAGAGGATAACGGCGGAAGCGGAAGATTGCCAGCATCAAGGTGCATCCGGGGTCTGGGAGCGGGCCGGTTTTCACGATGATATATTTTAAAATGGTTAGGTGTTGTGTGCCCGGGATGCGGCAACGCCGGATTCGCCGGGATCCAGGGCCGCCACGGCCAGGCGGCGGTGGTAATGTTCCCAGCCGAGGGATTGGGCCAGGGCTTGGCAGGCGGGACGCCATCGGGACCATTGGTCTCTTTTTGCCGCGAATGCCCCGAGGGCGGCAATCAGGGCCCGGGGTGATCCGGAATCGAACCTCAAGCCATGGAGGTTGTCGGTCATCCATTCGCCGGCCCCGGCCCGGGGGGTGGTCAACACGGGCAGTCCGCAGGACCAGGCTTCGGTGATCGCCATGCCGAATCCGTCGGCCAGGGTGGGAAGCAACAGGGCATCCGCCCGGCACATGGCATCACGAACTTCCGCATGTGATACCGGGCCGTGCCAGTCCACCAAACCGGGGGGGAATCCCGACTGGAGACCGGACATGGGGACACTGCCATAAATATCGATGCGGGCGTTGGCAGGCCAATCCTTCGCTGCCATGGCTTCGCGCAGGATCCGGGCCCCTTTCCGCGGCATGAAGGGTCCAACCCAGATGAGCCGGATCCGGGTGGGATCCGGCTTCCAATGATCGAGGGCCGCGGGATCGGGTTCTGGTGCACCCAGGGGAACTACCCGGACCTTGTCCATGGCGTAGCCGGCGGCGGCAAAAGAGTCGCGGGTCACCGCGGAGTTGACGATGACCACATCCGCCAGATCCCATTCCTCCCGGCAGCGCCGGATCCTGCGGGGCAGCCTCCGTTCGCACAATGCCAGGTAGGGATCATTCCCCTGGCCCACCTTCTCCATTTCCAGGTGTGTCAGATCCTGCATTTGCCCCCATTCGGGCGAACAGAGTTCGTAAACGCACCGGATGCCCCGCGACTTGGCTTCGGCAAACACTTCAAGCGATGAATGGTCGTAGCCGTAGACAAACCCGCAGTGTTCCGGCAGATGTGCGGCGACATGCCGGGCAAAAGTGTGATCGCCCCATTCCCACACGGAATCGGCCAGGGATTCCCTGATGGTTGCCGGCCCGGGAATGGCGAGGCGCAGAATTTCCCCCCAGGGAAACGTGTGCACTTTTTCCGGATTGAATCCGGCGATACACCGCTGGCGGAGGCGCTTTTTCCGGCGTTCCGGGAGAAGTGATGTCCAGGCTCCCAGAGGGGGGCGTCCGTCATAGATCGTGGTGAAGAAGCCGGCCAACAGTCCCACCCGGTCAAAAGCCCGGACCGTCTCGCGGACATGCGGGGCAACGGACGTGTGGAAAACGATCCCCGGAGAATTCATGAGTGGTGCGCCCGCAGGACATGTTCAAAAAATCGGCACTGGATCTGGGTCAGGCGTTCCGACAGATAAAGAGATTCGAAAGCCTCCTGGTTCCGTGCCGGCAGCGGGGGGGCGGTGTGTGTGTCCGCCAGATGCTTGAAATAGGTGCACAATTCTGTGTCGATCCGGTCGGTGTCCACCCCCGGGAGGAAAGGAACCGTCTGGGCGCAGACCAGTGTGGCCAGAAGGGATTCCAGATAGCTGCCGGAAAAAACGATCGCCAGCATGGGTTTTCCCGACAGGTAATAGGGATATAATTTGGAGGGGGAATAGGCCAGGTCGCTGGATCCCAGCATGACGAGGACATCGGTGTGCATTTGGAGCGACAGGGATTCCAGGTGGCCGATCCGGTGCGGTATTTCGTCGACCACATCCGCGATGCCGTATTGCTCCGCGACGGGCATCACACTGGGCCAGCCGGAACCGGGGGCGACATAGCTGGTTCCATAGAAGTGGAAGCGGAATTTGCCAGCCGCGTCGGGATGTTGCGTTTTGAATGCATGGAAGCCGCGGAAAAGCGTGTTCAGGGCATGCGGCATGATCGGACCCGCCGCTCCGGTGTAGAGGAGGTGGATCTCGTCCGGACGCTTCTCGAAATGGTGCGGTCCGGCCGGCCGGTTGCGCGCGATTTCCATGTCCCGCAGGCTGGCCCCGAAGAAGATGATCCGCGATGCTTTGCCGGCGAACCAGGGGTAGCGCTTGCGGAGATCGTCCAGATACCTCTGGGATACGCTGATGAATCCCGAGCAATTCCGGTAGACCAGGGGCTCGAAAAGCCATGCCAGAAGGCGGGCGAATTGGTATTTCCACCCTCCGGGAGGAACGGGCGCGCCGGGCCGCTCATAGTAATCGGTCCGCCAAGGATCCTGCAGGTCGATGATATAGGGGACGCCGTAAATCCATTTCCACCAGGGACCGAGGATGAAGGTCAGGAACTGGGTGTTGGAGAAGAAAACCAGATCGAAATGTTCCCCGGCCAGTGTGCGGGATCCTGAGCGCCAAAGAGAAGTGAGGGATCTGAGGCCGAGGCTGCCGATGCCCAGGAAACCCCAGAGCCATGGAAGGTCGATCCTCACCTTGCGCACGTCGGCATCCCCGGGAACGGTGGCGTCCAGTTCCGGCTCCAGGGTGGCGTGGACATCCCGGTCGTCGACCACGAGGAGGGTGGTCTTCCATCCCTGGTCCTTGTAAAACGGCAGGCTCATGCGGACGCGCTGGTGGTCCGGCGCGTTGACCGGCGGCCAGTGGGGCGAGATGATGAGCAATCGCTTCATGTCCGCCTCCGCAGAATTTTTAAATCCCATTGTTGGCCGCGCGCATTCGATGCGGTGCTGGATTTTTCCACATCGAGCACCGATTCGATTCTCTTCCACTGGGCGCCGGAATTTCCGTAGCGGTGGTGGGAAATGATGATTCGCCCGCGGGGTGTGAGATGATCCGCGAAGGCCAGGGCGGTGGCGGCGGGATCGCGTGCGTAACCGATGCTCTCGTTGAACACAACCAGATCCCAGGGTGTTTCCGGCCGCCAGGTTTCAAAATCCGCCCGCACAAAATCCGCCTCCGTCCGCCCGAGGGACCGGGCGCGCTGCAGCCCTTCTTCCGACAGATCCACGCCCAAATACCTGGAAACCCGTCCGGTCGGGAGCAGGGAAAGAAGCCGGCCGCTGCCGCAGCCCAATTCAAGGATTGAGGGTGCCGGGCCGGCGGCATCAAGCAGGGTGAGGAGGACGTCGAAGCGGGGTTGTTCGTCCGACCCGTAAAAGTGGTCCCAGGCCCCGGAGGCGTATTCTCGGTCAAGGGCCTCAACGGGAACGGGTTTGCCGGCGCCCAGGGAGGCGCCATAAAGACGATAAGTAATGCGGCTCCAAAGGCGGGCGATCGGATTCATGGGGTGGATTCCAGAAAAAACTCCCGGGGGCCCGCCAGCGCCCGGAGCATCACGGGCTCCAGCACGGGATGGGGCCAGGGCGGGGTGGGGGATATTTGGCTCTTGTAAAATGAAAGGCTTTTGCCCTTGGATGCGACCTGGGCGGGGGGCATGTGGTGGCAGGCCCAACCCGTGCGCCCGAGCAGGGGCCACAGCCTCAGCGGATTGCGCCAGCCCCAGATGAAGTATTCCCAAATCAACGGAGGTTGGGACATGCCCGCCAGCGCATCGGATACCAGCGCCCTGGCCCCGGTGTGTTCGGTGCTTCCCTCCCGCCAGCCCGGAACCAGCCAGACCTGGTGATGGTTGCCCGGTACGAGCCGCCGCAATTTTTCCAGTGCTTCGCCCCGGAGGGGCGCGTCCAGCCGGTCGAGTTTTCCGTCGGGCAGCCCCCAGAATTCCACCCCGCTGTTCGGCAGTCCCAATTCGCGGCAGGCGTCCAGGCATTCGTTCCTGCGCTGACGGGCCAGCAAGGACGGGGTCAGGACGGGGTGGCCGGCATGGGAGGCGGAGCCGTCGGTCATGACGATCACTTTCACTTCCACCCGGTTGGCGCAGCAGGATGCCAGCCACCCCCCGCAGCCCAGGGTTTCGTCGTCGGGATGAGGGGCGATGATGACCACGCGTACCGCGGGGTCGGGCTGGATCGCGCGGGAGCGGAGCACCAGCAGCAGGCGGGTCAGCCGGATGAGGATGGATCGGATCATGTTCTTCACGGCGCACCCGGACGATTGTCCAGCCAGGCGAAAACATCGAACTGCTTTTCCGCCGTCCGGTAGCCGTGTGCATGGAGACGGCGGAGACAGTCCCGGTGCTCCCGGGTGGTCAGGTGGCGGTGTTCGTAATGGATGGCCCACGGCCTCAGGGCGGTCAAATCGATGCCGCTGAGCAGGGTGGCTTCATAGCCTTCCGTGTCCATTTGCAGGAGATGCACCTGCCTGATGCCGTGGCGGTCCAGGAGAGTTTGCAGCGGAAAGCAGGGAACCTCGATGCTGGACAGGCGCCCGAGTGCCGCCTGGGTGGCCAGGGCCCGGTCGGAATGGAACGAAGCGAGGCCGGAAATCTCCGGGATGTGCACGTATTCCGGTTTGACGCGGTAGAGGGTGCGCGTGCCGGCGACCAGATCGATGGCGACGTTCTCAAAAATAAGCCCTTCATCCTTCCCGGCGTAGCGGGCGCGGAGATTGGAGAAGGGTTCGGGCTGCGGTTCGATGAACATGCCGTGCCAGTGGTCCCGGGCGATGCGTTCCGACAGGGGGTCGTCCATCAAACCGTCGTGGGCGCCGATTTGGACGAAGAAAAACGGGGAAGCCGATCCGGCGAGTTGGTCGAGAACCCGGGCATGGGTCTGTTCGGCGAGCTCCCAGCAGCGGGTGTTCCAGGCGGTTTGCCATTTTGTGGCGCCGGACTTGATTCCCATGAGGAAGTTCCATGCCGGGGTATCCCGTTTCACGTGGCGCCGGAGAAATTCCTGGATGGAGCGGAGGGTGGATAAATAGGCCATGATGATGGTGGGTACCCAGGCTAGGTCGGGCGATGAAGGCAGTCGAGAATGGGATGATCGGCCGGCGTGGGAATCAATAGGGACAGGCCAGTCTTCGGAAGGCGGTGCCCAACGCGCGCAACCGCTCCGGGAACGGCATGTTTTGGTTCGGTTCGACAACCCGGCCGAGGAGCACCCTGGCCAATCCTATGAATTTGGCGGTGATCCGGATCCGGAAATAGCGCAACCGGCTGCCGTGCGCATACGCGGGAAGAAAAAGCAGCGGGGCGCAAAGGCATTCGGCATGGTGGTTGCTTCCCAGTCCCGCCTTCCGGAGGATGCGGGATCCGGCCAGGGTTCCGGAGCCGGACTGTTTGTGTTCCGGATTCGGCTCCCCGCCATGCTCTCCATAGTGACGATAGGGAATGAAGCACCGGGCCTGGTGTCCCATCATGTGCCATTGGAAGAAAGTATCCCACAGCGAGTAGGCCCCAAGATCCGTGGTGTCGCGGATGAGCGCAGCGGCAAAATCCGCCAGGAAAGAGGCCACTTCCGGGGAAACGAGCACGGCGACCGGGCACGAAGCATGGCCCCAGATGTATCCTCCCGGGAGAACCTGGAAAATCCGCGGGCCGCCGCCATATAGAAAGGCCCAGGCGAGCGGACCGTGGATGGCGGGATCAAAGGGGGCGGGCAGTCCGGAGAATCCCCGGCACGGGACGAAGTCCGCCTCCACGATGAGGGTGTGTCCGGAAACGGTGGCGGCACGACGCCAGGCTTCGGCATGGTTCATCAGGCAACGGATGGTCCGGCTGTAGCTCATTTCCGGCGGGCTGTAATCCGTCTTCCGTTGCACGAACGGATCCAGGCCCTCATTCCGGAGGGCGTTCTCCAGGAGGGTGGTGTCCTCCCGGTGCGCCAGAATCTCGGTGTGCCGGATCAGGGAGCCGAGGCCGGGAGGGTGGTTGGCTGTCATGGATGTCATGCCGCGGCGGACTGGTCCCATGGAAGGCAGAGCAACTCCCCGAAAAAAATCCCGTCCGGGGTTCCCGCCGGGGTTCCGGAAACAGTGCGGCACTTGTAATCCAGCGAACCCAGGAATTCCATAACCTGTTGGTATTCTTCCCCGGTGTGGATGGCGACAAGAATGACCGGCTGCGCGGCGGCCAACGTCCGCTCCATGCCCCGGAGGGCGGGTGCCGCGTGACCCTCGATGTCCATCTTGATGAAATCGGGAAGACCGAGAATGCCGGCGTCGATCCAGTCATCGATCCGCACTTTGGTGACGGTGCGGTAGGGAACCCCCTGGAGCGTTTCGTTCGTATAAGGGAGATGGGACGAGGTCCCCCCGAAAGCATCATATTGGTAAAGCCTGGCATTCCCGCCCGAGTCGGTGGCGGCCGCCTCGTGGATGTGGAGATTGTCCAGGCGGTTGATGCGGCGGTGCCAGCGCAGACGCCGGCAGGAGACAGGATCGGGTTCGAAGGCATCAACCCGCCCCTGCGGCCCGACGGCCATGACCATGCCCACCGCATAAATTCCGTAGTGGGCACCCATGTCCCAGCAGGTGCTTCCCGGACGCGATCCAAATTTTTTGATGACGGACTCCACTTCCGCATCGTTTCCGCCGAGCCGCCAGTACGCCGAGTACGGATAAACCGACCACCATGCGCCCTTGGCCGGGCCTCGCCGCACACGGACCGGGAGATGGAAAAAGGGGTCGATGAGTTTCCGGAGGATGTTCATGTCTGGCGTCCCAACAGGCGCTTCCACCAACGGTTGCGGCGCAGGTTTTCCAGCGCCTCGCTCCAGTCGACCAGCCCGGCATGGATGTCATGGGTGCCGCGCTGCTCCGTGGGAATGTCGCCGCGTTCCACGCGTTCGATGAGCACGGGCAGCTGGCGGTAGAAATCGGCGCAACGGTAGGGTGGGTGGAGGTGCCACATGCCCGGGGACGTTCCGAGGAATTCCCTGCGGATGAGTCCATGGGATTGCATGGCCTCTGTGAAAAGGTGTTCCGGAAGCTCGGCCGCCGGGTTGCCCTCGATGAGCGCCTTGGCGGTGTTGCGGAATCCCGGACGGCGCAGGGGCAGTGAGCCGATTTTTTCACGGAACCGCCCGCGGTCGATCAGGAAGAGCCGTGTGCTCATGTTGTCGAAATGGTGTGCGTGTACGGTTCCCGGCTCGGGTGTGGCGGTTTGGCTGATTAGGCGCCCGTCCAAGGCGGGCGGGCCGGGAAGGGGTGCGCTTACCAGCACGGAAGGATCCGCCCGGTATGCCGCCACGGCCTCGTTCATCCAGGTGGGCGTGCCACCCCCGAAGAACATATCCGAATCGGTGTGGAAAACCCAATCATGCGAAGCCTCCGTGAGTCCGAAAAAATACGTGTAGAAAGGCCCGCCGCGGAAATCCTTTTCGGGTACGGGGCCCTTGCCGCCGAAAAACGCGGCGGCCACCCGTTCTCGGGCTTCCGGGCTGTAGTCGATTTCCACGACCCGTGCACCGGTGATGGAGCGGGCCAGTGGGAGGATTTTTTCCCGGCCTTCTTCCCAGCTGGCGGAAAAGCGTCCCGCGCTCCGGTGAAAATCAACCGTGAGGAGGATTTCCTCGACCTGGTTCCGCCAAGTGCTCACCTGGTGGGGAAGCAGGAGCCGGGCGTGGGCATAGTCGGACGGCGCCAGGCTGATTTGGAGGGTAACGAGGGGGCGGCTCATGGGTTGGAATTACGCCGGGTGAAGAGGGCGGTGCACCACGCCAGATGGGGGGGGCGGTGGCATTTCTCGTAGAATTCGACGAGTTGGAGGCCGTGGCGGTCGAGGAAGGCGATGACCTCATGGGCTGCGGCCTGGCCGGCATAAAGCGGGGCAAAGTTCAATTCAGCCAGCACCGACCGCACATTTCCCGAGGCCAGCAGGGGTTCGGCGCCCCGGAGCACGTGCAATTCGTAGCCCTGCGTATCGATTTTTAGCAAGTCAATTATCGTTAGGTGGTGTTGTGCGGCATAGGCAACAAGGTCGGTTGCCGGTGCGGTTTGGATTCCGGTTCCGCGGGGTTCCCCGAGCTGGCTTCCGCCTTTGTCGTCGAGCGGAAGGAAAGAATTGAGCGTCGTGTTGTCAAAGGTCCGGAGCTCCAGGGTTCCGGGTTTGTCGGAAAGTGCGGCATGGTTGAGGGTCACGCCCGCGGAATCCCGGTGCTTACGGGACAACACCGCGAAAGCTTCCATCGCCGGCTCGAAGGCATGGATGACCGGGCGGTCGAGCGTATGGAGAAGCAGCGAGGTGAATTCCCCGTGGTGGGCCCCGGCATCGATGCAAACCGCCCCGGCATTTCCACCCACCACCAACCGGAGGTCGCGTGACAGGTCGTGCCCGGAAGGCACACCCGGCGGGATCCGTCCCAGGGAGAGCCCTGCGGAGGCGAGGCCGTTCTTGATCAGCTGTTTCACACTCATTGAGGCTTTATGGGGTAGGAGAGGGTGTCGTTGAAAAGGGAAACCAGCGTGCCGGGTGCGGGCGACCGGGCGGCCAGTTGCTGTACGCCCGGTCGCAGGATGGCGGCAACCGCGGGGTCGGCCAGTCCCAGGGCCTCCGCGGCGAAAGCTTCCGGTCCGTCCAAAAGGGGGACGAGGGATTCGTCCCAAACATATCCCCTCGCGCCTGCCCGGGTGGTGGCGATGGGAATCTGCCACCCAAGGGGAACGGCCAGCTTGGTGCTGCACCCGCGGGCAAAACAATGGATCGGATTGAGGAAGGCGCACCAGGTTGATGCTTCGGCCGCGAAAGCCGCGTCGTCCAAGGGGCCGAGGTAGTCGATGCAGCGGTAGCGATTTGCAAGATTATTCCCGGCCTCAGGCGGTCCGCCGACGAGGCGGAAACGGATGTCCTTCCGTCCGGAGGCATCTATCGAAGCGGCGGTGGCCTCGATGCCCTCGATATTGGGGGCATGAACCAGGGTTGAGACCGTGCCCAGCCGTCCTGCAACCGGCTTCCAGTCAAGGGGGAAGGAATCAATGACGCGTGGTATCACGGTGGCGCGGGGGGCTCCCAGCCAGCGGGCCACTTCCCGGTCGAGTTCGGAAAGGCAGAAGACGGCGTCCACGGCTGAATGCATTTCCAGTTCCACCGCGAGCTGGCGTCCGAGTTTGAGCGCGTCCCCATCATGGATGCGGTCCAACCCGCGGACCGCCGCGCGGGTGCGTGCCTGGTGGATGAAGTCGGTGCTGTCGGCGCCGTGGGACAGGATCGCCAGCCGCACACCGGAGGGACGGAGGATTTCCGCCAGGGGACGGGCGAGGGGGCCGGCTTCGACCTCGTTCAGAAAAATCCATGACGCGCCGGTTTCCCGGGCGCGGGTGATGGTGCGTGCGAGTGTGTCCCGGGGGATGAGGTTCTGGAAAGGGCGGGGCATCAACAGGCGCCGCAGGCGCACCAGCGGCCGGCGGTCGAAATCATAGACCAACGGATGGACCGTCCATCCGGCGGAACGGGCCAGAGACAGATACTCGCGGGTGCAGCGCTGCACGCCGCCGCCGCCCGGCTCCATGGCGTTGGCGGAGGTGACAAACACGGCGGTTTGTGGATGGAGCGGGTTCATGATGGCGGCCGGTTCCGGGCAGTGGTGTCTGTGAGGAATTTCCAGGCCTCTGAATGGCGCTTGTGGGCAGTGAGTGTCCGGAAGACGGCAACGGGATGGCGCAACGAGGAGAGGGCGAAGCGGAGCACTTCGGGAATACTTGCAAAGGCGCCCAGCATGCGGCAGGAGGGGTGGGCCAGCGAGGCTCCCAGGAGCACCGTGATGCTTTGCGGTTGTTCCCTGCGCGCCCGCTCCCATAGGGCGCGGGCCAGGGCGCTGCGGCCGGACGGGGCCACGCTGGAGAAGAGGCTGGTCAAAAGCAGGACCTGGTATTCGCCCCAGAGTCCCGGCCCACGGGCCCGCCCCGTGGCAAGGGTTTCAGCATAATTCACGAGGACACGCGGGTGGAGGAGAAACGGATGTGGAACGATCCGCTCGCGGAAATGCTCGGTGACATCGATGGGGATGCAGTTCGGGGTGCGCCAGGCCCCGGCATGACGGGTGCGGAAAAGCATCGAACTGTTGCACAGTTTCGCGCCCCCGCATTTGTCGAGGTCCCGCCAGGGGAACAACTCCGGAGCGGTGCCCTCCGGCCAGATGGTGGTTCCGGTGTCCGTCCACCCTCCGCCGGGTTCCTCCCGCCAGATGCGCTCGTTGCCGCAAACCAGTCCGACTTCGGGGAATTGTTCCATGGCCGTCGTCATGCATTCCAGGAATGCGGGATCCCACCAATTGTCGTCTTCCAGGATCGAGGAATAGGGCTCGTCCATGGCCCGGAAGGCGCGGTTGAATTGGAAGGCGCCACCACGCCCCGGAAGGGATTCTCCCATGACAATACGGTGGTCATCCAGACGGCTGACCAGTTCCGCGGGACGCGGATCGTCCGGGGCGTCGTTGAGCACCTCGGCGACCCAGTCCGTCCGTGTCTGGGCGATCAACGAGCGCAGGGCCCGTTCCAAGAGAACCGGACGGCGGTAGGTGACGACGTGGACGCGTATGGCGGCGGTCATGGTTTGGAATCCCGAACGAAAAAGGCATTGAAATAGGCGAGCCGGAACGGACCGGACCAGGCGACCTGTTCGGAGAGGGAGGCCAGGTGGAAACGGTGAGGCGCGAGTTCTTTGATAGCCTCAACCAGGGGTGTGTGGATGCGGTCGTCCGGGTCGAGGCTGGCCTCAAGCAGGATGGCACGGACGCGGCCCTCTGCCAGGAGCTTCTTTCCGCCCCGGAGCACCTCCAGTTCGAAGCCTTCGGTGTCGATTTTGAGCAGGTCGATGGTTCCAAGATGTTCCCGCAGGGCAAATTCATCCAGGGTGGATACCTCGATCCGCTCGCTGCGGACTCCGGCCTGTCCCCCGTCCGGGCACTGGTGGCGGAGGCTGTGGGTTTGGGAGTCGGGTTGGAGGAGGATTTCGCAACTTCCCGGGTCGGATCCCAAAGCGAGCGGATGACAGTGCACGTTCGGCTCGTTGCGCGTGGCCTCTGCCAGGCGGTTGAAATTTTCCCGGACGGGCTCGAAGGCATGGATGTGCGTTTCCGGAAAAAGTTGGAGAAGTGAGCGGCAGGTTTCCCCGCAGTGAGCCCCGACATCGAGGACCAACCGGGCCGGTGGCAGACCGGCCCGCTGCCAATCGATCCCGAGATCGGTGCCTGCGGGAAGCCCGGCTGTTTTGCGGACAAACCAGCCCTTGCTTTGCAGCCATTGGCGGGCGAAATCTTTGGGGGATTTTTTCATGCGTGGGTGGGTCGCAGGCTGTCGAGGAAGTTCCGGAGCCGCTTGGCCCGGCGCCAACCGATGAGCCCGGCCAGCATACTCAGGCGTGGACCCGCGGGATAGGGAAGATTTGAGCCGCCGAGTTCAAGGCAGCGGTTTTCCGCATCCCGGGAAAGGGAGGGTTCCTCGGGCAGGAGCTCGAAGGCCGTCCATTTCCAGGCGTAGGCCGCGGCCGCGAGGCTCCGTTCCGAACGGTCCGCGGCCAGCAGATGGCCGGTGATCAATTCGGTGGCACGGAACACCGAGCGCAGGGCCGCCGGACTTCGGCGGCGGCTCAGGGTCTGCACGCCTTCCGACCGGTAATAGACAACAGCCCCGGGGCAGTACCGGATGCCGGAGGACCTGAGCATGACCCGAGCGAAATATTCACCATCATCATTCACGGTAAGGGATTCGTCCCAAGGTCCGGCTTTTTCAAGCAGGCCGCGCGGCGACAGCCAGGCTCCCGGCTGCATCATGTTGGCCTTTTCGTAGAACAACTGCAGGAACTCGACTCCGCTGAGATCCCGCTGGTTGAGGTGGGATTCGGCGGGATGGGATCCGGGCTTCCCGCTGAAACGGACCCAGAGGCCGGAAGAAAGGGTGTCGGGCGGACTGTTTACCAAAAGCGCGGCCTGGGCGGAAATTTTCCCGGGATCGAGAATGTCGTCGGCATCCAGGTATTGGATGAAGGTTCCCCTGGAAAGGCGGAAGGCGTGGTTGCGCGCGGCGGAGGCACCGAGGTTGGTTTGGGCCGCCGTGCGGACGCCGCGGCTTTCGTAGGAGCGGGAAATCTCCAATGAGTTGTCAGTCGAACCATCATCCACGACGATGATCTCACAATCCGGGTGGGTTTGTGCGAGGGCCGACTCAATGGCCGCCCCCAGCCAGCAGGCGGCGTTGTGGCAGGGGATGAGGATGGAGACAAGCGGGGTCACGAGGGGTTCGGAGCGGGCCAGCCGCATTCGTGGCAGATATCTGAAAGTTCGGATTCCAACCGCGGTTTCCGCCACTTGCGCAGAAAGCGGTTCAATAGGCGGAACTCCAGGTCGAGCCAGGGCCGTGGACGGTAGAGATGGGGGTGTGCCAGGCCGTTGCGGTCGGCGTCCTCCTGCCATTTGGATTCGAGGGCGGGGGAGAAGGTTTTGGCTTCGGCATGGTGTCGGACCAATCCGAGGGGACGGGGCAGGTAGGCCTTGCGTGATCCCGGGAGGAGCCGGATCCAAAGTTCGTAATCAATCGCGCAATGGTGTTCTTCCCAAACCGGTTGGTGCCGGGAGGCGTGCCAGAATGCGGAATGGGAGGCGACCAATCCGTTGAATTTCAAATACCGGTCAAGCGCCGGGGGCAGGGCTTCGATCCTGAGCCGTGACTTTTCCTGCTCCAACACCAGCTGGTCGCCGTAGATGAAGGTCGCCTGTTTGTTTTCGTGCGCCCCGGCCACGCAGCGGAAGGCGCCCGGGAGGTAGAAATCATCACTGTTGAGCCAGCCGCGGAGGCCGTTGTCGCATGCGAGCGAGAAACCGAGGTTGATCGCATGGGCCTGTCCGCGGTCACCTGCGGTGCGCAGGTGGCTCATCCATGGCCGGTAGCGCTCAAGAATCCGGCGCACCGCTTCGCCCGAACCGCCGTCGATGACGATGAATTCGAGTGCGGGGTGGTTTTGCAGGAGGACCGAGCGCAGGGCCTCTTCGAGGTAGCCGCCCTGTTCGTACGACGGCATGACGATGCTTATGGGGACGGTGGGTTTGTCCGGGGTGCTCCACGGGGGTGTTTGCACGGTCCAGGGCCAGCCTGACTTTCCCGGCGGCGGCGGCGGCAGAACATCCAACAGCCCACCCGGCTTCCGGGGCACAAGCGGCAGGGGCAGGGATGCTCCCTCCGCAACCAACTGTGCGCGGTAAACCGCGGAGTCGGGAAAGTGTTGTTGGTAAGAACCGGTCATGGCGGGGTTATGGTTCCTTGGGAAGCAGGAGGAAGTTTTCCCCGAAGCGCAGGCTTGTCCGCAGGTGGGCGGAGGTTTCCAACCTGACGAGGGAGGGCAGGGCGTGGAGGTCGTATCCCTGGCCGCGTGCGTAGTCCATGAGGAAACCGGGCGGCACGTTGAAGGCCGCAAGGTTTTCCAAATTCCACTCCAGCAAAATGACCGGCCGGCAGGCCCGGATGCATTCCCCGGCACCCTGCAGCACGGAAGCTTCCGCTCCCTCGACATCGATTTTGATGGCGCAGACCGGAGGCCGGCCCGCTCCGTCCCAAAGTTTGTCGATGGTCGTGACCGGCACGCGGATTTCGGTCGTCGGGCCGGCTCTTTTGGTGTCGGCCAACCCGTCGAAGGCCCCCCAGGCCGGTGAGGCGCAATGGAACGTGGCCTCCCCTTCGGAGGCGCCGAGGGCTTTCTTCACCAATTGCCAGCGGTCCGCGAAGGGACTGCCGGCAACGGTCCGTTCCAGGGCCTGTTGGTTGGTGGGCGATGGCTCAACGGAGATGACGCTGAGGCCGGGTTCGGCTGCCAGGAGAGGGATGGACATGAGTCCGATGTTGGCCCCCGCATCGATGACCAGCGAACCCGGGCGGAGCGAGGAAATCAGGCACTCCACATTGGTGGGTTCGTAAAGTCCCTGGTCGCAGGCGATGCGGAAGAGGAAGGACCGCGGGGGGAAATGCACCCGCACCCCGTAGTAGGGGAAAGCGTGCGGTGCGCCCGGGCGCAGGTCGTAGAGCCAGCGTTTGATGAATGAACGGATGCGTCTCATAGGGTTGGATGGGTGAAGGGTTTCCAGTTGTACTGGAAATACCATCGCTTGGTTTCGCCGACGTAATGGTGCATGACCGCCCGGCAGTCTCTGGCTTCAGGCGGCCGAGGCCCGGTGATGTAATCCGCCGCGGGGGCCACGGCGCAGTCCCGTCCGGCGACGAGCATCGCAAGGAGCGCCTGTTCGAGATAGTAGTTCGTGCCTTCCGCGTCCTGCAGTGCCCGGCAAAAAAATTCGATCCGCTCCCAGTCCAGATCGCGGGTGTGGAGTCCGGTGAGGCCGACATTGACGAGTGGGGCGATGGGGGCCCCGACCAGTTTTTCCATCAACGGCCTGCTGTAACCGTAGGATTCCTCGCAGTCGACCGCATGGAGGGGCTTCGAGGGGGAGGCCAGCCAGTCGAGCAGGAAATCCGGCGTGCGGAAAAAAAGCAGGTCGGAATCCATCACCAGTTTCCATGCCGGGGGGAGCAGGTGCGGGGAGATCAATTTCCGGATGTTGGGATAATGGATCCACCGGTCGTGCAGCACCGGGAAGCGTGACGGGGGCAGGGTGCCTTCCAGAAGTTCTTCCAATTCATGGTGAGAGTGTAAAACCACGGAGCCCAGGGCTGCCAAGTGGTCCCTGGTTTCCGGGTTGAGCGTGCCGTCATCGTGGAGATGGAAAGGGCCGGGAGGAGGGGTTTGATGGCAGAAGGAGTGGAGGCAGAAAGCAGTCAGGTCCCAGAACCGGCTTCCCGTGACCAGGTGGATTTCGCCTGCGCCGGGGGCGGTGGCGGCCGGAGCGGGCAGTGCCGGCAGCGAAGCCGCGGCGCGGCGCATGGCCTCGCGACCGAGACGGCTGCGCCGGAATTGCCAGGGGCCCCCATGGGCAACCATGCGGCGGAAATTCGCCACGGGCGAGTGATACGCGTGGAGGAGAAATTTTCCGGCCAGGCTCATGCGATGCGTCCCTGGAAATGTCCACAGGCCCCACGCCAGCGGATGCGGTGCAACGGGGATCTCCAGGACTGGTGGGCGAGCCAGGCTTTGGCACGGCGGAGGGCCGCACCCGTGGTTGAAAGCGGCGGCCATGGATTGATACCGTGCAGGCTGAGTACCCGCATCCAGGATTCCTGGATGGCTTCATTCAGCCTGGAGAGATATTCCGGATCCAATCGGCCCGCCGGGATCAGATGGGTAAGTTGCAGGCGGGGTTCGTAAGCCACCTGCCAGCCGCTCTTCAAGATGTGGAGGACGATGTCGTTGTCCCCTCCCGAGGTCAAATTATTGCCCGTTCGGTCGGTGAGCAGGGGTTCGGGTTCGTTGAGCCAGGATTCCAGGGCGTTATACCTCAGCACCATGCCGGCTCCAATCGGGGCGAAAATCGGATACTCCCTGTTCCATCCGGCAAAGAGGGCGGATTCCCCGAGATCCCGCAGGGCCAGGAGGGAATATTGACCGGTAATCCAGGGTGGCGGTGGAGTTTCGAATTCCGGCACGGATTTCCCCCCTGCGGCACCGAGCCGGGGATAATGGCGCATCACTTCAACAGCCGATTGGAGATAATCGGGAGCCAGAACATTGTCGTCGTCGACAAAGACCAGGATTCCGCCCGACGAGGCATGGAGCCCGGCACGTCTTGCGCGGGAAAGTCCGGGAACGGGTTCGCGGATCAGGCGGCCATTGGGGAACCGCGACAAATCCACCTCCACCGGAGGGGCTGAGGCGTTGTCGACGACAATCAATTCCCAGGAATCGCGGGGAAGGGTTTGGGCGGCCAGGGCATCGAGAACGCGGTCAAGGCGTTTTCGGTCCGGACAGTGGGTGGGCAGAATGACGGATAGGGGGATCAAAGTGGTAGTTGGCTGTAGGGGCGGCTTAATTCAAGCATTTGTTGCCACCATTGGGTTGGGTTGTCTGCAGGTACACGGGAGAATTGGTTGCGCAGGCGCCGCAGGCCCCGCCAGGCCGAATCGTGGAGGCGGTCCTGCCATCCAAAATCCAGGGCCCGGGCGGTTTCCTGTGCCCGCCGGGCGGCGGTGGCATCGTCGCAAATCTGCCACCTGAGCGGACCCTGCCAGGTCCAGTCGATTGTGCTGCTCCCAGGGTGGGTTCGGCAGTGGCGCTCATAGACAGTCAGGGGAATCAAGCTGCTCTGCTCCGCGGTGGATGCGGATTTCCGGCAGAATTCCAATCCCGACGGGCCGGCATCGATGATCCAGTGATGATGTGGGTGACCGGATTGTGAGGATGACCGGTCCCGGGAGCCGAGGGTTTGTTCGGAAAGCCGAGATGGAGAAACGATCCTTCCCGCCCGGGCCACGCGGGCCAATTCGCGGAGCAATGGGACCGGGTCGGCCAGATCCTCAAGGGTGTGGCCGCAGTAGACGGAATCGAAATAGCCGTCTTCGTAGGGAAGGCGAAGGTCTTTGTTCAGGAAATCGGTTTGGACCCAAGTCCCGCGGGAAAATTTTTCGCCGGGACAGGGTTCAAGCGCGAGACAGGCCCGTCTCGTTTCGTAGGGCATCAAATCAACCACATGGGTGGCTTCCCCCAAGGGATTGAACCACCCGCCGACATCGAGGATGCGGGAAGAAGAATGTTCAGCGTCCATCAAGAGAGGGGTCGCGCCGCGAGGGTTTCCATCCGGGACCCGGGTCGCGGGTGAACAGGGCGAGCAGGCGGGCCAGCAGCCTCAGGCAGATTTGGCGAATTGATTGAGCCATGAAAGTTTTTCTTCCCGGGTTTTTTCGAATGGATTGCGGAAGACCTCGTTGTTCAGCACCAGGAGGTCGATGTCGGTGTGGATGAAACATTCCCATCCCTCGGCGGCGGTGCGGACAATGGGTTGGCCGGCGACGTTGAAGCTGGTGTTGATGAGGATGGGCACGCCGGTGAGTTCGTGGAAAGCGGTAAGAAAGGCGTGGAAGTCCGGGTGGACCTCCGGGCGGATGGTTTGCAGGCGGGCGGAGAAATCCACATGGATGACACTGGGTATGGAACAACGCGGGTGGTCGAGTTGTTCTTTCAGCCCTGAAAATGAGGCGGGCAGGGGTGACCGCAGTTCCGGTTTCAGGTAGGCGGTGTAATTCATGTAATCCGACTCCTCGTCGCAGTCGAACCATTCGCCCGTGTGTTGGGCCAGGATGGCCGGGGCGAAGGGACGGAAAGATTCGCGAAACTTCACCGCCAGATTGAGCCTCGATTGCATGCCGGGGACACGGGGGTCGGCGAAAATGGACCGTGCGCCGAGGGCGCGGGCCCCCAGTTCCATGCCGCCGCGGACCACGGCGACAATTTTGCCCGAGGCCAGTTCGCCGGCGATGAAGCGGTGGAGGTTCTCCCCGTGAGGCACGAGGTAGGGGCGGGCGCCTGCGGGAACGGTCCCGGGCAGGCTGCCGAGGTAATATCCCCGGGCCGCCGGGTGCAGGGGTTTTCCCCGCTGCCTCTCCCGCTGGAGGAGCAGGGCGGCGCCGAGGCCGGATCCCATATCGCCACCAACTGGTGAGTTAAAAAGTTTGCGGAAAACTTTCCGTGCGCGGAGCTTTCCCGCGGCCACGCAGTTCTGCGCGCACCCTCCGCAGAACAGCAGGTTTTCCTCCCCGGTTTCCGAGCGGATCGCGTCCGCCATCTTGAAGATTTCCTGCTCGAAGACCGCCTGCAACGAAGCGGCCAGGTCCACGTGGACGGTGGTCAGGGGGTCGGAAGACCGCCGCGAAGCAATGCCGGTGGTTTGGGCCACCCAGGGCAGCGCGTCCAGCAGCGAGGGCTCGTTGAAGTGGATGGCGCGTGCGAGGTGGAAGCCCCCCTCCGCATCCGTGTGGAAAAGGCGTGCGAGTTCGCGGGTGAAGCGCGGCGTCCCGTATGGGGAGAGGCCCATCACCTTGTATTCTGAACCAAAGGAAACAAACCCGAGGTGGTAGGTGATGAGGGTATAGAACATGCCCAGTCCGTTTTCATAGGGCTGTTCTCGGAGGATGCGCACTTCCCCGTCATCAATGATCCCGGCGCTGGCCGAATAGTCCTCGCCTTTCCCGTCCACACAGAGGAAAGCGGCCCGGTTGAACGGGGATGTGTGGAAGGCCCCGGCCACATGGGACAAATGGTGCCAGGCATGGTGGAACGCGGCACCGGGGAAAAGGGCGCGTGCGGGCTGCGTGTAAATGCCGCCCCAGGATTCCGGGATCCACCGGCCGAGGGCGCGCGTCAGGCTGTTCCCCGGCCGGCCGGAGAGGTCGAAGATCTGGCTTTGGACCGATTTTTCGGCGAAGACGACATCCGTGACCCGGTCTGGGGTGAGCCCTGCGATTTCCAGGCAATCGGCAATGGCAAAGCGGGGAAATCCCCCGTCGTGTTTGCGGCGGGTGAAGCGTTCTTCCTGCGATGCGGCGATGAGGCGGTCGCCGACCAGGAGGGCAGCATTGGCGTCATGGCCGAGCAGGCCGCCGATGCCAAGGATGACCGAAGGGGAATGGTCCTTCATGGGTTCAGATGGGCGAAGGGTTCAAGATAAACCGACCACGGGTCGGCGGGATGGCGGCTGAGCACGTTTTCCCGGGCCGCTTTCCCCATGCGGGGCCATTGGTCCCGGGATTCAAGGGCGCGGGTGAGGCTGGCGGCGATGGTGTCCGGTTCGGCGGAGGGACAAAGGAATCCGGTCCGGCCGTCCTCGACCCATTCGGATCCGCCATAGGGCGTGCGGAGCACCGGGCGGCCGCAGGACATGGCCTCGAGCATGGACACGGCCAGGCCTTCATACCGCGAGGTGAGGACAAGCATGTGGTGGTCTTTCCATACGGTGGAGACATCTTTGACAAAAGAATGAAGGGAAACGCGGGACTCCAGGCCGAGCCACCGGATCATCTCCCCGAGATAAGGCCCGTCGGGTCCGTATCCATAGATATCGAAGTGCCAGCGGGGTCCGTTCGCGGGCATGCGTGCCAGGCCCAGCAGGAGAACATCCAGGCCTTTGTGGTGGGCGTCGAGGCGGCTGATCGAGGCCAGCCGCGCAACCCCGTCGCCGTCGTCGGGCCAGGGTTGGGGTTCGGCGACAGACCGGGCCAGCATGTAGGAAAACAGCCGGGCGTTGGGCAGATCCTGCAACAGCTGGGTCTCGGTGATGCGGCGGGTCCATGGCGAATTGAACAGGCACCGTTCCGCGCGGAGAAAAAGGGATTTGGCTTTCTCGCGGGTTGCGGTGTCGAAGGGAGGCATGGGCTGGTTGAGATGGACGAAGATGTCGTAACCGGCTCCCGGGCTTTCGGTCCACGGGAGGAAGAAATCCTCGTCCAGCAGATCGTAAGCGCCTCCTTGGTTGAAGAAAAAATGGGGGGCGGGTAATTGGTGCAGGTGTGTTGCCAGACGGGATTCGGAGCGCGGGCGGATGAGCCGGTGGCGGAGACCGGACCAGTGTCCGCCCGCCGCCTTCCGACGTGGCTGGACAAAAATCACCGCGCCCGCATCCCGGAGCGCACGGATTTCATCACGTTCCAGGCAATCGGGATGAACCACCAAGGTGACCGGAATTTGTTTCTGAAGCAGGACGGCGGCGGCCTTGGGCCAGACACAATCGGGCGCCCCCCACCCCCAACCGCGGACGGTGGAACAAAAAACAGCGCTTTGCGGGTTGGGGGTCATACGGGGGTGTCCCGGCTGAGCCGGGTCCATGACGGCGGAACGATGTCGTTGTTCATGCCTTTGGTGTCGGCGAACCAGGGGTCCGGGGTGATGATGAGTTTGTCGGGGGAGGGATTGAGCCAGGCGGACCACCAGGAGAGCGTGCTGTTGGCGGTGGCCAGGTGGTTGCAAAGCGACATGAGCCGGATGTTGTCCCATGGATGCCAGGGCGCGACACAGCGGACGAATTCATGCGGGCCGTCCGGTTGGAATTCCCGGGCCACGGATTCGATGTCGTCGGAAAAGATATACGCGGTGGCACCCGGGCATCGTTCGCGGAGCAAGCGCAGGGCGCGGCGGTGGTAATCGAGTCCCAGGCTGCCGATCTGTCCGGCAAAGGAGGGATTGCGGACGTAGTCTCCCCGGCGGAAATGTAGGGCGATGGAAGGGCCGGAACGGATGCGGGCGGCCAGGGCTTCCACTTCCGGGGTGGCGGGATAGCGGAGGGAGAAATGCATCCGGAGGAGACCGGAGATTCCGGAGAAGAATTTTTCGGACTGGAACATGCCGCCGAGGTAGGTGTTGTCGGGCAGGCCGGGGAATCCTGGGTCGCCGGCCGGCCGGTCCTCGGTGTGCCAGTGGCCGCCGCCTTTGTAGTTATCGGCAAAATGATAGAGATGGAGTTTCTCCGCCAGCGCCGCAGCCCAGCGTTCGGTGCGCGTGGTTTGGCAGCCGCGGCAGCGGCGGATTTCCTCCGAAGTGGCGAATTGCTCCGTGATGTGGAAACAGGAAAGGGCGTAGCGGTTGTGGTCCTCGTGGGCCGGGTCGTCGCGGAACCACGAGACATCCAGCTTGAGGACGGTGCGGTGGGTTTCCGCGAGGGCGAGCCCCGCGGCGTATTGGAACATCTGGTTGCCCAGGCCCCCGAGTAGTTGGACGATGATCATGTGGGATTCACGCGGGTTTGAGGGGAAGGAAGAGGGTGGTGTCGGGTCCTTCGGTCACGGATTCGTAGCCGTAACCATGAAGCCGTACCAGGAGATCCTGGTATTTGTCCGGGGTGCTGCAGGAGTGCTCGAAGTGGACCACACGGGGCCGTCTGTTCCCCCAATCCCAAAGGTTGAGGAGGGGGACGTCGAAGCCCTCGGTGTCGAGCACGAGGACATCGGGATCCTGCACGCCGTAATCCTGCAGGAGTTTCTCCCATGTAAGACAGGACACTTTTTCCTTGCACACCGCATCGGTGCCCAGTCCGAGATCGCAGCAGGCGGTCTTGATGCGTTCGTGGTCGAGTGTGGCGAGGCCGGATGTCCAGTCGGGGAGTCCGGGAAGGGCGGGGTTGATGTAATAGAGGGTGGCAGGCGAACAATCCGTGGAGATGGCGGCATGGACCGGGCGGATGCGCGGAATTTTGGCGTAGCGATTGTTCAGGGATTGGATGAAGGGCTCCCGGGGTTCGACGAGAATCCCGGACCAGTCGAAATCGCGGATGAGGCCGGCGATGGGATCCTGCCGGGATCCGTCATTGGCCCCCGCCTGGATGAAGCGGAGGCGGTCCAGGGATGTAAAGGCGCGGAGGAGGGCGTAGGAGAGTCCGGAAATGGGGCGGAGTTGGAAGTAGCGGGCCGCCGGGTGGTCCGTCTTGCAAATGACCAAGCCGAGCCGCGTCATCAAGGAGTGGAGGAGTGAGGGGGGGGTCATGAGCGGCGGAAGGGTTCCGTGCAGAGGGATTTCCAGCGCCCGAGGTTGAACCGGGCCCGTTGTACAAAGTTGCCCGCCCGTTGGCGCAGCAACCAGGGCCAGACACGCGGGTGGCGGATGTTGACGTAGAATTGGTCGCCTTCCGAGGCGTGCCGGAGTTCGAAAGCCAACCGGAATCCGCGGGCCCGCATGAAATCCCCGACCTGCCTGCGGAGGGGTTGTTCCTGGTACTGGGGCACATCCGCGACCTCGAGCCAAAGCGCGGTGACATCGCGGAGCTTCGGGCCGGCCCCCTCCAACACCAGGAGTTCGGCCCCCTGGACGTCCATGTGGATGAAGTCAATCCGCCCGATGCCCCGCTCCCTGCAGAATTCCTCCAGGGTCGTGGTGGGAACGGTGATGGTTTCCTTGAATTCGACCCAGCCATACATGGGATCCCCGGTGGCCGGGGCGAGCAGGGAGCTCGACTTGTTCCCGTAGTTCCATTGTTTGTCGGTGGTGGGTTCTGCGGGTTGGCCGGATGAGACGTGGAAGGTCGCTGTCCCGGTCTTCTGCGAGAGGGCCAGCGGCACCAGTTCCACGGAGCCGGTATGGTGTGCCTGCAAATTGGCGCGAATGAGTTGTTGATTCGAAGGCAGGGGCTCGAAGGCGAATATCCGCGCGCGCGGGAAGCGGCGGGCATAACGGATGGAGTCCTCGGCCTCGCAGGCGCCAATGTCGAAAAAAATCAGGGAGTCGCGGCTGCCGAAAAGTCCGATCACGGCCTGTTCCTGATCGGGCACGGTGTCGAGGTATTCCCTGATGTCGGAGGGTTGGACGGGAGGGGCCATGGTTCAGACCGGGGCGATGCGGATGATGTCGTCCCGCAGTTCAAAAACCGCGTGCGGGCGTTTCTGTAGGACGAATTGGCGGATGTCCTCGACGGTGGGATAGCCATCCGTGCCGTTGAAGAGGCGGGCATCGTCGATCAGGACGACGTTCTGTCCCTGCGTCCGGCCCAGGAGGAATTCCAGTTCCTCGCTGATGGGGGTGTCTTTATTTCCCCGTGCGGAAATGCCCGAGCAAAAATGGCCGTCGAGCCAGAACAAGGCGGGCCGGGTGATGCGCGAGGCGACAGCAGGAAGCAGGGTGGCGCTGTCGCCCAAGTGGCAGTGGATGTGCCTGAGATGGGCGAATCGTTCGGCGGCGGAGCGTTGGAGTTCGGGTGCGAGTTCGATGGTGTGGATTTCCCGGAAGACGCGGCGCAGGGAGAAGACGCAATGGCCCAGCCAGGTTCCGGTTTCAATCAGGACCGGGGTCCGGTGGCGTTTGGCACAGGCGCGGATGACCCCGTATTTGATGAGATCCGGAGGCGGGGTCGGGCATCCCGTTTCCTTCCAGGTCCGGACGGCCTTTCTTCCCTCGAGGAAAAAATGCAGGTCCCGCTCGAAATCGCGAAGAGGATGGTGGAGTCCGAGCGCCCGGACGATTTTTTTCAGGATCATGGGAGGGGGCGGATTTCGCTGCGCATGGAGTTGAGGACCAGACCGCAACCGGAGGTGGCTTCGCAGTGGACCAGCGGGTCCTCCGGAAGGATTTCCAGGCTGGAGGCCTCGAATTGCAGGAGCATGCGGCCTTGTGTGCTCAGACCGACAAGGATCTTGTAGGAGTCGGAGGCCAGGTGGACGCGGTCCTGCTCGAAGACGGCCTCGTATTCACCGGGTTCGAGGCGGGTGGGCGGGATCCACGCGGTCTGCAGGCCGGTGCCCCCACTGTTGACCACACCAATCGAGGCGACAAAGCCCGGGAGCGCTTGCCGGACCCGGAGGCGGAAACGGATCCGCCAGGTTTCGCCGACCCGGAATGCCTGCCCGGCTTGTCCGTTCCCGTTTTCCAAACGGCACGGGCCAAGGGAAACCGGCTGGTCGGAGGAGTCCGGGATGGAGGTGGCGGGCTCATCAGCCGCGTTGGTATAGGCAAGAAGGGTGGAGGTCACCGGGCCGAGTGCCTCGATCCGCCCGGCATTCAGCAACAGGCACCGGTTGCAGAGCTGCCTCACGGCCGCCAGGTTGTGGCTGACAAACAGGACCGTGCGCCCCTCGGAGGTGGCAACATCCCGCATTTTCCCGAGGCATTTTTTCTGGAATTCCTGGTCTCCCACCGCGAGGACCTCGTCGATGATCAGGATTTCCGGTTCGAGGTGGGCCGCGACGGCGAAGGCGAGCCGGACATACATGCCGCTGGAGTAACGCTTGACGGGGGTGTCGAGAAATTTTTCCACGCCGGAGAAATCCACGATCTCATCGAACTTCCGGCGGATTTCCGCACGGGTCATGCCGAGGATGGCGCCGTTGAGGAAAATGTTCTCCCGTCCGGTGAGCTCGGGGTGGAATCCGGTGCCCACCTCGAGGAGCGAGGCCACCCGGCCGCGCAGCCGCACCCGGCCCCGGGTGGGCTCGGTGATGCGGGAGAGGATTTTCAGCAGGGTGCTCTTGCCCGCGCCGTTCCGTCCGATGATCCCGAGCACCTCGCCCTGTTGGACTTCGAAGGAAACATCTTTCAAAGCGGAGAAGATTTCCGAGTTGGGATGGGTGTGCCGGGATTTTTTGTGTTTCAACCACTGGCTGAGGGTGTCGCGCAGGGTGCGGTAAGCCGCGCCGTCGCCCAGGTGGGAGATGACGTAGTCTTTTCCGAGATTCTCGACGGTGATGACGGGGGGGGACATGGGATTTACGGCAGGCTGGCGACCGGCTCAGATGACATCGGCAAAGGTTTGTTCGGTGTTCCGGAAGACCCTGATGCCGAGAAAGAGGAAGAATGCGGTCGTCGCCGCAGCAAGGGTGATCTCGAGGGTGGGGAAGGCGCTTTGCCCGAGCAGGCACCAGCGGAATCCCTCGATGACGCCCACCATGGGATTGAGGGCATAGAGAGCGTAGGCCGATTCCCCGATTTTTCCACGGACCACGTCGCTGCTGAACCCGACCGGGGAGACGTAGAGCCCGAACTGGACGATGAAGGGGAGGATGAAACGGAAATCGCGGTAGGTGACGGTGAGCGAGGTGAGGAGGAGTCCGGGCCCCAGCGCGGCGAGCACGGCCAGCAGAAGGAAGAGGGGCAGGAGGAGGACCTGGAGCGGGGGGAGGAATTGATACCAGGCCATGAGCACCGCGAGGATGGCGAGGGAAATGCAGAAATCCACCAGGCTGACGGCGATGGCCGCGCCGGGGATGATCAGGCGGGGGAAATAGATTTTGGAAATCAGGTGCGAACTGCCGATGAGGCTGCCCCCGCTTCCACCCAGGGCGCTGGCAAACAGCTGCCAGGGCAGGATGGCGGCAAAGACCATGATGGCGTAGGGCGTGTTGCCCTGGGTGGGGAGGTTGGCCACCCTGCCGAAAACAATCGTCATGATGAACATGGTGAGCAGCGGGGGGATCAAAGCCCACAGGACCCCGAGCGTGGTTTGCTTGTAGCGGACCGCGATGTCGCGCCAGGCGAGGATGGTGAACAATTCGCGGTAGCGCCAAAGGTCGGCCCAGTAGTGCCGGGAGGCTCGGCCGGGCTCGAGAAGGATTTCGGTTTTGGGGCTTTGCATGAGGGTGGAAAGGCGCACTCCGTGCCGGTCGCTTCGGATGGGAAAATTCCGAAGTTCCAGTGATTCAATAGGTTGCGGCGTTCAGGGTGCGGGCTCGAGCCAATCGGGCTCGATTTCCAGCGCGACGGACCGCTGCAGCATATCGACGGACAAAACCAGTTTGGTGCGGCCGCTTCGGCGCAGGACCACGCCCTCGAGGCCCTTGAGCCGGCCGGTGGTGATGCGGGCCCGGCGGCCGACGCCGAGGTAGGGGCAATCCTCCGTGCCGAGTCCGGCCGCAAGGACCCGCCGGATGGCATCCAGTTCCGAGACCAGGCGGGCCTGATTATGGACCTCGATCACGGCGGCAGCATGACCGGAGCCATAGACCGCGTTGCGTTCGAGCAGGGTGAAAGCACCGAAGGTGTAGCCGGCGAAGAGGGGGTGGTGGAAAGAAACGCGCTTGCCGGGATATTCCCGGACCTTCTCCCGCAGCGGGAGATAGTGGTCGAAGCCCTGTTGGGCCAGCCAGTGGTCCATTTTTTTCTCGCAGCGCGGCTTGGTGTGCAGAGCCCACCATTTCGAATTTTCGATTTTCGATTTTCGATTTTCGATTGGGGAAAGGATGGGTTGCCAATCGGAGGAAACCGCCGGAAATCCCAAATCACAGGCTCCAAATCCCAAGGGGGATGTGGTGTGCGCATCCGAAATTGGCAATCCAAAATCGGAAATCATAACAATTTCTCCGCGAGGGGGAGGACTTTGCGGATGCGGTTCTGGAATTTTTGCAGTTTGGCGAGGCGCTCCCGGATGAAGGCGTCGTCGGGGTCGGATTTGGAATTCGTGGCGGGGAGGAGATGGGACATTTCTTCCAACTGGTGCGCGGTGGAATCCAGGCGGGGTTTGAGGAAGGCGCCGAGCCAGCGGCGGAGGATTTTTCCGAAGTCCGGATTGGCCTGGTAGAAGTCGCGGCGGTCGCCCTTGACCCAGATCTGTTCGACCGCGCCCCAGGCGGCGAGCTGGCGGACGCTCATGCTGGCGCTGCCCTTGCTGATGTGGAGGGAGTCCATGAGGTCCTGGAGGCTGAGGGGGCGGGGGCTGAGGTAGAGCGCGGCATAGATCTGCCCGAGCGAGCGCGGCAGGCCCAGCCGGAGGGCGGAGCGCCCACCGAGGTCGAAAAACTGTTCCCGGAGTTTCAAGTCTTGATCGTTCAAAACAAATTGAACGATACGGGACTCCGGTGGCAAAGGCAAGCGGGGAATGGGGGGGAAGGCAGGGGAATTAACGCAGAGGCGCGGAGTCGCAGAGGACGCGGAGAGAGGGGGGAGGCTTGGGGGATTC
>Ga0209066_10001025_pt1 | contig 38386 bp, 37 predicted proteins | sample All_14_2_FD_187198 | JGI IMG/M metagenome (GOLD analysis project Ga0209066, IMG submission 187198) | Freshwater microbial communities in response to fracking from Pennsylvania, USA - Allegheny Zone_MetaG_DW_15 (SPAdes) (version 2) ... | reverse complement strand
GGCTGTCGCTGCTTTTCGGCAGGGCGCCGAACCAGCCCATGCCGGCCGGCAGGCTGTCGCGCAGCATCTCCGTGTGGCGGGCGCTGGCCGCCCGGTTGGCGAGCATGCCGGCGAACGGCAGGCCGGGGCGATAGGTGGCCAGACCGTGGGCGAGTGCGCCGAAGGTCTGGGCCATCGAACCGGCGTCGATCAGCGCCAACACCGGAATGCCGAAGCGCTCGGCGATGTCGGCAGCCGACGGCGTACCGTCGAACAGGCCCATCACACCTTCGACCAGGATCAGGTCGGAATTGGCGGCAGCACGGGCCAGCCGCCAGCGCGCATCGGCCTCGCCGCACATGCCGAGGTCGAGGTTCTGGCACGGTCGACCGCTGGCGAAGGCATGAATCTGCGGATCAAGGAAATCCGGCCCGCACTTGAAGACGGTCACGCGCCGTCCCTGGCGCGCATGCAGGCGGGCCAGCGCGGCGGTGACGGTGGTCTTGCCCTGGCCGGAGGCGGGGGCGGCGATGAGCAGGGCGGGGCAGGCGGGCATTACCACTCCAGTCCGGGCATGGCTTTGACGCCGGCCTGGAAGGCGTGTTTTTCCATGCCGATGTCGCTGACCGTGTCGGCGGCGTCGCGCAGTGCCTGCGGCGCGGCGCGGCCGGTGATGATGACGTGCTGCATGGCCGGGCGTGACAGCAGGCGGGCGAGCACCGCGTCGAGGTCGAGCCAGCCGTACTTGAAGGCGTAGGTCATTTCGTCGAGAACGACCAGGCCGATGTCCGGGTTTTCCAGGTGCTGGCAGGCGACTGCCCAGGCGGCCTGGGCGGCCTGCGCATCGCGCTCCTTGTCCTGGGTTTCCCAGGTGAAGCCTTCGCCGCCGACATGCCAGGCGACGTTCGGCTGGTTGCGGAAAAAGGCTTCTTCGCCGGTGTCCGAGCGGCCCTTGACGAACTGGACGACGCCGACCTTCATGCCGTGACCGAGCGCCCGGGCGACGACGCCGAAAGCGGCCGACGACTTGCCCTTGCCGTTACCGGTGTTGATCACCAGTACGCCGCGTTCCTGCTGGGCGGCGTCGATCTTGCCGTCGATGACGGTCTTCTTCTTCTGCATGCGTTGTTCGTGACTGATCGTCATGGTTTCTTATTCCGGGATGAAACAGCGGTGGCCGCGGTCTTCGATCTGCCGCAGGCCGTAGCCGTAGAGTTCAGACAGCGTTTCGGCCGTCAGGATGTCGTCGACCGTGCCCTGCGCGCAGCGGCCGTCGCCGTAGACCAGCAGCGCCCGGTCGCAGAAGCGGTGGGCCAGCGCCGGGTCGTGCAGGACCATGACGACGGCGGCGCCACAATCGCGGGCGGCACCGGCAAACAGCTCGAGGACGGCCATCTGGTGGTTGAGGTCGAGGTGCGACAGCGGTTCGTCGAGCAGGTACAGTGTCGCTGCCTGCGTCAGCAGCGTGGCAATCGACAGGCGCTGGCGTTCGCCGCCGGACAGCGTATGAACCTGGCGCGTTTCCATGCCGTCAAGACCGACGGCTTGCAGCGCCTTCCGCGCCAGTTCGGCGTCGTGTTTCGATTCCCAGTCCCAGCGGCCGAGGTGTGGGTGGCGGCCGGTCAGCGCGGTTTCCAGGACCGTCGAGCCGAACGGATCGTTCTGGAACTGGCCGAGCCAGGCGCGGCGCAGGGCCGCCTGGCGCGGCGCCAGCAGCGCGCAGTCCTCGCCGTCGAGCAGTACGGCGCCGGCTTGCGGCGGGCGCAGGCCGGCCAGCGTGGACAGCAAGGTCGATTTGCCGGCGCCGTTGCGGCCGAGGATGGCCAGCCGCTCGCCGGGTTGCAGCGACAGATTCATGCGGTCGACGACGGTTTTCCCGCCAATTTCGACGCTCAGTTGCCGGGCTTCGAGCAAGGGGGCGCTCACTTTGGTTGCCTCGACAGCAGGAACAGGAAGACCGGTACGCCGATCAGCGCGGTGAGCACGCCGACCGGCAACTGCATTGGTGCGATGACGGTGCGCGCGGCCGTATCGGCGAGCACCAGCAAGGAACCGCCGGCCAGCACCGAGGCCGGCAGCAGCAGGCGCTGGTCGTTGCCGGTGGCCAGCCGGACCAGGTGCGGAATGACCAGCCCCACGAAACCGATGGACCCGGCGGTGGTGACCGAGGCGGCGGTGGCCAGCGAAGCCAGCAGGTAAATCGTGTAGCGCAGGCGGTCGACCGCAACACCCAGTGCCTGCGCCTGCATCAGGCCGCGTGACAGCAGGTTGAGTTCGCGGGCAAAAGGCATCGCGCACAGCAGCGCGACGACCAGCGCCAGCAGCGCCGGCCACCAGTCGTAGGTCTGGCCGAGGTCGCCCATCAACCAGAACAGCATGCCATGCAGCTTGCGTTCGTCGGCGATCGACAGCATCAACGCAATCAGCGCGCCACAGCCGGCGGCGACGATGACGCCAGTCAGCAACAGGCGCGTCTGGGTCCAGCTGCCGTCGCCGTGGGCCAGCCCGAAAACGATGAACATGGCACCCAGTGCGCCGGCAAAGGCCAGGCCGTCGATGGCCAGCAGCGGTAGCCCAAACAGCATGGCAAACATCGCGCCGACACCGGCGCCGCCGGAAATGCCCAGCACGTACGGATCGGCCAGTGGATTGCGCAGCAGCACCTGCATCAGTGCACCGGCCAGCGCCAGCAGCCCGCCGCAGGCAAAACCGGCGAGCGCCCGGGGCAGGCGCAACTGGACGACCACGTCGCCACTCCCGTCACCGCGGCCGGCCAGCGACGCAAGGATGTCTGCCGGCGCCACCTGCAGGCTGCCCGCCGTCAGCGCCAGCGCGAAACTCGCCAGTGCCAGCAGGCACAGGGAAGCGAGGATCAGGAAGGCGCGGCGGCGGGTCGGCATGGTCTTACTGCGGACTATAACGGATGCCGACGAAGGCGTTGCGGCCCGGGGTCGCGTAGCCGTCGGTCAATGTGTAATCGCGGTCGAAGACGTTGTTGATCCGCGTGAACACACTCCAGTCCTTGGCAAACCGGTAGGCGGCGTAGACATGGGCCAGCGTGTAGCCGCCCATGCGGACCGTGTTGGCTTCATCGTCGTAGCGCTGGCCGTTGGCGAACAGTTCAGCCCGCCATTCCCAGTCGCCGATCGTCTGTCCGACCGAGGCCTTGGCACTGTGCCGGGCGCGGCGCGGCAACTGTTTGCCGGTACTGCCGTCTTTCGCGTCCACCCAGTCGTAACTGGCGGCAAGGTTGAACTTGCCGACGTTGCCTTGCCAGGCCAGCGTGCTGCCCTCGATGCGGGCATTGCTGACATTGGTCGGCATGATCACGGCACCGGCCTTCGGCCAGATGATCAGGTCCTCGACGCGATTCAGGTACCAGGTCAGCGAGACATGTTGCGATCCGGTTTCGTAATGCAGCGAGGCTTCCTGGTTGCGCGCCGACTCCGGTTTCAGCGCCGGGTTGCCGACGTACTTGCCGGTTAGCGGGTAGTACAGGTCGTTGAAGGTCGGCGCCTTGAACGCTGTGCCGACACTGACGTTGGCTCGCCAGTTCGGGGTGAAGCGGTAGCCGTAGGCGGCTGTTCCGGTAGTCTTGTCGCCGAATTGCGAATTGTCGTCGTGACGCACGCTGGCCTGCAGGCGATGACTGGCAAAGCCACGATTCCAGCCGGCCAGCAGCGAATTGTTGCTGCGCTCGAAGCGGGCGTAGCGGCTGGTCGTGTCGACTTCCTGTTCCAGTCGCTCGAAGCCGAGCAGGAAATTGCCGAAGCTGCTGCGGATGTCGTTTTGCCAGGCGTACTGCCGTTGTTCGGTATCGAACACGCTGTTGCGCACGCCGTCTTTCAAGGCTTTTGATTTGTCGATGCTCTGACCGATGCTCAGGGTGCTGTTCCAGTGACCGGTCAGGGCATTTTTCAGGGTCAGGTTGGCGGCGCCGTTACGTGTCCGGTTGACCCAGTCCACCGCGATGCCGCTGCTGTCGTACTGATTTTTGCCTTCGCTGTACAAAAAGCCGAAGGCCAGTTCGTGGCCGCGCGCGAATTCATAGGCCAGGCGACCGGAGGCCGAATCGTTGCGAAAGCCGTCCTTGTCGTGGTTGGCCTTGCTGTCCTCGGGCTTGCTGTCAAAACCGTCGGTTGTGTATTGCGACAGGTTGAGGGCGTAACGCCAGCCGTCACGGCTACCGGAAAACCCGGCATTGGTCGATCGTGTGCCGTAACTGCCGGCGCCGGCTTCGGCAGTGAAGCGCAGTGGACCATGGCCCTGGCGGGTGAATATCTGGATGACGCCGCCGATGGCTTCGCTGCCGTACAGCGAAGAAGCCGGGCCACGGATGATTTCGATGCGTTCGATCTGGTTGGCAGGAATGCGCGACCAGGCGATGTTGCCGGAGGTTGCCGAACCGATCCGGACGCCATCCACCAGCAGCAGGACGTGACTGCCGTTGGTGCCGCGGATCATCAGGCTGGAGGCTGCGCCCTGGCTGCCGTTGCTGGTCATTTCGACCCCCGGCTGGCTGGCCAGGATTTCCTCCAGGCTGGAATGGCCCGCGCCATCGATGTCACTGCGTTCGATCGTGCTGACGTCGGTCAGGATTTCAGCAGTGCGCATGGGTTGGCGGGTTGCGGTGACAACGATGTTGTCCAGTGTCGCATGATCGGCAGCGAAAGCGGCGGCGGCAATGGCTGCCGGTGCCAGGGCCAGTAGTGGCCTGAAACGTGAAGACATGAATTCCCCTTCCCGGCAGGCGTCCCCGCATGCCGGAATGCATAGAAATGGAAATGCCGGGGAGGGGGTTGGGTCTGGAAACCGGTACCACCACCCCGTGGCACTTCCGCTAGGTGTGTGAGGCCGGTATCCGGGCTCGCAAGTCTTGACGTATCGCCTTCCCAGGTTTCCCCAGTGGCCTTGTGATACGCCCGCACTTGCTTACCGTTGCGGGGGCAGCAGCGGCGTTGCCTCTGGCGAGGCGCACCGCTTTCCCGTTTAACTGCGCTTGGTTGAAACCGCGCGCAGCACCTGACACGGCGGGCATTCTACAGCGCATTGCCGCGACATGCGACAGGCAACATCAGGCGCTGCCGATAAAACACTTTGAAAATAGCTGCTTAGTCCTTGACCGGGCAGCATTTGTCCCTCTATAGTGCGCGCCATGAACAGCGAATTCGAAGCGCTCGAAGCCAAGATCGAACAGGTCGTCGCCCTGGTCCACCAGTTGCGCGCCGAGAACGAGGTTTTGAAGAATCAGATGGCCGCCGCGGAAGCGGAAAGGCTGCATCTGCGGTCAACGATGACGGCGGCCAGGGAACGTCTGGAAGGCCTGATGGACAAGATCCCCGAGGATGCCTGAGATGAACGCCGAGCCGAATTTCCTCGACGTCAAGATCATGGGCCGCGAATATCGCGTGGCCTGCCTGCCGGAAGAGCGCGATGCGCTGCTGGCCGCAGTTGATCTGGTCGACAACAAGATGCGCGAAATCGCCCAGCGGACCAAGAGCACGATTGCCGAGCGCGTCGCCGTCATGGCTGCGCTGAATATCGCGCACGAACGCCTGGCCGTGCCGGCTGGTGCGGCAAGTGACGAAACGGTTGCATCGACCGAAACGAAGCGTAGAATCGAAGACATGGGAGCACGGCTGGATGCCGTACTGGCACCGCAGCAGCAACTGGATCTCTGAGAGCTTTCAGTTGTGGGGTGACCCGCAAAGTGTTCCCTGCGGTGTTTGTTAAGGCCATATATTCCTTGAACCAATGCTTATTGGCATCGGTTGCGGACCAAATACCCGCTGTTGTGCGCGTTCTTCGTCGAATGTGCCTGATGCGGAAGGAAAGCAACCACTCTGGACCCAGGTTCAGGATGCCGGCCTGACGGCACTCGCGGGGACTTATTCGACAGGTGGCAGATTCTCTGCCACCTGTTTTCATTTGTGGAATCGTGACATGCAGTACTGGCTGATGAAATCCGAGCCGGCAGAAGTTTCGATCGACGATCTCGCTGCTGCGCCGGACAAGGTGTTTCCGTGGGTTGGCGTGCGCAATTATCAGGCGCGCAATTTCATGCGCGACAGCATGCAAGCTGGTGACCTGGCCTTCTTCTACCATTCGGGTTGCGCCGAGCCGGGGATCGCCGGCATCTGCGAAATTTGTTCGGACACTTATCCGGACCCGACGCAGTTTTCTGCGGTCGACAAGTATTTCGACCCGAAATCGCTGCCGGACAAGCCGCGCTGGTGGTTGCGCGACGTGCGTTTCGTCGCCCGCTCCCGTCTGCTCGGCCTGGCGGAATTGCGCAGTCATCCGGAACTGGCCGGCATGCGCGTGCTGGTGCGGGGTAACCGCTTGTCGATCACACCGGTGACGGCGGCGGAATGGCAGTTCATCACCGGGCATCTGCTCGGTTCCGAAAAAAAATACGTGGAGTAAGCGGCAATGACAATTGAATGGTTGGCTGCCTATCTGGTCCTTGGGGCGTTTGTCGGCTTTTTTGCCGGTCTGCTTGGCGTCGGCGGGGGCGGCATCATGGTGCCGGTGCTGGCCACGATGTTTGCGGCGCAGGATTTTCCGCGCGAGCATCTGGTGCATCTAGCCCTAGGGACTTCGATGGCGGCGATCGTCATGACCTCGATTGCCAGCCTGCGTGCGCATCATGCGCATGGGGCAGTGCGCTGGGATATCGTGCGCGGCATTGCGCCGGGCGTGCTGATCGGTACTTTTGCCGGGACCTTCGTCGCTTCCCGTGTGGCGAGTGCACCGTTGGCCATCTTCTTCGGGTGCTTCATGGGTTATGTGGCGCTGCAGATGATACTCAACGTCAAACCCAAGCCCTCACGCGAATTGCCAGGCTCTGCTGGCCTGGCTGGCGTTGGCGCCGGTATCGGCCTGGTGTCGGCGCTGGTGGCAATCGGCGGTGGGTCGCTATCGGTACCGTTCATGACCTGGTGCAACGTCAAGATGCAGAACGCGATCGGCACCTCGGCAGCAATCGGGTTGCCGATTGCCCTGGCTGGTGCCGCCGGCTATCTGATCAACGGCTGGGCCAGTGATGGCTTGCCGGAGTGGTCCGTTGGCTACGTCTATTTGCCAGCGCTGGTGCTGGTCAGCGTGGTCTCTACATTCACTGCGCCGCTGGGTGCCAGGTTGGCGCATCGCCTGCCGGTGGCGACGTTGAAGAAGATTTTTGCCGGAGTGCTGGTCGTGCTGTCGCTGAAGATGCTGCACACCGTCTTCGCCAGTTGATTCAGCGTGCCTTGAACACCGGCTTGCGCTTTTCCAGGAAGGCAGACAGCCCTTCCTTGTAGTCTTCGGTCGCCAGGAAGGCGAAGGACTCGGCCTTTTCGGCGTCGCTCAGCGGTCGGCCGTCGAGCAGGCGGCGAATCCACTGCTTGTGCCAGCCGGCAACCAGCGGTGCGCCCTGACAGATGCGGCGAGCGGTGGCATAGGCTTCGTCGCTGACCTGAGGTTCCGGTACGACGCGGGTGACCAGCCCTTTGTCGCAGGCTTCGCGGGCGTTGAGGATGCGGCCTTCGAGCAGGATTTCCTTGATCACCGCCGGGCCGGCGAGGCGCAGCAGGCCTTCCATTTCGCCCGGGTACATCGAGAAACCGAGTTTGTTGATCGGCGCGCCGAAGCGGGAGCTTTCGCCGGCGATGCGCAGATCGCAGGCACCGGCGATTTCTAGCCCGCCGCCGATGCAGGCGCCGCGGATCAGTGCCACGGTCGGTTGCGGGCAATCGGCGATGGCATTCAGCGCAGCGGCCACTTCGCCGTGATAGAACAGTGCCTGTTCGAGCGTTGCCCGGCCGCTGACGAATTCCTCCAGATCGCCGCCAGCAGCGAAGGCGTCTTCGCCGGCGCCGCGGATGACAATGCAGCGAATCTTGCGGTCGACCGCAAGATTGGCCATGTTTTGCGACAGTGCCTGCCACATGGACAGATCGATGGCGTTCAGCTTGCCCGGGTTGTTGAGTGTCAGGGTGGCGATTTCGCCGTCAATCGCCAGATCGATGCTGCTCATTTTTCTTGTGTTCCTTGAGTAGGTGCAAACCCGAAAGCTTACACGCGCCGTAAGGTTGTTGTGTCTTATATAAGATACAATGCCTGCGCCGATTTTTTCGGTAATTATTAATTAATAAGGAGAACAATATGAGCAGCGTGATGTACGAAAGGATGCGGGTCAATCCCAAATTCCAGGAGCTGGTCGCCAGGAGGGGACGCTTTGCCTGGACCTTGGCCGCAATTGTTTTGATCATGTTCTACGGCTTCGTCATGGTCGTGGCATTCGCCCCGGAATCACTGGGCCAACCGATTGCCGAAGGCTCCCGCTGGACCATCGGTGTTGTCGTTGAACTCTTCATGTTCATTTTCTTCTGGGCGCTGACGGCGGTTTACGTTCGTCGTGCGAATACCGAATTTGACGCACTCTCGCAGGAAGTGGTGCGCGAGGCCTGGAAGGAGAACAAGTAATGCGTAAAATCATTTCCGCACTCGGGCTGCTGAGCCTGAGCACCCTGGCCGTCGCCGCTGGCGATTCCCTCGGCCCGACCGAGCAGCAGGCCACCAACTGGCACGCCATCACCATGTTCTGCCTGTTCGTCACGATGACGATGGGCATTACCTACTGGGCCGCCAGCCGGACCAAGTCCACGTCGGACTTCTATACCGCCGGCGGTGGCATCACCGGTTTCCAGAACGGTCTGGCGATTGCCGGCGACTACATGTCCGCTGCCACGCTGCTCGGTCTGACCGCGATGGTCTACATGCAGGGCTATGACGGCTATATCTACATGCTGTGCTTCTTCGCCGGCTGGCCTGTCATCCTGTTCCTGATGGCTGAACGCCTGCGTAATCTGGGCAAGTTCACCTTCTCCGACATCACCGCCTATCGCCTCGACCAGGGCAAGGTGCGCACGATGGCAGCGATTTCCTCGCTGACCGTCGTCTGCTTCTACCTGATCGCGCAGATGGTCGGTGCCGGCCAGCTGATCAAGCTGCTGTTCGGTCTCGACTACAACGTCGCGATCTTCGCGGTGGGTCTGCTGATGATGGTCTACGTCACCTTCGGCGGCATGGTTGCCACCACCTGGGTGCAGATCATCAAGGCCGTGATGCTGCTGTCCGGTGGCACGCTGGTGATGTTCCTGGCGATGAGCCAGTTCGACTTCTCCTTCAGCAAGGTCATGGACCAGGCAATGTCGGTGCACAAGCTGGGTGAGCGCCTGATGCATCCGGGCAGCCTGCTGGCTGATCCGATCACCGCGATCTCGCTGGGTCTCGGCCTGATGTTCGGTACCGCTGGCCTGCCGCACATCCTGATGCGCTTCTTCACCGTTACCGATGCCAAGGAAGCGCGCAAGTCGGTGCTCTACGCATCCGGTTTTGTTGCCTACTTCTTCAACGTGATCTTCCTGATGGGCCTGACCGGCATCCTGATCGTCGGCCAGAATCCGGAGTTCTTCGAAGGTGGCACCATCGGTGGCAAGCTGGTCGGCGGCGGCAACATGGTTGCCATGCACCTAGCCAAGGCCGTCGGCGGCGACATGCTGCTCGGCTTCCTGGCAGCCGTGGCCTTCGCCACCATCCTGGCGGTGGTTTCCGGTCTGGCCCTGGCTGGCGCTTCGGCGATCTCGCATGACATCTACGCTCGCGTGATCAAGAAGGGTACGGCTTCCGAAGCTTCGGAAATCCGTGTCTCCAAGATCGCCACGATCTGCCTCGGCTTTGTCGCCATCATTCTCGGCATCGCCTTCGAAAAGCAGAACATCGCCTTCATGGTCGGTCTGGCCTTCGGTGTTGCCGCAGCTGCCAACTTCCCGGTGCTGATCCTGTCCATGTACTGGAAGGGTCTGACCACCCGCGGCGCGCTGTGGGGCGGTTACGGTGGTCTGGTCTCCGCCGTGCTGTTCGTGGTCTTCTCGAAGTCGGTGTGGGTCGACGTGCTGGGCAATGCTGCCCCGCTGTTCCCCTACACCCAGCCGGCACTGTTCGCGATGCCGCTGGCTTTCCTGCTGGCCTACATCTTCTCGAAGTCCGACTCGAGCGTCCGCGCCCAGTCCGAGAAGGAAGCCTTCGGTGACCAGTATGTCCGCGCCCAGACGGGTTACGGTGCGTCTGGCGCAGCCAGCCACTAAGCAGTACTGAAAGTAGAAACCCCCTGACGAGGCGACTCGTCAGGGGGTTTTTCTTTGTCTGCTGCGGTCGACCGCAGCAATCAGCGTTTTTGCGTCAGGCGCTTTTCTGGTTCTGCGCATCCATGCGCGCCAGCGCCTCGCGGCCGGACAGCAGATGGTCGTGCATCTCCCGTTCGGCCTTGGCGGCATCGCCGGAGAGCATGCTGGCAAGAATCGCCCGGTGCTCGTCCAGCGACTGCTGCAGGCGCCCTTCCAGCGACAGTGAGTGCAGACGCGACAGCTTCAGTACCTTGCGCAGGTCCTGGATGACCGAGAGCAGCCAGCGGTTGCCGGACAGTTCCTGGATTTTCTTGTGGAATTCCTGATTGGCCTCGAAAAAGGCGTCGATGCGCCCATCGCGGGAGGCGGATTCCAGTTTTTCGTGGATTGCCTTCAGTGCAGCCAGGTCGGCCGTCTTGGCGCGTTTTACTGCCTCGAAGGCGCAGCGGCCTTCGAGCATGGCCATCAAGGGGAAGATGTCGTCGAGGTCGCGGCGGGAAATTTCCGTAACGTAGCACCCACGACGTGGCTTGAGTTCGACCAGTCCCTCGGAAGCCAGGACTTTCAGCGCTTCACGCAGCGGCGTACGCGAAATGCCATATTGTTCGGCGAGCTTCTGCTCGTCGATCCACATGCCTGGCGTCAGTTCGTGGGCGAAGATGCGTTGTCGCAGTCGTTCGGCGACTTCCTGATAGAGCGCGGTGGGTGCAATACGGTTCATTGTGATGATGTGGTCTCGGCGGGCAGATCGGTGCGTTGCCGACTTGCTTCCATAATTATGGATACAGTATTATGTGGGGCTAGCTATGTCAAGCCGGGTGCGAAAGCGTAGAATTTTGAATTCTGCATCATCGGCCCGAAAAAATCGAATCGGCGAGAGGTGTTTCATGTCTGAAAAGTTCTTTGATTCCAATAACCTGGATGTCTGGGAAAAGGTTGCGGCCAAACAGTCCCCGGGTGGCGATGTCAATAATCTGGTCTGGAATACCCCGGAAGGCCTTGCGGTCAAGGCCTTGTACACGAAAAAGGACGTCGAAAGTCTCGAGTTCGCCGACACGCTGCCGGGCGTTGCGCCCTATCTGCGTGGCCCGCAACCGACGATGTACGCGGTCAAGCCGTGGACCATCCGTCAGTACGCCGGCTTCTCCACCGCCGAAGCTTCCAATGCCTTCTATCGCAAGGCACTGGCCGCCGGTGGTCAGGGCGTTTCCGTGGCTTTCGACCTGGCGACGCACCGCGGCTATGACTCCGACAATGCCCGGGTGACCGGCGACGTCGGCAAGGCCGGCGTGGCGATCGATTCGGTTGAAGACATGAAGATCCTGTTCGACAGCATTCCGCTCGACAAGGTCTCGGTGTCGATGACGATGAATGGCGCCGTGCTGCCGATTCTCGCCGGCTACATCGTCGCTGCCGAGGAACAGGGCGTCAGCCAGGACAAGCTGTCCGGCACCATCCAGAACGACATCCTCAAAGAATTCATGGTGCGGAACACCTACATCTATCCGCCCAAGCCGTCGATGAAGATCATCGCTGACATCTTCGGCTACACCGCGCAGCACATGCCGAAGTTCAACTCGATCTCGATTTCCGGGTATCACATTCAGGAAGCCGGCGCCAACCAGGCCATCGAGCTGGCCTTCACGCTGGCCGACGGCATGGAATACGTGCGCACCGGCATCGCTTCCGGCATGGATGTCGATACCTTTGCCGGCCGTCTGTCCTTCTTCTGGGCCGTCGGCATGAACTTCTATCTGGAAATCGCCAAGATGCGCGCCGCGCGCCTGCTGTGGCACCGCATCATGACCAAGTTCGAGGCCAAGAGCCCGAAGTCGATGATGCTGCGCACGCACAGCCAGACTTCCGGCTGGTCGCTGACCGAACAGGACCCGTACAACAACGTCGTCCGGACCACCATCGAAGCGATGGCTGCCGTCTTCGGTGGCACCCAGTCGCTGCACACCAACGCGCTCGATGAAGCGATCGCGCTGCCGACCGAGTTCTCGTCGCGCATCGCTCGCAACACGCAGCTGATCATCCAGGAAGAAACCCACATCACCAACGTCGTCGATCCGTGGGCCGGTTCCTACATGATGGAAAAGCTGACCCAGGACATGGCCGACAAGGCCTGGAGCATCATCGAGGAAATCGAGGCGATGGGCGGCATGACCAAGGCCGTCGAATCCGGTTGGGCGAAGATGCAGGTCGAAACTTGCGCCGCCGACAAGCAGGCGCGCATCGACTCCGGCAAGGACGTCATCGTCGGCGTCAACAAGTACAAGCTGGCCAAGGAAGACGCGATCGACATCCTCGATATCGACAACCATGCCGTGCGTGACTCGCAGATCGCCCGCCTCAAGCAGATCCGCGCGACGCGCGATTCTGCTGCGGTCGACGCTGCTTTGGCCGCATTAACCAAGGCTGCCGAAACCGGCGAAGGCAATCTGCTCGACCTGACCGTCAAGGCCATGCGTCTGCGCGCCACGGTCGGTGAAGTGTCGGATGCGCTGGAAAAGGTCTTCGGCCGTTTCCGCGCCAACAACCAGACCATTTCGGGTGTCTACGGAGGTGTCGTGGAAGGTCAGGAAAGCTGGGAACAGATCAAGGCCGATGTCGCCAAGTTCGCCGAAGAAGAAGGCCGTCGTCCGCGCATCATGATCGCCAAGCTCGGTCAGGATGGTCATGACCGCGGTGCCAAGGTGGTTGCCACCGCCTACGCCGACCTCGGCTTCGATATCGACATGGGACCCTTGTTCCAGACACCGGAAGAAGCAGCTCGTCAGGCCATCGAAAACGACGTGCACGCCGTTGGCGTGTCGTCGCTGGCGGCCGGCCACAAGACCCTGCTGCCGCAACTGGTGCAGGCGCTGAAGGCGCAGGGCGGTGACGACATCATCGTTTTCGCCGGTGGCGTGATTCCGGCGCAGGATTACGATTACCTGTTCAATGCTGGTGCCAAGGCTGTTTTCGGTCCGGGAACCCGGATCGAGGATTCGGCCATCAAGGTGCTGGAAGAAATCCGCAAGGCCCGCGTTTAAACCCCGGATGAAACTGGACGAAGCGCCCGTGCGAGCCAATCTCCTGTCCGCTGCCGATCAGTCCCTGGTCGACGGCGTGCTGGCCGGTCAGCGTCGTTCGCTGGCCAAGGCGATCACGCTGATCGAGTCGACCCGCGGCGATCACCAGCAGCGCGCGCAGCAGGTGCTGAACGCGCTGTTGCCGAGCACCGGCAAGGCGATCCGCATCGGCATCTCCGGTGTGCCCGGTGCCGGCAAGTCGACCTTCATCGAGGCGCTTGGCGTCTGGCTGATCGAGCAGGGCAAGAAACTGGCGGTGCTGGCGGTCGATCCGTCGTCGTCGGTATCCGGCGGTTCCATCCTCGGCGACAAGACGCGGATGGAGTTGTTGAGTCAGCGCGAGGAAGCCTTCATCCGGCCGAGCCCGTCGTCCGGTTCGCTCGGCGGCGTTGCCGAGAAGTCGCGCGAAGCCATGCTGCTGTGCGAAGCCGCTGGCTACGATGTGATCATCATCGAGACCGTCGGTGTCGGTCAGTCGGAAACGACCGTCGCCGGCATGGTCGACATGTTCTGCCTGCTGCAGTTGCCGAATGCCGGCGACGATCTGCAGGCGATCAAGAAAGGCATCGTCGAGATCGCCGACATGGTGGTCATCAACAAGGCCGATATCGACAAGCAGGCGACTGCCGTCGTCCGTGCCCAGTGGCGCAACGCGCTGCACATGCTGCGCCCGGCGTCGCCCAACTGGTCGCCGCCGGTGATCGCGCTGTCAGCCTTGCACAAGCAGGGCATCGTCGAGTTCTGGGCCGAGGTCGAGAAATACCAGGCGGCCCTGAAGCCGACCGGCGAATTCGCCGCCAAGCGCCAGCATCAGGCGCTGAGCTGGATGTGGCAACTGATCGATTCCGGCTTGCGCCAGCATTTCCGTCATCACCCGCGTGTGCAGGAAAACCTGCCCGCCTACACCCGATCGGTCGAAGCGGGCCATACGACGCCGGCTGCCGCCGCGTATGCCCTGCTCGACTATTTGAAACACTAATCACCCGTTCCACAAAGGGAGTTTTCTATGCATGACATCATCCGCCAGCTGGAAAAAAAGCGCGAAATGGCCCGCCTCGGCGGTGGCCAGAAGCGCATCGACAGCCAGCACAAGAAGGGCAAGCTGACCGCCCGTGAGCGCATCGAACTGCTGCTCGATCCGGGTTCCTTCGAAGAATGGGACATGTTCAAGGAACACCGTTGTGTCGATTTCGGCATGGATCAGGCCGAAAAGACCCCGGGTGATGGCGTCGTCATCGGCTATGGCACGATCAACGGTCGTCTGGTGTTCGTTTTCTCGCAGGACTTCACGGTGTTCGGCGGCTCGCTGTCGGAAACCCACGCCGAGAAGATCTGCAAGGTCATGGACCAGGCGATGAAGGTCGGTGCGCCGGTGATCGGCCTCAACGATTCGGGCGGCGCCCGCATCCAGGAAGGTGTTGCTTCGCTCGGCGGCTATGCCGACGTGTTCCAGCGCAACGTCATGGCTTCCGGTGTCGTGCCGCAGATCTCGATGATCATGGGCCCCTGCGCCGGTGGTGCGGTCTACTCGCCGTCGATGACTGATTTCATCTTCATGGTGAAAGACTCCTCCTACATGTTCGTGACCGGTCCGGAAGTCGTCAAGACCGTTACCCATGAAGATGTGACCGCCGAAGAGCTGGGCGGCGCCGTGACGCACACGACCAAGTCCGGCGTTGCCGACCTGGCTTTCGAGAACGACGTCGAAGCGCTGTCGATGCTGCGTCGCTTCATGAATTTCGTGCCGTCGAACAACAAGGAAAAGCCGCCGGTCACGCCGACCAACGATCCGGTCGACCGTTTCGACTATTCGCTCGACACGCTGGTGCCGGACAACGCGAACAAGCCGTACGACATGAAGGAATTGATCATCAAGGTCGTCGATGACAATGACTTCTTCGAACTGCAGGCCGATTACGCCAAGAACATCATCATCGGTTTCGGCCGCATGGACGGCCATCCGGTCGGCATCGTCGCCAACCAGCCGCTGGTGCTGGCCGGCTGCCTGGACATCAAGTCGTCGATCAAGGCCGCCCGCTTCGTCCGTTTCTGCGACGCCTTCAACATCCCGGTCGTGACCTTCGTTGACGTCCCGGGCTTCATGCCGGGCACCACGCAGGAATACGGCGGCATCATCAAGCACGGCGCCAAGCTGCTCTACGCCTACGCCGAATGCACCGTGCCGAAGGTCACCATCATTACCCGCAAGGCTTACGGTGGCGCCTACGACGTGATGTCGTCGAAGCACCTGCGCGGCGACGTGAACCTCGCCTGGCCGTCCGCTGAAATCGCCGTGATGGGTCCGAAGGGTGCGGTCGAGATCATCTTCCGCGAGGAAAAGAACGATCCAGCCAAGCTCGCCCAGCGCGAAGCCGAGTACAAGGAAAAGTTCGCCAATCCGTTCGTCGCCGGCGCCCGTGGCTTCATCGACGACGTCATCATGCCGCACGCCACGCGCAAGCGGATTGCCCGCTCGCTGGCCATGCTGCGTGACAAGAAACTCGAAAACCCGTGGCGCAAGCACGGCAACATTCCTCTGTAAGCGTCAGGGAGAAAAAGGAACATGTTCAAGAAAATTCTGATTGCCAACCGTGGCGAGATTGCCTGCCGCGTCATCAAGACCGCCCGCAAGATGGGCATCAAGACCGTCGCCGTCTATTCCGAAGCCGACAAGGATGCCTTGTTCGTCGATCTCGCTGACGAAGCCGTCTGCATTGGTCCCGCGGCCTCGAAAGAGTCCTACCTGGTTGCCGACAAGATCATCGCCGCCTGCAAGCAGACCGGCGCCGAGGCGGTTCACCCGGGTTACGGCTTCCTGTCCGAGAATGCCGAGTTCTCGCGCCGCCTGGAAGAACAAGGCGTCAAGTTCATCGGTCCGAAGCACTACTCCATCGCCAAGATGGGTGACAAGATCGAGTCGAAGAAGCTGGCCATCGAAGCCAAGGTCAATACCATCCCCGGCCACAACGATGCCATCGACGGCCCCGATGCCGCCGTGGAAATCGCCAGGAAGATCGGTTATCCGGTGATGATCAAGGCCTCCGCCGGCGGCGGCGGTAAAGGTCTGCGCGTCGCCTACAACGACGCCGAAGCGCACGAAGGCTTCTCGTCCTGCGTCAACGAAGCGCGCAATTCCTTTGGCGACGACCGCGTCTTCATCGAGAAGTACGTGCTGGAACCGCGTCACATCGAAATCCAGGTGCTCGGCGACAGCCACGGCAACTACGTCTACCTGAACGAGCGCGACTGCTCGATCCAGCGTCGTCACCAGAAGGTCATTGAAGAGGCACCGAGCCCCTTCGTCGATCCCGAAATGCGCAAGGCGATGGGCGAACAAGCCGTGGCCCTGGCCCGTGCCGTTAACTACGAATCGGCTGGTACCGTCGAGTTCGTCGTTTCCGGTGCGACCAAGGAGTTCTACTTCCTGGAAATGAACACCCGCCTGCAGGTCGAACATCCGGTCACCGAACTGATCACCGGCCTCGATCTGGTCGAGCAGATGATCCGCGTCGCCTACGGCGAGAAGCTGCCGCTGACCCAGGCCGACGTCAAGATCAACGGCTGGTCGATGGAATGCCGGATCAACGCCGAAGACCCGTTCCGCGGCTTCCTGCCGTCGACCGGTCGTCTGGTCAAGTTCCTGCCGCCGGCTGAAACCAGCGACGCCCAGGGCACGACCCGTGTCGATACCGGTGTTTACGACGGTGGCGAAATCTCGATGTTCTACGACTCGATGATTGCCAAGCTGATCGTGCACGGCAAGGACCGCAACGCGGCGATTGCCCGCATGCGTGACGCACTGAACGCCTTCGTCATCCGCGGCATTTCCTCGAACATCCCGTTCCAGGCTGCGCTGATGCAGCATCCGGTCTTCCATTCGGGCATCTTCGACACCGGCTTCATCCCCAGGCACTACCCGAACGGCTTCGACGCTTCGATGGTGCCGCATGACGACCCGGCCCTGCTGGTATCTGTTGCTGCCTACGTCTATCGCGCCTTCACCGACCGCTCGGCATCGATCACCGGCCAGTTGCAGGGCCATGAGCGTATTGTCGGCGACCAGTGGATGGTCGTTCGCCTGAACGGTGCCGAGAAGGAAAACCACGCGGTGACGGCCCGGCCGATTCCGGGTGGCTACCATGTCGAGTACAACGGTCAGACGTACGAGATCCTCTCCGACTGGAAGCTGGGCGAATCGCTGTTCAACGGCACCTGCAACGGTCAGGAATTTACCCTGCAGGTCGAGCGTCACAAGACCAAGTACTCGCTGTTCCACTGGGGAACGCGTGCCGACTTCATGGTCATGAGCGCCCGTGCTGCCGAACTGCTGGCGTTGATGCCGGAGAAGCCGGCACCCGACCTGTCGAAGTTCCTGCTGTCGCCGATGCCGGGCCTGCTGCGCGATGTGGCGGTACAGGTTGGTCAGGAAGTGAAGGCCGGCGAGAAGCTGGCGGTCATCGAAGCGATGAAGATGGAGAACATCCTCAAGGCCGAGCAGGATTGCAAGGTCAAGAAAATCGCCGCTGCCGTCGGCGAAAGCCTGTCGGTCGACCAGATCATCATCGAGTTCGAATAAACTCGCTGCTACGGTCAACCAGTCAAAAAGGCCTGTTTTCGAACAGGCCTTTTTTTCGGAAAGGGAATATGAGCGGTTTTGAACATTACGCGCAGGAACTTGCTGACCTCGATCACGAGATTCACAAGTACGCGATGATCTGCGGCGTCGATCTGGCCAACCGCCATGAAGTCGAGGCCTGTCTGCGTGACCATCACGACGCCTGGCAGGACGACAAGGCGCGTGAGTCGCTGCAGGGCCTGCTGGTGCTGCGGATCAAGGTGGAAACCGAGATGATCGAGCAGGGGATGACACCTCCCCCGCTCGTGGCACCGGCCGGCTGAGGATCAGCCGTCGGCGTTGATCCGGGTGATCAGTGCCTGCAGCGCAACGCCGGCCTGGTCGTTGGCGACCTGACAGGTGCCGGCGGCTTCGTGGCCGCCGCCGCCGTATTGCAGCATCAGTTCGCCGACATTGGTCTTGCTGCTGCGGTCGAGGATCGATTTGCCGGTGGCGAAAACGGTGTTCTGCTTCTGCACGCCCCACATCACGTGGATGGAAATGTTGGTTTGCGGGAACAGGGCGTAGATGGTGAAGCGGTTGGTCGCGTAGATCGTTTCCTCGTTGCGCAGGTCGAGGACGACCAGGTTGCCGTGGACGGTAGCGCAGCGCAGGATCTGCTCGCGCGCCTTGGCCGCATGCTCGAAGTACAGGTCGACGCGTTCGCACACATCCGGCAGCGACAGGATGTCTTCGATGCCGTGATTCCGGCAGTACTTGATCAGGTCCATCATCAGGGTGTAATTGCTGATGCGGAATTCACGGAAGCGGCCGAGACCGGTGCGTGCGTCCATCAGGTAGTTGAGCAGTACCCAGTCGGCCGGTTCGAGGATTTCCTCGCGCGAGAACTGCGCGGCATCGGCCTTGTCGACGGCTTCCATCATCGCGTCGCTGATGTTCGGGAAGGCTGCCTTGCCGCCGTAGTAGTCATAGACCACGCGGGCAGCCGAGGGGGCTTCCGGGTGAATGATGTGGTTCTTGCGCTCGCCGGTGTTGCGGATGGTTTCCGACAGGTGATGGTCAAAGGCGAGGTGGGCTGCAGCGACGTAAGGCAGGTTGGTGGTGATATCGCGGCTGGTGATGTCCACCTTGCCGTCCTGCATGTCCTTCGGGTGGACGAACTTGATGTCGTCGATCAGGTCCAGTTCGTTCAGCAGAACGGCACAGACGAGGCCGTCGAAGTCGCTGCGGGTGACGAGGCGGAATTTTTCCTGGGGCATGCGAGGGTCTCCGGATGGTTAGGCGGTAAGTAATAGCTGCAAGCATACCGCCTTCCCGTACCGGAGGACATCACTTGCCTTGTTTCATCTGCTCGATTCCGTTGCGCAGCATCTGATCCAGTTCGGAACCCGCTTCCACCTGCGGCAGAAGCGCTTCCCAGTAGGCGATGCCGTTCTTGGCGTCACCGGCTTCCATGGCGGCGGCGCCGGCCAGGAAAAGGGTGTGGCCATGCTGCGGATCGAGCTTCAGGGCCTTGTCGATCAGTTCCCTGGCCTTACCGCTCAGGCCCTTGCCGCTGGCCATGGCCAGCGTTTCGGCGTAACTGGCGAGCAACTCGGGGTCTTTCTCGATGACCGGCTCGGCCTTGGCGTAGGCTTCGACGGATTCTGCATAGCGACCGAGCATCTTGTAGGAGCGGGCAAGCATCAGCCAGCCGTTCATGTCGTCCGGGTTCTGCTGCATGCGGGCGGCAAGCTTGGCGACCATTCCTTCGATATCTGCGGCCGTCATCTGCTTTTGCGGTGCGGTATTGACCGGATCCAGGGCGCGCGGATTGCCAAGCACGGTGTAGGCGGCCAGCGCGGCCAGCGGCAGCAGCACCAGCAGTGCAACGGCGGTGGGGCGGCTGGTGCTGGCAGGCGCCGGCTCGGCTTCGTCCCCGGCTTCGACTTCTTCCAGCAGGCGGCGTTGCAATTCGTTGCGGGCTTGCTCGAATTCGCTTTCGTCCAGACTGCCTTCGTTGCGCTCGCGTTCAAGGTCAGCCAGCTGGTCGCGGAAAATTGCCAGATTGGCGGCCTTGCGGTCGGCTCCGGAGGGCTGACGACGGCGGGCGAACCACAGGCTGGGAAGAATCATTGCGGCAACCGCGACAATGATCAGGGTGGCGTAGATGGCAAACTGGGTCATTTGTCGTCGATTTCCTTGAGCAGCGCGTCGGCGCGGCGGGTGTCCTCGGCGGACAGGGGCTTGGCGTTGGTGACGGCAACCTGGGCGCTGCGTCGCTTGAGATAACCGCGCATGGCGAAGATGCCGATGAACAGCAGCAGGATCGGGCCAGCCCAGAGCAGCAGCGTGATGCCCTTGACCGGCGGCCGGTAGAGGACGAAATCACCGTAGCGGGTGACCATGAATTCGAGGATGTCGCTGTCCGAGCGACCGTCGCGAATCATGCCGCGGATCTCCCGGCGCAAATCAACCGCCAGTTCGGCGTTCGAATCGGCGATGGTCTCGTTCTGGCAAACCAGGCAGCGAAGTTCGCGCGACAGATCCTGCAGGCGTCTTTCGGCGACTGGATCTTCGGCCAGCGCGGCTTCATTGGTGGCCGATGCAAATGCTGCGGTCGACAGCAGGCTGAGGGCAAAAATCAGGGTGCGGGCGAGGATCATTTGTTCAGCTCCGCGACCAGGGGCAGGATCTTGTCGTTCAGGATCTGCGGGCTGACCGGACCGGTATGTTTCATCCGGATGATGCCAGCCTTGTCGATGACATAGGTTTCCGGCACGCCGTACACGCCGTAGTCGATGCCGACGCGGCCGTCGATATCCATCACCGTCAGCAGGTAGGGATCGCCGTGTTCCTTCAGCCAGCCTTGGGCTCGCTCAAGCGCCATCGGCACTTCCTGTTCGGCAGGAACACGGCGCATGTCGATGGCGCCGTCGCCGCGCAGTTCCTTGTAGTTCAGGCCGACGACCGGGGTGCCGTTGCCGCGCCGCGAGAAATCAACCAGCACCGGGTGTTCCTGACGGCAGGAAACGCACCAGGAGGCCCAGACGTTGAGCAGCCAGACCTTGCCCTTCATGTCTTCCGGGCCCATCGTCGTGTCAGCCTTGCCGAGCACGGCCAGCTTGAAGGCCGGGGCCGGTTTGCCAACCAGTGGCGAAGGTACTTCACGCGGGTTCAGGTTGAGGCCGACGGCCAGCAGCACAACGAGGGCGGCGAAGGCGCCCAGTATCCAGTAATAACGGTTCATGCCTTGAGTTCTCCAGCCAGGGCTTCTTCCTTGCCGTGCTTGCGCCGGTTGCGGTAGCGCCGGTCAAGCATGGCGATCAGGCCGCCCAGGGCCATGATCGCGCAACCGCCCCAGATCCAGTCGACAAACGGCTTGTAATAGACGCGGACGGCCCATTCACCTTCCGGCTGGTCCGGGTTGATCGGTTCGCCGAGGGAGACGTAAACATCGCGCAGGAACCCGGCATCGATGGCAGCTTCGGTCATCGGCATCGACGACGAGAAGTAGTTGCGCTTCTCGGGGTCGAGCTTGCGCACGAACTTGCCATTAACCGACAGATCGAAATCGCCTTGAGCAGCCTGGTAGTTCGGACCCTGCACTGCCTTTACGCCATTGAAGGTAAAGCTGTAGCCGCTGACCTCGATGGTCTCACCCGGCGCCATCTTCACGTCCTTTTCCTCTTCGTAGCTGGAGACCATGGCGACGCCGACGACAAAGACGGCGATGCCGATGTGCGCCAGGTGCATGCCGGTGAAGCTGGCCGGTTGGTCGAAGGCGGTGGCGATGAAACTGCGGCCGTTGCGGGTCGCGTTGACCCGCTGGACGAAATTGATCAGTGCGCTGAGCGTGATCCACACGGCCAGCAGGATGCCGAGTGCGGTCAACGCCTTCCATTCACCGTAAACCAGCGGCAGTGCGATGGCGACGATGGCGGCGGCAACGAATGCCCAGCGCAAGGTGCGGATGATTTCGCTGACAGATGCTTCCTTCCAGCGGGCGAACGGGGCGATGCCCATCAGGAAGAGCACCGGCACCATCACCGGCACGAAGACCGCGTCGAAGTACGGCGGGCCGACCGAGATCTTGCCGACGCCCAGCGCGTCGATGAGCAGCGGGTAGAGCGTACCGAGCAGGACGGTGGCGCAGGAAACCACCAGCAGTACGTTGTTGGTGAGCAGCAGCGATTCGCGTGAAACCAGGCCGAAACGCCCACCAAGGCCGACCGATGGCGCCCGCCAGGCGAACAGTGCAAGCGAGGTGCCGATGACGGCGACGAGGAAGATCAGGATGAAGATGCCGCGCGTCGGGTCGGTGGCGAAGGCATGGACCGAGGTCAGCACGCCCGAGCGGACGAGGAAGGTACCGAGCAGCGACAGCGAGAACGCCGAGATCGCCAGCAACACCGTCCAGTTCTTGAAGCTGCCGCGCTTTTCGGTTGCTGCCAGCGAATGGATCAGCGCCGTGCCGACCAGCCAGGGCATGAACGAGGCATTCTCGACCGGATCCCAGAACCACCAGCCGCCCCAGCCCAGTTCGTAGTAGGCCCACCACGAGCCCATCGCGATGCCCAGCGTCAGGAATACCCAGGCTGCGGTCGTCCACGGCCGCGACCAGCGCGCCCAGGCAGCGTCAAGCTTGCCCGACAGCAGCGCGGCGATGGCGAAGGCGTAGGCCACCGAGAAGCCGACGTAGCCCATGTAGAGCAGCGGCGGATGGATGATCAGTCCCGGATCCTGCAGCAGCGGGTTCAGGTCGCGCCCTTCGGCGACGCCGGGCAGCAGGCGTTCGAAAGGATTGGAGGTGAACAGGATGAACAGCAGGAAACCGAAACAGACCAGGCCCAGCGTGCCGAGCACGCGCGCCAGCATGACTTCCGGCAGTTGTCCGGAAAACATGCGTACAGCCAGCGCCCACCAGGACATCATCAGCATCCACAGCAGCAGCGAACCTTCGTGGCCGCCCCATACGGCCGCCATCCGGTATTCGATGGGCAGCAGTGTGTTCGAGTGCTGGGCAACGTACACCACCGAGAAGTCGTTGGCGATGAAGGCCCAGGTCAGGCAGACGAAGGAGAAGGTAACGAGTAGCGCGAAAGCGGTGGTCGCCGGGCGGGCGAGCGCAATCCAGGGTTGCCGGCCGGTATGGGCGCCGATCAGCGGCAGGGTGCCAAGCAGCAGCGCGATCAGCGCGGAGAGGATGAGGGCGAAATGGCCAAGTTCAGGGATCATGCTTAGTAGCTCGCTTTCGGTTTGGCCACCGCGGCTGCGGCATCCTGTTCAGCCTGTTTCTGGACACCGCGCACATGCGCGTCGTTAAGCGCCTGGGCCGCTTCCGGTGGCATGTAATTCTCGTCGTGCTTGGCCAGCACTTCCTGCGCCTTGAAAGAGCCGTCAGGCAACAGCTTGCCTTGGGCAACAGCGCCCTTGCCTTCCATGAACAGGTCGGGAAGGATGCCGACATAGTCGACAGTAAGATCGGATTCGGAGTCGGTGATGACGAAACGGATGGTCACGCCGTCGGCCTGCCGCTGAATGCTGCCTTCCTTGACCAGACCGCCGATACGGAACAATTTGTCCTTTGGAAAGTTGCCGTTGGCTACCTCGGTGGGGGATTTGAACAGCGCGATATTGCTGTTCAGTGCATTGAGCACCAGAACGATGATGATGCCGAAAAGCGCGACTGCGCCAACGATCAGGGCCAGTTTCTTGTGACGGGACTTCATGCTTCGGTACTCCGGGATTCAGCGCGCAGCTGGCGCTTCAGGCGGGCGATGGTGGCCTTGCGGTTGCGGGCAACAGCAATTGGCTCGATGACCATGGCCAGTGCGGTGACGCCAAAGGAACCCCAGACGTAGAGTCCGTAGCCACCCATGGCGAGAAAGTCGGAAAAACTGTTCCAGTAGATCATTGTTCGTCTCCGACGAGCGTTTTCCTGACCCAGTCGGTATGGCGCTCACGTTCGAGCATCAGTGTCCGGACGCGGGCCAGCGCGACGGCAATCGAATACATCCAGAAGGCCAGTGCCATCAGCAGCATGCCCCAGAGCATGACCTCGGCCATCGCCGACTTGGTCAGGTTGACGCTGGAGCCCTGGTGCAGGGTGTTCCACCACTTCACCGAGAAATAGATGATCGGGATATTGACCACGCCGACCAGCAGCAGGATGCCGCCGGCCTTGTCGGCACGGCGCGCATCGTCGATGGCGGCGACCAGCGCCATGTAGCCGATGTAGAGGAAAAGCAGGATCAGTTCCGAGGTCAGCCGGGCATCCCAGACCCACCAGGTGCCCCACATCGGCTTGCCCCACAGCGCGCCGGTCCACAGCGACAGGAAAGCCATCAGCGCACCGGTCGGTGCCAGTGCCTGCGCCATCATTCCCGACAACCGGGTGTTGAAGGCCAGGCCGATGGCCGCCCAGAAGGCCATGACTAGGTAGATGAACATGCTCATCCACGAAGTCGGGACGTGGATGAAGATGATCCGGTAACCCTCGCCCTGCTGAAAATCGGTGGGTGCGACGAGCATGCCGATATACAGGCCGGCCAGACCGAACAGGATGCCGGCGGCGATGAACCAGGGGATCAGGCGGCCAGCCAACGGGTAGAAGGTGGCAGGGGAGGCGAAACGATACAGGTTGAAGCGGTCGTTCATTCGAGGGCGATCTTCAGGGCCGCAGCCGACGCCCAGGGGGCGAAACCGATTGCAGCAAAGGTCATTGCAGTGAGCAGTGAAAGATGTCCTTCCCCCCCGAGACCGGACACCGTCGCATCAACTGCGCCAGCGCCGAATATTAGCACCGGAATGTAGAGAGGGAGAACAAGTAGGGATAAAAGAACGCCGCCACCGCGCAGACCAAGGGTCAGCGCGGCACCGATGGCACCGATGCCGGACAGTGCGGGCGTGCCGAGCAGGATGGCGCCGGTCAGCACCAGCAGGGCTTCGCCCGACAGGTCGAACTGAATGCCCAGGATGGGCGCGATCAGTGCCAGTGGCAGGCCGGAAACCAGCCAGTGAGCGATCACTTTGCCGGTGACGATCAGGCCCAGCGGGTGTGGCGACAGCGCCAGCTGTTCGAGTGTGCCATCGCGGTAGTCGTCGGCGAACAGGCGCGGCAGCGACAGCATCGTTGCCAGCAGCGCGGCTACCCACAGAACGCCGGGGGCAAGCTGGCGCAACAGATCGACTTCCGGTCCGATGCCGAGCGGGAACAGGCTGACGACGATGACGAAGAAAAACAGTGCGGAGACGATGTCAGCCTGGCGACGCATGGCCAGTTTCAGGTCGCGGGCGATGACGGAAGTGACGATTTTCAGCATGTGTTCGCCTTCAGCCGATGCGCAGTTCGCGGACATTGCCGGCGGGAATGGCAACCGGCTGGTGGGTCGTCATCACGGCCATGCCGCCACGTTGCAGATGGCCGGAAATGATGCCGGCGAGCCAGTCGACCGCAGCAACGTCAAGGGCCACGAAAGGTTCGTCGAGAATCCACAACGGCCGCCGGTCCACGACCAGCCGGGCCAGTGCGACGCGGCGCTTCTGCCCCTGCGACAGGTACTTGCAGGCAAGGTCCTCGCGGCCGGCCAGGCCGACCTGTTCCAGGGCATCGATGGCATCGTCTTCGGATAACGTCTCGCCGGCCAGACGGGCGGCGGCCAGCAGGTTTTCCAGCGGCGTCAGCTCTTCCTTGATGGCATTGAGGTGGCCGAGATAGCAGAGATCGGCGTGGAATTCGTCGTTCTGGCTGCGGATCGGCCGACCCTGCCAGCGGATCTCGCCGTTTTCCGGTGGCAGCAATCCAATCAGCATGCGCAACAGACTGGTCTTTCCGGCCCCGTTGCGGCCTTGCAGGTAAATCAGTTCCCCCGCTGCCAGCTTGAAGCCCAGGCCTGCGAAAAGGCGGCGCTCGCCGCGCACGCATTCCAGATTGTCAGCTTCCAGCATGGTGAATACCCGGAAAGATCAGGGGCGAATTATGGAGGCGCAAGTGTACCGGCAGATTGAGGTGAATCAAACAAGAAAAAAACGGGGGCCGAAGCCCCCGAATCGGAGAGGTGAAACCGGTGCTTACTTGAACGGCGTCGGACGCGGCGTGGCATCCGAAGATGGCGGCAGGATCGGCAGCGTGAAGGTCGGCTGGTCGCCGGTCAGGGTCTTCAGGAAGGCGACGATCTTGGCGTTTTCGTCCTTGGTGAACTTCTTGCCCAGTTGCAGGCGACCCATGATGTCGACAGCTTCGGTCAGGGTGTTGGCAGCGCCGTCGTGGAAGTACGGATAGGTCATTTCGACGTTGCGCAGGGTCGGCACCTTGAAGTTGAAACGGTCGGCATCCTTGCCGGTCACACCGGCACGGCCTTCGGCGGTGGCGGTGGTCTTGTACGGTTCGACCAGACCCATCTTCTGGAAGGAGTTGCCACCGACGGCTTCACCATTGTGGCAGGCGACGCAGCCGCTGTCCTTGAACAGGGCGTAGCCTTCCAGTTCGGTCTTGTTCAGTGCGGCCTTGTTGCCGAGCAGCCACTGGTCGAAGCGCGAGTTCGGGGTCACCAGGGTCTTCTCGAATTCGGCGATGGCCAGCGTGACCTGATCAATGTCGATCTTTTCCTTGCCGAAGACCAGCTTGAATTCGCGGACGTAGGCCGGAATGGATTCCAGCACATTGATTGCCAGGGTGTGGGTGAAGGCCATTTCGCCCGGGTTGGCGATCGGACCGCCGGCCTGTGCCTTGAGGTCGGCCGCACGGCCGTCCCAGAACTGGGCCAGGTTCAGGCTGGAGTTCAGCACGGTCGGGGAATTGATCGGGCCCTGCTGCCACTTGTCGCCGACCGAGGTCGGGATGTTGTCAGTACCACCCATCGACAGGTTGTGGCAGGTGTTGCAGGACATGATGCCGGACTTGGACAGGCGCGGATCGAAATAGAGCTTCTTGCCCAGTTCGACCATGCCGATGTTGATGCTGGCGGGCGGCTTGATCGGCTGGATCGGCTCATCGGCAGCAGCCTGGACGGCAGTCGTGATCGCCAGACCGGAAATCAGTGCAATGGCTGTCGAAAGAATGGTTTGTTTCATCATTGTTCTCCCTCGTTGAAAGATGTGTCCGGCCATTCTCCCCCGGGGGGGTATGCTAGACTTGATCCAAGTCAATGTTTTTTATGGGTTTCAACTATAGCCCTCATAGGGAACCCCTATGGATCATGAGGGTATGATCCCGGGCCAGAGGAGAGAAACGAATGACCTTGACCGAGTTGCGTTACATTGTTGCGCTTGCCCAGGAGAACAATTTCAGCCGTGCTGCCGAGCGCTGTTCGGTGAGCCAGCCGACACTCAGCGTCGCCATCGCGAGGCTTGAGGATGAACTGGGCGTGCAGTTGTTCGAACGTGGCAAGGGGTTCGTCAGCCCCAGTCTGGTTGGGGCCAAAGTGGTCGAGCAGGCGCAACACGCGCTGGAGGAGGCCGAGAAAGTGCGGCAGATCGCCCAGCGCGGTCGCGATCAGCTGGACGGCACCTTGCGCCTTGGCATCATCCATACCATCGGCCCCTATCTGCTGCCGCAACTGATCCATTCGCTCAAGCGGGTGGCGCCCAACATGCCGCTGGTGATCGAGGAAAACATGACGGCCAACCTCGCCGACATGCTGCGCGACAACGATCTCGATGTCGCCATCCTGGCGCTGCCGTTCGATCTGCCGGGTGTGTTGACCCGGCCGCTCTACGACGAGGTGTTCAAGGTTGTCGTGCCTTGCGGGCATCCCTGGGAAAACCTGCCGGCCATCGCGCCGGAGGATGTTGCCGGCGACGAGGTCCTGCTGCTGAAGGCGGGCAATTGCTTCCGCGATCAGGTGCTGGGTGCCTGTCCACAAGTAAGCAGTCCGGAAACCGATATCCGTCTCGGCCACTCGATCGGCACGATCCGCTGCATGGTCGCTTCCGGGCTGGGCGTGTCGGTCTTGCCGGAGGGTGCGCTGCAGCATCCTTACAACAACGACATGATCCGCGTCATTCCGTTCCTGCCCCCCGAACCCTCAAGGCGGGTGGCGCTGGCCTGGCGCAACTGCTTCGTCCGGCCCAAGGCCATCGACGCGCTGCTGGCGGCAGTCCGCGGACTGGATTCCCCGGCTTACCGTCTGCTGGTCTGAGCGCCGATCAGGATTTCAGCCTGCAGTTGCTGCAGCAACTCTGAAAGCTCCCGGCTGGCGCTCTGCAGGTCAGGAACGTGCTGGGCGACCTCGTCGGCGAGGCCCGCGTGGTGCAGGTCAAGCATGGTTCGGGCGACATCGTGCAAGCGGACGTGGACCTCGTCGATGGCGGCGAATGCCTGAATCCGGCCGTAGCGCCGGGCGCCGGCGCCGTGATACCAGCGGCCGAAGCCGCAGGCCCGGTGATCGAGCTCCGGTGCCGGGTGGCTGTCCGGGGCGCCGGCGAGGCAGGCATCCAGGGTTTTCAGCCAGCGCCGGTGGTCGACTTCGGCGATCAACATCGGCAGGTCCTCGCGCGACCATTCGAAGGCTGAAGCCGCCCCCCACAACTCGTCCGGCCGGAACGCAGCCATCCACTCCGGCAACGCTGCGGCGGGCATGGGGCGGGCAATGCCGAAGCCCTGGGCCAGATCGCAGCCGAGCAGCAACAGCACCAGGCCATGCTCGACGGTTTCGACGCCTTCAGCAATAACCTTCCGGCGGAAGGCCCGAGTCAGGCCGATCACCCCTTCGACGATGGCCAGGTCTTCCGGGTCGTCCAGCATGTCGCGGATGAAGGACTGGTCGATCTTGAGCATTTCCGCTGGCAGCCGGCGGAAATAGGTTAGCGACGAATAGCCGGTCCCGAAATCGTCGAGGGCGAAACTGACACCGAGGCGCCGGCATTCTTCAAACAGTTGGGCGGCCCGACCGATATCCTCGATGGCGGCGGTTTCCAGTACTTCCAGTTCGAGCCGGTCCGGCGGAACATTGGGCCAGGCTGCCAGTTGGCAGCCCAAGTCTTCGGCGAAACCGGGATGCTGCAGATGCTCCCCGGCAATATTGATGCTGAGGGCGAGATCGATGCCAGCCGCAGTCCATGCAGAGAGTTGGGCCAATGCGGTCCGGATCACCCAGTTGCCAAGATCGATGGCCAGTTCGCTGCCTTCGATGGCCGGCAGGAATTCCTGTGGCAACAGCAGCCCCTGTTCCGGATGCTGCCAGCGGATCAAGGCTTCGGCGCCAACGACGCGTCCCTGCCGCATGTCGACTTTCGGCTGGTAATAGAGCACGAATTCTTCCGCTGCCAGGCCTTCGCGGATGCGCGCGATTTCGTCGCGGCGGCGGCGGGCGCGGCGGTCGTTTTCCGGGTCGAACAGATGGTGCCGGTTACGTCCGGCCTGCTTGGCCACGTACATCGCCTGATCGGCATGGCGCAGCAAGGTGTCGGCATCCGAGCCGTCGTTCGGGTAGAGCGTTACCCCGATGCTGGCGGAGATGCAGACTTCCTCGCCGGATACCGCGAAAGGGCGGACCAGCGATGCCGAGATGCGATTCAGTGCCTGATCGCATTCGTGGATGTCGCCGAGGTCGGCGAGCAGCAGCACGAATTCGTCGCCACCCAGTCGGGCAACGGTGTCGCCACCCCGCACGCAGGATTTGAGACGTTGCGCGACTTCAATCAGCAGGCGGTCGCCGGCAGCGTGGCCGAACTGGTCATTGACCGGCTTGAAGCCGTCGAGGTCGAGATAGCACACCGCCAGCAGTCCGAGGGTCCGTGCGGCATGGGCCATTGCCAGTTGCAGGCGGTCGGCGAGCAGCATGCGGTTGGGCAGCTGGGTCAGGGCATCGAAATGCGCCAGATGTTCGAGGCGCTGCTGGTGTTCCTTCAGCAGGGTTATGTCGGAGAAAATGCCGACGAAATGCGTGATCTTCGAATCCGGGCTGCGGACGGCGGAGATGGTTAGCAGTTCGACGAAAATCTCGCCGGATTTCTTGCGGTTCCAGACTTCGCCGCGCCAGTGTCCGTCGCGGTGGATGGCCTGCCACATTTCCCGATAGAAGGCGCTGTCGTGGTGCCCGGAGTTGAGCAGGCCGGCATTCTGGCCGATTGCCTCGACCCGGCTGAAACCGGTCAGCTCGCTGAAAGTCGGATTGACCTCGACGATGCGGCCGCTGACGTCGGTAATCATGATGCCTTCGTGAGCATTGGCAAAAACGCTGGCCGCCAGGCGCTGACGTTCTTCCAGTACCTGGCGTTCGAGCGCCAGGGCGAATTGCCGGGCCATGTTCTGGACGGCCAGGCAATTGGCGGCGGAGATCTGGTCGGTATGGCGGCCAGCCAGATTCATGCAGGCAACTGCCTGGCCATCGACGACGATGGGCTGGATCAGCAGGCAGCGCAGGCCTTCCTCGCTGATGTGCGGCAATGCGAGCAGGCTGCATTCCTCGTTCTGGCTGCAGCAGTGCTGGCAACTGCAGATGACCTTGTGGGCCTGGATGCAGGTTGCTTGCGGCGAGCCGGCAGCGTAATGGCGTACCTGTTCGATGAAGCGTTCCGAAAGTCCGTGGTGGGCAAGCAATTCATAGTCGCCACCGGTGGTCAGCCAGTAGATGCCACCGCAATCGAATTCAGGGAAGCGTAGTGCCAGCTTGAGCATCGTTGCCAGCAGGCTGGCCCTGTCACTACCGGTGGACAGGGCGTTGGCCAGGTCGCGCTCGATGCCGAGGCGCAATTCTTCCGCGCGGTTGGTGCCGATATCGATGGCGCTGGCAATGAGGGCATTCTGGCCGGCGTAGCAGGTGGCGGTCATCTGAACGCGGATCAGCAAGATATGTCCGGCCCGGTTGAGTCCCCAGTATTCGACGGCTTGTGCCTGGCCGCCGGCAGCGGCGCGGATGGCGGCGAGCACTGCGCCGGGCGCATTCATCCCGGCAACGGCCATGTCATCCGGTGTGCGGCCGCGCAGTTCGTCCCGGCTGTAGCCGGACATCTGTTCGGCGGCCTGGTTGGCGTCGAGAAAATGGCCGTCGGCGTCGAGTACGAAGAGTGCGTTGGCGACCGTTTCGAATAGCTGATGGAAGGTGTTCCGGCTGTTCTGCAGTTCTGCCGACTGGCGTTGCTGGGAAATCAGCAGGGCTGCCAGCTGGCTGGCCTGCCGGATGGTTTCGCGGCTGCTGTCGGGTAGTCGTCCGGGCTTCTGCATGTAGGCGGCAAAAGTGCCCAGCAACTCCTTGTCCGGTCCGAGCAGGGCTTCGGCCCAGCCTGAATGACCGCCGAGCAGGCGGGCGAAATCACGGTAGTTTTCGCCCTCGTGCTGGACGAAGACATCTTCGATATAGGCTTCGCCGCGCCGCCAGGCAGCAGTGCCGGAGACCCCTTGGCCTTCGGCGATGGGCATGTTCTGCAGTATCTGGCAGGCGGCTTCGGGCAGGCTGGGGGCGGCTGCGAGGTGCAGGCTTTCGCCACCTGGTTCGGCCAGCATGATGGCGCACTTGATGTCGGGTACTTCGTGTTCGGCGGAGAGCACGATCAGTTCGAGCAGGTTCTCCAGGCGTTCGCCGCGCAGCAGGCCGGCCATGGCGGCGTTGCGGATCAGCAGGGCTTCGTCGTAACGGGTTTGCAGGCCGCGCTGTTCGCTGACGGTTTCGTCGAGCAGATCCATTTCCAGCGGCCGGATCAGGCTGTGTTCAGTGAGCAGGCCGAGCAGGCGATTATTGCGGTCGACCACCGTCAGGTGCCGGATTCTGGCTTCCAGCATCAATGCTGCTGCTTCCGCTGCCGAGGTTTCCGGGAGCACGCTGGCCAGTGGGTGGGTCATGATTTCACCCAGCGTCGGATTGCCATCGACCTGCAGGTAGAGGCGGACGACATCGCGTTCGGTGACGATGCCGCAGGCCTGATCGCCATCGACAACGACGACGCTGGTGGCGCGGGCGGTTTCCATCGCGACCAGCGCACTGTCCAGTGTGGCTGTCCTTGGCAGGCGGGGGAATACCCTGTCCATCAGGCCTTCGACGGTATTCAGCTGACGATAGAAGTCGAGGCCGAAGAAACGCCGGAAGTCCGTTTCACTGATGATGCCGAGCAATTTTCCATCACCGGCGGTGACGACCAGATGGCGGATGCCGAGGCGGGTGGCCTGGCGGAAGGCGGCGCGAACCTCAGTATCGTGATTGACGGTGAATACCGGCGACGTCATGAAATCGCCGACCGGGCGACTGTGATCATCATGCTGGCGCATCGCGTGCAACATGTCGCGTTCGGTCAGGATGCCGGTGATCCGGCCATCATCGATCACGACAACAGAAGAAATCCGGGCGTCCACCATCATTGCTGCGGCATCGGCAAGCGTCGAATCGGGCGCGACGCTATCGGCGTGCAGGGTCATCAGGTCGGCTACGGTAGGCATGCCGGGATTTTAGTGAGCGAAACCGCGCTTGTGTTGATCGATCGCAAGCCTTTTGCAGGCTGTGAGCGGAAATAGCGCCAGTGGGCTGCGCTAAAAGTGGATGAATACTTTCCAGAAGTGGTGTCTTGCCTTCCGCTTGTTTTCCAGTATGGCAGTTGCCGGGCCGGGGGTTTTGTTTCAAGTCCATGGTTTTTATGGGAAAAGAAAAATTCCGCCGGAGATGGCACAGGCTTTGCGGTGATGGCGCCACTGCATGTCTGACCAGAGGGGGGAAGCGCCGTGACCGAAACCTTTTACGAAGTGCTGCGCCGCCAGGGGATTACCCGGCGCAGTTTCCTGAAATTCTGCAGCCTGACCGCGACCTCGCTCGGGCTGGGCAGCGCCGCCGCACCGCGCATCGCGCATGCGATGGAAACCAAGCCGCGGACGCCGGTGCTCTGGCTGCATGGTCTCGAATGCACCTGCTGCTCGGAATCCTTCATCCGTTCGGCGCATCCGCTGACCAAGGATGTCGTCCTCTCGATGCTGTCGCTCGACTATGACGATACGCTGATGGCCGCCGCCGGCCACCAGGCCGAAGCCATCCTCGACGAGGTCAAGAAGAAGTACAAGGGCCAGTACATCGTCGCCGTCGAGGGCAATCCGCCGCTCAACGAAGACGGCATGTTCTGCATCCAGGGCGGCCGCCCCTTCGTCGAGAAACTCAAGGAAACCTGCGCCGATGCCAAGGCGATCATCAGCTGGGGCGCCTGTGCCTCCTACGGCTGCGTGCAGGCCGCCAAGCCGAATCCGACGCGGGCGACGCCGGTGCACAAGGTGATCACCGGCAAGCCGATCATCAACGTGCCGGGCTGCCCGCCGATCGCCGAAGTGATGACCGGCGTCGTCACCTACATGCTGACCTTCGACCGCATTCCCGAGCTCGACCGCCAGGGCCGGCCGAAGATGTTCTACGGTCAACGCATCCACGACAAGTGTTATCGCCGCGGCCATTTCGATGCCGGCCAGTTCGCCGAAGCCTGGGACGATGAGGGTTCGCGCAAGGGCCACTGCCTGTACAAGATGGGTTGCAAGGGCCCGACCACCTACAACGCCTGCTCGTCGATGCGCTGGAACGGCGGCGTCAGCTGGCCGGTGCAATCCGGGCATGGCTGCATCGGCTGTTCCGAGGACGGTTTCTGGGACAAGGGTTCGTTCTACGACCGCGTCACCGACATCAAGGCCTTCGGCGTCGAATCGAATGCCGACACCATCGGCAAGGCCGCTGCCGGCACCGTTGGTGCGGCGATTGCCGCGCACGCCGCGGTGACCGCACTGGCCCGCGCCCGCCAGAAGGCCGGCGAGAGTGAAAAAGTCAGTGAAAATCAGGGAGAGAAATAAGATGAGCGCTTACGAAACCCAGGGCTTCAAGCTCGACAATTCCGGCAAGCGCGTCGTCGTTGACCCGGTCTGCCGCATCGAGGGCCACCTGCGGGTGGAAGTGAACCTCGACAGCAACAACGTTATCCGCAACGCGGTATCCACCGGCACCATGTGGCGCGGTCTGGAAGTCATCCTCAAGGGCCGCGATCCACGCGATGCCTGGGCTTTTACCGAGCGCATCTGCGGCGTCTGTACCGGGACCCATGCGTTGACCTCGGTGCGTGCGGTTGAAGATGCGCTGGCCATCCAGATTCCGGAAAACGCCAACACCATCCGCAACCTGATGCAGCTGAATCTCTACATTCACGACCATCTGGTGCATTTCTACCACCTGCACGCGCTCGACTGGGTCGACGTAATTTCGGCACTGAAGGCCGATCCGAAGGCAACGTCGGCGCTGGCGCAGAGCATCTCGTCGTGGCCGCTGTCGTCGCCGGGCTATTTCCGCGATATCCAGAATCGCCTGAAGAAGTTCGTCGATTCCGGCCAGCTCGGCCCGTTCATGAACGGTTACTGGGGCAACCCGGCCTACAAGCTGCCGCCGGAAGCCAACCTGATGGCGGTCGCGCACTACCTCGAAGCCCTCGATTTCCAGAAGGAAATCGTCAAGGTGCACACCATCTTCGGCGGCAAGAACCCGCATCCGAACTGGCTGGTCGGCGGCGTGCCCTGCGCGATCAACCTCGAAGGCGCGGGGGCGGTCGGCGCCATCAACATGGAACGCCTGAATCTGGTCAAGAGCATCATCGACCGCTGCACCGAATTCGTCGAACAGGTCTACATTCCCGACCTGCTGGCCATCGGCTCCTTCTACAAGGGCTGGCTGTACGGCGGTGGCTTGTCGTCGAAGAACCTGCTGTCCTACGGCGACATTCCGAAGACCGCCAACGACTACTCGGCCGGCAACCTGTTGCTGCCGCGCGGCGCCATCATCAACGGCAAGCTCGATGAGATTCATCCGGTCGATCTGCGTGATCCGGAACAGGTCCAGGAATACGTCGCCCACAGCTGGTACAAGTACCCGGACGACAACCTCGGCCTGCATCCGTGGGACGGCGTCACCGAGCCGAACTTTGTCCTCGGCCCGAACACCAAGGGCACCAAGACCAACATCAAGGAACTCGACGAGGGCGCCAAGTATTCGTGGATCAAGGCCCCGCGCTGGCGCGGCCACGCGATGGAAGTCGGCTGCCTGCCGCGGATGGTGCTGGGTTACCTGCAGCCTAAGGAATACCCGGAAATCCACGGTCTGGTCGAAGGCGCGCTGAAGCACCTCGACGTGCCGGTGACCGCGCTGTTCTCGACGCTTGGCCGGACCGCCGCGCGCGGCCTGGAGACGGCGTACTGCGTCAAGCTGCAGAGCCGCGAGTTCGACAAGCTGATGACCAATCTCAAGGCGGGCGATCTCAACACCGCCAATATCGAGAAATGGGATCCGTCGAGCTGGCCGAAGGAAGCCAAGGGCGTCGGCTTCACCGAAGCTCCACGCGGTGCGCTCGGTCACTGGATCAAGATCAAGGACACCAAGATCGACAACTACCAGTGCGTCGTGCCGACCACCTGGAACGGCGGTCCGCGCGACCACAAGGGCCAGATCGGCGCGTTCGAAGCGTCGCTGATGGACACCCCGGTGGCCAAGGCCGACGAACCGCTGGAAATCCTGCGCACGCTGCATTCCTTCGATCCCTGCCTGGCCTGCTCGACGCACGTGATGAGCCCGGACGGACAGGAAATGACGACGGTCAAGGTTCGCTAAGGAGGGCTGATCATGCTTTCACAACAGGACATGCTGGAGGCCGAACGGCACGGCAAGCAGGTGCGTTCGATCTATGTTTACGAAGCGCCGGTCCGCCTGTGGCACTGGATCAACGCGCTGGCCATGGTGGTGCTGGCAGTGACCGGGTATTTCATCGGCCTGCCATTGCCGACGATGCCCGGCGAGGCTTCGGACAACTTCCTGATGGGCTATATCCGTTTTGCCCATTTCGCCGCCGCCTACATCTTCGCCATCGGTCTGCTCGGCCGCATCTACTGGGCCTTCGTCGGCAATCACCACGCCAAGCAGATCTTCAAGCTGCCGATCACCAACCGGCAATGGTGGAGCGAAGTCTTCTTCGAGTTGCGCTGGTATCTGTTCCTGGAAAAGACGCCGAAGAAGTACGTCGGCCACAATCCGATGGCGCAGCTGATGATGTTCTTCTTTTTCACGGTGCTGGCAGTCGGCATGGTGTTCACCGGCTTTGCGCTGTACAGCGAAGGGGCTGGTCTCGGCACCTGGAGCGATACGCTGTTCGGTTGGGTGATTCCGGCGCTCGGTGGCTCGATGCAGGTGCACAACCTGCACCGGCTGGGCATGTGGATCATGATGACCTTCGCCGTCATCCATATCTACGCGGCCATCCGTGAGGACATCATGAGCCGGCAGTCGCTGATCTCGACGATGATCTCCGGCTGGCGCATGTTCAAGGACTGAGCGATGGAAAAACGGATACTCGTGCTCGGCATCGGCAACCTGCTGTGGGCCGATGAAGGCTTCGGCGTGCGTTGCGTCGAGGCGCTCAATGCCGGCTGGTGCTTTCCCGACAACGTCACGGTGATGGATGGCGGCACGCAGGGCTTGTACCTGCTGCCCTACGTCCAGGAAGCCGATTGCCTGCTGGTCTTCGACGCGGTCGATTACGGTGACGCGCCGGGCGACCTGCGCGAGGTGGTCGGCGACCAGGTGCCGCGCTTCATGGGCGCCAAGAAGATGAGCCTGCACCAGACCGGTTTCCAGGAAGTGCTGATGGCCGCCGAACTGACCGACAAGCTGCCGGCCGAACTGGTGCTCATCGGCGTCCAGCCGGAAGAGCTCGAAGACTACGGTGGCAGCCTGCGCGATGTGGTCAAGGCGCAGATGGTGCCGGCGCTGAATCTGGCGCTCGACTGGCTGGAGCGCTGGGGCGTCGTCGGCAGCATCCGCGAAGGCGGCGCCGAGGCGATTACCGACCGGGCGCTGGCGATGGATGTCTACGAAGCCGGCCGGCCATCGGCCGAGCAGGCCTACCGGCTTGGTGACGCACGCTTTCTCAATACGGAAGCCGCCTGATGTGCCTTGGCATTCCCGTCCAGGTGCTGGACTGCGGCGAGCATTTCGCCCGTTGTCACGGACGCAATGGCGAGGTGTCGATCGACATCCGGCTGGTTGGTGCGCAGCCGTCGGGTACCTGGCTGCTGTGTTTTCTCGATGCCGCCCGCGAAGTCATTCCCGCCGAGCGCGCTACCGCGATCAATGCCGCGCTGGCCGCGCTTTCTGCGGTCAACGCCGGTGAAACCGATCTTTCCGCCTTCTTCGCCGATCTCGACCGCGAACCGCAACTGCCTGAATTCCTGAGGACGCAAACCCCATGAGTCTCGAACTGAAAGCCGGCCCGACCTCGCTCGATCGCCTCGAAACCGCGCTGGCGCGGATGCAGCAAAAACATGGTTTTTCCCGGGTTGACCGCGAGAATCCGCAATTCCCCGCCGGCCTGGCGGCGCTGCTGCTTACCGACGACCCGCAGCGAAACCTGGAAATCCTCGACGCCTGCGTGATCCTGCCGGAAGCGCTGAACGGCCTCGGTGCCGACGTTGCCCGTCTGGTCGCCGGCCCGGAAGCGGCACCGGCGCTGATGCAGCGCTTTGCCGTGGCGCGCGCCCCGGCGGTTGTCTTCCTGCGCGACGGTGACTACCTCGGCAGCCTCAACGGCATCCGCGACTGGCAGGAATACCGCGACGAGATTGCCCGCCTTGCCGCCGGCCCGGCCCGGCCGCGCCCGATTGCCATCCCGGTGCGTGATGCCGGTCAGACTGGAGCCTGCGCATGAACCCCTCCACGCTGCGTCCTTTTCCGATTTCCGTCGTTACCATGGGGCCAATGACCGGCCCCGGCTCGCAGGGCGACGAAGCCCCGGCCTACCTGCCGATGCCGCAAGGCATGCAGACCTTCTCGGCGCCTTACCTGCCGGATGACGCCGCGCCCGACGCGGTGGCCGCCGTGCTCGGCTTGCTCGGCGACTTCATCGCCGCCGCTGGCCGCGAAGGCCTGGCCGGCGGCGCCAGCCTCGAGCTGCTCGGCCAGCCAGCCGCAGTGCGCGAACTGATCAACCAGTCGCTCGGCTTCGGCGAAGTCAGCGCCTTCACCACCGCGCCGCGCCACTGGCGCGTCCAGGAAACCGCCTTTGCCGGTTTCTGGCGCGTGCTCGAAGTCGCCGACGACGGCCGCTTCGTCGCCGACCGCCTCGAAACCGGCGCCATTCCCGGCGTCTTGCTCGATACGATGCAAGCCTGCGCCGGCAGTACGCTGGCGCTGCCGGAGTACGCCGCCGGCTGCATGAATGCCCAGGCGCTGGTCGAGGAAATCCGCATGCAGGCGGCTGCCTGGCAACCCGGCGACGCAGCCCACGTCATCAACCTGAGCCTGCTGCCGGTCAGCGAGGCCGACCTCGACACGCTCTACGGCTGGCTCGGCCACCGCGAGGTATCGATCCTGTCGCGTGGTTACGGCAACTGCCGGATCACCAGCACGCGGCTGAAGAACGTCTGGTGGGTGCAGTACTTCAACAGCATGGACGCGCTGATCCTCAATTCGATCGAGATCGTCGGCGTCCCCGAAGTCGCGCTTGCGGCCGACGATGACTTCGCCGATTCGCTCGAACGTCTGCAGGAATACCTGGCGATGATGGCGGAGCCGGCGTGATTTTCGAAGGCAGCTTCCGCGCCGTGCAGCCCGACGATCGCCTCGAATGCGGCGTCTGCTGGTGGGTGTACGACCCGGCCGAAGGTGATGACA
>Ga0209066_10001024_pt1 | contig 38497 bp, 26 predicted proteins | sample All_14_2_FD_187198 | JGI IMG/M metagenome (GOLD analysis project Ga0209066, IMG submission 187198) | Freshwater microbial communities in response to fracking from Pennsylvania, USA - Allegheny Zone_MetaG_DW_15 (SPAdes) (version 2) ... | reverse complement strand
CCTGGGCGTGACGCTGGGGACGGGGATCGGCGTCTCCTGCCGCATCGACGGCGCGTTCATGGTCAACGCGCTGGGCAGCCCGGCTCCCGAGGTCAGCGTGTGGAGCCGCCCGTACCAAGGCGGTACGGCGGAGGACGCCGTCTCCACGCGGGGGCTGGTGAACCGCTACCGCCTTGTCCGGCCGGAATATCCTGCCGGAGACGGCGCCAAAGGCATCGCGGACGCGGCGCGTCGCGGCGACGCCGAGGCGGCTCGGATCTTCGCTGAGCTGGGAAAAGATTTGGCGGCGGTGCTTCTTCCGGTGTGCGAGCAGTTTCTGCCCGAGCGGATCATTTTCGGCGGCCGCATCGCGAACGACTTTACGCTCTTCGAGGCGCCGCTGAATGCGGCTCTGGCCCGAAGCGCCGTCGCGCCGCAAGCGGTTCAGGCGGAGCTGGGCGGACGCGCCGCGCTGTTGGGGGCAGCGGGCCTGTTCGCGGGGTTATCGGGCTGAGCGCAACAAAGCGCAGAGGAGGGCTGAAGATGCGAAAAGGAACAATGCAGGTCTGGGGCAGGGCCGCTTGCTTGGCAGGGGCCCTGTTCGCGGGAGGCGTGTGGGCAGGGGAGGGGAGCCGCAACCGGGTGGCGGTGCTGAGAGACGAGGCTGCGGGCGTGGACGCGGCGACGGCCGAGGCGGTGGCCCAGGCGCTCCGGAGCGAGATGTTCGAAGTCGTTTTCCTGTCTGCCGCGGAAGCGGGCGATCCGGCGGCGCTGGCGCCGGATAAGTTCTTCCTCTATGCGCTGCCCAATCCGGCCGCGTATCCTGCGTCGGCGACGAACGCGCTGACGCGCTATCTCAACGGCAAGGGCAGCCTGCTGGTGCTGGGCACGCCCCGTTTTCCAGGCAAGCTGCTGCTCGAGACCGTGTCTCCCGCCTATAAGCAATTCGCGCTGTCGGACATCGCGTCGCTGGACGTGTGCGGCGGGCAGGGGCTTCTCCCTGACGTGCGGCTGCCCGCGTCGAAGTCGATGGCGTCATGCTATGCGCGTCCCGAGGGCAAGGGAGCCGCGAAGGGCTACAAGTGGCGCTGGATTCCTTTGGCTAAAGCGCATGACGCGAGCGGCGCCGAGCGGGGCACGCCGGTCTGGATGCTGGTCCACCAGAAGCCGCTGGCCGAGGGTGCCGCGTTCGAGGACGCCGTGAGGAGGCTGGTCGGCAACAACAATACGGCCGACGTGCCGCTGGGCGCTGAGGGGTCGGTGTTCGCCGTCTGTGCGGTCTCCGATCCGCAGGCGCTGCAGGCGATTGCGCGAACGGGCCTGATTGGACGCATGGCTCGGCGGATTGCGGACGGCGTGTTTCTGTCTCACGCCGGGGCGGATGAGTTCGCGTACTGGCCGGGCGAGAAGGTCGGGCTGGGCGCAGAGGTCGCGAACACCGGCGACCGCGAGGCGACGCTGTCGGTCCGCCTGCGCGTGTGCCGCAAGGACAACGGCCAGGTGGCTCACGAGTCTGAGTCGAAGGTTGCCGTTGCGCCCGGAAAGACGGCGGCCGTATCGAGCGCATGGTCGCCGGAGCGGTTCGAGTGCCCGGCCTACACCGTCGTGTCGGAGGTGCTGCGCGAGGGCGCCGTCATCGACCGGATCGAGCACGAGATCGGCGTGCTCTCGGATGCGAAAGCGGCTGACGATGAATTCGTGAGCGTGAAAGGTGGCGGGTTCCTGCTGAAGGGCAAGCCTTGGGTCCCGGTCGGCGTCAACTACTGGCCGCGCCATTCGATCGCGCTGGAGCAGGAAGACTATGTTTATCACTGGCTGACGCCGGGCTTCTACAATCCTGAAGAGGTCGAGGGCGATTTGGCCCTGCTGGAGAAGATGGGCGCCACGTTCGTGGCGATCCGCGCGCACCACGAGAACGACCGGCGCACGCTTCTGGATTTTCTGCGGCGCTGCCGGAATCACGGCATTGTGGCGATGGTCTTTCTGCAGTCGCACGTCATCACCGATGACCCGCACTATTTCCAGGGCATCATGACGCCGTTCCACTATCAGGCGGAAGCGGTCCGGGACTTCATGAAGGCCACGCGCATCGCGGAGAATCCGGCGCTGCTGTGCTGGGACCTGATCTGGGAGCCGGCAGGCTGGGTTTTCGGGGATAAGATCACTTCGTTCGGCTGGACCGATCCGGCGCCGTACCGTCAGCGGTGGGATGCGCAGTGGGCGAAGTGGGTCGACGAGCGATACGGCAGCTTGGCGAACGCCGAGAGCGACTGGGGCATGCCCGCGCCGCGTGCGGCCGATGGATCGGTCACGTCCCCCTCCAGCAAGCAGCTGTCGTCTGACGGTCCCTGGCGCGTGATGGTGTGCGCGTATCGCCGGTTCATGGCGGATCTGATGAACCGCTTTTGGAACGACGCCGCGGGCGAGATCCGCGCGCTCGACCCCCGGCACTTGATCACCTACCGGCAGGGCAATTTGTCGATGTTCGACTTCACGCTCACCTCCACGCTGAAGCATGTCGACTTTTTCGCCATGGAGGGCTACGACTTCAAGCCGCGGATTGCCACGAACGCGGCAGACGTCGCGGGGTTCGTCAACCGGTACCTTTCTTTCGCAATGGGAGGAAAGCCGTTCATGTGGGTCGAGTACGGCCATAGCGCGTGGGACGGAAAAGCGATGGAGGTCGGGACGGAGCCGCTCGCATACCAAGCTGACTGCGTCGATCTGATCAACCGGATGGCCTATGAGAACGGCGCGAGCGGGCTCGCGCCGTGGTGGATGGCGGGCGGCTACCGCATCAGCGAAAAGAGCGACTTCGGCGTGTTCAACCCCGACGGCACGCTGCGCCCGAGCGGGGAGTCGCTGAAGAAATATATCGGGCTGCTCAAGACGTCCCCGCGCGCGCCGCAACCGGCGGCACCGGTTGTGATTGACAACGACGCACACTGCGGCGGCGTGGCTCACGTCGCGCGGCATGAAGGCGCGGAGGCGTTCGCGCGGGCGGCGGCGGAAGGGAAGTGGCTGGAGGTCCGCACGGCGGGAACGGGGACGACGTCGGCCGACACGCCGCTGGTGGCGGTTGGGAACACGCCCTACAACGGCAAGAATCCGCCCAAGTATCTCGACGCGGAGTTTAATGCCGTCAAGATTAGCGTGTCTGGAGAATGGAGTTCGGTTACGAACGGCGCGCGGGTCAGCGTGCCTAAGGGGACGTGCGTATTTGCTGCCGCCTTAGTGGGAAACCTGCAGGAGGCGACGTGGCTGACGCCCGATTCTTGCGGCGGCAAACCGGGCGCGGTCTGGCTGGCGTCGACGGACGCTTCGGCGGTGTCCGTGAGGGCGGCCCTGTCGCGCGACACGCCCTATCAGCAGGATGCCGAGTTCGGCGAGACCTTCGTTCTGGCAAATCGCGTAGAGCGTGAGACGGCGGTCGAACTCCAGATGACGGTGGACGGCCGCATCGGGTTCGGCGAGAAGTTTCGGCTCACGCTGGTGCCGCGGTGAGAGGGCGGGGCGTGAGCGCGTGGGCGGGAGGGGCACGCGTCTGCGTGCCCTTCATGCAACTCGCAAGGAGTTGTGGACGAAAGCGGCTCGGCGCAGCCTCGCCCTCCAGACCTGCGGTTCGGGCGTGAAGAGCGCCCCAAGTCGGCGGAAAAACGCCGACCTCTGAACGGCGCGGTGGGGCTGGAATCGCGGCGAGAGCCCGTCAGACCGGGCGACAAACGGGCTCCCTTGAAGAGTTGGAGCTGGCCCGGAAATCCCGCATCGAGCAGCCGAAGCGGCGCTTGAAGATGCGGCGCAGGTGGACGTCGGTGCTGTAGCCGCAGCGCGTGCAGACCTCGGTGAGCGGCAGGTCGGTCTCTCGAAGCAGGCGCTCCACCCGGTCGAGGCGTACGCTCTGGATCTCGTCGAGGAGCGAGTGGCCGCAGGCGGCTCTGAACCGTGTTTCCGCGAGCCGGCGCGAGACATTTAGGTGACGGACGATGTCGGGCACGCCGATGCCGGCACCGGCGTTGATGCGGATGAACTCGCGGGCGCGCTGGACGACGGGGTCGGAGGCGAGCAGGTCCGGCCGGGTGGACTCGCGGGTGACGATCTGTTTCACGCCGTAGAGGAATGTTTCGCGCCTGCGGGTTTCCTGGCGCATCAGCCGGTCCAGCATCTGCGCCGCCATGAAGCCACAGGCCACGGTGTCGCGGCGGATGCTGGAGAGCGTGGGGGTGGAGCCGTTGCAGAGCAGCTCGTCGTCGTCGACGCCCAGCACCGCCACGTCCTGCGGCACGCGGAGGCCGGCTTCCGCGCAGACGTCGATCACCTCGCGGGCGCGGGAATCCATGGCCGCCAGCACTGCGACCGGCTTTGGAAGCGCCTGGAGCCAGGCGCCGAGCCTGCTTTCGTCGTTGCCCGAGCGGTCGGGCTGGCTGGCCTCCGCCGAGAGCGGATACAGGCGGCAGCCGAACCCCGCCTCGGCGACGCGCTGTCGGAAGCTTTCGCCGCGGCGCTCAGACCAGTTGCGGTTGAGGGATTCGCCGACGTAGGCGAAGTTCCGGTAGCCCCGCTCCAGAAAATAGTCGGCACCGGATCGTCCGACGTTCGCCGAGTCGTCCAGCGTGCGGGAGAGTTTCGATAAGGGAGATCCCGGTTTCAGGGCCTCGTCCAGGGGGTCGATCAGGACCGTGGGCGTGTGTGCGCGCTTCAGCGCGTTCATCAGGTCGAGCATCATCTGGCCCGCGATGATGCCGTCGCATTTGGCCCACTCGGCGGCGGTCGGCATCTGCTCGCCGGAGCGGCCGTGGACCAGATGCAGGTGCCAGGGGCCGTAGAGGTGAGCGTAGTTGAAGATCCCCTTCAGCTTGTCCCTGCCGGGCTGGACACTGGTCTCCTGAATCACCAGGACGCGCGGAATATGGGTCAGCGTAATTGCCATAGCGTTGTCTGTATTAGTTAAGCCTGGCCGCAGAGGGTGATGGTCAGCAGGGTTTGTGCAAGCGGGGAGGGGGTGGCGGACAGCTGCCAGCCGTCGTCGGTTTGGCTGACGAGGCTGCGGCGCTTGAGCTTCCTCAAGTGCCGCCACAAGGCTGGGGGACTGATTTGCGTGAGGCGGGAGAGCTGGTCGGCGGGCTGCATCGCGTTCAGCCGGAGGTGGCTCAGGATGGTCAGGCGCCGGGGGTGCGTGAAGGCGGTGAGCGTTTCCGTGATGGCCGTGGCCGTCAGCTTGTCATGGAAGAAGGCTCGCTGCAGGGCGGTCAGGATCGGCGCGGCCGAGGGCACGCTGTTGTCGGGCACGGGGCTGTATCTGACCCATCGGCTCTGGCGTTCGGCGCAGATAAGGCCGCGGGCTTGGAGCGCTCGCAAGCAAAGGCTCGCTTGATCGTGGGGAATATGGGCGATTTCGGCGATTGCCTCAACCGGGCTGCCGGGGTTGGCGAACACGGCTTTGAGGCACGCGAGCCTCCTCGGGTTTGCGAGTGTGCGGCATGTACGCCAGAGTGTCGGATGCAGGTTCCCCATATCGCACCTTTCAATAGGTGATGTTTAAACGATAGCGGATTTTGAGGCCGATGACACGAAATATTGCGCCTGCCCGGAGAATTGAAAAGCGCACGAGCCGGTCGGGAACTATCACACCTTTCAAGGTGTGATAGTATAACGAGCGTCCTGTTCGTGAAGAAGACGAGATAACTCAAGAAAACGAGTTGCAGCGGAGACGGCTTGCTGCGCAAAAGGTTCGGTATTTTTTGCGCAAACCGACGTTGTTTCCTTTGACGCTCCTGGCGTACGATGATAACCATTGAAGTCGGAAACGAGCGGGGGCGATATGAAAAGCATGGGCAAACAGTCTGCGGTTCTGGGTTTCCTTCTGGTTGCGTCACTCGGTTTCGCGGGGGTGAAGGTCCAGGAGACGACCGTCACGCTGCCGACGTATGCGCCAGGAGGGTATGACAAAACGCCGGTTTTCTACACCGGACGCGTCTATCAGGGCGCGCAGGGACGCGTGTATCCGTATCCGATGCAGGACGTTCTGCATGACATGAAGCGGGACGAGCCCTACAAGTACCTCACCCTCGAAAACGATTGGCTGCAGATGGGGCTCCTGCCTGAGCACGGCGGACACGTGCTGAACTTCACGGATAAGCAGACCGGCTTCGAGACCTTCTACCGGCAGCACGTCATCAAGCCCGCGCTGATCGGCATGTTGGGCGCCTGGATTTCCGGTGGCGTTGAGTGGAACTTTCCGCACCACCACCGCGCGACGAGCGCGATGCCGATCGACTGGAAGTTTACGTCCAATAAGGACGGTTCAAAGACGGTCTGGATCGGCGAAACCGAACTCCGCCGCCGCCTCAAATGGTCGATCGGTCTCTCGCTGTTGCCGGATCGCGCCGTCCTGCAGGCCGAGAACAAGTTTATGAACCGAGGTCCCTATATCGAGTCCATGATCTATTGGGCCAATGTTTCCGTCCACTGCGGTGACGATTACCAGGTTCTCTTTCCGCCGTCCTGCCACCTCGGCTTCGACCACCACAAGAACTTCTGGACCTCCTTCCCGATCGGCCCGAAGAAGGTGGACCATTCGTGGCTCCCGTCCCAGCGGTCCAAATACGCCGAAGACGTGGAGGGCACGATAGATCTTTCCTGGTGGAAGAACTTCACCGCGGAATCGCGTTCCATCTTCGCGATGGATCCGGAGAACGCCTGGATCGCGGGTTACGACCACAAGAAGAACGCCGGTACGGCGCATGTCTCCAACCGCCACATCACGGTGGGAAAGAAGTTTTTTCTCTGGGGGAATTTTCCCGAGGCGCACGTATGGGACACCGTACTCACGGACACGGACGGCCCGTACCTCGAACTCATGGTGGGGTGCTGGAGTGACAATCAGCCGGACTACAGTTGGATTGACCCCTATGAGACACGACTTGTCAAGCAGTACTGGTTCCCGGTGAAAGGGATCGGTGGCGTGAAGAACGTCACGATCGACGGCGCCGTGAACCTCGAGCGGCGGGCGACGAAGGACGAGGTCCTGCTCGGATTCCATTCCACGCGAGTCCTGAGGGGGTGCACCGTGGAGCTGCTCGAAAACGGCAAGCCCGTCTTTGCGGATAAGAAAGTCGCGATTGATCCGAATACGCCGTGGTGCAAGACGGTCAAAGTGTCCGCAGACGTCAAGGACCAGGCGCTGACCGGCCGACTGCTGGACAAGGACGGTAAGGTCGTCCTGGCCTATACGCCCGTCCCGGAGGATCCGCACAACCCGTTGCCGCCCAAGGTGGCGAACCCGAAGCCGCCGGCGGACTACACGAGCGCCGAGGAACTCTATCTGACGGGTTTACGTCTTGACCAGTTCCACAACGGCCTCGTCGACCCCATGCCGTATTACGAACAGGCTCTCAAGTTGGACCCCTCCTATTCGGCAGCGAATGTCGCGATGGGTATCCACCTCGCGAAAAACGGCGAATACGAGAAAGCTGAAACGTGCCTGCGCGCTGCCGTCGCCCGTGTCACCCGCAATTACACCCGCGCCAAAGATGCCGAGCCCGAATATGTACTGGCGCTTGTGCTTGAGGAACAGGCACGCCTCGCAGCAGACCGCGCCGAGGCGGCCGAAAAGCTGAAGGAGGCCGAAGACCTGTTCTGGCGCGTCACCTGGCGTGCGACGCTCGCCCGCCCGGCCTACGTTGAGCTCGCCCGACTCGCCTGTCTGAAGGGAGATTGGGAAGAGGCCCTCGCCCGCGTGGATGATGCGCTGGACCGCGACGCGAAATCGGCCAAGCTCCATGTCCTCAAAGCGCACATTCTCCGGAAGCTCGGCCATCTGCGGCCCGCGTCTGAGTCCCTTCGCACGGCGGATGCCTGTGACGCGCTCGATGCCTGGGGCGTCGCCGAACAGGCGTTTCTCAAGAGCGGCGGCATGAATGCCGTGGCGGAAGCGGGGCGGAACCGCGGCCTCAAGGCGCAGCAACTGCTCGAAACCGTGTGCGACTATTGGGGCGTCGGCGCGTGGGACGAAGTGGCCGAGCTCTGCCGGCAGGCGAACGCTCTCGCGGCGAAGGAAAAGCCCTACGCGACGGAGGGCGAGGTCCTCCTGAAGGACACCGTGGCCGCGTGCGCTTCGTATAAAAGCCCCCTTTTCGCTTACTTCGCCGGTTATGCGGCCGCGATGAAGGGGGACACGGACGGGGCGAAAACACTTTACGCGGCGGCCGCCGCGCAGTCCACGGACTACTGTTTCCCTAACCGCCACGAGGAGTACGCGGTGCTGAAGCACGCCGCGAGGCTTTGCCCCGGGTTGGCCAACACGTGGTATTACCTCGGCGACGTGGAATGGAACTGGGATCTCAAGGAGGCGGCGCTCGCCAGCTGGAAGAAGGCGGTGGCGCTGAGCCCGAAGCACGCCCTCGCGCTCCGCAATATCGGTTTCGGACTTGCGCATCCCGGGACGTATTTCACGAACACGGGCGCACCCTCGGGCGTGCCTTCGCGTGAGGCGTACGAGTACTATACGCGCGCCCTCGCCTCGGACCCCGGCAACTTCCGCGCCCTCGAGGAGATGGACAAGCTGGCCGAGAAACTCGGCGTCGGCACGGCGGAGCGGCTCGACGCGATGAAGACTTACCGCGCGACGGCAGAGAAGTATGACGCGTGCATGCTGCGCATGGCGTACCTCTTCAATGAGGCGGGGGATTTCGACGAGTCGCTCAAAATCCTGACCTCTCGCCGCTTCCACGTGTGGGAGGGCGGCGAAGGACTGCTCGTTCCGTTCGTGGACGCGCTGTTGTTGCGTGGCCTAAAAGAGATGGCTGCGAAGGATTTCGCCGCCGCGCAGAAGGACTTTGAAAAGGCCCTCACGTATCCTGAAAACCTGCAGGCGGGACGTCCGGGGGACGCCGGCATGGAGCCCAAGGTGCGTTACAACCTCGCGCAGTGCCGCAAGGCGCAGGGCGACGCCGTCGGTTGCAAGGCCGAACTCGAGAATGCGCTCAAGGGCTGGGTGGCGCCGGGAGAGATGAACTTCTATCGGTTCCTCGCGCTCACCGAGTTGGGAAAGTCCGTCGAGGCCGCCGGGCAGCTTGAGGCGCTCAAAAAGGGAATCGCTGCGCTTGAGAAGCCGCAACCCCGGGTGATTGACGCGTACGCCAAGTTCGGTGGCGAGAACACGCCTGCCGCGCGTGTCGGGTACCGGGCAGCGCAAGCTCTCTACCTGCGCGGCTTGGCCGCTTTAGCGGAAGGGAAGCCCGCCGAAGCCAAGGCGCTGTTCGCACAGGCGCTCAAGGAGCGGCCCTCCATCATCTGGGCCAAGGCCATGCTGCAGAATGGGCCATGTCCAACGCCGAACGCCCAACGCTAAACATCGAAGTGTGAAACGCGGCATGGCGGTGACCGGACGGCGGCGGGAACGGTTGGCCAGGCGAATCGGGAGACGAGAGATGAGAAAGTATGTGGCGATAGCAGTTTTGGCGGTTGTGAACGCGGCTGTTGCTGAGGACGCGCCCGTTTGCCCGGTGGCCGGGAACTGGGCGTTCTCGCCGGAATTCAGCGATGAGTTCAACGGGACGCAGGTGGATGGCGCGAAGTGGTGGGACTTTAACCCCGAGTGGCACGGCCGCAAGCCCGGATATTTTTCGCGCGAGAACGTATCGGTCCATGACGGATGCCTCCGCCTCGCTGCCCGCGTCCAGAAACCCGAAGAGGTCACGGTCGAGAACAAGGTGCGCGGCTATGACCGGTTCACCACCTCGACGGTGAAAAGCAAGAAGCGCGTTCTCTACGGCTACTTCGAGGCGCGCTGCAAAGCGATGCGGGCCGGCGTGTGCAACGCCTTCTGGCTGTACGACCCGCTCGACCCTCCCGCCAAATACCGCGAGGGCAGCTTCTCGGAAGAGATCGACATCTTCGAGGTCTTCGGCAAGCCGGCGAAGACCGAGTACGACCGGGTCTACTGCGCGACGGTGCACCGCTTTTACACGCCGTATGTGGAGTCGATCGCGAACTACAAGCAGACGCCGCTGCCCAAGAAGGCGGCGAAGCTGAAGGTGCCCTTCGATTTCTGGGCCGATTTCCACGTCTACGGGTTCTTGTGGACGCCGACCGACATGCGCTGGTTCGTGGACGGCCAAGAGGTGTTCGCGCGCGACAACGACTATTACGGCACCGCGCTGCACATCATGTTCGACTGCGAGATCATGAAAGACTGGGTGGGCTTGCCTGATCCGGCGGACCTGCCCGCCACGTTCGAGGTCGACTACCTGCGCGTCTGGAGGCAAAAGGATCTGCCGTATCCGATGGCGAAGGGGCTCTGACGGCGTCGCTAAATGAGTGTGTGGAGTCACGAAATAGGTTCACCAACTTGGAGGGGGAATGAAATGGGACGTTTCAAAATGGGATTCAGTCTGTTGAGCGGGGTGGTCTGTCTGTCTGTTGCGGCCGTTGCACAAGAGTCAGCACCGCCGGATCTCTCGCCTTTCATCGTGACGCCTGCAGCCGGAGCCGCGCCGCGCTTCAATGGCGCCGCGGTATTCGGCGTGCGTCCGGGCAGCCCGATCCTGTACACCGTGGCGGTGGCGGGGCAGCGTCCGATGGCGCTTTCGGCCGAAGGCTTGCCCGCGGGCGCGACGTTCGATGCGGAGAAGGGGCTGATCAAAGGCACGGTGAAAGTCGCAGGCACCTATGTCGTCTCCCTGCGCGCGGAGAATGAGGCAGGCAGGGCGGAGCGCGCGCTGAAGCTCGTGGTGGGGGACACCTTTGCGCTCACGCCGCCGATGGGCTGTAACACCTATGGCGGCCTCGGACCGTTCGTGAATGAAAAGGGCGTGCGGGCCTCGGCCGAAGCGATGGTGCGGAAGGGCCTCATCCACCACGGCTATTGCTACGTCAACATCGACGACGGATGGCAGGGCGCGCGCGGCGGGGCGCACAACGGGATTCAGCCGAACGAGAAATTCGGGGACATGAAGAAGCTCTGCGACGACCTGCACGCGATGGGGCTCAAGGTCGGAAACTACTCGACGCCGTGGCGCACGAGTTACGAGGGTTTTGTGGGCGGGTCGAGCGACAGCGCGGACGGCACCTGGGATAAGTTGCCGAGGGGACAGGGCAAGGGATGGACGCACGGCACGTACCGCTTTGAGGTCAACGACGCCCGCCAGGCCTCCGACTGGGGCATCGATTACTTCAAGTACGACTGGGGGATCGACAGTGTGGCGCTCGCCAAAGCCATGGGCGACGCCCTGCGTGCGCAGCCCCGCGACATTGTGCTGGAGCTGTCCAACACCGCGCCGTTCCAGGACGCCGCGGCCTACACCTCGATCGGCACCCTGACGCGCACGGATGGCGACCTCGTGGACGTGTGGAGCAAGACCCAGCTCGACGCGGGCAAGCAGAAGTGGGCGCTGGGCATCCGCGACTTGTGGATCGCGCACAAGAAGTGGGAGGCCTACAACCGCCCGGGGCACTGGAACATGCCCTGCCCGCTGCGCGTGGGCATGTTGGGCGGTTGGGACAGGAAGCCTCTGCGCCCGAGCCGGCTCACGGTCGACGAGCAGTTCAGCCACATCAGCCTCTGGTGTCTGTGGTCCGCGCCGATCATCATCGGCGCGCCGCTCGAGACGCTGGACCCCTTCACGCTGAGCCTGCTCACGAACGACGAGGTGCTCGACCTCGACCAGGACCCGCTCGGCCTGCAGGCGCGCAACATCGACGTGGCGGGGGGCGAGGTGCTGATCAAGAAGCTGGCCGACGGTTCGGTCGCTGCCGGCCTTTTCAACACGGGCGAGGCGCCCGCGACGGTGTCCGTCACGTGGGCCGAGGCCGGCGTCTCTGGCAAGCAGCGAGTCCGGGACCTCTGGCGGCAGAAAGATCTGGGCGTGTTTGCGGACGGGTTCGCCGCGAAAGAGATTCCGCGCCACGGCGTCCTCCTCATCCGGTTGTTTCCTGAGTGAGCCCGTTACGCTTGACGCCCTTTTCAGGTGCCCGAAGAAGGGGCGTCTTGACGCAGCACGCGAGCCCGTGCGCGCGCCGCTTTGCGCTGGGCAGGCGGATGGGCGGTTGTTATACTTCCTCCGTTGTCGGACGTGCGCTTCGGGTTGCAGCGGAAAATTCTTGCCGGTGAAGGGCGAAGCTCCCGCTCGCGACAGGGCTTTCAGCCGGCAGGCGCCGAGAGGAGGGGCGGCATGGGGCATAGGCTTCGTTGTTTGGGGGTGGCCTTTGGCTTTGGGGCTCTGTTTGTGGTCTGCCAGGCCGTGGCGGCAAAGCCGAATGTGCTGGTCATCCTGACGGACGATCAGGGGCGAGGTGATTACAGCGCCTTCGGGACGCCCGACATCCGTACGCCGCACATCGACTCGCTCTTCAGGGACGGTCTCACGTTCAACCAGTTCTATGCGAACAGCTGCGTGTGTTCGCCCACGCGCGCGGCCTTGCTGACGGGTTGTTATCCGGACCGCGTCGGCGTGCCCGGCGTCATCCGTGAAGAGACCCCCGATAATTCGTGGGGCTGGCTGTCGCCCCAGGCGACGCTCCTGCCTCAGGTGGTCAAGCCGGCCGGATATCACTCCGCGATCATCGGCAAGTGGCATCTGGGTCTTTCGTCGCCGAATACGCCGACGGAGCGAGGTTTCGACTTTTTTCACGGGTTTCTCGGCGATATGATGGACGACTACTACACCCATCGCCGCCACGGCCACAACTTCATGCGGAAAAATCTGGAGACCGTCGACCCGCAGGGGCATGCGACCGACCTTTTCACGGACTGGGCATGCGCGTATCTGGAGTCGCGCGCGAAAGAGGCGGCGCCGTTCTTTCTCTACCTGGCCTACAACGCGCCGCATGATCCGATCCAGCCGAAGCCGGAGTGGGTGGCGCGCGTGAGGGCGCGCGAGCCGGAGATGTCGGAGAAGCGTGCGAAGCTGGTGGCGCTGATCGAGCATCTGGACGACGGCGTCGGGCAGGTGCTGGCCACGCTCGACCGCACGGGGCTGGCGGGCAACACGCTGGTCGTGTTCACTTCCGACAACGGCGGCGTGCTGTCGCTCGGCGCGAACAACGGGCCTTGGCGCAGCGGCAAACAGCACCTGTACGAGGGCGGCGTGCGCGTGCCGGGCGCGGCGCGTTGGCCGGGGCGCATCCGGCCCGGCAGCCGGACGGACCGGATGACGCTGTCGATGGACATCTTCAGCACGGTCTGCGCGGTGGCGGAGGTTCCCGCGCCTGAAGGCGTCGACGGCGTCAGTTTTCTGCCGGCGCTGCTGGGACAGGCTGAACCGGAGCCGCCGCGCGCGGCGTATTTTGTGCGGCGCGAGGGGGGGATGGCCTACGGCGGGAAGACCATTGAGGCGCTGCGTCAAGGCGACTGGAAGCTGGTGCAGGACAGCCCTTTTGCCCCTCTCGAGCTCTACGATCTCAAGGGCGATCCCCTGGAATCGGTGAACCTCGCGGAGAAAAACGCGCCGGTTGTCAACCGGCTTGCGGCCGCGTTGCGGGCACAGGTGCAGCGCGGCGGTGCGGTTCCGTGGCAGCGTCCCGGAGTGCGGGCCGCCGACTCGCCGGGGAGTGCGCGCTGAGGGGCTGTCGCGCCTGGAGAAGGCTGACGCTTCGGAGGAACTTTAAGGACAAGGAACTTGTGTGATGCGAAAAGGCCATTTGCTTCTGCTGGCGTGCTTCGCCGTGTGCACGATGTGCGCGGCGGACCGTCCCAATGTGCTCTTCATTTTGACCGACGACCAGCGCTGGGACGCGCTCAGTCTGGCGGGCAACCGACACCTGAAGACGCCGAACATCGACCGCATCGGGAGCGAGGGCGTCTGGTTCCGCAACGCCTTCTGCACGACATCGCTCTGCTCGCCGAGCCGGGCGAGCATTTTGAGCGGCCTGTATGCGCATGCGCACGGCGTGGTCAACAATTTCACGGAGTATCCCTCGACGATCAAGAGCTTCCCGCTGGTGCTGCAAGGCGAGGGCTACGATACCGCGTATATCGGCAAGTGGCACATGGGCGAGAACAACGACTTGCCGCGCCCCGGCTTCAATTGGTTCGTCACGCACAAAGGACAGGGCAGCTATTTCAACACCGAGTTCTGCTTCAACGGCGAACGCCGGGAGGTGATGAACGGGTACTATACGACGGTGGTCACGGACCTTGCCGAAGAGTGGCTGAAGCGGTCCCGTGGGGACAAGCCCTGGTGCCTGATGATCGGGCAAAAGGCGCCGCACAGCTTCTACACGCCCGAGGCGAAGTATGCGCACGCTTTCGACCGCGTGCGCTTCCCGTATCCGGAGAGCGCCTTTATGCTGGATGACAAGCCCGCGTGGATCAGGGCGCGGCTCTCAACATGGCACGGCATCTATGGCCCGCTCTTCGACTGGCGCAAGAACTATCCGGACACCTCGCCGGAAGGCGTGTCCGCGTTTGAGGCGATGTGCCGCGCGTATTGGGCCACTCTCCTGTCGGTCGACGACAGCGTGGGCCGGTTGCTGGCCCTTCTGGAGAAGCGGGGCGAGCTGGACAAGACGGTCATCGTGTTCATGAGCGACAACGGCATCCTGAGCGGAGAGCACGGCATGGTGGACAAGCGCACGGCCCATGAGCCCAGCGAGCGCATCGTGACGCTCGTGCGCTTCCCGGGGCTGACCGCGGTCGACAAGCCGAAGGTCGTTGACCAGCAGGTGCTCACCCTCGATGTGGCGCCCAGCCTGCTGGAGCTGTGTGGCGCCGCGCCGCTGCCGAACATCCATGGACGCTCGTGGGTCAGGCTTGTGCGCGAGGGCGATCCGGACTGGCGGACCGCATGGTTCTATTCTTACAACTACGAGAGGCAGTTCCCATACACGCCGAATGTGCGCAGCGTGCGGACAGAGCAGTGGAAGTACATGCGCTATCCGCACGGCGACGGCGGTCCTGACCGGCATCTGGCTGAGTTGTACAACATCGCGTTCGACCCGGAGGAACGCCACAATCTGATCGCGAATCCCAAATACGCGCCGGTTGTGGAGACGTTGCAGCGCGAGCTTGCGCGTCTGATGGCCGACACCGGCCTGACCCCGGAGACGGACAAGATGCCGCTCGATGAGGGCGTCAAGCAGGCCTTGCCGGACCCCACGATCCGCTGACTGGCCGGCTTGCGACCGCGTGTCGCCTAGCCGCTGTTTTGGCGCCGGACGGTGTTGCGGAAGGCGCGTGGGGAGCGCCGGTGCGCCACTTTGAACTGATGGTTGAAATGCGAGAGGTTGCCGAAGCCTGCCGCGAGGGCGATTTCGCCGATCGGCAGGTCGGTTTCAGCCAGCTGGCGGCAGGCGTACTGGAGGCGGACTTCGGTCACGAACTGCGTCACGGTCTTGCCCGTATGGCGCTTGAAGTGCCGCTCAAAGGTGGCTTTGCTCATTTTCGCGTCGCGCAGGATGTCCGAGAAGCGCAGCGGCTCCTGGAACGAGTTGAAGATGCGGTTGAGCGCCTTCTGCAAGCCGAGGTAGGTGGCCTGCCGCACGGGGGCCGAGTATGCGGAGCGCGCCAAGGTCGCGCACCCGTGTGAGGGCAGCGCAAGGAGCGCCTCGAGAATGTTCAGAAAGCAGGTCAGCCGCGCGAGCGCTCGGCTGCCGGCCGCACGCCGGATGAGGGTGCCGAGGGCCTCCCGGGCGGGGCCTCTCACGTGCAGCCCGAACTGGGCGGTCCTGCTCAAGCTCCGGAACGTCTGGACTTCCGGCAGCTGCCAGAGCGGCTGATCCTCGCCGGAGGCGAACTGAAGCGCAAACCCGGAGGTGTCGCGCCGCATGTGCCAGTAGTGCGGCAGCCCGGGGCCGATGAGCACCAGGTCCGGCGCGTCGAAGGCCTCGATCGAGTCGCCGATGAAGCGTGTCCCGGAGCCGGCCTCCACCAGCGTCAGCTCCCACAGCGTATGGACATGCCACTCGTGACCGGAGCCTTCGAACGGCTGCCACGAGCCGTCTGCCGCGACGGCTTCGACGTCGTGCATGTTTCGCTGCCAGCGGAGTAAACGGAACGACTCTCCCGGCTGGAGCCTGATGTTTTCGGCTTTGGGTCTCATGGCTTGGCGGGGCAAGAACAACGGGGGATGATGCGGATCGGCTTTCATCATAAGGCCGTGATGTGTTCCTTAGCAATCATTATGCGCAAAAAAGAACTGCATAGTTGAGACTGAAGCACAACTATTTGAGACTGGGCGGGGAGAAGGCGGGGCGCGAATGGGCTATGCTGAAGGCCTCAAAATGTTAATGGGAGAGCGATCATGCAGAGACAGTACCGTTTTTCATTCGGCCCCTGGAATATTCACGAGGGCGCGGACCCGTTCGGACCCGCCGTGCGCGGCAGCCTGACGTTTGCGGAGAAGGTGAAGCTGTTCAAGCCGTTGGGGTACGAGGGCGTTCAGTTCCATGACGACGACGCTGTGCCGGGCCTGAACGAGCTCAGCGGCGCGGCGCTTCAGAAAAAGGCGAAAGAGGTCAAGCGGATGCTCGGCAGCGAAGGGCTGGTCGCCGAGTTCGTGGCGCCGCGCCTGTGGGAGGATCCTCGGACGATTGACGGCGGCTACACCTCCAACGACGCGGCCTGCCGCAAGTATGCGATCGAGCGGAGCCTCCGGGCGGTCGATATCGCGAACGCGCTCGGAACCCGGCTGATCGTGCTTTGGCTGGCGCGCGAAGGCACCTATCTGCGCGAGGCCAAAGACAGCAAGCGCGCCGTCGAACAGCTGGTCAAGGCGATCGACAGCATGCTCGCGCATGACCCGAAAATCCGGATCGCGATCGAGCCCAAGCCGAACGAGCCCGTCGACCACACGTACATCCCCACGACGGGGCACGCGATCGCGCTGGGGCATCTCTGCTCCGACCCGTCGCGGGTGGGCGTGAACATCGAGAGCGCGCACGCGATTCTTGCGGGGCTGGACCCGTCCGACGAGATGGGGTTCGCGCTGGCGCACAAGAAGCTGTTCTCGGTGCACCTGAACGACCAGAACGGCCTGAAGTTCGACGAGGACCGCAGCTTCGGCAGCATCGACCTGCGCCGCGCCTTCAACCAGGTGCGGATTCTCGAGAAGCACGGCTACGGCAAGAACGGCGAGTTCGTCGGGTTGGACATCAAGGCCATGCGCACGCAGAAATTCGAAGGGAGCACCAAGCATTTGTCCAACAGCCGGACGCTCTTTTTAAAGCTGCTGGAGGTGGTCCGCAACTTGAAGCAGAAGACGGTGGACGAGCTGATCGCCGCACGCGATTACGAGGAGCTCGACTTGCTGATCGTCAACGCGCTGATGGGCCAGTCATAGGCATCTCGGCGCTCGCACGTTCTGTTGCGGGCGGTCGGTGTGCGGGCGCTGGCGCACGAGCGGCCGGATGATGGGGCCTGGGCAGTCCGTCCCAGGCCCCACGGGCAAGCGGCCCGGGCCAAGGTTCTGGCCTTCCTGCGTGTTCCCGCACAAAGCGCCGGGCGAGCGCCTGAACGGCAGCGGGGGGCGGGATTTTGCTGGTCTGTGAGCGCTTCGGCCGGTAAAGTATAGGACAATCGATAACAGGGGGTGTGGACGGTTCAGAAGGAGACGGGACGGCGTCAACGAGGGTGCGCCGGTTTTCGGGCCCCAAACGGGGGCATCATTCCAAAGGAGTGTGGCATGGAAGCGAAGACGGGTTGTCTCATCTTAGCGCTTGCGGCGGGGCAGGCGCTCGCCCAATGGACAGGCGGGAGTTCACCTGTGATCGGCAGCGGAGAATCGGTCACGATCTCCTCGGTTCAGCCCAACATCGTCAAGTTCACGGACAACGGGACGCTCACGGTTGCGGCGGGGGGAAGCGTCACCGTGACCGGCACGGTGACCACGGCTGTGGGGAGCGGCGCCGGGCAGGCGGGGCTGCTGGCACTCTCGGGCGGCACGGTCACCAAGTCGGGCGGCGGCTTTCTGGTGATCGGCTATCTGGGCGGGACTGGCACCCTGTCGGTCGCTTCGGGAGCGGTGCTGAACACGACCGCAGCCCGTCTCCGGATCGCAGGGAACGAGGATGGCCAGCGCGGTTTTCAGTCGCGCGGCGTGGCGGAGGTGTCCGGCACGGTGCTGTCCGATGTTCTGGAGTTCACCGGTTATTTCCCGACGAACACGGCCGCACCCTATCCTGAGTTCGCCCGGCTCACGCTCAACGCGGGCGGCGTCGTTGAGGCTGGGCAGCTTCAGAAAAACGACTGCGCGGCCTCAACCGTCTTCTTCAACGGCGGCACGCTTCGGGCCCGGCAGACAACCGGCGACTTCGTCCTCGGCCGCGGCGTGATGGATTGGGTCATCGCCGACGGCGCGAGCGCGGTCATCGACACCAACGGTAAGAACGTGACGATCAACCCTCAGCCGGCCCCCCACGACACCGTGCTGACGCTCCGGGGGGAGACCAACGCGCTGGCCGCCGGCAACGGCGGACTCGTGAAGACGGGCGCGGGCGCGCTGGTGCTGCGGCTGCCGGCTGCGTGCAACACCTTCACCGGCGCGGTCTCGGTCTTGCAGGGCACGCTCGACCTGGGGCGGCCGCTGGCCGAGCTGCAGACCGTCACGGTGTCCGCGGGAGCCAGCTTCGTGGTGCGCGCGCCGTCAGATCTCGGCAAGATCACGCTGCTTGACGGCGGCTCCGGGACGCGCCAGCTCTACACCGTGGCGATTGACACGGGCGCGCTCGACCTGACGGCGCTGGGGGCGCTGTACGACGACGACCGCCTCGGCGGACCGTTCACCGGCACGGTCACGCTCAGCAATGCTCTGACGCACGCCGCGGGGACGGTTGGGACGCCCTTTCGGCTGATCGGCCAAGGCGCGACGCTCAACCTGACCAACACCACGCTCGAGACGGCGGCCCTGCAAGTCGAGGGCAGCGGCACCTTCAACTTCTTGGGCAGCCGCAGCTATTCGTCCGCCGACGCGGGGAAACTGCTCATCACCGATGGCGGATACCGGCAAGAGCAGACCTTCGCCCTTGCGGACGCCAGCGTCTCGACGCCGGCCACGCTCGCGTTTTCGGGCGGCCGTTTCCAGGCCGGCCTGTCGCTGGACGTGGGCGTCAACGGCTACGGCGCGTTCGACGCGCTGGGGTGCGCGGTGACCGTCGGCAGCCTGAAGATCGGCGGCGGCGCCGGCTTTTCCGGCACGTTCAACCAATCGACGGGAACGGTCACGGTCAGCAACGAGGCCTACATCGGGCTGGACGGCGGGTCCGGGAGCCTGGCCGTCACGGGCGGCCAGTTCATCGTCAACAGCAACCTGCGCGTGGCGAGCAACCCCAGCGTCAACACCTCGCTGCGGCCGCAGGGCCGCGTGACGGTCAGCAACGCGCTGTTGCGCTGCAGCGAGCTCCGGATCACGTCGTGGTGGCCCAGCGACGGCAGCGTGAAGGCGCTGGAGGCGGGCGTGCTCTCGCTGCTGCCCGGCGGCGTGGCCGAGGTGAATGCGGTCGTCAAAAACGACGACCCGGTCTCGACGGTGTCGTTCGCGGGCGGCCTGTTGCGCGCCCGCGCGGCGAGCTCAGGCTTCCTGCGGGCCGAGCAGGCTTTCGGGACGCTGCGCGTGGTGGCGGAGGCCGGTCAGGCCGTGGCGATCGACACGGGCGCGAATGCGGTGACGGTCGCGGCTCCCGTGGGCACGCTGGTGGTCACGGGGCCTGGCGGGCTGAAGAAGCTGGGCAGCGGCACGTTGACCTTCTCGGCCAACCAGGTGACCTACGCCGGGGACACCGTGGTGGAGGCCGGCACCCTGCGTCTGGGCGCCGACAACCAGCTCCCGGACGGGGTCGGGACGGGACACGTGCAGCTGGCGGCCGGGTGCGTGCTCGATCTGAACGGCAAGAGCGAGACGGTCAATCGCCTGCTCGGCGCGGGGCGCGTGCTCAACACCAACGCGCCGTCGACGCTCGGCGTGCTGGCAGACGGCTCAAGCGACTCGTGGTCGCGCGCGTGGCTGACCGGTGCGATCGCCCTGGAGAAAAAGGGCGCCGGCACGCTGACCTTGGCCGCTTCCCAAGCCGTGCCGACGAGTCTGCTTGTGTCCGGCGGAGCGGTCCGGCTCGCTCAGTCGCAGGGCTATCCCTACTACCGGTTCAAAGTCGAAGGCGTCAAGAATCCTGGGGCCGCAAACGCCATGCAGCTGACCGAGATCGCGCTCTACAATGACGGGGTCAACGTGACGACCAGCCGGGTCGGGTTAGCCAACGACTCCACGGGCGGGACGGGGACCAACCCCGAAACGAGCGCCTTCCCCGCCGGCGAGATGCCGGAAAAGGCGGTGGACGGGATCAAGCCTGCTGACGGCACGCCAACGGGAAACAAGTGGCTGGACTTCCGCGCGAAGGCGTCGCGCACGGCCGAGGACAAGGCGCGCGTCTGGCTGCGCCTCGACTTTGCGACCGCGCAGAGGATCACCCATTACAATTGGGCCACGGGCAACGACGCCGCTGACCGCGATCCGGCCGCCTGGCGCCTGCAAGGCAGCTACGACGGCTCGGTGTGGGTCGACCTCGATGTGCAGTCGAACTATGTCGCCACAGCCACGCGCAACGCGTGGGTCAGCGCCGGAGGCTTTCCCGTCTCCTCGGCGAATGCCGTTAACGTGCTGAACGACAACGCCCGGGTCAGTGTCGCGCAGGGCGCGACGCTGGATGTGGGCGGCTTGCCTGAGACGATCGGCGGCCTCGACGGCCTGGGCCACGTGGTGGTCAGCAACACGGTGTTGACCCTCCAGGTTGCGGCCGGAACGACGAACCGTTTCGGCGGAACCTTCAGCGGAAATGGCGCGTTTTACAAGACGGGCGACGGGACGCAGCTTCTTTACGGGACAAACCTCCTGACAGGGCCAGTCACGGTCGCGGGCGGGCATCTCGCCCTGCTGGGCGGCGCTCCGCACCGGTGGTTCCGGTTCACGATTCGGGAAAACAAGGCGGCCACCAATGTCACCCAGATCGCGGAGCTGGCTTTGTTCAACGAAGACGGCGCGCGCGTGAACATGGGTCTGACGCTGGGTTCGGGCGTCGGCTCGCTCCTGCCCGGACAGTTTGCCTGCCCGTCTGCCTATGCGCTGGGCAGCCCCGCCGAGTCTCCGGACAAGCTGTTCGACGGCCAAACGGGGACAAAGTGGTGTCTCGTGATGAACACGCCGGTGCTGGGCGATCCGGCCACCCATCGCGTCGTCGTGATGCGCTTGGCGGACGGGGCGCCGGAAGTGGTGGGTTATAACCTCTGCACGGCCAACGATGTTCCCGAGCGCGACCCCGTCAACTGGACGCTGGAGAGCAGCGCCGACGGGGCCACGTGGCAGCTGGTCGACGCCCGCGCGGCGATTGTGCCGCCGATGGCTCGCTTCGCCTGGTATAACGGAGGCGGCGCCTATGGGCCGGCGCTGCGCGCCGCTTCTCCGAGCGACAACAATGTGATTTCCGACGCGTCGGCGGTCGAGGTCCGGTCAGGCGCGACGCTGTCCTTCGGTGACGGGAACGACGCCGTCGGCGAATTGCGCGTGGATCTGCTGGCGGGGGCAGGAACGATCATGTCCTTCACGGCTGCGCCGAACGGGAAGCTCTATCTCGTCAACACGTCGGGGCGCCCGTCGGAATGGGCGATCCCGCTGGTCCTGCCGGGCGTCACGAATCCGGGCGCGTTCAAAACGTGGACGGTTTTTGCGGACGGCGTCGAGCTGGCCGGATATGTGCTGCGGTATGACGCCGCAGAGGGCTCGCTCCGGCTGGTCGCGGAAGGCACGCTGATTCGGGTGCAGTAGCCTCGTCGGCGCGCGGGTGCGCGGGACGGCGGTGTGGTGGCTGAAGGGCTTAAGGAGGGGGGGGATAGATGGCGACGGATCTCTTGATTCTGAACACGGCGGTGCTGGACCTGCGGAGCCCGGATTTCTCGTTCGCGGACCGGCTCGTCGGCGCGGGGGGCTTGGCGAAGTGCGCGACCGAAGACATGCCGCCGTACACGCAGGCGCAGCTGAAGGCGTATGTGGAGCGGGGCTGTGCGACGGCGGGCGGGCCGGGGAACACCGCGCCGCTGGCCGCGCGCGCCGGGCTGCGCGTAGCCGTGGGCGTGAATCTGGGCAAGGGCGATTGCGATGGGCTCGATGTGCAGGGCCGCGCCTTCTCGGACGCCTTGGCCGCGACGGGCGTGGACCTGTCGGCCACGGTCGTCCATCCCTCGCTGCCGACCGGCACGACGTTCATCCATGAGGCCGCGGGAGGCGAGCGCGGGGGCATCGCCTATTTCCCGAACGCGAACAACGATTTCGACTTCGAGACCTTCAAGCCGCATGTGAGGCGGCTGGCCCCCCGCGTGGTGTATTACATGTACTCGGGCCTCTCCGACCGCGGCGATGCGCAGGGCGGCCGGGATCTGGCCGCCTTCGTGTCGTGGTGCCGGGAGCAGGGGTGCATCACCGTTGTGGACAGCCACACGCTGACGGGCAACCCGCAGGCGCTGATCGCGAGCGGCCGGCCGGTCGAAGCCTACCGGCTGCTGGAGCCGCTGCTCGGCGAGGTGGACATCTTCTTCACCTCGGCCGACGAGGCCCGCATGATCCGCAATACCTTGGACCCGGAGCACGGTTCGCAGGAGCTCGACACGCGCGAAAGCTGCCTGAGCTATCTGGCGTTCATCGCCGGCCGGTTTGCGGGCCAGGGGCGCCGCCGCTCTCAGCTGTTTGGCGTGACCGTCAAGAACGGCGCTTATGCCACCTTCGTGGGCCCCGACGACCGCGTCCGCGAGACCGTTTTCTGCGCGTCGCGCTTCATGGTGGGCAGCGTGATCGATCTGGTGGGCGCGGGCGATTCGTTCCGCGCGGGGCTGGCCGCGACGGTCGCCAAACAGCGCGACGCGTTCCTGGACGGCACGCTCGACATCGAAGAGGCGGTGCAGATCGGGAATCTGATGGCGACGCTCTACATCACGTCGCCGCTGGGTGACCGCTACGGGCACATCCCGTCGTTCGAGACGCTGCAGGCCGTCGTGAAGGGCGGACGCTCATTCGCCACGTTTGAGGAGCTCGCGGGCGCGCTGGCTGCGGGCGGGGCGGAAAGGACTTCGGCCACGTGAAACATGTGTTTGTGGGGTTCGGTTTCGGGCCCATCCAGTCAGGCCTGTTTGCGAAGGAGGCGGCGGATTCCGGGCGCTTTTCGGAAATCGCCGTCGTCGAGATCGATCCGTCGCTGGTGGCTGCGGTCAGGGGGAACGGCGACCGGTATGCGCTGAATGTGGCGCACGCCGACGGCGTCGAGGCGGTGACGGTGGAGGGCGTGAAGCTGCTCAACCCGAACGACGCGTCGGACCTGGCGCAGCTGCGCGACGCTTTGGGGCGGGCGACCGAGATCGTGACGTCGCTGCCTTCGGTCGACTTCTATTCGCGCGGCGGGCCGACGGCCGTCTCCCGCCTCATCGCCGAGGGCCTGCTGGAACGGGGCGCGGACCAGACCGTGGTCTACACCGCCGAGAACAACAACCATGCGGCGGAGATCTTGGAGCAGGACGTGGCCGCCGCAGCAGCCGGCAGGCCGCTGCGTCCGGCGCAGATGCTCAACACCGTGATCGGCAAGATGAGCCAGGTGATCGCCGATCCCGCCGAGATCGCGCGCCGCGGGCTCGCGCCCATCGCGCCCGGTTATCCGCGCGCGTTCCTGGTCGAGGCCTTCAACCGCATCTTGGTCTCGCGCATCACGTTGCCGGGGTTTGCTCCGGGGATCACCCAGTTTGAGGAGAAGGCGGATTTGTTGCCGTTCGAAGAGGCGAAGCTGTACGGCCACAACGCGGCTCACACGATGCTCGGGTTCCTTGGGGCGCGCTGCGGCGCCGAGCTGCTGTCCGACATGCGGAGCCGCCCGCAGTCGCTGGAGGTGGTGAGAAGGGCGTTTCTCGAAGAGTCCGGGGCGGCGCTGAGCGCGTGCTACGGGCGGCTGGGCGACCCCCTGTTTACGCCCGAGGGCTTCCGCGAGTATGTCGATGACCTGCTGGCGCGGATGACGAATCCGCATTTGGCGGACACCGTGGCGCGGGCCACGCGCGACCCGCTGCGGAAGCTGGGACCGTCGGACAGGCTGTTCGGCGCGATGCGGCTGTGTCTGGCGCACGGCGTTGAGCCGGCCTGTTGGGCGGCGGGCGCGCTGGCCGGACTGTGCGCGCTGCCGGAGGAGCACGCGGCTGCGGGGCTGCTGAAGCGCGGCCAGCGGCTGGACGCGGCGGGCTTTGAGACGGTTTTGAAGGGGCTTTGGGGCGAAGGGTGCCCGGCGGACGAACGGTCGAAGATCGCGGGGCTGCTGGAGCGGGCGCAGGGTTTGTGGACTCACTGAAAGGGAGGCAAGGAGGATGGACACGATGAACAGGAGACAGTTCTTGGCGGTTTCGGCCGCCGCATCATCGATGGGACTCATGGCGGGATGCCTGGCGCCGAGAGCGCGCCGCGTGTCGCCGAACGGCAAAATCGCGCACGCCTGCATCGGGGTGGGCGGCATGGGGTACAACGACCTGACGAACTACAAGTCGCATGCGCGCACCGAGATCGTGGCGATCTGCGACGTGGACAAGAACCATTTGGACAAGGCGGCCGCGCTGGTGCCGGACGCCCGCCGCTACACCGACTGGCGCGAGATGCTCGCCCAAGAGGGCGACAAGATCGACTCGGTCAACGCGTCGGTGCCGGACCACATGCACGCGCTGATCGCGACGAAGGCGCTTGAGGCGGGCAAGCACGTCTACTGCCAGAAGCCGCTCTGCCACGACGTGGCCGAGTGCCGCGCGCTGGCGAAGGCCGCCAAGCGCTCCGGGCTGGTCACGCAGCTCGGCACGCAGTTCGCTTCGGGGGCAGGCGATCTGATGGGCGTCCAGATCCTGCGCTCGGGTGTGCTGGGCGCGGTCAAGAAGGTCATCCTCTGCTCCAACCGTCCGGGCGCCATCGACACCTACCGGCTAGTGGGGCCGAGGCCGGCCAAGGGAGAGCCCGCGCCCGCGACGCTGGCCTGGGACCTGTGGCTGGGCACGGCGCCGGAGCGCGAGTACGCGCCGGGGATCTACCACCCCATGAAGTGGCGCGCGTGGCAGGATTTCGGCACGGGCTGGTCGGGCGACATCGGCTGCCACATTTTCGACGCGGTCTGGAAAGGGCTCGATCTGGGCAAGACCGCGCCGCTGACCGTCACCGCCGAGGTGCAGGAGTCGTGGAAGAAGGACCCGGCGCGGCGCGCCGACGTGTGGCCGCAGAGCGACCACATCACGTGGACCTTCCCCGGCAGCAAAATCAGCGACGGCAAGCCGTTCACGATGGAGTGGTTCGACGGGCTGATCTTCCCCCCTGAAGAGGCGCAGGCCCTGTCGCGCGAGGCGGGCTTCAGCGAATATCCGGCTGAGTCGTCGCTGGTCATCGGCACCGAGGGGGCCATGTTGCTGCCGCATCAGGCCGGCCCGGTCTTGCTGCCCAAAGCGAAGTACGCCAGCTACGAGCGGCCGAAAGCGCCCCGGAGAAACCACTACCATCACTTCCTCGATGCCATCCTGGGCGGCGAGATGTGCGAGTCGCACTTCGAGCAGACCGGACCGATGGCGGAGGCGATCATCCTCGGCACGGTGGCGATCCGCGTGCCGGACACGGTGCTGAAGTGGGACGCGAAGAACCTGCGCATCCCGAATTCGGCGGAGGCCGACAAGCTGCTGCGCCGCACCTACCGCAAAGGCTGGGAAGTGCCGGGCCTGGTGTAAGGCCGGAGCCGGTGCAGTTCCGCATCAAATAAAGAGCCGGAGCGATCCGGCTCTTTTTTTGATGCGCCTGCCGGAGTTCGCAAAATAGAGGGTTCAGTTCGCATAATGAAGATTGCGCGATTTTCAGTGCCGTCATACTTTAGAGGCATCTTCGGCAGCTGTATCGGCGCCGGCAACTCGGGGGGATGTCCATGAGGGGTGGTCTGTGGATTCTGTTGGGGTGGGCGGCTGCGGCGTCGGCCCAGGTGATCGACAACACGGATACGCGGGTGCAGACGACGCTCGACCCGGCCATGACGCGGATCGGCACGCTGAAGCCCAAAGGCGTCGCGGAGATCGGCTCGTCGCGCTGGACCTTGGGGTGCGAGACCATCGACCGCGAGTACTCCAACTACCACGCCTTCAAAGAGTATCTGCCGGCCCTCGGCATCAAGCGCATCCGCCTGCAGGGCGGGTGGGCCCGGACCGAGAAAGACCCGGGCATCTACGATTTCGCCTGGCTCGACTCCATCATCGATGACGCCCTGGGCCGCGGCCTGGAGATCTGGCTCGAGACCAGCTACGGCAATCCGGCCTATCCCGGGGGCGGCGGACGGACCCTGTCGGGCGGTTTCCCCAAGTCGGAAGAGGGGCTGAAGGCCTGGGATGCGTGGGTCGAGAAGATGGCCCAGCGCTACAAGGGCAAAGTGCGTGACTGGTCGATGTGGAACGAGCCGGACGGGCACAAAGAGCACACGCCCGAGCGCGTGACCGAGTTCAACATCCGCACGGCGGAGATCGTCAAACGGGTGATTCCCGAGGCGCGCATCGGCGGGCTGGTGCTGTGCGGCCCGAAGACCAACTACTTCGAGCATTTCGGCAAGACGCTGGCCGAGCGCAACAAGCTGGACCTGTTCCACTGGGCCGTCTATCATGCGTATACGCGCAACCCGGACGACCACAATCCTGCGGCGCTGAAGGCCAAAGCCGTCCTCGCGCAGTACGCGCCGCAGATGAAGCTCTGGCAGGGCGAGTGCGGGACACAGTCCGAGTGGTGCCCGTCGGGGGCTCTGAGCCGCTATCCGTGGACCGAGCTGACGCAGGCGAAGTGGGACACGCGCCGCATGCTGGGCGACCTCGGCAACGGCGCCGACTCCGAGGTGTTCACGGCGGCGGACCTCGATTACCGCACGACCTCGTTCCACAACGGACTGGTGCGCTACGGGCTGATCAAGACCGCCGGCGCCGCGGAGAACTACAAGGTGCTCAAAGTGAAGACGGCCTACTACGCGGTGCAGAACGTGGTCTCGGTGTTCAACGACGCCTTGGAGCTGATCCCGGACTATCCGTGCGAGGCGCAGTGCGTCAAGCCGCTGGCGGTCTACGGGCACAAAGACCTCGCGAGCGGACAGCAGGTCTGCGTTTTCTGGGACAAGAGCGGCGTGCCTTCCAACGCGAACGACACGGTGAGCGCGACCCTGACGATCAAAGGCGGCGCGTTCGCGGAGCCGGTCTGGGTGGACACGATCACGGGCGGCATTTATGCGATTCCCAAGGAAAAGATGGTGGTCGAGTCGGACCGGGTGATCTTCAAGGACATTCCCGTCTACGACGCGCCGGCCTTCATCACCGACAAGAAGATCCTGTCCGTGATGCCTTGGACGGCGCATTGAGTTTCTGTGATGAATACGTAACAGGGGGAACACATGCGCAAAGTGTCGATCGCGATGCTGGCCGTTTTGTCAGCGTGCGGCGTGGCCGTGGGGGAGAGCAAGGCGAAGGCGCACCGGAGCGTCACATGGGAGAGGCTCAAGGCTTCCGGGCCGGAGCTGAAGCAAGTCGGTTGGCTGGCCACCCGCCACGCCCGGGAGATCGACTCTTCGTCCTGGTCGATCGGGTGCGAGACGCTGGACCGCGACTATGCCAAGTTCAGCGTCTACAAAGACTACGTCGGCGAGCTCGGAGCCAAGCATGCGCGCCTGCAGAGCGGTTGGGCCAAGACGGAGAAGGAAAAGGGTGTCTACGATTTCGTGTGGCTGGACTATCACGTCAAGGGGCTGACGGAGCAGAGCGTCCGTCCTTGGATCTGCCTGTGCTATGGCAACCCGATTTACGGCTCGACGATCAATCTGGGGTCGGGGCTCGCTCCGGTCGTGCGTTCGGAAGAGGCTTTCGCGGCCTGGCTCAAGTATGTCGAGGCGACGGTCACCCGCTATCAGGCGACGGTCAACGAATGGGAGATCTGGAACGAGCCTTTCGGACAAGGCAAGGACTACGCGTTGCTGGTGCTCAAAACCGCGGCGCTCATCAAGAAGATCCAGCCCGGGGCCGTGATTCTCGTGACCGCGATCACCGACAAAGACCGCCAGGACGTGCTGGACGCGCTGAAGGCTGCGGACAGCTTGGACCTCGTTGACTTCTGGGCCTACCACCCGTATGTCACGAACCCAGACACGTCTTACAAATGGGTCGAGGCGTCGCAGAAGCTGTTGGCGTCTTACAGCCCGAAGTACAGGCTGTACCAAGGCGAGGTCGGCTGTCCGGCGATCCTGGAGTGGACGCACGCGCTGGCGGACTACCCGTGGACGGAGTACAGCCAGGCGAAGTGGAACCTGCGCCGCATGGCCGGGGACCGCGTGCGCGGCATCCCGTGCAACGTCTTTACGATGATCGACCTGAAGTACACCAACATGCAGCAGTCCTTCGGCATGATCCGCTCGAACCTCCTGCTGCAGTTCATCTACAAGCGGCCGACCTTTTACGCGGTTCAGCACATGATGAGCTTCTTCGACGACGCGGTGAAGCCGGTCGGGCTGTTGACGGTCGAATCTGCGGCAAAGCGCGCGCCGACGGCCGCCGGCTTCGAGAAGGCCGGGACGCCGGTCGTGCTGCTCTGGTACGGCGACCAGGTGCCGGGCGACGCGCTGGCCTGGGAGCCGGCCGACCTCGCGCTCAAGGGCGCATCTTTCAAAGACCCGGTCTACGTCGAGATGGTGACGGGCAAGGTCTTTGAGCTCGCGCCGGGCTCGTGGACGAGCGAAGGCGGCAACACCCGCCTCGCCCAGGTGCCGCTCTGGGACAGCCCGGTGATGCTCGCCGAACGCGCGCAGGTGCCGCTGCGTCAAGACGCGAAAGAGTAGGCGGTGGGTATGACGCATCCTGCTTTCTGCGTCTGGCTGTGCGCGGGAGTGGCCCTGTCGGCGCTGGCCGCACCGACCCCGGCGGGCCACACGCCGCCGCAGCCTCAGGTCAATGCCGCGCGCATGCTTTGCGAGGTTAAGAGCCATCAGGGCAAGCCGACGCTGTTCGTGAACGGCGTCCCGCGTTTCCCCATGGCCTACACGTCTTACTACCCCGAGCCGTTCCGTTACCGGCAGATGGGGGAGCACGGCGTCCACGTCTACAGCGTGACGCTGACGCTCACCGACAAATGGCTGGGCGGCGAAAAGCCCGTCAAGTGGGACACGCCGGGGCTCTGGCGGGGCCCCGGCGAGGTGGACCTCTCGGTCGTCGAGGCGAGTCTGAAAAAGGTTCTCGACGAGGACCCGGACGCCCTGATCTTTCCGCGCATCTATTGCGACAGCCCCGTGTGGTGGGACTTGCTGCATCCGGAGGAGACCAACGGCGAGGGACCGCTCGGCGGGCAGGCTCGCCGGCAGTCGTTCTCCTCCCTCGTCTGGCGGCGGGACACGGCGGCCGCGGTGAAGGAGATCGTCCGGGCCGTGACGGCTTCGAAGTACGGCGACCGCGTGATCGGCTTCATGGTCACGGCCGGCGGCACGGAGGAACTGGCCAAGGCTTACGACGCGAGCCCGTGCGCGCAGAGGCGGTTCCGCGAGTGGCTTTTCGCGGAATACGGGAAAGATGCCGCGGCGGTCGAGCGGTTGTTCGGAAAAAAGATCGAGACGATCTCAATCCCGCCGCTCGACGCGTGTTCAAGGGGCGACTGCGGCAACTTCCTCGATCCGCAGAAGTCGCGCCTCGTGATCGACTACCGCCGCTTCCACTCCCTCGAGCTGGTCGATTCCGCGCTGGCCTTCTGCCGGGCGGTGAAGGAGGGCTCGGACGGGCGGCTGGTCGCGGGCTTGTTTTACGGCTACACGCGGATCTGGCCGGACACCGGCCATCTGGCTCTGCGCCGAGTCCTCGACTGCAAGGACGTCGACTTCGTAACGACCGCAGGCGGCTTCAGCTACACCGAAACGGATTCCGTGCTCAAGGCCGGCAAGCTGTTCTACAGCGAGATCGACACGCGCACCTCGCTCAGCCAGTGGATTTCGAAGCTGCGCCCCGACATCGATCCCCAGGGCGTGTACAACGAGAAGCGGTGGTTCGGCCCGCCGACGATCCCCGAGAGCCTCCAGCAGCTGAAGGCCGTGTTCGCGCAGAACCTGGTGAACGGCTGGGCCAACTGGTGGTTCGACCTCTGGGGCGGCTGGTACGATGACGAGGCGTTTCTGAAAATGTTCGCGCAGATGCAGGCGGTCGGCGAGGAGAGCCTCAGGCATTCGCGTCAGTCGGCGGCCCAGATCGCCGTGGTGCTCGATGAGAACGCGTATCGCTATCTGCCTTACGGCGCCGCGCAGAACGGCGGCAAGTTCGCGTGGATCATCGCGCAGCTGAACGCGGTTGCAGCCATCGGCGCGCCCTACGACTTTTATCTGCTCGATGACTTGGCGGACCTCGATCTTTCGCGCACGCGCATGATCGTCTTTCTCAACGCCTTCGCCCTTTCGGAAGGGCAACGCCAGATGATCCGCAGCCGGTGCATGACCGACCGGCGCCTGCTGGTCTGGCTGTATGCCCCGGGACTGGTCTCCGACACGCTTTCTGCCGACAACGTGTCGTCGCTCCTCGGCATGGACGTGCGGATGGAGGCGTCGCATCCGGCGGCGCGGATCGACGTGAAACTGGCCGGAGCGGAAACGAACTACGCCGGCGCGGCGGTGTCGCCGTTCCTCTATGTCGCAGGCGGGGCCGACGCGGCCGTCGGGCAGACGGCGGAAGGGCGCGTCGTGGTGGCGGAAAAGCAGGGCGCGGACTGCCGGAGCCTGTTCGTGGCGATGCCGCCGCTGCCGGCGCATCTGCTCCGGCGCTATGCCGGCGAGGCGGGCGTGCACCTTTACGCGGAAGCGGGCTGCACCGTTTACGCCAGCGAGAGCCATCTGGCGCTTGTGGCGTCCGGCAAGCAAACGGTCCGCCTGCCGAGGACGGCCGCGCTGAAAGAACTCCTCGCGCTGCGCAAGGGGGCGTCGACGCTCTCGGAGGGCGAGTCTTTTCCTGCAGGCACGGCGTTCGACATGGATTTCTCAGAGCACCCTTGTCGCGTTTTCCGGGTGCTGGAGCAATGAAGGCGCGTATTGAATAGAAGACGGGGACGATGAAACGGCTGAGCGGACTGCGGAAAGGAAGGATGGCATGAACAGGAAGTCGGGATTAAGGGGGGAGATCTTCTCGGCGACGGCGGCGGTCATGGCCGCATTCATGGCTGCGGGGCAGACGGCGGCCCCGCCGCCCGCGGCCGCGAAGAAGCCTTCCAAGCCGCCGGTCGCGCTCACGGAGGTGCCGATCACGCGGGCCGAGCCCGTCGCGGGGCAGGCGGCCAGCCTGCTGCCTGCGGCCAAGAGGTGGAAGCTGGTCTGGAACGACGAGTTCGACGGGACGAAGCTCGACGACACCAAGTGGAATTACCGCCTGCACTACTGGGGCTACCCGTCGCCCACGTTCACCGAGGAGGGCGTGGAGCTCGACGGCGAGGGACACCTGAAGATCGGCCTCATCCGCAAGGGCGACGACTTCTTCTCCGGGCATCTGCAGACGGGGTCGCTGACGTTCGATCTTCCCCGCGATGCGGACGCGAAAAACTTTTGGCCCTTCGGCCAGAAAAAGCCGGCGAAGTTCATGCATCGGTTCGGGTACTACGAGATCCGGTGCAAGCTTCCGAAGAATGACGGCTGGCACGCGGCCTTCTGGCTGCAGTCGCCCTCCATCGGCGCGCACCCCGATCCCAAGTATTGCGGCGTGGAGTGCGACATCATGGAGAACTATCGTCAGCACACGGAGGGGACGATCGGCTGCGGCAACGGCTGGGGCGGCTACGGCAAGGAGAACGCCTGGTTCGGCCACTTCTGGTTCCCCTACGAGGAGACGGCGGACGGCTGGCACACCTACGGCGTGGACTGGTCGCCAGAGGGCTATGTTTTCTACGCCGACGGCAAACTGGTCGGCCGGCAGATGGCGCCCGAGTGCCCGGTCTCCGAGGTCGAGCAGTTCATTCTCGTTTCCACTGAGTGTCACGGTTACCACCGCTCGTTCGGGCGCGGCGGGCTGGAGTCGAAGGACGCGGCGGGCTGGGTCGGAAAGCCGGTGCCCGCGCTGCTGCAGGCGCGCCTGCCCGACTGTTTCGAAGTGGATTTCGTGCGCGTGTTCGACGCGCAGTGAGGGGCCGGGGGAGCAGCAAGGGGCCCGCCGCGGCGTCGCGCCTGAAAACTTTCAAGATGTCGTAAGCTCAGTCGCCTTTGATCAGTAATGCGGGGTTGTTTTCGCACTCGGCGAGATGATTGTAGTGTGCGATCAATTCTCTCACTGTCAGACGGCGTCCTGCAGCTTTGAACTTCGACAACTCCAAAATGTTTGACGCGACGAATTGCTCAACATCGAAGATTTCAACCCGCCCAGAAATGCCCGCATTTTCGGCCATTGTGTCTGCTACGGCGACATTCCGAAAGGTCGTGATAATTAAGGGCCTCAGTCCATGGTCAAGATTGATTGCGCATTTACGCAGGAGAGCCTCGCCGGGGCTAGTTGTAACATGAATGACGATGTCCTCAATCAGAAAATCACCAAGGCGGTCAGTAAGGCTGTCAGAAACAAGGGCACTGAGACCCCCAACCTTGTGACCAAGAACGAGCTCGAGCTTTGCGCCCACAAGGTGCTTAAGTACTATCTCAATATTGGAGGCTTGAGCCCTTTTTGGCAGAAGGGAATGGCTGTTGGCCGCCTGAGTCAACAGGTCGCCCACAGCCGCCCTCAACGAGAGTTTACGATTAGCCCCGAAATGAAGTTTCTTGAGAAAAGGTACTGCAACTCCTGCCTTCTCTGCCCACCAACGTTCGATCATTGCTAAATCGAAACCATTCGCATTCATATTCGCGTTCAGCCAGCAGACATACATGTGCATTTTTGCAACGTTGCCACGACTCGTGCGGCCACCGGCTGCCGCGAGTATACGCAGTATGCCATGTTCAGCAAGAATGGCTTGCACGGCACGCTTTCCAAGTCCGAGTATCTGCCCGCCTCTTCCAGACAGCAAAGCTTTTGCATCCAATGGAAGTCCTATTTGACTCGCGTGGCGTGTAACAACAAGTGTGACACAAATTGCACCAGCACTTAGCATCTGGTTCTTCTGTGCCCAGTCTGACAAGAGACGGATCAGTTCGGTGTCTGTTTCGTTCATATGTTAAGGGTTGTCTGCCAGAACACCCGAGTTTCTTTTCGTTCACAGCGCGCAAAAGAAAGATCGCTACACAATGGGTTTTGAAAAACGCTGTGAAATGGTTTCTCTGCAAAATTGCGAACCACGACCAAAAAGAACTGGTCTTTTAGCGTATCGGCCATAGTAAATTCTAGATCTGTCAGCTGAATGGGCCCAGATCGGTTTCGCATTCCCTTGACTTCAACTGCGGAATAGAATTCTTGACCCTCACGAGACAGTTTAAAGTCGAAACCGCAACCCCATTGTGTTGTGTCTGTAATTGACTGCCCAGTGAATTCGGGCATGCTATCATACTCGTGTAGGAAGTATGCCTCGGCAGCGCGTCCTGTCATCAGTCGTTTTGCAAACGATGTTTCATAACCTTCAATACCTTTCAAGATCTCAGCAACCTTTGGAAGGGCCTGCAAGCCTTCATATGGGTAAAGGTTTCCTCGAATTATGCCGCCTATCTCTTCCAAAGAAGCGCTGGAGTAGCTCTCGAGTACTTGCTTGCAGTGCTCGCGTAAAGGACGCTTGTGCCAACCCTTCCGCTTTTTAGACAAGAAAGGGTCGAGTTCGTCTCTGTAGTTCTTGATTGATGCTGGTCGCGCTCCCAGGCCGTAACCAAGCGTATTGAAAGCCTCGGTGAAGCTTCTGAACCCCAGATACTGCAAGGCTGCCTGATCAAATTTGGACAAAAAAAGTCCACACAATATCTGCTGTGTACGTGAGTTCAAGGTCTCCGCAGTTTTTTTCATATTCATTACAGAGAAACCCTCAACATGCGTCGAATTATGGGCTTAGAACACCTATACCTTTGCGCATTTGCGCACATAAGACAGCACCGCATTCGGTAGGTCGGCACCTCGCACCGTATGGATGGAGCCGAGGTGGAAATGGCTGTTGCCGTGATTCGCCACATAGACAGCTGCTTTTCTAGGGCATATGTCATTTGCCCAAACAACGTTGAAGGAGTCTTTTAGCGCCTCTGTGACCAATCCGCTGCCGGCAAAAAACTCGGTCACAGGGAAGAAATCACATGCCTCGCGAACACGTCCTCTTCCCTTTGATTTAGCGCGCACCGTATAGAGTTTTTTCTTTGCCATGGACCTTCAAGTAACCTCCGGCACCAGTCCGAACATTCCCAACACCGAGGAATTGTAACCCACGTGTGCGAGTGAGACAATACAGGATTCCATAGACTTGGTTATCGCGTGCCAGACGGGTGTTGATTGGATAGCCGCAGAGAGCGCATGGAACACAAAGAGCGGGCCGGGGGAGCAGCCCGTCTCAGCAGGTGCAGCCCTCTCCGCGCTCCTTGCGGCTCAGCCTCAGCAGCTCTTCTTGGGGTGAAAAGAGGGCGTGCGCATAATCAGCGGACGAAGGCGCACGCGCTCCCGACTATTCTGTGAGCGGCTTAGGAAGCGGGGAGGCGCATGCGCGGCCTTGCCTGACGACCGGTTCTTCCGCTGGACTCATTCTGTCAAGGAGCGGACGGCTTGTCATCCGGCGCTTCAGCTTTGATCATGGTGCTGTTCCTTGAAACAAACATGAGAAAACAGCCTGTAACAATGAGACAAGCCGCCAGAATGAACTGAGCCGTCGAGAGGCGCAAGGCCCATCCGTTAGGGCCATTTGGGTCCGAGCCGATCACCTTGGTGACGACCTTGAAAAACGTCGCGCCGATGCCGAGCAATAGCCCGATAGCACCGAGCGCGATTCCGATTTTCTTCCGTTTTGGTGTTTTCATGGTGTTGTCCGAACGTCGAGCGCTTGGCACGGCGCAACCTTTACCCAAGCGCTCTGATTAGAAACGCTTTTCTCATTAAAGAGTTGTCGAAGCATAAACACTAGTGATGAGAATTGTCCGCTTGCCCCTTTTGGTTTCGCTGATGCATGTCGAAAGGTATGGCCACGGTGTCAACAACAAGCGCAATGGGCAGGTCAACAACTGCAAAGGGGGTGAGTGGCCAGAAATCAGATGTGGTTATGGGGCCGGACTCCGCTCCCCAAAAGACCTCGTAAATGAACTTCGTGTCATAGATCGTCGCAGCATAAACAGGGCTCTTCATGTCCGAGTAGTCCGTATACTTGACGACAAGCCCACAACCCGCAAGAAACATGCAGGCCACACCGAAGACAAACATAGAGGCTATCCGCATGGCAGAGTCTCGTTCCGATTCTTGTTCTAGCGTTGAGCGCCACGAACGCGCATCAGCGCGTTCCGTGACAACGCTAGGGTGCCGCCGCAGGTGAGTCAGTGAGCCTTTCCCAATGATTCGACAATGATCAAGATTGGCGCGAAAGTCGCCATGACAAACAGCAGGCAGAAAACGGCGCCAGCCGCAAGGCCTATCACATTCAGGGTGAACGTTGTCTTCTTCCTTTGCATGATGATTTCTTTGGCCAACAAGCCCGCAACGACAACACCAAAGAACCCTAAGTAAACCGTGGAGGGGGCGGTGAGAAAGGCTTGCGTAAGCCGTGGTAGAGTGGCCCCCATGTCTTGGTAAAGCTCGGCTATCTTGATTCTCGTGGCGGCCGTCGTTATGGCCAGAAGAGTGAGCCCAAGCACATCAATGACGAGCACGACCATGCTCGCCATCGCCCATCCGGATTTTTTTGCATCGGACATGTTCGGCCCCTTTGCCGTCTATCGGCGTGTCACGTTCTCCACTTCTCGCACGTCGTACATTCTGATCTTTGCTTGTCCCATGGCGGTTTGCCCCACGAATGTCACGGGCGCCATGTTCATCCACCCCGTACGCTTCTCTCCGCTTTTTAATGTCACCGTAATAGGGTGCTTGTCTTGACTGCCGGTCCGTTCGCGCACCGATATGGTGCCGACTTTGGACAATGGGATGTCGATTACAATTAAGTCGTCAATGAGCGTCACAACTCCCTTCGTGTTGTGTCCAAGTATTTGAGCATGCGCCAGTTCAGTCACCGTTCCGTTGCTGTCGGTGACCCTAAGCACAAGATCCGGCGAGTCCCCATCCCCTTTGCGCGTGGTAGCGACACAGCCGGCACAAAGTACTGCAGCACCTAGAACCATCATCGCTATTCGAGTGTACATCCAAATTTCTCCCTTTATAGGCGAACGTCCTGGCTCTGGCTGCGAGCCCTGCGAGCTAGCCAGCAGCCGGTGGTTCGCAGTCATTTCTTCGATCACTTTTGTCGAAACTTCCCGCGATTGATTCTGTTTTATTTAACAACATCAAACAGATCAACCCATTTATTATCGAGTTAAGGAATTGTGAAGGAACAAATTTCAATGACCCCAAAAGATCAAACGACGATGCCGATGCGTTGCTGAGCAAGGCCGACGTCCAATATGCTGCTAAAACGTGTCCAAGTCCCACTAGAAAACAACCTCCGAAGTAAACGCCGAGTAGTCGAATGCCAATTCTGTATGCATCTTTCGAAGTCATTCCGAATTTCCTTTGGTTAGGCGAACGTCAGCACTCACCAACCACCTGAGGGTGAGCGCATGGTTAGACGAGTCATTTCTCAGAGGGTACTCAAGAATCGATATAGGTCTGGCAAGCATTTCTCGTCGAACTGGAATTGGGTGGCAGTCTTCGGCAATTCGGTTGCTCCAATAAATGATCCTGTGTCGCCCCATCGGCAAGCCTGGTCTTTTTGGATCTTTTTGGCATTCCTGTCGGCCCTCTTGATCCATTCCCAGATTCTTCGGCCAAGCACAGGATTCTCTGCGCCTTGCCCGAAGCCATTCTTACGGATATGCAGAATAAATTCATCGTCGCCCATCGTAATCATGTGTCTCTCCTTCTCAATCCGTCTAACGTTGGAGGCTAGACATGCCGCGTAGCGGCGTTGTCTACGCCGTCTTGTGTACGCCCAGCATGGGTGCAAACTCATGGGGTTCAAGTCCCCTACAGGAGGTCAGTGTACATGAACTGTTAGCGAAGGACAAGGTTGCGGCCGCGAGGCCGCGGCTGAAGGAAGGGTGTCGCCGCTGGTTACGATAACTCTCTCAATCATGTTGGTTCTGTTTTGTGGGCGAAGGTCGCCTCAACAGGTTTGTTTCTGTACACCCACCTGACCGAGCAGGCGACCTCGGCCGCCGCGCAGCAGGCCGGGCGGCTCTCGCCGCTCTGTGAGCCGACGTTCTCGGAGCGCAGCTAAGGGTTCAGGCCGGGCCGGTCCGCGCACATGGCGGTCGAGCAGGCCCGCGAGTACGTGGAGGCCGGGTTCACCCATGTCGTGGACATCGACCTGTCGAAGTTCTTCGACCGGGTCCACCACGACCGGCTGATGTCGCGGCTGGGCGGAGTATTTCCGCCCCGGCCTGCGAGAAACGCTGGCGAAAGAGCTCGACCATTGGATCAGGAGACGCCCGCGGGCGTACCTCTGGACCCTGTGGAGCCGATCGGAGGGAGACGGGCCGCAGCGTAGACTGTGGCAACGGAGCGAAGCGCAGTGGCAAACTCCCGCGCACCAAGGTCCGCAACCTCGAAGAGCGCGGCGTCGCCCACCGATGGGCGGTGGCGGTCGGCAACACCCGCATCCTCCTTCGCCAAGGCTACGGAAGGACAAGAGGGCGCTTGGCGGCTCAGCAAGAACGGAACGGTATGCGCGGCCCTGCCTGACGACTGGTTCACACGCTCGGCGGGGGTTCTCCCGCTGGTCTCTTTCTGTCAATGAGCGGCCGACTTGTCATCCGTAGCTTCAGCGAAGGATGGACCGCTAATTACGAGATCCGTACGGTCAGTGGTGCGGGAGGGGCGCTCCGCATGGGGCGTCCCTATCCCGATAGGTGATTTCCATCTCAGTTTCTGCCGGAGGCATAAGCAGTTTCTGAAGTGCTTGACCGCCTTTGAGACAATACATTCCGACTGACACGGACAGCAAAAAGAAGACGGCGTTGAGTTTGGCCGACATCTTTGCTCTTTCGCAATTCCTTTGCATTTCCCTGTTTAGCGGAGTGTTTTGTTGTTGTTCTGGGATCTGACCGTCTGACTCGACCACGATCACGTTGTGTTCGCGCAGGGTATACGCAAGATAGGAGTTCCCGACGACGGCAATCAAAGGGCCGCATGAGTAGATGACGAGTCCCAGTCCGATAACCCTGACAAAAACCCATGACATTTGTTTTGCTATAGTCATTTTTTCTTGCCTAACGTCAGCGACCACCGGCACCCTGAGCCGAAGGCGAATGGGTGTTCGGTGGTTGGCTCCTGCTTCCAATCTGTTCTTTCGGTGTTTCTCTTAGGCCTACGAGAAAAGGGAGATAAAAGTGTTGACGGAGCCAAAGTGTGAGAATGCTGAAAAGAAAAAGCCCTGTTCCGATACTCGCAATTTTGGGCCAGTGTGCCCAGCAATATTCAAGAATCGTTATT